>Ga0224505_10001860_pt1 | contig 12889 bp, 12 predicted proteins | sample SF_Jan12_sed_USG_FD_169102 | JGI IMG/M metagenome (GOLD analysis project Ga0224505, IMG submission 169102) | Sediment microbial communities from San Francisco Bay, California, United States - SF_Jan12_sed_USGS_4_1 | ecosystem: Environmental > Aquatic > Marine > Sediment | place: USA: California...
CTCGCTCACCCAGGTTGTCGACGGGCGCTTGCCAAACTGCTTTTTGCTTTCGTCCCATGGCCGACGCTCCTCGGCCTTTTCGGAACGCAGAATGATCATGCCAACCGCCCCGCGCGACACGGCCTCCTCGGCAGTCGTCCTGCCAGAGGCGTAGTGCGCGCCTGCGTTGCCTTCAAGAAGTGGCGGCGTGCCATCGAAAAAGGCGACGATCTTGCCGCGCACGTCGATGCCATCGTAATCCGAGTAGCCGAGGTCCGGGGCATGAATACCGTGGCCCACGTAGACCACCTCCGCCCGAACCGACGTCTCGGGCCGGACCTCGTCCGCGCCTATCGCGAAATCGTCGCGATAGCGCAGGGTGAGGTCCCCGCCGTCTCGATGGACAAGCAGGCGCGCGCTGCTCGTATCGATTTTGAAGCGCCGCAAATTGACCGGCTGATACCAGCCATCGACACCCGCCGGCGCAACGCCCATCGCCGCAAACTGCTCGGCGACGTAGGCAGCCGCTGCGTCATAACCCGGCTCTCCCGCGCGGCGCCCTTCCAGAGCGTCATCGCTCAGGAATTCAACATGGGCATTAAGTCGCTGATCCGTAATCATCGTCAGCGATGCCTGCATTTCCGCGTCGCTCGAGTGCGCAGGGCCCGGGCCGCATCCCTGCAGGGCCAACGTCACCACGACGATGCCGTTCTTAAGTAAGTGCATGTTCACTTTTCGGCTTCCTTTTCCTGATAGGCGCGACTGATCTCACGCATCTTGTTCTCGATCCAGGCCTGCACGAGCAGGTTGGTTTCCTTGGGTGACTGTTTTGACGGGTCTATCGGCGGACCGATGCACATCCGAACGGTACCCGGGCGCTTGGCAAGCTCCCGTCGTTGCCAGAAATCCACGGCGTTATGGGCAACCGGCACGATCAAAACCCCGGCCTCGGTCGCGAGAGCGGCGCCGCTAATGCCATAGGTCCGGGTTTCGCCGGGCGGCATGCGGGTACCTTCCGGAAAAATACTGACCCAGGTTCCTTCCGCGAGTTTTTGTTTGCCCTGGCGGATGACCTGTTTAACGGCGCGCGTGCTTGACCGGCGGTTAATGGCTATCGGCTGAAAGACCAGCTTCATCGCCCAGCCAAACACCGGAACCCACAGGAGTTCGCGCTTGACGACCCACGTGGTCCGCGGAAAGAACGGCACGTGTCCATAGGTCTCGAGTGCAGAAGAGTGCTTGATCATGATGACGCAGGGCGATGTCGGCAGATTCTCGAAACCCTCCGCGACGACCCTGATGCCACAGAAAAAGTCGCCAGCCCACAGCATGAGGCGGCAATAACTGTCAACGAAACGCCACAGAAAATCGCGCGGCGCCCAGAACAAAAGCAAGGTAGTGGCCGCATACAAGGTGCCGGCCGTATAGCCGAAAACAATGAACAGGATGGAGCGTAGCGTTCGCAACGTCCGGTTACACCAGCGCTTTAGCGGCGGCGGCGAGATCGTCAAAAACCTCGATGCCCGCGAGCGCACCGACCAGCGCAGCTTCCGTTTCGCGCCCGTTACCGGTACGCACCAGGATCGGACGTGCGCCCGCGGCGACAGCAGCCTCGAGGTCCCGCAGGGAATCGCCGATAACCGGAACGCCGGTGAGCGCAACGCCGTAATGCTCGCTGAGCTGAAGCAGCAGGCCGGGCTTCGGCTTGCGGCAGTCGCAGTTGTCGTCAGGGCCGTGCGGGCAAAACACGATTCGATCGATGTGCCCGCCCTTTGCCGCGACCAGCCCGTGCAGTTTGTCGTGCATCGATTGCAGCGCGGCAGCGTCGAACAGCCCGCGCGCCAGGCCGGATTGATTACTTGCAACAGTGACCGTGTATCCGGCATTGGATAGCGCGGCTATCGCGCCAATGCTGCCGGGCAATGGCAGCCACTCGTCAGCGGACTTGACGAACTCGCGAGACTCTCGATTGATCACGCCGTCGCGATCCAGAATCAAAAGCCCTCGCTCCGACAAGCTCACGCGACCTGGATTGAAAGCCGCGAGATGTCGGCGATTTGCAGGAACAGGGCTCGAAGCTCGCCCAGCAAGGCGAGGCGATTGTCCTTTACCGCTACGTCATCCGCCATGACCATGACTTCGTCGAAGAACCGGTCGACAGGGTCCCGCAGGCTGGCAAGTTCGTTGAGCGCGTCAGCATAACGCCGCACGGCAAGCAGCGGATCGAGCTTTTCCCGGGCCGCTTGCAGCGTTTTGAAAAGAGCGATCTCGGCATCGTCCTTGAGCAGCTTCTTGTTGATCTGCAGCCCAACCGGGTCATTCGCCTGGCGCAGGATATTGGCGATGCGTTTGTTCGCCGCCGCAAGACTTGCGGCCTGCTCCAGGCGCGCGAAAGTTTGTACGGCAGCGAGACGACGATCGAAGTCGAGCAGCGACGAGGGCTGTCGAACCATGACGGCATCGAAGGTCTCCGCGGCCAGGCCCGGGTCGCGATCCTGGAAATAGGGCCGCAGGCGGTCAGAAACAAACGCATACAGCTCATCGTTAAGCGCCTGAAGATCGAGCTTGCCCTTCGGTTGTGCTTTTACGGCCTCGGCGAGCAGCGCTTTAAGGTCGACGTCAACGCCGGCCTCAATAAGAATTCGAACGACACCGAGCGCAGCACGACGCAAGCCAAACGGATCCCGATTACCGCTGGGCTTCTTGCCAAGCGCAAAGATTCCGGCAAGCGTGTCGAGCTTGTCGGCAACCGCCAGCAATTGACCCGCGGGCGAGCGCGGAAGACTGTCGCCCGCAAATCGCGGCAGGTACTGTTCGCCGATCGCCGTAGCGACATCCTCGTTTTCGCCGTCGGCGGCCGCGTAATAACGACCCATCGTGCCCTGCAGCTCCGGGAACTCGCCAACCATGCCGGTCAGCAGATCGCACTTCGAAAGTTGCGCTGCTCGCACAACGCCTTCGGCGTCGACACCAAGCGTCGACGCAAGCCATTTTGCAATTGACGCAACACGCTCGCTCTTGTCGGCCAGGCTGCCAAGCCCCTGTTGATATACGACATCCTGCAAAGCGTCGCGACGAGCCGCCAGCGACTTCTGTCGGTCGCTACTCCAGAAAAACGCCGCATCAGCAAGGCGCGGGCGGATGACGCGCTCATTGCCGTCACGCACCTGGTCCGGGTCCTTGCTGTCGAGGTTCGCGACTGTGATGAACTTTGGCAGCAGCTTGCCGTCCTTGTCGGCCACCGGAAAATAGCGCTGATGTCCGGTTAGCGTTGCAACCACGACTTCGCGCGGCAACTCGAGAAACCGCTCATCGAAGCGGCCCATCAGCGGCACCGGCCACTCAACCAGTGCGGCAACTTCGTCGTACAGCGACTCACCGTCAACGACGTGGCCACCCGCCTTCGCCGCAATCGCGTCGACACCATCGCGAATCATCTCAAGGCGCCGCTCAAAATCCGCAATCACGTAGCCGCCTTTTGCCAGCGTATTCAGATAGACATCGGGACTTGCGATTTTTATCGGGCCCGGCGCGTGGAAACGGTGACCCCGTGAGAGGTTGCCGGTTTCAATGCCCATGATTTTTGCCTTGATGGCCTTGTCGCCATGCAGCAAAACGACCCAGTGCACCGGCCGTACGAATTCGGCATCACCCGCGCCCCAGCGCATGCGGCGCGGAATAGGAAGGCCGTTGAGCGCGCTCTCAATTAATCCTGGCAGCAGCTCTGCAACGGTCTTGCCCTTTTCAACGCTCTCGAAAGACAGCCACTCACCCTTGTCCGTTTTGCTTCGACCGAGATCAGAAACGGCGACGCCGCAGCGTTCGGCAAAGGCTACCGCTGCAGGTGCGGGATTACCGTCAGCGTCGAAAGCGATCTTGACCGGTGGCCCCTTTTGTTCGGTCCTGCGATCTTCCTGTTGCTCGGCCAGGCTGCGGACCAACACGGTCAAACGGCGCGGACTCGCAAACCTTGCGAACTCACCGTGCGCCAGCCGCGCGTCGTCAATGCCGCGCAGCAGCGCATCGCCAAATGCGTCCATGAGTGAACGCAGTGCTTTGGGAGGAAGCTCTTCGGTCCCGATTTCTACGAGAAAATCCATGGCCTTGCTCATGCGGATGACGCGCCTCTCTGCACGGAGGCCACCATCGGAAAGCCGAGCGCCTCGCGACTCGCGAAGTACGTTTCGCATATCGAACGCGACAGGGTACGCACGCGAAGTATGAAGCGTTGCCGCTCGGTTACCGATATCGCCTGACGAGCGTCCAGCAAGTTGAACGTGTGTGAGGCCGTGAGCATCTGCTCGTAAGCGGGCAAGGCCAGGTTCAGCGCGATGAGTCGTTGCGCTTCGCTCTCGGCCTGGTCGAACGCAGAAAAGAGCGCGGCAACGTCCGCCTCTTCGAAGTTATACCGGGACTGCTCGACTTCGTTCTGGTGGTAAACGTCGCCGTAGCTGATGCGACCCAGCGGGCCGTCGGTCCAGACCAGGTCGAAAATGCTTTCGACGTTCTGCAAATACATCGCCAGTCGCTCGAGACCATAGGTAATCTCACCCGTCACCGGCCGGCACTCGAGCCCGCCAACCTGCTGGAAGTAGGTGAACTGTGTAACCTCCATGCCGTTCAGCCAGACTTCCCAGCCCAGACCCCACGCGCCGAGCGTCGGTGACTCCCAATTGTCTTCGACAAAGCGGATGTCGTGCACGGTCGGGTCAATACCGATGGCGCGCAGCGAATCGAGGTACATCTCCTGAATGTTGTCCGGCGACGGCTTTATCACCACCTGGTACTGGTAGTAGTGCTGCAGCCGAAAGGGGTTGTCACCGTAGCGGCCATCGGTGGGGCGGCGACTGGGTTGCACATAGGCCGCGCTCCACGGCTCGGGCCCGACGGCGCGCAGAAACGTAGCGGGATGAAAGGTGCCGGCGCCCATGGGCATGTCGTAGGGCTGCACAATGACACAGCCGCGCTCGGCCCAAAACGCCTGCAGGCGCAGAATCAGGTCCTGAAAGTTTTGCGGCGCAGAGGTAGTAGTTACGGCCATTCGGGTGTCGGGGAAGCCTCAAAGGCGCGAAGTATAACGGCTTCAGGCACAAATGTGCGCTTCGCGAAGGACGGCCACGGGGTCCTTATCCGGGCCACGACGGCACTTTCACCAACAAAAACCGGCACGCGGGCGGAGTTTGCACTATTATGGTGCGTACCGGGCGCGGCATGCACCACGATGGTGCAATCTCCGCCCGGCGCATACCAAAAAATACATATAAAACAATAGCTTACTCGAAGCACCATTTTGGCACACTTCCTGCAAACACAGAGGACTACGGACCGCAACAGCGGTCACTCTCACAACGCATACAGCAATTACCCGGAGGAAAGATCCATGACGCCCGCAGAGGTACAGGCCCTCATCAAGAGTGCCGAGGTCAAATTCGTCGATTTTCGGTTCACCGATTCGATCGGCAAAGAACAGCACGTAACCGTGCCCGCACACACCATCGACGATGACCTGTTTGAGGACGGCAAGATGTTTGACGGCTCGTCTATCGCGGGCTGGAAGGGCATTAACGAGTCGGACATGATCCTGATGCCTGACGCAACGACGGCCGTGCTCGACATATTTACCGACGAAACGACCATGAATTTGCGTTGCACCGTTGTCGAGCCGGCAACCATGCAGGGCTACGACCGCTGCCCGCGCTCGCTGGGACAGCGCGCCGAGGCCTATCTTGCATCGACGGGCATTGCCGACGCTGCGTACTTCGGTCCGGAGAACGAGTTCTTTGTGTTCGACAGCGTGCAGTGGCGCAACACGATTCAGGGTGCGTCGTACACGATCACCTCGGAGGAAGGCGCCTGGAGCTCCGACAATAACTACGAACAGGGCAACACGGGCCACCGCCCGGGTGTCAAGGGCGGCTACTTTCCCGTGCCGCCGGTAGACTCCCTGCACGACCTGCGTTCAGCCATGTGTCTTGCGATCGAGGAGCTGGGCGTCCCGACGGAGGTTCATCACCATGAAGTCGGCACTGCGGGCCAGTGTGAAATCGGCACCCGATTCAACACGCTGGTGAAAAAGGCCGACGAAGTGCAGATCATGAAGTACGCGGTGCACAACGTGGCTCACGCCTACGGCAAAACGGCAACCTTCATGCCGAAGCCGCTCGTCGGCGACAACGGTAACGGCATGCACGTGCACCAGTCGCTGTTCAAGGATGGCAAGAACCTGTTTTCCGGCGACGGCTACGGCGGCCTGTCGGAAACAGCGCTCTATTACATCGGCGGTGTCATCAAGCACGCCAAGGCGATTAACGCTTTTGCGAATCCCGGCACGAACAGCTACAAGCGACTTGTTCCCGGCTTCGAGGCGCCAACCATCCTTGCCTACTCGGCACGCAACCGATCGGCCTCTATCCGAATTCCATACATTGCAAACCCGAAAGGTCGCCGCATCGAAGTGCGTTTCCCCGACTCGTCAGCCAACCCTTACCTGGCGTTCGCGGCCCTGATGATGGCTGGCCTCGACGGCATCCAGAACAAGCTTCACCCGGGTGACGCTATGGACAAGGATCTCTACGATCTGCCGCCGGAAGAGGAAAAGAAGCTCAAGCTGGTTTCCTTCTCACTCTCCGAGTCCCTGGACGCACTCGATGCCGATCGAGAATTCCTCAAGGCGGGTGGCGTATTTACTGATGACCTGATCAATGCCTACATCGACCTCAAGATGAAGGATGTCACGCGGCTTCGAATGGCGACGCACCCAATCGAATTCGACATGTATTACAGCCTGTAGGGGACAAAAGTGTGAACCGGGCGGCATTTTGCCGCCCGGCTTCTACCCAAACTCATGATTACGCTGCTATGCTAACCGCATGCAAAAACGACCCATTTTCGTCCTCCTGGGCATGCTTGCCGCGACCGCCGTGTTTGCCGAGGCTTATACGTGGACGGATGAGAATGGCATCGTTCACTATTCGGACCGGCCGCAGCCGGGGGCCAAGGTCATTGACCTCGGCACTTCCAGCGCGGCGCGCCCAAAACCCGCCGCAAGATCGGCCACAAGCCCGTCGCAAGATACACGCGACGACGCTGAACCGGCCACCGGTTACAGCAGCATCGAAATTGCAAGCCCGGCCGCAGAAGAAACGCTGTGGAACATAGAGGGAACCCTGAACGTATCGATAGCGCTGTCGCCGCCACTACGGCCCGGACACCAGGTTCGGCTGTACTTCGACGGGACGCCGCAGATGGTCAGTGGCACGAGCGCCCGGTTAGAGGAAGTGTGGCGCGGCGTCCACAACCTGCAAGTGGAAGTCATCGACGAAACAGGCAAGCTGGTGATTCGCAGCCGACCGAGTCGCTTTTACGTCCAGCAAAACACGATTCGCTAGGCGGCAGCAAACGTCGCGGCTCCGGTGACGACGGAGCCATACCGACAAACTCCCGAACGATACTCGACTCGCTAAGCTCGGGCGTTATTCTGCTCGACGAACATCTCCTTATAACAGGACTGAATCCGGCAGCAGAAAACATCCTCGGCATCAGCCAGCGCCGGGCACGCGGCCAGTCCCTGCTCAAACTTGTCGACGACGAACCGGAAATGCGCGACATCTTAACTCGCGTACTCGCAACCGGTGATCACTACGCCAACGAAATGCGCCTGGCACCCACAGAGGTGCATAACGCAGAGCGTATCGTCGATTGTCGCGTTTCACCGCTCGCCATCGACGAGGCCTGCCTGCTGGTCGAAATGACGGACGTAACGCGACGCTCACAAATAAGCAGGGAGAACGCCCTGCTGATTCAGCACGGTGCGGGCCGCCAGATGATTCGACAGCTTGCCCACGAAATAAAGAATCCCCTCGGCGGCATCCGGGGCGCCGCACAGCTGCTTGAACGACAACTGCCCAATGACGAGCTGCGCGAGTACACCAACGTTGTCATTAGTGAAACGGATCGGCTGGCGTCCCTGGTCGACACCCTGCTTGGACCTGGCGGGCCGTCCAACAAGCAGCCAGTGAACGTGCATGAGTTGCTTGAGTACGTCGTCCGCATTATCAGTGCCGAAGACCAGCGCAGCATTACCATTCGTCGCGACTACGATCCCGGGCTGCCGAGTATCGCTCTCGACAGGGACCAGATCGTCCAGGCCTTCCTCAATCTCGTCCGCAATGCGGCTGCCGCGCTGGACGGGCAAGGTACGCTGACGCTACGCAGTCGCGCAACAACCAACTTCACCATCGGCAACAAGCGCCACCGCGTAATCGCCTCCATCGAAATTGAAGACGATGGCCCCGGTATACCGAAAGACATGCAGGATTCGGTGTTCTATCCGCTGGTGACCAGCCGCCCCGAAGGAACCGGCCTCGGCCTGCCGGCAGCCCAGGAGCTGCTTAGCCGGCACGGCGGATTGATCGAGTTTGACAGCCGGCCGGGGCGGACCGTCTTTTACGTGCGCATTCCGCTTGAACAAGGTGAGGGTCGCAGCGATGGCTAAGCGCCCCCTGAGAGTCTGGGTAGTCGACGACGATCAGTCCGTACGCTGGGTGCTCGAGAAGGCACTCAAACAGGCTGACATGGAAACGCGGAGCTTCGAGCGCGCGGAGCATCTGCTCGCGGCTATCGACGAAGACGCGCCGGATGTCCTCATCACTGACGTGCGCATGCCTGGCATGAGCGGCCTTGCCTTGCTGGAGCGGCTGCGGACAACGCGCCCGGATCTGCCAATCATCGTCATCACCGCACACTCCGATCTGGAAAACGCCGTCGCTGCCTACAAGGGCGGGGCCTTCGAGTACCTGCCGAAGCCCTTTGATATCGATGAGGCCGTCGAGCTGGTTCACAAGGCGGCGCGATCGTCCGGCGTGGAACCGGAAGCGGCAGCCCCGTCGCATGCGGCCATTGCCTCGATGATCGGACAGGCACCTGCGATGCAGGAGGTTTTTCGCTCCATCGGACGCCTGGCAGGTTCCAGCATGACCGTGCTGATCACGGGCGAGTCCGGCACGGGCAAAGAGCTCGTTGCGCGGGCATTGCACGATCACAGCCCGCGGGCGAAGAAGACTTTCGTCGCACTGAATACTTCGGCCATTGCGTCCGAACTCCTCGAGTCTGAATTGTTCGGGCACGAGAAAGGATCCTTCACGGGCGCGGACTCGCGTCGCATCGGCCGCTTCGAGCAAGCCGATGGCGGCACCCTGTTTCTCGATGAAATCGGTGACATGTCACCAGCGCTGCAGACCCGCCTGTTACGGGTGCTCGCCGAGAGCGAGTTCTACCGTGTCGGCGGACAAACGCCGATCAAGGTTGATGTGCGCGTGATTGCGGCGACCAACCAGGACCTTGCGCGTGCCGTGAAGGAATCGCGCTTTCGCGAAGACCTGTTTCACCGCCTGAATGTCATTCGCATCAATACGCCGCCACTGAGGCAGCGCCGCGAGGATATTCCGCTGCTGCTAAAGCACTACCTTGCCGAGTCGGCTGAAGAAATTGGCACGCCGATCAAAGCCATCGATGCAGATGCGCTTGACGCACTGCAGGCGTACAGCTGGCCGGGTAACGTCCGGCAGCTTGTGAACGCGACACGCAGGCTGACGGTCACTGCACCGGGTGGCGTCATCACTGCACAGGACATACCTGCAGATCTTGGCGGCGAAGAACCACCGCAGCGCGCAGCGAAGGAATGGACCCGCATGCTGGCCGCATGGGCGGAAAGGGAAATTCACAATAACGATGGGCCATTGCTCGAACAGGCCATGCCGGAATTCGAAAAGACGCTCATCGAGATCGCGATGTCGCGCACTAACGGCCATCGGCAGGAAGCGGCAAAACTACTCGGCTGGGGAAGAAACACCCTCGCTCGAAAAATGAAGGCCCTGCATCTCGACTAAAATTCGTCCCGGATTACCGGGCGCTCACGGATGCGTCAAAGCGCGAGCGTGCCTACGAGCGCAGACACAGAACCAAGCGCGTGGCGCGCGAGGTAGTCAGCGATCCCCGCATTGATCTTGGGGCAGACCAACGGGTCATAAAAAAGAGCCGTGCCAACGCCGACAGCGGTCGCGCCCGCAATGATGAACTCGAGGGCGTCCTTCGCTGTCGTGATGCCGCCCTGGCCGATGATCGGGACATTGTGGTTCTTGGCAACCTCGTAAACCTGCTGCACCTTCAACAAAGCGATAGGCTTGATCGCGGGCCCGGAAAGACCACCTCGAACGTTGCCTATGACAGGCTTGCGGGTTTCGCTGTCGACAGCCATGCCCATCATCGTGTTGATGACCGCAAAACCGTCGGTTCCTGCTTCGATACAAAGCCTCGCGTTTTCCTGGATGTCGGTCTGGTTGGGCGACAGCTTGGTGATGATCGGCTTCCTGGTTTGCGCGCGGCATGCAGCGACGACACGCGCCGACATCACCGGATCGTTGCCGAATTGCACGCCGCCTTCCTTGACGTTTGGACAGGAAATGTTGATCTCGATCGCATCGATGTCGGAGTCGTCAAAGCGTTTCGTTACGCGTTCGTATTCCTCTATCGTCGAACCGGATACGTTCGCGAAAAAACGCGTCTCCGAAAAATCGAGGCCAGGCAGGATTTCGTCGACCACCTTGTCGACGCCCGGGTTCTGCAGGCCAATTGCATTCAGCATGCCATCCGGTGTTTCGTACACGCGGTGTGGCGGATTGCCGAGCCGGGCTTCGCCCGTAGTTCCCTTAAGAACGACGGCGCCGACATCAGCATTCGAGAAACCCTCGACGCGCGTGTATTCTTCGCCAAAGCCGACACAGCCCGAAAGCAACACGATGGGCGACGCCATCGGTATACCGCAGAATTCAATGTGTAAGGGCTTGCTTGCCATCGGCGCCGCATTCTACAGGGTTTTATATGTTTAGCCTTATTCTTTACGAACCGGAAATACCGCCGAATACAGGCAACATCATTCGCCTGTGCGCGAATACGGGCGTGCGATTGCATCTTGTCGAGCCGCTGGGATTCGAGCTCGATGAACCACGACTAAAAAGGGCGGGCCTCGACTACCGCGAGTTCGCGACCGTGTCGACACACAAAACGCTCGAGGCCTGTTTGGCCGCGCTGGGAGCGCCGCGCGTTTTCGCATTAAGCACGCGCAGCCGCACGCGCTACGACGCACCGCAGTATCGTGCGGAGGACGCTTTTCTGTTTGGTCCGGAGACCCGGGGCTTGCCGCAGAAAGTCCTGGAGTCGGTGCCGCCCGAGCAGCGCTTGCGGCTGCCCATGCAAGAGAACAGCCGCAGCCTGAATCTTTCGAACTCGGCTGCGGTTGTTGTCTACGAGGCGTGGCGTCAGCTCGGCTTTGCCGGCGGTAACTAGGCCGGCTTGATGTTGCTGTTGAGTCGGAAAAGATTGCCCGCATCGAAACGCGACTTGATTTCAGCGAGCCGCGCATAGTTCGGACCGTAGTTGCTATCGACTGTTTTGTCGCCGTCCCACTGGATGTTGTCGTAATGCCCGCCGGTATGGGGCGCGAGAGCGTCATGCCACTGCCGGCAGATCGCTATCACCTCGTCGTCCTCTGCGGGATCCGTCCAGCCGCTGAAAAATACGAGCATCGATTCGGTGCTGCGATACGGGAACGCGGTATCCGACGATCCAATGTCGTTCACGGCGCCGCCGGTCGTATGTGTGAAGACCGCGGCGCGCGGGTCTGAAACAAAGGCGTCGATCATGTCGTTCACGAGGCCCTGCGTGAATTCCCTGACCATGCCGTTCTTGGCGTAAGAGCGTATGCCGTGGGCGGCGGTCGCATCTTCGTGCGTCTGCAACACCTTGTAGTCCTGCAGCTTGACGCCGTCATCGATCATCGTCCCGATCGCGCGCAGGGGGGTGAGCTCCTTTTCGCCCTGGTCCGGATCGCCGTTATAGACGACCTCCATGCCGATAATGCCCGTGCCGTCCGGCATCGTTGCCATGAACGGGCCCGTGTACAGCTCGCGCGATACACCGGGTGCCCATTCCGCATAAAACTCCAGCACGTCGCGCGCCTGTGCGACGGGCCAGACCAAGAGACCCGAGAGCACGTTGCGATCGAAAGGATGCAGCTGATAGTGGAACTTGCTGACGACGCCGAAATTGCCGCCACCACCGCGAATGGCCCAGAACAAATCCGGCTCGTTGTCGGCGCTGACCTGACGAACCGTGCCGTCGGCCGTGATAATTTCCGCGCCGAGCAGGTTGTCGATGGTCAGGCCATACTTGCGATTCAGCCGGCCGAAACCACCGCCGAGCGTGAACCCGCCAACGCCCGTGTGCGAAACGACACCCGCAGTCGTAACCAGGCCCTGTGCAAGCGCTGCATCGTCAAGGTGACCCAGCAGCGCCCCGCCCTGGCACCAGGCCGTTCTTCCTGCTGCGTCAACATCGACTGCTTTCATATCGGCCAGGTCGAGCATCATGCCATCGTCGCAGGTCGACTTCCCCGGCCAGCTATGGCCGCCGCCGCGGACGGCGAGCAGCAGGTTTCTGTCGCGCGCGAAATCGACAGCAAGACTAATGTCATTTGCATTCTGGCAGCGTGCGATCAGTGCCGGATGCTTGTCGTGCATGCCGTTCCAAATCTTGCGGGCGCCATCGTAATCCGGGTGCCCGGATAGCATGACCGGCCCGGTCATGGCGTCGCCAAGTTCTTTGAGTGCTGCCCGTTCGAGTTCGATTTCAGCGCCGTCGAGAGAGATGCCTCGAATGCTGGTGTTGGCCGTCGTCGCAGTTGGTGCTTCCGAGCGACTGCAACCGCCCGCAAAGGGAAAAGTTGCGGTTACACCGGCGGCAACTGCGTTGCGGCAGAAGTTGCGTCTGTCCACTTTCATCTCCTAGGTTGGAACGATGTTGCTGTTGAGGCGGAAAAGATTGCGCGGATCGTGTTGTCCCTTGATAGCTGACA
>Ga0224505_10001861_pt1 | contig 12886 bp, 13 predicted proteins | sample SF_Jan12_sed_USG_FD_169102 | JGI IMG/M metagenome (GOLD analysis project Ga0224505, IMG submission 169102) | Sediment microbial communities from San Francisco Bay, California, United States - SF_Jan12_sed_USGS_4_1 | ecosystem: Environmental > Aquatic > Marine > Sediment | place: USA: California...
GAGGGTCCGCTCGGCCAGCTCAGCCTCGGTCTCGGCCAGCCGGTCGGCCGCGGCCCGGTCGGCCTCGGCCCGAGCCGTCTCGATCACCGCCGCCGCCTCATCGCGGGCCGCGGCAACCAGGTCATCGGCCGCCACCCGCTCGGACTCCAGTTCGGCCTCCACCGAGCGGCGCCGCTCCTCGGCCCCCTCCCGGGCGGCGTTGAGCACCCGCGCCGCTTCGGTACCCAGTCGCTCGGTCAGCTCGGCTTCGGTGATCTCGCGCTCGGACTCGGCGGCCGCGTCGGCCAGCTGCGCCTCCAAGGACTCGATGCGGCGTTCCAACTCCTTGACCAGCTCGCGGTAGTCCCCCAGGCCCTTGGCCACCTCGGCCAGGTAGCTCCGCACCTCACCCTGGTCATAGCCCTTCTTCGCCGTCTCGAACTGGGCCCGTCCGACATCGACGGGGTCAGGGAGTTTGCGATCGCCGGGCAGATCCACACGGCGATCGTACGGGGTTCGACCGGAAAGTGGGAGTTCGACCTGACGTTATAGTCAGACATCGACCGGCGGCAGTGGGTCGCCCCCCGACTCACGGAGCGCGGTCAGGGCCTCATCCAGAGTGCTGACCTCGACGAGTTCCATGTCACCCGCGCTGGCGTAGATCTCATCACGCGGGCACTCGAGGGCGACATCCTCACAGCCCGGCTGCACCGGGAACAGGAACCGGTCGGCGCCGGCCCGGTCGGCGGCGATCACCTTCTGTCGGATCCCACCCACCGGTCCCACACTGCCGTCGATCCGGATGGTGCCGGTGACCGCCACCTCGGCCCCGCCGGTGAGATCGCCTTCGGTCAGCGTGTCGAGAATGGCCAACGTGAAGGCCAGCCCGGCGGAGGGCCCGCCCACATCGCCGGTGTCGATGGCGACATCGAACGGGAGCTCGTTCTGGTCGAACCGCGTGCCCGTGCTGACGCCGAGGAACCCATCGCCCTCACCGTTGTCGCCCAGCACGATCTCCTCGGTCCGTACCCCTCCGTCGAAGTCCTCGACCTCGACGGAGATGACCTCACCCGGACCCTTGCCGATCACCGCGTCGCGTAGCTCGCGGCTCGTCGTCACCGGGGTCGTCCCGACGGCCACGATGACATCACCGCACGCGAGGACGCGGTCGGCCGGCGTGTCGTCGAACACGCGCTCGATCACCGCGCCACTGGGCGAGATCGGCTCGTAGCCCAGCGAGTCCAGCGCCACGAGCGTGGCCGAGGACTTCGACGTCCGCATCATCTGGGCGTTGCACAGCTGCGTCTCCAACGGAGTCTGGGCACCGAAGACGTCCTCCTCGGGAAAGACGTCGACCGCGTCGTCGAAGTTGTCGAACCAGAGCCACTCCCACAGCGTCAGCCGCGGGATCTGCACGGTGGTGTAGAAGATCTCGCCGTTCGACTCGAACGTGTCGGTTCCCTGGACCACCACCAGGCCGGACGTGGCCTGCACACCACCGGGCCGAAACGCCACCTTGGGCACCCGAATCACGAAGCCGCCCACCACGATCGCCACCACCACACCGGCGATCACCCCGGCGAGGATCCATCGGCGTTGCCGTCGCCAGCGTTGCGACCACTCGGGTTCGGGCTCCCCACCCGGGGTCAGTGGAGATATCGTTGCGGTCACCGTGTCCTCTTCGGCGTTGTCAGTCTCAGTCGTAGTCATTACCGCCTTCGCCGCGTGCTGCGGCCGACCCGGTGCCGACCAGCCTGCCACGATCCGGGCCGCCAGTTGGTGCGCCTGCCCGGCGTGGCTACCGTCGATGCTGCTCCTCGCCGCGGGAATGCCTCCCGAGTCCACCGATCACGAGACGCCGCCGGGTTTCCTCGGTCGACGCGAGCGGCCGTGGTGGATGCAGGTCGGGTTGGGGACCCGACCGCCCGAGCCACCCGTCGTCGGCGACGCCGCCCAGGTGCAGTGGTGGGAGCGTACGCGGTCGCTCATCGTGCTGGCTGCGTTGGTGCTCGTGCTGGGCCTGGTGCTGGCCGGCGTCATCGGCATACTGGTCGTCGCCGCCGGATACTTCCTCGAGCAGACCGCCAGCTGACCGCCGGTCGGGGGTCAGCGACCGAAGAGCCCGTTCTGACGGGGTCCGGCGTTGCCCCGACTGGCCAGGGCATCCTGCACCATGGGGTCATCGGCCGACAGCGGCGCCACGGCCTCGTCGATGGCAACCATCTCGGCGATCTCGGCCGGCGTCAGCTCACCGGGCCGAACGCGACGGGGATCGGCAGCCGGCTCGACCGGAGCCGGCTCGACCGGAGCCGGCTCGACCGGAGCCGGCTCGGACCGGGAGGCAACGGGTTCGGAGCGGGTCGTCGGTGGCCGATCAACCAACGCGGTCGGCGGCGCCGTCACCGGCTCGGGCCGCTTCTCGTCTATGTTGACGCGATACTGCGGCGCGAACGTGAACGCGATCGGCTCGACCCGTCCGAGGCGAACATCGGCGATGGCCCGGCGGTTCCGCAGGTCCTCGGCCAGAGATGTGGCGGCGTCGATGGTCGGGCAGAGCACGACCTCCTCGTCGCCGCCTGGGCCAGAAAAGACCACGATGTAACTCACGCCCTACGCTCCTCGGAATGACTGTCGAACCTCCTTCGGTAACGAGCGAGCCGACTTGAGCGTCCCCGGGGATCCGGACCGCTCCGTGGCGCAACGGCGTCGCCAGGTCGCCGCCGCCGGGCATCTCGGCGACGAGACCACGCTGCGAGAGGCAGGATCCGACATCGATCCCGGCATTCGCCGTCTCGGCCTGTCCGGGCTGGACCGCATGGCGTGCCTCGACGCCGACACCCTGGTCGGCGCCTTCTCCGACGCCGACGCCACCGTCCGCCGCCGGGCAGCCGAACTGGCCGCCGGACACCCCGAGGTGACGCTCACCCCCCTTCTCACCGACCCCGACGACCGTGTGGTGGAGATGGCGGCCTGGGCCGCCGGCGAGCGCGGCTACCACGCGCTGGACCACGAGCATCTCCGCCGGATCGCGGCCGGCCACGCCGACGCCCTGTGCCGGGAAGCGGCCGTCGCCGCCCTGGGCGCCGTGGGCCACCCCGACGGCCTGGCCACGGTGCTCGCGGCGATGGACGACATCGCCACCGTTCGCCGACGAGCCGTCGTGGCCCTGGCCCCCTTCGACGGGCCAGAGGTCACTGCGGCCCTACGCGGCGCGTCGGAGGACCGGGACTGGCAGGTACGCCAGGTCGCCGAGGACCTCCTCGACCTGTAGCGGAGTCGGACCGCGGTGACCGGAGAGCCGGTGTCCGGTCAGCGGCGGCTGTCGATGAACATGGCCTGCACGGCCTCGTAGCTCTCGATGCACCGACCGGCGCCGAGCACCACGCACTCGAGCGGGGTGTCGACCAGCCGCACCGGTACCTCCGCTTCGCGGGCGATGCGTTGGTCGAGGCCGAGCAGGAGGCCACCGCCGCCCACCAGGTGGATGCCCTGCACGATGAGGTCCTGGGCCAGTTCCGGCGGTGCTTGGGACAGGCAGGTAAGGACGGCGTCGACCATGGCCGTCACGGGCTCGTCGATGGCGGTGCGGATCTCCTCGGGCGTGAGCACCACCGTCTTCGGCAGGCCGCTCATGAGCTCGCGGCCCCGAACCTCGGCCCGCATCTCCCCTTCGGTGGGGGCGGCCGACCCGATGCTGACCTTGATCTCCTCCGCGGTCCGTTCACCGATGGCGATCCCGTATTCGCGCCGGACGTAGGACTGGATCGTGCTGTCGATGTCGAAGCTGCCGACCCGGACCGCTTCGATGGCGACCACGCCGCCCAGCGAGATGAGCGCGGCTTCCGACGTCCCGCCACCGATGTCGATCACCATGTTGCCGATGGGTTCGTGGATGGGCAGGTTGGCACCGATGGCCGCAGCCATTGGCTGCTCGATGAGCCGGGCATCGGCCGCCCCGGCCCGCCGGGCTGCCTCGGTGACGGCCCGCCGCTCGACGGCGGTGATGGCGGAAGGAACGCAGATGACGACCTTGGGTCGGTTGAACCGGCTCACCCCGACGCGCTGGAGCAGCAGTCGGATCATCCGCTGGGTGACATCGAAATCGGTGATGGCTCCGTTGCGCAGCGGGCGAACGGCGACGATGTGGGCCGGCGTTCGGCCGATCATCTGCCACGCCTCGTGGCCCATGGCCAGTACGTCTTTGGTCTGGCTGTTGAGCGCGATCACCGACGGCTCGTTCAAGACGATGCCCTCGCCGCTGGCGTAGACGAGCGTGTTCGCCGTCCCGAGGTCGATCGCCAGATCCCGAGCCATGTCAGGCGCCCCGGCTGGGTTGACTGGGAGGCAGGTGGTCGCCGGGCTCCAGCGCCTCGGGATCGAGGGCTCGGAGATTGCGGCGGAAGTCGTCGACCGAGCGGTCGTCACTTATGGTGGGCCGGCGATGGGTGAGCCAGAGCACGAACGACCCGGCGACCATCAGGCCCAAGGCCAGGGCCAGGAAGAAGATGGCGGAGCTCATGATGAACCCACCTCGGAGATGTGTTGGGGTTCGAGTCCCCAGCTCTCACCGTCGGCCCAGACCTCGCGTTTCCAGATGGGCACCGTGGCCTTCAGCTCGTCGATGCAGAATCGAGCGGCCTCGAAGGCGGTGTCGCGATGAGGCGACGAGGCCACGACCACCACCGCCGACTCGCCCACGGGCACGGCGCCGACCCGGTGCAGCATGGCCAGTCGTCGCAGATCGGGCCAACGCCCCCGTGCCGCCTCATCGATGGCCAGCAGTCGAGGCTCCACCTGCTCCTCGTAGGCCTCGTACTCCAGGAGGGACACATCGGGACGGCCGACGGAGTGATCCCGGGCGGTGCCGCTGAACAGCACGGCCGCGCCGCAGTCGGCCCGAACGGCCCACGCAAGGGCCGCATCGACAGGGAGCACGGAGTCCGACAGACCGACCCAGGTGGGTCGATCGTCGGACGGAGGGGTGAGCACGGGGCCATTCTCCGCTGCCTTTCCCCCGGACGGCAAGCGGGGTGTCCCCCGATGAGATTCTGGCCGGCCCGCGAATTATCGCGAGCAAGTCCTCAGTAACCTCGAACACCGTGAGTGAAAACGGCCACGACGACGAGTTCGGTGAGGTGCTTCCCCCCGCCGATCGTGTGTGGCGTCATCCGGCCGAGATCGGCGCGTTGATGGCAGCGGCCAACGCCGCGCCGGTGGTGACAAAGCGCCCGTGGGGCGTGGCGCTGTTCTCGGCGCTGGGCGGTGCCCTGGCCGTGGCCGCCGTCTTCGTCAGCATCGGCCAGCTCGATCCCGATCTCATCGTTGTGCAGGAACGGGTGGCGGTGCAGACCATCACCACCGAGCCTCGGGTGGTCGAACCCGAGCAGTGGGCCGCCGAGGTCGGGGTGCCGGCTCAGGTCTCGGTGGCCGGCATCACCGTGCAGGTGGACGGCGAGACCCGCACCGGGAGTGGCATCCTCATACGCGATGACGGCCACTTGGTGACCACGGCCGATCTGGTCGCTGGGGCCGACCAGGTGACGGTCACGCTGAGTGACGGCGCCCAGGTGTCGGGCTCGGTCATCGGGTCCGACCCGGTGAGCGCACTGGCGGTCGTCCAGGCCGACGCCAGCGTGGCGGCCGCGGTGCGGGCCGAATCGATGGATCTGCAGCTGGGTGATCCGGTGGCCGTGGTGGGATCGGGCCGCAGCACGCCCACCGCCAGCCGCGTCGTGCGGGTCGGAGCCACCGTCGTCGACCGCCAGGCCCGGGCCCACCACGACCTGGCCGTGCTCGACGCCCCGCTCACGCCGGCCCAGCTCGGCGGCGCCGTCGTGTCCGACGCCGGAGCGGTGGTCGGCCTGGCCAGCGTCGTGGCCGGCAGCACCTACGACGCCCTCGTCGTCCCCATCGAGGTGGTGCAGTCGGTGGCGTCCCAGATCATCGACGTCGGCACCGTGCGTCACGAGGCGTGGCTGGGCGTGGAGGTGTCGGATCGAGACGACGGCCCTGGCGTCGACATCGAGGCGGTCATCTTCGACGGCCCCGGCTTCGATGCCGGCCTGCGCACCGGTGACGTGATCGCCAAGCTCGACGGCGAAGCGGTCACCTCGGCCGACGCCTTGGTGTCCCGGCTCCACGCGCTGGGGCCCGGCGAAGCGATCACCCTCTCCGTGCTCCGGCGCGACGAGAAGATGGAGCCCACCGTCACCCTCGGCCGGCGCCCGCTGGTCACCGACTGAGCCGGGACTGGCCACCCCACACCCGGCGCCCAGTGGTCGTGCCCCGCGATCAACCGGGGAACCACGCGACCGTTTCGGGGAGGGTCGATCGCGGACTCAGCGGGTGGGCCGGCGCAGGCGACGAATGCCGAGCACCACGGCGGCCACCGCGCCGACGGCCACCACCGCAGTGGCCCCCAGCGCCAGGCTCTGACGGCGCCGAGCGGTCAACATGTCGAGGGGACCGGGCGCGTGGCCGGCCACATAGGCCTCTTCGTTGCTGTGGGTGGACGACCAACCCAGTCCCTTCAACCGATCGTTGGACACCACCCAGGAGTGGGTGGTGTACGGCAGGATCCCGGGTGGCGTGGGAGCCAGGCCCAACCGGTAGCGGGCGGCGGTGAACCGGCGGGCCAGCCAGCCCGGTAGCCGCAGCCGGGGTTTGGGTCCGGCGAGGGCGACCAGGTCCTCGGCGGGGATCCAGCCGTCGGGGGCCACGTTCAGCACCCCGTCGATCTGCTGCTCCACAACCATGGCGACGGCCGAGGCCAGATCGTCGGCGTGCAGGAACTGAGCCGGAGGATCGCCCTCCTCGCTCGCGATGGTCATGGCCGAATGGAGGATGCGGGCCAGGCCGCCTGGGCGGGCCTCGGCCACCGTCACCGCGGGCCGGAGAACCGTGAGCACCCCTCGGGGATGGTCGGTGCGCCAATCGAGCCCCAGTCGTTCGAGCTGCGCCTTCTGCACGGCGAAACCCAGATCGGGAACGGGCCGCACCGGCGCGTCCTCGGTGAGCGGCATGGGATTGTCGGGCCAGGCGCCGTAGACCATGGCCGTCGACACCAGGACCACCTGGCGCACATGGGCCGCGGCGTCGAGCACCCGTCGGGCGATGGCCAGGTCGATGCGGCCATCGACGTTGGCGGTGCCGTCGGGCGCGAGCGCGGAGGCCAGATGCACCAGCGTGTGGGCCCCCTCGAACACGTTGGACAGATCGGCGGTCAACAAGTCGAGCATCTTGAACTCGGTGCCCGCCGGCACCGGGTCGGGGTCGCGCAGGTCGAGCCCGAGGATCTCACCGCTGTACGTGCTGGCCAGGCGCTCGCAGACGCGTCGACCCACCGAACCGGCGGCACCGGTCACCACAATGGTCATGTCAGCAGCGACGTCGAGGTCGCGAGGAAGTGTCGGGCCATCGCCCATACCATGCCCTCGTGAGCGATGACGATCCACTCGAACCGGAGAACCCGTTCGGCGGGCTGCCCATGTTCGGAGATCTGGGCCGACTCCTCGGCGGATCGGGACTGGCGGGAACCGACGCGGCCCGCCAGCTGGCCATGGCTGTCGCCACCGACGGGAAGTCCGAGAACAACGTCGATCCCGAATCCCGCATCCGCATCGAACAGCTGGCCCGTGTCGCCGAGCTCCAGATCGCCGAGGCCACCGGGCTCACCGTCTCATCCGGCGCACTGGTGATCGAGGCGGTCAACCGCGCCGGCTGGGTCCAGCGCAGCATGGATGCCTACGACCCGATCATCAGCGCCATGTCCGAGTCCCTGGCCTCCGGTCTCACCGACCAGCCCGTCGACCTCCCCGACGATGACCCCATGTCCTCGATGTTCGCCGGGTTGTTCCAGATGATGGGGCCACTGATGCTGTCGATGACCACCGGATCGATGGTCGGCCACCTCGGCCGGCGCTCGCTGGGCGTGTACGACCTCCCCATCCCCCGACCGCCCAGCGACCGCCTCTTCGTCGTGGTCCCCAACATCGAGGAGTTCGGGGCCGACTGGTCGCTTCCCCGCGAAGACCTCACGCTGTGGGTCTGCCTCAACGAGGTCGCTCACCACGCGGTGCTCAACGTGGGGCACGTGCGCGAGCGGCTGCTCACGCTGCTCCGCGACCACGCCCGGGCCTTTCGCCCCGATCCGTCGGCACTCGAGGAGAAGCTGGGCACCATCGACCTGGCCGGTGGTCCCGAGGGGTTGGGTGCGCTCCAGGAGGTCATCGGCGACCCCGACGCGGTGCTCGGTGTCGTGCAGACCGACGAGCAACGCGAGATCCTGCCGTACCTTGCCGCCCTGGTGGCCGCCATCGAGGGGTATGTCGATCACGTGATGGACGAGGTCGGCGCCCGGCTCATCGAGAGCTACCCGATGCTCACCGAGGCGCTGCGGCGCCGGCGCGTGGAGGCCGATGCCTCCGATCGTTTCGTCGAGCGGATCTTCGGGCTGGAACTGACCCAGGAGCAGTACGACCGAGGGCACGCATTCGTCGCCGGCGTCGTCGAGCGGGCCGGCCACGAGGGGCTGGCGCGGTTGTGGGAGAGCAGCGACACGCTGCCCACCCCAAACGAGATCGACGCTCCCGGTCTGTGGCTGGCCCGCATCGAGCTGCCGGCCGAGCCGGACCCGCCCACCGACTGAGGGCTCAACGGGTCACGAAGGCCCCGTCGGACGCGGCTCGGTGCATCACTGCCCGCACATCGATCACCCGAGGCCCAGCCGGCTCGATCCAGAGCTGGGCCACCTCTCCCTCGCGGACCCGCCGCTTGCGCTCACCGTCGAAGGCCAGAAGCACCGGTCCGGCCACGGCGATCTCCTCGCCGGGGCCGACGCGACGCACCGACCGCACGCCGATGCTGCTGTAGTGACCCGGCGCCGTGGGCGCCCGCACCACGAGTGCGGGGCTGTTCTCGACCGCCGCGAACTCCAGGAACAGTCCCTCGGCCTCGCCCGCAGCCACCGGCTCGATCAGCCCACCCACCGCCGAGAAGCCGATGGCGGCCGGATCGGCTCGGGCCAGCAGCGCCACCTGCATGGTGTCGGGATCGAACAGCTCCAGCGAGCCGACGTAGGGATCGGTGACGGCCACCGCATCGATCAGTGCCAGGTCGCGTTCGTTGCCGTGACGCACGCCGATCACCTTTTGCACGAGGGCCACATCGTCCAGCGCCACCTGGCCGCTGCCCAACAGGCCCACTGCCGTACCGGCCACCGTGGGCTCGACATAGTACGGAAAGGCGTTGTTGGTGCCGGTGGACATGGGCAGCAGCGCGCCCTGGGGCCAACCCTGGGCGACCACCCGATTGGTGCCATCACCGCCGAGCACCACGGCCAGCAGGCAGCCCCGCTCGGCCATGGCCGCGGCGGCCCGTCGGCTGTCGTCCTCGGTGTGGGTGATGGCGAGGTCGTCGAGCACCTCGACCCGAGCGGCCCGGATGGTCTCGGTGGCTCGGGCAACGATCCGGTGATGGTCGGGCATCGTCACGAAGTGGTCGACCCCGTGCTCCAGGGCGCCGAGGACCACCCGACGGACGATGCTGATCTTGTCCTCGAAGGTGGAGCTCGCTGCGGCGGCCACGGCCCGCCGCACGTCGCTTCCCGACCGGGGGTTCACCAGCAGACCGATGGGGGCAGCGCTCACGGGCGCCGATGCTAACGGGGTCGCCGTCCGCCCCGCCCCCGGGGGGTCCACCGCCCGACACCGATCCGACGACCGACAGCGGTCACCGCTCGGTCTCGGGGAACGCTCCTACCCTGTTCCGGATGACCATGACCGACGGCCCCCGCGCCACCGTGCGCACGCCGTCGGGACGCATGGTGTCGACCCGCCGGGTGCTCGTGGTCTGCCTGTTCGGTATGGCCGCCGGATCCTTCCCCATCACCGTGCTCTCGGCCTCGATTCCCGAGATCGCCGGCGACCTGGGTTCCACCAAGGCCGACGCGAACTGGGTGTTGGCCGCACCGGTGCTGGTCTTCGCCGTCTTCACGCCGATCGCCGGGAAACTGGGCGATCTCTACGGACATCGTCGTGTGTACCTGAGCGGCTATGCCTTCGCCGCAGCCGCCCTGGCCATCACCCCGCTGGCCCGCACCATCGGCGAGCTCATCGTGTTGCGGACCCTGGCCCAGGCCGCCAGCGCCGTCACCGGCCCCGCGGCGATGGCCTACATCATCAAGCTCTTCGAGGGGGAGGAGCGCAGCAAGGCCCTCGGCTACTGGGCCGCCACCGCGGCGGTGTCGCCCAGCATCGGGGTGATCGCGGGAGGGCCACTCGTCGACCTCACCAGCTGGCGGGTGTTGTTCGTCCTCCAGACCGCGCTGGCCGTGCTGGCGGTGGTGCTCGCGCTCCCGGTCCTCCCCGAGACTGCACGCCGCACCGATGTGCGCTTCGACATTCCCGGTGCCCTGGCCCTCGGCACCAGCGTGGCCACCCTGTTGTTCGCGCTCAACCGGGTCCGAGTGTGGGGCATCGACCATCCGCTCCTCATCGGGTGCTTCATCGCCGCACCGGTGGCCGCGGCGCTGTTCGTCGCCATCGAACGGCGGGCGGTCGCGCCGCTGGTACCCCTGACGATGGCCCGCCAGCGGGGCTTCGCCGTGGCCATCGGCGCCCAGGCCTTGGTGAGCGCGGCGTACATGGGCGGATTCGTGGTGACCCCGTTGTTGCTCGAGGGGGTGTTCGGCTACTCCACGACCGTGATCGCATTCATCATGCTGCCCCGTCCCTTCGCTTTCGGGGCGGCGTCCAGCGCGGCCGGCCACCTCGAGACCCGTCTGGGAACCCGGAATCTGGTGGTGCTCGGTGGCACGATCCTCGGCGCCGCCCTCATGGCGGTCGCCTTCTCGGCGTCGGCGGTGCTGGTGGCCGGGGTGGTACTGGGCATCGCGTGCAGCGGCATCGGTCAGGGGCTCACCCGGCCCGCGCTGGTGGGATCGGTCGGCCACAGCGTCGACGAGCGCGACATGGGCGTGGCCGGTGGCCTGCTCCAGATGTCGTCACAGATCGGCGTGGCAGCCGGCATGACGATCCTGACCGCCATGGTCGGGGAATCGGACGCACCGGAGACCTTCTTCCTGGTCTTCGCGGTGGCCGCGGCCGCCGGGTTCGCCGGGGCCGCGGTCGGCCGGTTGCTGGCCGAGTGATCCGACCCACCGCCGCCCGCGCCCGACCATCGGACCCGACCGTGACCTTGCTACCGGGACCGGTCGGCGATCTAGGCTCGGCCCGAGCGCATCTGCCCGGAGGCACGTATGGACCCGAGCGACCACTTCACCATCATCACCGCCGACAGCCACGCCGGCGGCAGCCACGCCGACTACCGCGAATACCTCGACCCGAAGTACCACGATGATTTCGACGCCTGGCGGGGCGAGTACAAGAACCCGTGGAAGGACCTCAAGGACGACCGGCGAACGCGCAACTGGGACAGCGACGTGCGGTGGCAGCAGCAGGAGGCCGACGGCGTGGTGGCCGAGGTGCTGTTCCCCAACACGGTGCCGCCCTTCTTCCCCGGTTTCGTGCTGTTCGCCGGCCCACCCCGGCCCGACGACTACGAACATCGACGGGCCGGCGTCCACGCCCACAACCGCTGGCTGGTCGACTTCTGCGCCGAGACCCCCGAACGTCGAGCCGGTATCGGCCAGATCTTCGTCAACTCGATCGACGACGCCATCGAGGACGCCATCTGGATCAAGGAGCACGGACTGCGCGGCGGGGTGCTGCTCCCCAACGTCGCCCCCGACGCCACCTGGGTGAAGCCGCTGTATCACGACGACTACGACCGCCTGTGGGCCACCCTCCAAGACCTCGACATCCCCGTCAACATCCATGGCGGCACCGGCGCCCCCGACTACGGCACCCATCGCTCGTCGATGATCCTCTACATCAGCGAGGTCGGCTTCTACTCGCAACGGCCGCTGGTGCACATGATCCTGTCGGGCGTGTTCGAACGCTTCCCCCGCCTCCGAGTCGTGCTCACCGAGACCGGCTCGTCATGGGTGCCACCGTTGCTCGATCAGATGGACACCACCATGAAGCGCATCCGCTCCACCGGGGCGACCGGCGAGATCCGGTACCGGCCCGAAGCGCTCCTGCCGCAGCTGCCCAGTGACTACTTCCGCCAGAACTGCTGGATGGGTGTGAGCCAGCCCCGACCGGCCGATGTCGACGCCATGGCCATCACCGGGATCGACCGGTTCATGTGGGGCAGCGACTACCCCCACGACGAGGGCACCCACCCGTTCACCCGCGAGCACCTGCGTCAGGTCCTCACCGGGCGGTCGGCCGACGAGAAGGCCGCCATCCTCGGCGCCAACGCGGCCGCCTTCTACGATTTCGACCTGGCCGCCCTCCAGCCGCTGGCCGACCGCTTTGGTCCCACGGTGGCCGAACTGGACGAGCCGCTCACCGAGTTGCCCGAGAACCCCAACGAGGCCCTCCTCGCCGGCGCCGGCGCTCGCTGACTCCCACGGCCGGGCGACCGGCCGGGTTCAGTCCGTTTCGGTGATGGTCACCGAGTTGATCACCACGTCCGTGAGGGGTCGGTCGGAACGGTCGGTGGGGACGTTGTGCATCTCCTCGAGCACGTCCAAGCCGGAGATCACCTTCCCGAACAACGAGTACTGCGGCGGCAGGCCCACCCCGTTGGCCCCGCTGACGAGGAAGAACTGGCTGCCGTTGGTGTTGGGACCCGCGTTGGCCATGGCGATGGAACCGACCTCGTAGCGGCCGGGTTTGGGTAGCTCGTCGGCGAAGGTGTACCCGGGTCCGCCCCGACCGGTACCGGTGGGATCGCCGCCCTGGCACATGAACCCATTGATGATGCGATGGAAGATGATGCCGTCGTAGTAGTGGTAGCGGGCCAGGAACACGAAGTTGTTGACCGTGACGGGTGCCCCGAT
>Ga0224505_10001862_pt1 | contig 12883 bp, 10 predicted proteins | sample SF_Jan12_sed_USG_FD_169102 | JGI IMG/M metagenome (GOLD analysis project Ga0224505, IMG submission 169102) | Sediment microbial communities from San Francisco Bay, California, United States - SF_Jan12_sed_USGS_4_1 | ecosystem: Environmental > Aquatic > Marine > Sediment | place: USA: California...
GAGGGGGCGCCCGAATTCGGCACCAAAGTCGAGATCAAGAACATGAACTCGTTCCGGTCATTGGAGCGGGCGGTGGCCTACGAGATCGAACGACAGGTCGACGAGATCACGTCGGGAGGGACGGTGATCCAGGAAACCCGGCATTGGGATGAGGAGGCCGGCGTCACCCATGGCATGCGGACCAAGGAAGGCTCGTCGGACTACCGGTACTTCACCGAACCAGATCTCGTTCCGATCGTCATCGACGCCACCTGGCAGGCCGAGATACGACAGTCGCTGCCCGAACTGCCCGCGGAGCGCCGAGCCCGGTATGCGGATCTCGGCCTCGACCCTCACCTCGCCGGCGTGCTGGCCGGTGCCGACGCCGATCTCCGGGCGGTGTTCGACCACGCGGTCGATGCAGGAGCGGACGCCAAGGCCGCCGCCATCTGGATCACCGGTGAGGTGACGGCCTGGCTGCGGCGCGAGGACACCGCCCCGGGTGACAGCCCGCTCACCGGTGAATGGCTGGCGGCGCTCGTGGCGATGGTGTCCGATTCCAAGGTGTCCGCTTCCGCGGCCAAAGACGTGCTCGACGGCGTCATGCGCGGTGAGGGAGCGCCGGAGGCGGTGGCCGAAGGGAGAGACCTCATCCAGATCTCGGATGCCGGTGCGATTGCAGCCGCGGTCGACGAGGTCCTGGCTGCGAACCCCGACGCGGTCGAGCGGTACCAGGCGGGCGAGCAGAAGGTGGTCGGATTCCTGGTGGGTCAGGTCATGAGAGCCACCCAGGGCAAGGCGGAACCGAAGCTCGTCAACGAGCTCTTGCGGGAGAAGCTGTCCTGAAGATCTTCGGTTTGGGTCCGTTCGACGCGGTCATTTTCGATTGCGACGGTGTGCTCGCCGACTCCGAGCCCGCCTCCGTCCGGGCGTGGACGGCCACGGTCATCGGGTTGGGCGGTCACACCACCGAGGAACGGATCGGGAGTTTCATCGGCAAGACCGAGCGTGATCTCGCAGAACACCATGCGCCGCTGGTTGGTCGAGCCGCCGATGTGGTGGAGTTGGATGCCCGCGAGCGTTTCCTCGACCTCGTGGCATCGGAGGGGGTCAGTCCGTTTCCCGACGCGGTTGCGCTCCTCGAACAGGTGATCGCCTCGGGCACGCCCGTGGGTGTCGGTTCGAACAGCCCCAGATGGAGGCTGAACGCGGTGCTCGCCTCCACGGGATTGAGCGTGGAAGTGAGCGTTGCGGGCGACGAGGTCGATCGGCCCAAGCCCGCTCCTGATGTCTACCGGGAGGTGGCGCGGAGGTTGGGTGTCGCCGTAGAGCGGTCGGTGGTGGTGGAGGACACTCCCACCGGCATTGCCGCGGCCCGAGCAGCGGGCGCCCGCGTGATCGCCGTGCGGCGGGGAGCGGTTCCCGAATCGGAGCTGTCCGGCGCCGACCTCGTGGTCGACGATCTCGGTGGGGCCTGATCGAAGTGGACCCGTCGACTCTCGCCGGCATCTTGGCTGTGGTCTTGGCCTGGGGCATTCCGCTTGTCGTGGTCGTGTTGCTCCTCCGCAGGGGACGTGGCAAGTGACCCTGGCCTGGGTGATCGCCGGTTTCGGAGCCGGTCTCGGTCTTTGGATCAATGCCCCCCGGCGGGCTCGCCTGCTGGCTTCGTTGACGGCGGCTTGCAGTTTTGCGGCCGGGCCATGGCAGGAGGCGGCTTCGGTGTTTCTGGGTGCGGCATCGCTGGCGGTGGGGGTGGCGGGATGGCGGTGGGCGTCCAGAGGCCGCAACGTCGACCGGGCGTACTGGTTCCTGCCGGCCGAAACGCGACGGTCGGTGCTCGCTCACGAGGTTCTCGGCGACTGGCCGTGGCTCGCGGTTGCGGCGGCCATCGTGGGCGGCCTGGCGTATGTCGCCTGGTTCGCGCCCGCCATCCTCGCCGCGGCATCCCTGCTCCGCAGCTCCTGGCCCACGGGGCCAGGAGCGGTCGTCACGTATGACGGCGGATTCGTGGACTTCGAAAAGGCCGAGATCGTCGCCTCGCCTCCCATCATGTTCCGAGGTCTCGTCGGGTGGAACCTCGGGTTGGGCCTCGGACCCGAGGAAGCGGCGTGGGCAGGTCAGCTCGCCAGGGCGATGGGGTTGGGTGACCTTCTGGCCGAGCCCGAATCCGCCGCCGAGGATTCGGAGGCCTACCTCATCGAAGTGTGCCGGGCGATCGCATCGAGCCGTCCGGTCGTCGTCCTCGAAGCGCCCCACGCCAACCTCGACCAGAAGCGGGCGAGGCAGGTCGCGGGGATGTTGGCGGCCTCCGCGAAGACAATCGACATCGCCTCCAGCGAACGGTCGGACGCCACACGATTCCTCGAACGGGTGGGTTCGCGTCCGAGGTGAACGCCGTTCGTGTTCGCACTCCGACCGGTGAAGGCGTAGCCTCGCAAGCCGATGGAACGCCTCACCAAGATCGTTGCGACGCTCGGGCCTGCGGTCGGTTCGCCCGACAAGGTCCGGAAGCTGATCGCGGCCGGGATGGATGTCGCCCGGCTCAACTTCAGTCACGGCGATCACGACGTGCACCGGCGCTTCGCAACCTGGGTGCGGGAGGGTGCAGAGGCCGAAGGCCGGGTGGTTGCGGTACTTCAGGATATCCAGGGCCCAAAGTTGCGGGTCGGCTTCTTCCCCGACGGGGCCGTTCAGCTGGCGAACGGTCAGCACGTCATTCTCCGGCAGGGGAGGGAGATGGCACCGCCGGGTGAGATCTTCCTCGACTACGACCACCTGCTCGAAGATGTCGAACCGGGGGAGGAAATCCTTCTCGCCGACGGCCTGATTCGGGTCGTCGCGGAGTCCAAACACGCCGACCGAATCGACGCCAAGGTGATCCAGGGCGGCGTGCTGGGGGATGGCAAGGGCGTTGCGTTCCCCGACACGAACCTCCGGGTGCCGGCGATAACCGGGAAGGACCGCATCGACCTGGAGTTCGGCCGGGAGATCGCGGTCGACTATGTCGCGGCCTCCTTCGTACGAACCGGCGCCGACATCGAAGAGATCAGGGAACTGGCGGCCGGCGTACCCGTCATCGCCAAGATCGAGCTGGCAGCCGCCTATTCCAACCTCGATGACATCCTGACCGAGGCGTCGGGGGCGATGGTGGCGCGTGGCGACCTGGGCGTTCAGATGCCTCTGGAACGGCTCCCGCTCGTACAGGCCGACATCCTGTCGCGGACCAACAGGGCAGGACTGATCTCGATCACGGCGACCGAGATGCTCGAATCGATGACCAAGTCCCCTAGGCCGACGCGGGCTGAGGTCACCGACGTCGCCAATGCCGTCCTGGCAGGGACGGATGCCGTGATGCTTTCCGCCGAGACGGCGGCCGGAGACTTCCCCGTGGAAGCGGTCGAAACGATGGCGAAGATCTGTGCGACGGTCGAATCGGGTATGGACCAGGCCTCCATGATCGACTTCATCGACGTCGGTGACTCTTTTGCATCGGCCGTGGCACGGGCGGCGGTAGAAGCGGCGCACAATCTCGAGATCGAGACGATCGTCGCGTTCACAGAGTCGGGCAGCACGGCGCGGTTGTTGTCCAAGTACCGGCCACCGGCGCAGATCGTTGCGTTCACTCCCGAGCCGGCAACGTTGAGCCGGATGGCGCTGTACCGGGGTGTGTTGCCGCACCGATTCGGACGGCGGGACTACACCGACGTCATGATCGCGGCCGCCGAGAAGTTCCTAGAGAAGGAAGGGCTCTGCGAGCGCGGGAAGGCGGTCGTGATGGTTGCGGGCATTCCCCCCAACGTTCAGGCTTCCACCAACCTCATGAAGATCCATGTCATCGGAGAGCGCGATCGGGGTGCCCTGTCGCAGAAGGGTGGGAGGAGCGCACCGGAGGTGGGAGGAGGGGGCGGTCGTTGACGTATCGGTCAACCGGCTATGATCGCCACCGCCCATGGGACAGACCATTGAGATCAACGGGACCAACGTCGTCGATCATGTTTTGATCATCGACACAGATCGCAGCCTCGCCGGCCAGGTCGGGGAGAGCTTCAGCGGTGTCGAGGCGGCCCGTGCCCAAAGCACGTTCCCGGCCAGGCTGGCGGTGCGACTCTTCGAGGCCGACCCCTCGGTGGATCACGTGTTTGTCATGTCGAACACCGTCTCGGTGAGACGTCCTCAGGACTGGAACGACGGTGCCGTCATATTGGCGTCGTCGGTCGTCTCCGAGTTCTTCCGCTTCTACTCCTGATCAACCGCCGGCTGTCGTTGGCGTGGTGGTCGGCGGAGGGTCGGTGGTCGGCGTCGTTCCCGTGGTCGACGGGGGGACGGCCGTCGTGGTCGTCGAAGGCTCTGGGCATTCCACCGAGGTGTCGGGAACCATGCACGGGTGGACCTCGATGATCTGCCGGCGGGGCGAGTACACGGCGACCCACTCCTGAACGTCGTCGTTGCCACCGATGGTGACGGTGCGGGTGATCCGCACGCTCCACCCGGCGCCCGAACTCTGGAGCGTGACCTGCCGGTCCACGGCGAGGTCGGGGTTTGCCCTGTATTCGGGCTCGCCGGGTTCACGGAAGTCGAACCGATCGCCCACGGACGCCGAGACGACCCGGGCCTGGGCTCCACCTTCGTTGATGACCTCACGTTGCAGGGGCCCTCCGACCGGATAGGCGAGAGCGACGGCCCGACCGTCGTTGTCGCCGTAGAAACGGACGGTGATCGAGGTGTCGGTATACGACGTCTTCACGAGGACTCCGGCGTCCGTGTTGTTCTTGAAGATCAGCTCGGGGGCGGGCCAGGAGATGGTCGCTTCGATTCCTTCGGGGTAGCGGGGGAAGTAGAAGCTGTGCGGCTTGTGGGTGACGTCCTCATATCCGCCCCAGAAGACCGCGTTGTAGAAGGTGGTGGCGAACTGGCTCACCCCGCCGCCGATCGTCTTGGTGAGCTCGCCGGCGACGATGGTGCCGTCTTCGAGGTATCCCTTCGCCTCGGTTCGCGGACCGACGTACTCATTGAGCGAGAGCGTGCCCCCGGGAGCGACGATGGCTCCGTCCATGGCATCCGCCATGAGGTGGATATTGGTGACGCGGTTCTGACAGCAGTCGTGGTACGTGGTGAACTGGCTGACGAGGTGTTCGATCCCGAGGGCTTCGAGGTCGGCCGTGGTCGTTTCGGGCGCCGCGCCTTCGATGAAGGGCAAGACACCGGTTCGGCCGGCCGACCCGGCGGCCAAGGCCAGTTCGGTGGCGGTGGCTTCGGGGTCGATGATGGTCCCGCTGAACCCTGGGACGACGCTGACGTCGTATCCGTCCGTCTCGAATCGGGCATCCACCGGCGGTTGTTCGAGCTCGTCCCGGGCGGCATCGAGGATCTGCTCGATGGCCGCCGGGTCGAACCCGAGTTCCAGCCGGTCCGCGGTCGGCGTTGTCGTGAGAGCTGAGGCCAGCTGATCCGGTGAAAAGGTGATGCTCTTCTCTCCGTCCTCCGAGCGGAGGACGACGGGCGCCGAAAGCCACAGCCGGGCGTTGGCGACGGCCTGGTCGACATCGAAGTCGGTGAGTCTGGCCTCGATCGACGCCACCGGGAGCTCGACGACCTCGCCTGACACGGCCGTGAGCGCGTCGAGCATCAGCGATGGCGCCACGCTTCTGTCGATCTGCTCGCCATCGCGGGGGTAGTCCGGTTCGGGGTTCGTGCCGGAGAATCGGATACCGCCCGGAAATGGAGGGTTGCCGACGAAGTCCTCATCCCACAGCATCAGCACGTCCTCGACGGCATCCTCGTCGACGGTCGCCACGGTCCTGATGATTTCGGCGTCGCCGAAGTGACCAATCCACCATCGGAACTGCGACGACAGGCCGCCTTCCCGTCCGATCCGGAGCGCTTCCGCCGCCATGGCGGCGACGTTGAACTCGAGCTCCACCTGTTCCGGTAGCAATGGCGTGGTGGCCCCTCGAATGCTGAACACCGCTTCCCGGGCCTGGAGCTCGGCGGCGGCGGTCTCGAGTGTCGAGGTGAGCTCGTCTGGTGACAGACCTCCCACCTGAACCCCGAGAGCGGTGACGTCGCCCAGGACCGTATCGCCGGCGAAGAGGCGCGACAACCCGAACGCTCCGACAACGAGAAGCGCAAGGCCGGAGAGCGCGATGAGAAGCAGGCGGAATGGTGATTTCGTCATGTGATGGCGAGGACCCCGAACGACGAGAGTCTAGGGGCTGCGGTTTCTATTCCCGGCTCATGTCCCCAACGTCCGCGATGAAGCGACGCGGGCCCGGCACCGATCATCCCGTGAGGGGGAGGACCTCGGCATGTTCGCCGGAACGGAGACCGCTGGACGCCTCGTCGACCAGGTCGAGCAACTCTCGCCGGATGTCATCGAGTCCGTCACGAACCTTGTCGACGGATCCCGAGATCTCGGTGAGCGCCCGACGACTCGTCGAGAATCTCTGTGCGAGCAGGCGCATACGGTGGAGCCGGTCGTCGATGAGGGCAGCATCGACGTCGGAGCCGGATTCGTGTCCGTCTCGACGCAGGGATTCTGTGGCCCATCGCAGCGCTACCGCCAGCATCGCTCCATCGCCGTCGTCGACGACGGCGATCCGGTCGCCGTACACACCGAACTGTCCGACCTCGAGAGGGAAGGCGTCCTGGGCCGACACGCAGATCGCGATGTCGGCTTCACGATTGGCCTTCGCCCGGTCGAGCAAGGCCAGGACACCGTCTTTCCCGGTGAGTGAGAGGCTCCGGGTGTTCTTGGCCTCGACGACGATGCGCCGACCTTCGGGAGTCGTCAGTACGAAGTCTCCGACCATCGCTTCACCGGAGAGCGCCCCGCAATCCCGGGAGGTTCGCTCCACGATGATCCCCAAGCCGCGGGCGTGTCCGCGCAGGATCTCTTCCATCGTGTCCTCGTAGTCGAAGCCCTTTGCCGTTCCACGGTCGGCTTCGTCTCGGCGTCCCCGTTCGGAGGCGACGAGGTCGCGGATCTCGGCGAGACGTCGTTCGATGAGGTTCGACACCGCGGCGATTCCCGACCCGTCGGCCGTGGGGTCGAGAGCTTCGGTCAGGCGGTTCTCGAGGGCCCCGCCCGGTCCGAGCAGCGAGGAGAGATGGGCGAGGAGCCGGCCGATGTGGCTGTCGGACGAATCCGGATCGACCTGCCCGAGGAACGTGTCGCGCCACGCACTGAACTCGGCCATCGACCGGGCCACGACCGAGGAGCGGTGTTCCGGGTCGAGCGATCGGGTGAAGGCCTGCTGGGCGTCGTCGAGCATGCGCCGCGCCAACTGCTCGGCCTCGGTGGTGACCCGTTCCACGGTCCTGAGCACCCGGAGATCGATCTCGGCCACATCGATGCCGATCCCCATCGACGCAATACCCCGAGCGCCGATCTCGAGCGCCCGCTCGATCATTCGAATTCGTTCCTCCGGGGTGCCGGCGTGCGCCACCAGTTCTGCCAGCGTGCGATCCGTGACCACCAAACCGGTGATCGTCACCGTCGCCCGGTCGACAGATACGGCTTCGCCGTCGGATGCCGGTTCAGAGGTCTCTTGGTCATCGGACAACGTCGTACTCATGCCCGGCAACGTACCGGGAGGGTGTGACGTTTTTCGGCTTCGACGGATGACGGCGGTCTAGAGAGTCGAGATCCCAACCACGAGAACCCCCGAACTGCGGGCACCGTGACTGCGTCGTCGATCTGCGACAATCTGTACCGACGTGCCCCCCGAGATCCAACGAACCGCCACTCTGCGCGCAGAGATCGACAGAACCGCCGACCTCCTCGATTCGGTTCGATTCGACCTGGGTGTGGTCGACCAGGTCGCGCGGCGTAAAACCGCGGTGCAGGGGGCGACCATCGCCCGCAAATACCTCCAACCGCGACTTCGGAACCTCGACGCACCGCTGCTCGTGGTGGTGTTCGGTCCCACGGGTGCGGGCAAGTCCACCATCGTCAACTCGCTCGCGGGTACGACCGTGAGCGAACCGGGTGCGCTGCGGCCCACCACCCGGCGGCCGGTGATCTGGTGCCATCGTCGCAACGAGATCCGTGCCGCCGCGGTGGCCGGAGATCCCGTGATCGTGACCGACGATCATCCCCTGCTGGACGGCCTCACCATCGTCGACACCCCTGATCTCGACTCCTACGTTGCCGAGCACAAGGAGATCGCAGAATCCGTTCTCACCATGGCCGACGCCGCTCTGTTCGTCACCACCCCCCAGCGGTACGCCGATGCGGTGCCCTGGGAGGTCGTCGAGGATCTCGTCGACCGCTCGATGCCGCTCGTCGTGATCGCCAACCGGCTTTCTCGCCGGTCGTCGGGGGCGGTCGCCGACCTCACGGCCTTGCTCCGCTCGAACGGCGTCCCCGACGCCCGCACCGATCTGATCATTCAGATCCAGGAACACCGGCTCAAATCCGACGGGCGTCTACCGAAGGCAGCCATCGAACGGGTGCGGAGCGAGATCGAGGGGCTCGTGGAGCGGCGGACCAACGTCATCGATCAGACGGTGTCGGGGGCGTTGCAGGCTGTGGCCGTCGCAGCTCGTTCAACGGCGGCCGCGATCGATCGGCAGGCGACCGAAGGCGAGGGACTGTGGGACGCCGCACTCTCAGCCTTCGAGAGTCAGGCCGAAGAGGTCGCACTTCACCTCGACCGGGGAGATCTGGTGCGTACCGAGGTCGTGACCCGCTGGCAGCGCATGCTGGGCGTCACCGATCTCGCATCGATCATCTCGCGGGGCTGGGCCCGACTTCGCGACGTCCTCGGCGGAGGTGACCCCGTGGAAGCCGATGCCGTGGCCCGGGTCGGCTCAGAAGCTCGGGACGAACTGGTGGGACTCGTCACGATGCGCGCCCAGCGAGCGATCACCGCCGCCGTGACTGCGTGGGAGATCGAACCGGCGGCTCGGGGTTTGATCACCGAAGAACTCCGGAAGGTCGGTGACACGCTGGTGGGCGAGGCCGAACACCAGGTCGACGAGTGGCTCGCCGGTATCGTCGACCTGATCCACGACCAAGGCCGGGGGCGGTACCGTCTGGCGCGACTGGCCTCAGTCGGGATCAACGGAGCGGCGACCTTGTTGCTTCTCGGGATCTTCGCGTCGACGGCCGGGATCACGGGTACCGAGGTGGGGGTGGCCGCCGGTGCGGCGGCGGCCCAACAGACGGTTCTGGAGCATCTCTTCGGCTCGGCCGCGGCGACATCACTCGCCAAACAGGCCCGCGGCGATCTCGCCACCCGACTGGGAGGCGTGCTCGTGTCGGAGGCGAGCCGGTTCCACCAGGCGATCGAGGCCGCCACCGATTCGATCGATACCGGAGAGGCGCTGGTGCGGTCCGCCCAAGCCTTGTCGGACGCCGCCGAAGAACTCGGATATGCCTGATCTCCTCGACGCGATCGACGCCTTCGACCGGGTCGTGGCGGCCGCGGCGGAGAGTGCGCCGACCGCCGCGGTAGTGGCTGCCGGAGCGGTTGCCCGCAGGGTCAGAGCGCGACGTGGGTACGCCGGTTCCACGGTGGTGGTGGCGCTGGCGGGCGGAACCGGTTCGGGGAAGTCCAGCATGATCAACGCCCTGGCGGGCGAGGAGGTAGCCCTTTCAGGAGCCCTCCGACCCACCACGTCCGAGCCGCTGGCCTGGATCCCGGTGAACCCGGAACCGGGTGTCATCCGACTTCTCGACGACATCGGGATCGACGACATGATTGGCCAGGATCGAAACGACTGGCTGGCCGTGATCGACCTGCCGGACACCGACTCGATCGAGTTGAGCCATCGGCAGACAGTGGCGCGTCTGTTGCCGGAGGTGGACGCCGTGGTGTGGGTTCTCGACCCCGAGAAATACCAGGACCGCGTCCTCCATCGTGACCACCTCGCACCCCTCGCCGACTATCAGGGACAGTTCGTCTTTGTGATCAACCAGATCGATCGGGTCGCCGAATCCGAGATCCCTGCGATGGTGGCGGATTTGCGGGCGAGCCTGAGTGACGATGGCATCCACGATGCGGTGATCCTCACGACGGCCGCCGACCCGGTTGCCGGCCCGCCCCAAGGTATCGATGATCTGGTGCTGGCGTTGCGCAGCCTCGGTGACGCCAAGGCAGTCGTTCATCGCAAGCTCGTCACCGACCTGGCAGGCGCGGCGGGGGCCGTCGCCGAAGCGGCCGGTGTGGTGGGCGGCAGGGGCACGGGGTTCTCGTCGGAGTGGGACGAGATTCTTGCGGGTGTCGCCGAAGGAATCACCGATGATGTCGTGGACGCGGCGTTGATACGAAAGGCGACCCGGCTCGGACGGAGCGCACACGGGCGTGCCATGTCGGTGATCCGACCCCGATTGGCGCCGGTTGTGGTGGAGCTCACAGGCCGTCTGGAGGGCGGTCGTGGATCTGTGGAGGCGATCAGGCGGCTCGACACGTACGTGACGGAACTGGCTCGCCGGCTCGAAGGAGAGACGGCCGAGGCGGTCAGGGCCGTTGGTATCCACGTCGACGATGCGGTCGAGTCGGCCGCCGAGACGGTGTCGGTCGGAGAGACGATCGCCATCCCCGCCCCGGCAGGGTGGATGAGATCGCTCGCCTGGCTGCGAAGGGTCGCGCTGCTGTCGCTCGTCGGCGCGGTGCTGTGGGTGGTCGATGCGGTACGAACGGGCGCCGATCTCACGATCCCCGTCGTCGTGGCCGTGGCCGCGCTGGCGGGCATGGCCATTCCCGCCTTCGTCGGGAGAACGATTGGAGGGCGGGAGGCGGCGAGAGTCGCTCGCCATCAACGAGGTGCGATCGCCCGTGCGGTGGCCAGGGAGATCGACCGTCGTGTGGGCCGCCCGCTGCGTGACGCGCTCCGAAGACGAGCGGGGGTGGCAGCCGCCCTCGCCGAGTTCGAATTAGTGATGAATCAGATGCGGTGATCAGCCTTCGCGGGCGGGGATGGCGATGCGGAGAGCCTGCGGCCGGAACCTGGCCACGATGGCGGACATGGATCCGAGCAACTCCCCGTCGGCCTGCATCGGTGACGGCGAGTCGGCGGCGACTTCGAACTGTTCCACTCCGGTCCACACGGTGAATCCCTTCGCAGAGTCGAGCCCGCCCGACCCGAGCGTCGCCCGCAGCAGTCCAAGGGTGCGGCGTGCCTTGAGCTCTTCGACGATCAGGACGTTCATCGGATTCGGAGGAGTGGCGGCGAGGCGCATCGGCATCGCTCCGAAGTATGTGTACGAATCGCGGAATTGGGCCATCACGCCGATCCCGACACCGGAACGGTCGCCGGCCCCAACCCGAAGTCCTCCCACACGCCGGCTGATGTCGCGGCGAACCACACCGATCGCAGTGGTGGCGTAGTGCACCGGTCCCAGATCGCGTTTGCGGAGCGGATCCGCCTCGGCGGCCGCCACTATCTCTGCGTCCACCCCGACCCCGAACGAGAACAGCGAGAAACGATGGATGGGTCCGAGCGGCCCGTTTCCAGTGATCTCGAGCACCGGGGCGTCGATGACCTGGGGCCCTGCTGCCAGGGCTTTCGCCGCTCCGGTGGCTCTCACGGGAACACCCAGTTGCCGAGCGAGCACGTTGGCGGTGCCGCATGGGATCACACCTAGTGTCGTCGCGGTCCCGACGAGCGGCTGGGCGACGTGATGGAGGATCCCGTCTCCGCCCATGGCGATGACCATGTCGATGTTGTCGGATACCGCCTTCCCGGTGAGTTCCTGGGCGTGCTCGGCCGAGGAGGGCCAGACGGGGGTCACGTCGAGTTTTCGCGCGAGCGTGGCGGCGACCCTGCGGTGAAGGGGCCGGGAGAACCCCGACGAGGCGGGGTTTGCGACGAGAAGCGCCGTCTGCATCCGAGGGAGGCTACCGTTGCCCCGATGGATCCGGATCCGGACGACTCGGCCAAGAGCCGCCGCTCGGCAACCGCGCTGCAATCACTCCACATCGATGGAGGTAGGGGGGCCATGGTGGCGGCGGCGGCCGGCGATATCGCAGCATCCCGCGGTTTCTACACGGCCCGAACCCAAGCGATGACGGTGGTCTCGTACCATGTAATCGGCAACGACGGCATCGACAGCGACGTGTTGGTTCGGGACCTGCTCGAACTCGGACGGTCGTCCTCGTTCGTTTACGTGAACCCGAGCGAGGAGTTCAGGGCCTGGCTGGCGGCGGCAGAAGACGGGGCGCGAATCGCCTCGGGTGTGCCGTCGTCGGAACCGGCGACCCGGGTGATTCCACTCGGCATCTGGTTTCGGGAGGACCCCGAACGGCTGGTGGAGGCGACCATCGAGGCAACCCGCATCGAAACCCTCGATGCATCGTCGATCGTCGTCGCCGCCGCGGTTTCGGGAGCGATCGCAGCCTGCAGTCACGTGATGTCCGGCTGGGACCTGCTCCTGGCGGCTCAAGAGACCGCAACTAGAGCCATCCAGGCTCTTCGCCCGGAGCGGTACCGAGTGGCTGCGTTCGATCGCACCGCGCAGGTCGTCGATGCCCTCGGCAGCTCCCGATCCCTCGTCGGCAAATCGTATGCCGAAGTGGCCGGGTTGGAGATCAATCCCAGCCTGGTTCCGGCGGTGGCAGCGATTGTGATGGCTGCAGGAACCACAGGCGATCCTGTCATGGTTATCGACGACGCCGCCCGGAACGGAGGGGTCGACGCCGGGGTGCTGACGGCGGCGATGGTCGGTGCGCGAGCCGGGTTGCGACGGTGGCCGTGGCGGGTCCCCAACGAAACGTGGTACGCCGAAATCGGCCGCAGACTGGTGATCCACGAACGAGAGCTCCGGGATCTCCCCATCCCGTTTGCGGTGGAAGAACGCATACGTTCGGGGCGCCCCAGCGACCCCGCCGCCGAGATCGACTGAGACCATTGACCAGGGAACCCAGCGGCGGTCGCCTAGGGGTTGACAGTCGCGGGGCGG
>Ga0224505_10001864_pt1 | contig 12878 bp, 10 predicted proteins | sample SF_Jan12_sed_USG_FD_169102 | JGI IMG/M metagenome (GOLD analysis project Ga0224505, IMG submission 169102) | Sediment microbial communities from San Francisco Bay, California, United States - SF_Jan12_sed_USGS_4_1 | ecosystem: Environmental > Aquatic > Marine > Sediment | place: USA: California...
GCGTCCCGTGAGAAACACTTCGCCGCCGGCGAGGTACCCCCGGTCTCCACTATCAAGCCACCCGTCCCTGAACAGCTGCGCCGTGGCCCGGAGATTATTGAAATAGCCGCGCGTGGTCGATGGCCCCCTGAACTCCACTCGGCCCTCTTGCCGTTCATCCAGCTCACGGCCGGAGCTATCCACGATGCGCAATTCATGGCCGCGCAAGGGTGGCCCACAAGACACAAAAGACAGTGCGGAGGCTTGGTCGGACTCGGTGGGGACCGCGCGACCGGTATGCATGAAGGAGGCTCGCTGGACATGATCGATGAGCGGGCCACGGCCGGATGGTGGAAAGGCCAGCCCCACGGAACACTCGGCCAACCCATAGACCGGAGCGAGTGCCTCGGGGTGGAACCCATAGGGGGCGAACCGCCTGCCAAAACGCGTCAGCGTTTCCGGCCAGACCATTTCTGCACCATTGAATGCCAGTCGCCACGAACTGAGATCAAGTCCGGCCAACTCTTCGTCGGCGATCTTCGCGATACAGAGGTCATAGGCAAAATTCGGTGCTGCCGAGAGTGTCCCGCGATAGGCCTGGATGGCCTGCAGCCACCGGACGGGCCTGGCAAGGAACGTCAGCGGGGACATGACGACCAGTGGAATGCCGAAGTAGAGGGTTCCCAGCCAGGCGCCGATCAGTCCCATATCGTGGTAGAGAGGCAGCCAGCTCACAAAGACATCATCGCGACGAAGGCCGATCGCCCGCCCCATGGCACGGATGTTCGCGAGCAAATTGGCGTGCGTGAGGACCACGCCCTTGGGATCGCCCGTGCTGCCGGACGTGTACTGGATGAAGGCGACGTCCTGTGCCCCTACCGGCACCGGGGTGAGAGAGTCTCGTAACTGCAACAGTTCCTGCGCGCTCACCACCGCGCGTAGAGAAGGTACGTGAGCCTGTAGCAGCCGTGCCACGACTCGTGCTTCGGGGATCGTGACCAGCAAGACGGCTTGCGCGTTGCACAAGATGCCGACATGGCGGCGGACGTGTTCCTCCAACTGGGCCATGTGCGCCGGTGGATAAATGGGCACGGGAATCCCTCCGGCACGCAGGATGCCTACATAGACAGAGAAATACTCCGGACAGGTCGGCAACATAATGGCCACTGGTTGTCCCGCTTCAAGCCCGTGGTGTTGCAGGCCTGCGGCGACCCGTTCAGATGTCTGCTCCAGATCGCGACAGGTGATGGACTGTTCGCCCTGTTCGCTGAGATGCACGATCTGGATGCGGTCCGGTTGCCGGCGCACATGCCAGTCGATGACTTCGAGCAAGGTCGTGGCCTCGGCCGCTTCCTCCCTCGCCGATTCTAACGGTGCGGCGGACGGTCTCGGTGCCTGACGTGCCGATCCGCCGGTCCCCTTCTGAAGGGCCTCAAGCAGGTCGCGGGGCGTTTCAGCGCGAGCCAGTGTGTCCTGCGGCAGGTCAATCCCGAAGGCACGCTGGATCCGCAAAATCAGTTCGACCCGCGCCAAGCTGTCGAACCCCAGCTCGTGATCGAGCGAGCTGTCCAGCCTGATGGGCCGGTCCGGTCCGCTTTGCCGGTGGAGCTCACTGAACAGGGTGCGAACAATGTCGAGCAACTCGGAGGCTGGTTCGGTACCCGGCGTGGTTTCGGTCTGTCCATGCGCTGTCTTCACGGCTGCTCTCCGGCTGAATGGCCTCTGCCCCGCGTCACACCGGGGACAGATGCCCGACGTATAGCTTGAGAATGTGTTCTGCGAACCGATGCTCGATCGCCGGTCGCTTCAGTTTGAGCGTAGGCGTGAGCAATCCGTTGGCAATGGTCCACGGCTCGAGCGTGACCCAGCAGCGACGGACCTGGGCATACTCGGGGAAGCGTGCCAGGGATTGGCGGCAAAGGTTCTCGATATGCTGCTGGAGCCGCTCATCGGCCAGCGCGGCGGGATCCTGAGTAGATAGTGACCATCTTTGGGCCATGGCACCCCAGGCCCTGGCGTTCAGCACCAAGAGCGCGGCCAGGTACGGCTTGCCTTCCCCGACCACCATCGCCTGGTCGATCAGCGGATCCTCGATGAGCACCATCTCCACATTGTCGGGTGTGATCTTCTCGCCGGTGGACAGGACCACGATCTCTTTGAGACGCCCGACGATGAACACATGGCCCTGTTCGATGCGGCCTTGATCACCCGTGTGCAACCAGCCATCGGCATCGATCACCTGAGCCGTCTCCTCAGGCCGGTTCCAGTAGCCCATCATGACGTTGGGGCCACGTACCAGCAATTCATTCTGCTCACCGAGCCTGACCTCAATCCCGGGGAGGGGGGTGCCGGCCGATTCCGGCACATTGTCGTTCAGCCGGTTGACGGAGACGACCGGCGCTGCTTCGGTCAGGCCGTAGCCCTGCAGCAGAGGCAGCCCCAAGCTGACCAAGCACCGAGAGAGCGTGACCGACATGGGCGCACCACCAGACACCGCCAGACGTAGCCGACCGCCGAAACGGGCCAGAAATGGACGAGCGACCAGGTACTGCAGCACGAGCCGCAACAGGCGATCCCATCTTCCCGGCGCGGTGCCACGATGCTGGCGTGCTTGGAACTGCCTCCAACCAAGCTCCTGCGTCCAGCGAACCAATGCACGCGTCAGGGCACCCCGTTCCGCCAGTTGCTGTTGCAGGCGCGCGTAGATGCGTTCATAGATGCGTGGCACGGAGACGAGAATGGTCGGACGCACCATCGCCAGGTCCTCGCCCAATGTACTGATCTCACGTGCATAGACCACGCAACTGCCCGTCAGCATCGGCAAGTAGCACCCGGCGGTGCGCTCGAATGCGTGAGACAGCGGGAGAAACGACAGAAAGAGATCGTCCTGCTCAATCGGCTCGTGCCTGAGGACGGCGTGTATATTGGAAAGAATATTGGCATGCGATAGCATGACACCTTTCGGGTGGCCTGTGGTCCCTGAGGTGTAGACGAGAGTGGCCAACGCATGCGGATCCTTGGCCACATTGATCTGGGGAGGAGCCTCGCCTGGCAACCACTGCACGACGAAGCTGACCCGAGCCCCGGTATCTGGGACCAGGGTCAACGGCATCTCCAGGCACAGCACGTGAGACAGGTGCGGGAGTCGTGTGCGGTACCTTGTCAACGCTATCCATTGATCGAGATGGCCGACCAGCAAGAGGCGCGCTCCCGAATCGGCGAGGATATCGGCGGTGTTCTCTGCATGGTCGGCCGTATACAGCGGAACCACGATCAGTCCAAGGGACTGGGCCGCCAGATCAAAGCAAACCCAGTCCACACAGTTCCTGAGCAGCACCGCGACACGGTCTCCTGAAACAAGATGCTCCCCAGCCAGCGCCGCCTGCCACCGCTCGACACGCGTTTCGACCTCCCTCCAGGAATACCTGCGCCATACTTGAGCTTCATATTGCCGATAGGCCTCGCGCTCCGGCGAGCGATGGCACCTCCATCGCAACAACTCGGGCAGCGTCGTTACGTCGTCGGTGGTCATACTGTCCGGCGGGGGGTGAACGGCAACGTGCTGCATGTTCTTTCCTTGCGTGTTTCTTGACATGCCGAATGCCGAGCGATGTTCACGATCGGCTGTTCAGGAAACGTTCAACCTTTGCTCCTATTCCAGGATGCGGGCGATTTGTCTGTGTCCAGCACATGCTTTGCTGTGGTCGTGGCTGATGGTCTGGACGTGGACGTGCAACAGTTTCACGCGGTGCGTGGATGGCGCGATCGAATGGGCCAACGTCGAGATGGCGGTGCACATGCGTTTGCGCTCGACATGGATGAGCAATGCCCCGTGGTGCTGATCCCTATGTCGGTTATAGTATTTGCCGTGCCGCATTGGGAGACCGCCCGGCACAGCCACAAACCGCCATGGCTGATTCGGCCACGCAGCCGTCTCGTCCCTGTACTTGAAAGGGCAGTGAACCCATGAGGTTTCAGTGCCCTTTCCAATACGGTTTATCGCATCTTCGGAGATTTTGTCGGCTTTGCCTTTTCTTCCTCCACCTCGATGACGGCACCGGTATCGGCGTCGATGTGGACTTCCATCACCTTGTTCTCCGCCGTGACAACCTCGACTTCCCAGATAAGCTTGTGATGCTTTTTCTCTAGCTCGGCTTCGATGACCTTGCCTGACACTTTGTCCAACGCGGTCTTGACCGCCTGGTCGATCGTCACCTTGGCCGTTGCAGCCATCTCCGCCTTCCCGTTCTTTTCTTTCTCGTCACCGTAGGCCAATCCGCCGACAGTCAGAGTTCCAACCGCCAACACCGTGGCCAACCCGAAGAAAGTGAGCAATTGCTGTCTCATGGGCACCTCCTCTTGATAGTGGTCCAAACAGGACGACCCTGCCTGAGTTCTTCTCGTTTAGAGTTACGCGTTGCATTCGAGACCGAGGATTTCCCGTTCGGCCTCCAGCCAATCATCGAGCGCGTAGCCTTGTCGATAGCCACGCTCGGCATGGAGCACGTAGGCTCGACTGGTGATACGGGCTTGGAGATCGTCGCAGGGAGAAACAGGCTGACAGTGGACCGGCTCCTTCTCCGAGACAGCCGGCTCAGATTTCGGGATAGGTTGACTGCCCTTCCGCCTTCGTGGCTCGTTCGTGGCCTGTGGTTGCATGATCCCCTTTCTCCTTTCTGTTCTTGATGTTTATACGGACGAATTACACCCGGCGGTGTTCGAGAGCGCATAGAGGTCTGGACCTTTCATCGTCAGCTGGACTTGTCCTGCCCGGCTCAGGCGATTCAGCTCACAAAGCACCTGGGTTCCAGGTCGGGCCGGGACACTCAAGGACCACTTCTTCAAGCTGGTTCCCAGGGGAACGAATGATGACTTTCATCTCTCCTCCCTCCTCGTTCATCAGCTTTCCGTTGATCGGGGAACGGAAAGGCTTCTTGTACATCTTAGTTGTGCATCTTAGATGCCACTCAGGGTCGCTGATGAGAGAACAACGCAAGATTCCTGAAAATGTGACTATTGTGCCGGTCCGGCGCAAGGATCGGCAGTCGATGCGCTCGGTGTTCCCAGTAACGATGTGAGGAGTTTTGCTGCACCGCTGCAGAACGTCCTGTGGCTGAATACCGCAGACACCGAGAGAGCACCCTACGCGCAGTTCACGATATGGTATTCAGGTGGAGAGAGACCGTAGGCACGCACAGCAAGGACCATTCACCGGGTGGGTCACGTCACTTCTGACCCTGGCAGGGATCGTCGTAGATAGTGCCACACTCAAGACATCGAACCTTGCCGGTCCGCTTGCCGCTCCTCGTCAGAACGTCGTCGATGATCCGTTGGTGAGTGCAGAACGAGGTGGTGGTCGTTCTGCTGGATTTCCGCTCGGCTTCCTGAACCATGTGGGCTCCCATAGACACCTCCGGTTCTTCGATCGCCGAATGTTCGTCTCCCGACAGATGTTGATATTTTTCCATCGAGATACTCCGGCCAAATACCTCGTGAGAGTAGATCAAGATGACCCTAGCACAATCTCAACAATTGACGGACCTAGGGATTCCCTAGTCCAGTGCGAATATTTGCAGAATGTTTACAAAGGAGCGGGCGATGACGAGGAAGCCGCAACCGGGACGGTGTGATGGGCCTGCACCCTGTACGTCCTGTCGCCATCCAGCGTCATACAGACCTGACCTTCTCGACTCAAGTAATCGATCGCGAGGAACACTTGGTTCCAGGTGAGCTCCGGACAGAGGTGCACCACCTCTTCCATGGAACAATCGGTGCCGAGCTGCTCCAGCACGGCCTGCACGCGCACAATCATTGCCGCGAATACCATAGAACACCTCCTTAGAGCACCTCCTTGATGAAGTTCCCGTCCCATGCGGCGCATCGTATGTGAACCTATCGAAGAGGAATACTAGTAAAATTCTAGATGCGCGATGAAAGATTAGATTACTGGAGTGCCTGTAATGCGGCTGCTCAGAGACTCGCTAAGCCCTCACTCACGGCATACCTGGTGAGCTCGGCAGTCGAATGGAGATTCAGCTCGTCCATCAACCTGGTCCGATGGAATTCCACCGTCTTAATGGAGATGTGCAACAGGGTGGCGATTGATCTGGTGCCTTTCCCCTCCGCGATGAGTTGCAGCACTTCCCGCTGGCGTGGCGTGAGGGCAGCCACGGGCCGTTTATTGACAGGCCCCTTTGGACAGGGTGTCGCGCCCATCATATCCTTGGTCACCAATGGAGTCATGTAGTGCTGTCCTCGCAGAACTGCCTGGAGGGCCTGCTTGAGCTCCGCCGTCGCAGACTGTTTGATCAAATAGCCTGACGCCCCGACCTTAAACGCCTCGGCCACGTAGGTGGGGGTGGCATGCATGGTCACGAAAATCAGCTTACTCTCCGGCACCAGCGTCCTGAGTTGTCTGGCTGCGTCCAGGCCATTGAGCAGCGGCATGGAAATGTCCAAGAGAATAATGTCCGGCCGCAGCGTTTGTGCCTCCTCGAGCAAGGCTCGGCCGTCTTCGACAGTGCCGACCACGTCCCCGTCCTCTTCAACCAGTTTTCGAAGGCCGGCCAGGACGAGCGAATGGTCGTCCGCCATGAGGATGCGAGGACGTGTCATGGTGTTTTCTCTTGAGAGGGGATCCAGGCACAGACCCTGGTCCCATCCGCCGGTCTGGAATGGATGTTGAGAAATCCGTTCAGCATCCGCAGCCGCTCCTTCATGCTGATCAACCCCAGTCCCTTCTGATGACTGCTCTTGTCATAGAAGTCAAAGCCCGTCCCATTGTCCCTGACCGACAGGCCGATCCCCTTTGTTGAGCCACTCAGCTTCACCAGGACTTCCGTCGCATTGGCATGCTTCGCCACATTCTGCAGACTTTCCTGGAACACACGGAACAGGCACGTCGCGAGATCGAGCGGGAGGGAATCGGACACGTCTTTGACGGTCAGCGGCATGTGCAGGCCGGTTCGTCTCATAGCCTGATGAATATGCTCTTCGAGAGCTGCCCGCAGGCCTGCATGCTTCAATAAGGACGGGTGCAGTTGGTGGGCTAACTGGCGGAGGTCGTCGGAGAGCTGCGTCAGTTCTTCTCGCACCGGCTCCAAGGCTTTGCCGATCAATTCTGGTAACAGCGGCGGTTGCCGCTGGAGGGATGCCACGTCGAACGTCAGGGCGGCCAGCCGCTGGCTGACGTCATCGTGCAGGTCGCGCGCAATCCGCTGGCGTTCGCTGTCCTGAGCCGTGAGGAGCTTTGCCGTGAGGTCTTGTAACTGTGCTTGTGAGCTCTCTAACTCACGTCGATTCTTGAGGAGTGCTTCTTCCGCCCGCTTGCGCTCCGTGATATTTCGCACGAAGGCACAGTGGTATTCCTTGCCTTCATAGGAAAGATAATTCACGCTCACCTCAATGGGAATCAGCTGGCCGTTCTTGGCCCGATGGAACGTTTCAAGCACCATGATCCCGCGCCGCTGGGTGTCCGCCCAAAATTCCGGCCACCGGTCCGCTTGAAAGTCCGGATTCAAATCGTGGACGGTCATGGTACAGAGCTCATCCTTTGAATAGCCCAGCATGCGGCTCGCCGCCTCGTTGACGCCAAGAATCCTGGCCCGCGGATCGACCCAGTACACGGCATCCGCTGCGCGCTCGATCGAGAATTTCGCAAACTGCAAGGCCTCTTCCGCCTGCTTGCGTTCCGTAATTTCCGCTTGTAGCTGCTCGTTCAACTGCATCAAAGACACCGTCCGCTTCTGTACCAGCCGTTCCAGTGTCTCCTGGGTGTGCCGCAACTGATCCAACGTCATCACCAACGGCGTGATGCGCCGGCCTTCTGGGATGATTTCTGTGACGCGGCCCGTTCGATCGGTAATCGGCGTCAGTGAGAAGTCGATCTCCTCAATCGATCCTTCCTGGGTTCGATGTTGGGCTCGTAATGGCACAAATTTCCCCGTGGCTGCCTCGGCTATGGCCGATTTCAGTCTCTCTTGGAGTGCGGGTGAGATATCCCACCATGGTGTCTCCCAAAAGAGTTTCCCTACCACATCCGACCGCTGCAATCCGCGAAACGCCAGAGCGGTCTGATTCACATCAACCAACGTACCATCAGGTGTGAGCAGTCCGATGAATTCATAGGTTTGGTCGTAAATCGCATGGAAACGTTGTTCACTCTCACGCAACGCATCCTCCGCCTTCTTGCGATCGGTAATATCATTACCGATCGTCATCAGGCAGTGCTTTCCCCCCAGCATGATGACTTCCGATGAGATGAGAAATTGACGCAACCCCCCGTTCTTCATCCGCATCGGTAGCTCCCAATTGCGGACAGTGCCTTCAGCGCTCAGCTGATCGATGAACCGACTCCGCTCTCGAGGATCAGGCCAAATCCCCAACATCAACGTTGTTTGCCCTATGACTTCGTCGCGCTGAAACCCAAAGATCTCCAAGCACGCGTCGTTGACTTCAAGACAGCGCCCGGATTCCAGCTCAGTGATGCCGATCGGATGGGGACTCGAACGGAAGGCTTTGGCAAACAACTCTTCTTCAGCCGACGATGCCACACTACGCAGTGGCGTTGTGCCGGGGCGTCGCACTCGCCCTGGTGGCGTTTTCTTGGTTGAAGATTTCTTCTTGATTGTTCTCGATGGCATGGCAGAGGGCGAATTCTAGGCCTCTCGGTAAAGGCCTGGCAAGAGCAAAGGGCAGTTGAACGGTTGGATTAGTGAGGATCCAGTAATACTTGCACGAATGCCTAGGGGAATGCCCAGCCTCGGAGGATCGACGACGTGATTGTCGCCCAATGCACCAGTCTCTTTGGTCGGATTGGGGACTTTGTCCTCATCGCGATGGTGAGCACCCTCCCTTCTTGCAACGGAAAGGTTCTCAACCGCCTTATCTTCTAACAATTCTTGGTCTTCGCCAATTGCGGCACAACCGTTGCTCAGTACTCCTGAAAATGTGAGAGACCAGCTGTCAGGCCTCTCTTGAGTGGGTCAGAAGGACGTGCGACATGGCTGATTCGCCACTCCAACCTAAGAAGAGGCAAGAAAAGAGCCGGCGCCGCTCGAGCAAGAAACAGCCGGTAGCTCCTTCGAGAACGCCACGCTTTTCTCCTGGGCAGGTCTTGCCTCGTGATGATGTGCATATCTTAATCGCCAAGCGGGCCTACGACCTGTACTGCGAGTGAGGTTATCGGCACGGAAATGCGCTTGATGATTGGCTGGACGCGGAGCGGGAGATTCTCAGTCGGATCCCTCCGGTCTGAGGAGAGCTTCTCTCCTCCGTCGACGGTCGGTCGACTCACTCGATCGAGAGGAGATGTATGGCATACGTCGGCGTAAACATCGGCGCCCTCACAGTAAAGGTAGCAGCCCTCCGAGGTCACGCCAGAACTGCCACAGTACTCGCCCATCAAGGCCGCCCGCTTGAAGTCCTCACTGACGTGCTGGCCTGTCCGGAGTTCGCCGATGCGGAGTATTTCGGCGTGTCCGGCCAACTCGGTCATATTTCAGAAGTGGCGGCGGTTCAGCGGGCGCTCCGTGAGCTGGATGGCACGTTTGACGCAGTGGCGTCGCTCGGTGGGGAGTCCTTCCTCGTCTATCTTTTGATGGATGGCAGGATCACCAATGTCGTGTCCCACAACAAATGTGCGGCTGGAAGCGGCGAGTTTTTCGTGCAGCAGATTGGGCGGATGGGATTGGGCCTGGAGGAAGCGATCCAGCGGTCCTTCAGCGGCAAGGTCGTACCCCTGGCCTCGCGCTGCTCAGTCCACTGCAAATCGGACATCACCCACAAACTCAACCGAAACGAGGCCACGCCGGAGGATATCCTCCACACACTGCACGACAGCATGTCCAATAAAGTGATCGCGTTGCTGGAGAAAGGCGCGCACGAGCTGAAACGAGTGCTGTTGATCGGAGGCGTCACACGCAACGATGCCATGCTGGCGGCATTGCGCACCAAGCTGCCCGCCACGGAGTTCGTGGTGCTTCCCGAAAGCCCCTGGCTCGAGGCCTGGGGCACCGCCTTGCTTGTCCGGGACTCGCCGAGCGAGACATCTCTGAAACTTGCCGCGCAGCCGAGTCTGGGCCGCCTCCCGCCGCTCCAACTCTATGGCGACCACGTGCACGTGATCGCCGCTCCGCCACGGCAGGTTCCCTCTGAAGAGCCGCTGATCCTAGGAGTGGACGCGGGATCGACGACCACCAAGGCCGTTTTGATCGACCCCGCGACACAGGCCGTGGTGGCGTCCCATTACGGACGCACCAAAGGAAATCCGGTGGCTGCCACCCGCGAATGTCTCCAGGCCCTCATCGAGCAGGTCGGCAATCGCCGGATCGGCTTGATCGGCACGACCGGATCGGCGCGTGAACTTTCCGGCGCCTACCTTGGCACCGAACATGTCTATAATGAGATCTCGGCCCATGCAGCAGGTGCGACACATTATGATCCGGACGTAGACACGATTTTCGAGATCGGCGGACAGGACTCGAAGTACATCTATCTGCGCAACGGCGTGCCCATCGACTATGCCATGAATAACGCCTGCTCAGCAGGCACCGGCTCTTTCCTGGAGGAGAGCGCTCACGGCGATCTCGGCATCACGGTCTCGGACATCGCCGATCTGGCTCTGGCCGCTCCGTCTCCTGTGCACTTCAAGGCGACCTGCGCGGCCTTCATCAATTCTGATATTCGCCTCGCCCAACAACAGGGCCACCCGCGCGACAACATCATCGCCGGACTGGTGTATGCCATCGCCGGCAACTATTTGAATCGCGTCAAGGGACCACGCTATGTCGGGAAGAAAATTTTCCTGCAAGGCGGTGTCGCCTTGAACCACGCCGTCGGATACGCCTTCGCCCACAGCGTCGGCCGCCAGGTCGTGATCCCGCCCAGCCCCGAATTGCTGGGAGCGTTGGGCGTCGGGCTCCTGGCCATAAAACGGCCCGAGATGAGATTGAGCCACACGGTCGATCTGCTCACTCTCGGTGCGCCGGAGATGAAGCGCGTCGGCCGGTTCACGTGCGGAGCCTGCAAGATGTACTGCACCATCGACCGGTTCGAGGTCGCGGGCCGGCGGTTTCCGTTCGGAGGCCGTTGCAGTCTGTATGAGAATGTCTGGAAGCGCAAGGCCCGGACCGTGGCGGCTCAGGACCTGGTTGAGAAGCGGGCCGAGGTGCTCTTTCACGTCACCGCCGTTCCACCCTCCGCCACTCCGAAACACGAGCGAGTGGAGCGTAGATCCTGGGGTGTGGGGCCGGCTTACGAAAGCGCGAAAGCCTTTGTCCGTGAATCTCTGGGCTATGCCCACGGTACGACGGTACCGAGCGGCACAAAGATCGGCATTCCCAGGGCCCTCACCACCCATTCTCTGTTTCCGCTGTACTCCACCTTTTTTACTCAAATCGGCATGGACGTCGTCCTCTCTGACGTGGATCCACGGGGGGATCTGAGCTCACATTCCGGATTTTGTTTCCCTGCGCAGATCGCGCATGGCGCCGTCTTGGACCTGGTCAAGAAGGATGTGGGACTGATCTTCATTCCGCACGTCGTGCGCATGCCCCATCCAAACCAGTGCAAGGATTCCTATCTCTGCCCGATCACGCAGGCCGGACCTTATTTCCTGGCCAAGGCCTTTCCCGATCGCCGTTTACTCTCGCCTGTACTGGAGTTCATCAACGGCTACAAGTCTTGTGTGGCCCTAGTCGACATGGCCGTGTCGGAGCTTGGAATCGGGAGAGAATTGGCCACCGAAGCCTGGTCAGCCGCTGTGCAGGCCCAGACAGAGGCGGAGCAGACACTCCGAGACCTCGGGAATCAGGCACTTGAAGCAGCCATCGCGGCGGGCAAGCCTGCCATCCTTCTCGCCGGCCACAGTTATAACGCCTTCACCCCGGAGGCGTCGCAATCGGTCGGCAAGAAGCTCTCCAGCATGGGAGTCGCCGTCATCCCAGCCGACTGTCTCATGTCATCGGGAGAGGGACCAACCTCCTGGCACTTTGCGAACCAGATCTTGAATGCCGTCGGTATCGCGAAGCAACATCCTAACTTGTTCCTGCTGAGCGTCAGCAATTTTAGCTGCACGATCGACGCCTTCACCCACTCTATGCTGGCCTCGGAGTTGGGCTCGAAACCCTATCTCGTCCTCGAAATCGATGCGCACACCGCCGATGCTGGGGTCCAAACCAGACTGGAAGCATTCTTGGACATCATCCACAATTATCGAACGGTGCAACGCGGCGGCGAGCAGCCGTTCGTGCCTTGCCGCCTCGTCGGATCAGGCCGCGTGCTCCGATCGAACGGCGAGTCCGTCCCGCTCACGGACCCCCGGGTCACAGTCTATTTTCCGAACTTCTCCCCCTACCACACGCGGGCCCTGGGTCTGGCAGTCGGGTGGCTCGGCCTCCACCCCGGCGCGGTCATTCCACTCGACCGAACGCAACTCGACAGAGGCCTGCAATACACCTCCGGCCGCGAATGTCTCCCTCTGCCGATCTGCATCGGCCAGTTGCTCCAGATCCACGAGCATCGACCGCCCGGAGAAATCGCAGGATTCTACATGCTCCAAGGTGGTGCGCCCTGTGTCAGCGACGCCTACATGGGATATTTTGAACGGTTCCTCACCGAGCAACGTCTGACCGATCTGTTCCTCTTCAATCCCAGGCCGGAAAACGACTTTCTTGGATTCGACAAGACTGTCCTTGCGCAGCACCTGGCGCAGGCCATCATCCTCGGAGACATCCTGGTGGAGATCGAGCATGTCCTGCGAGTGGTCGGAGGCCAGGGCGCGCTCGATCAGCTGCAACAGGAATGGGAGAGGTTCGCCGAGGGCACTCATTCTCGCGACGAGTTCCAGACCAGTCTCCCCGCATTCGTCGAGCGGTTGGCGCGCTTGCCACGCACCGGAG
>Ga0224505_10001865_pt1 | contig 12875 bp, 10 predicted proteins | sample SF_Jan12_sed_USG_FD_169102 | JGI IMG/M metagenome (GOLD analysis project Ga0224505, IMG submission 169102) | Sediment microbial communities from San Francisco Bay, California, United States - SF_Jan12_sed_USGS_4_1 | ecosystem: Environmental > Aquatic > Marine > Sediment | place: USA: California...
GGCGCCATTGGTGATCCGAGACGCGCATTCGCTGTATGCCGAGATGTTCGGTGAAGTCGGTGCGGTCGGTGTCGCGCTTCTCTTGGCCGTACTGATCGTGCCGCTCATAGCTGCCTTCCACGCGCGCCGATCGCGATTCGTCGCTGCGGGCGCGGGCGCGTATCTCGCGTGGTTGGCCGCCAGTGCCCTCGACTGGCATTGGGAGATGGTGGGTGTCACCTTGGCTGCGCTGCTGGCCGCCGGCGTCGCCCTCTTGGCGGCGGATCGTCGCCGCCCGACTCCACTGACGACTCGTACGCGAGTCGTCGTGCTTGCCGGCTCGATCGTTCTGACGGTGCTTTCCCTCGTTAGTCTCGTCGGCAACCAGGCGCTGTTCGCGGGAAGGGAAGCGCTGGCGCGAAAGGAGTGGGCATCCGCCGCTGAGCACGCACGTCGGGCGCAGGCTCTTCTCATCTGGTCGTACGAGCCGGAGCTCGTTCTCGGCGACGCAGCAGCGGGTCTCGGAGAGCGGGAGATAGCGCTCGACGCCTACCGCGACGCGGTGAAGACGGACCCACGCAACTGGGTCGCGTGGCTTCGCCTGGCGCAGGTCGCTCGAGGAGCGGAGCGAGTCGCCGCCTATGCGAGGGTGCACGAGCTAAACCCCCTCGAGGAGAATCTGCCAGGCGAATCCGCGCGGAACTCGGGCTAGTTCTTGCGGCGCTCGCGACGCCGGAGCGCCAAGCCCACAGCGACGAGTCCGCCGCCGATAGCAACCGCTCCGAGAAGCGAGAGACCGGTGTTTGGCAGCGCGGCAGCATCGGCTGCTACGGCTGAGGCGGTGTCCCCGCCGGCCGTTGCCGAAACCTTGACGCCAGCCACCTTCGTGCCGTACTGGTCCGTGGCAGAGGAAGGCGATGCCGCATACGCGGCTCCTCCGAGTGCGAGGAAGAGCCCGACCACCAGGACGAGGTACGCGGCTGCGAATACAAATGTTGACGAGCGATTTCTACCCATTCCTCAACCTCCCACACAGAGCATACCCACGCCTGGTGTCGGCTCGACACTGGACCTAGGTCTAGGCATTACCTCGACCAGCGAGTGCCGCGACCTACGACGGCCGTGCAGGTCGCACGGACAGCGTGACCTCGATCGTGCGTCGCTCGCCGTCGCGCAGGATCGTGATGGACACCTCGTCACCCGGACGTCTCGCATCGACCGCACTCTGGAGCGCTGCAGCGGAGTCAACCGGTACGCCGGCGAACGCGATGATCACGTCGCCGCCCGTCGGGCGTTCCTGTCCGTCCACCGTCTTCGAGCCGGTCGCTGCCCGAAGCCCGGCTTTCTCGGCAGGCCTTTCGGGTTGCACCTTCGTGACGGCGACGCCACCGGGGACCGCGACCATCGTGATCCCGAGGTAGGCATGCCGGACCTCGCCGCTGTCGATCAACTGCCGCGCGATCGAGCGAACAGTGTTGCCCGGAATTGCGAAGCCGACGCCGTCCGAGCCGCCCGAGTCGCTCTCGATCTGGGCGTTGACGCCGATCACTCGTCCTCGGCGATCGAGCAGCGGGCCGCCCGAGTTGCCGTGGTTGATGGCAGCGTCGGTCTGAATCGTGTCGGTGATCGTGAAGTTATTGGGCGCGGTCATCTGTCGGTGCAACGCGCTGACGATCCCGCTCGTCACGGTGCCCTCGAGGCCGAACGGGCTTCCCATCGCAAGCACCACGTCTCCCACCGCGACTGCGTTCGAGTCACCGATACCGAGCGGCTCGAGGAGAGATGCACGAGCGTCGACCTTGATCACGGCGAGATCCGTCGAGGGATCGGTGCCGACCAGCTCGCCAGCGAAGACGGTTCCGTTCCAAAAGCTGACCGAGATGGAGCCGGCGCCGGAAACGACATGTTGGTTCGTGACGATGTGCCCGTCGCGGTCGAGCACGAATCCGGAACCCTGCGCGCGCGTCGCCGGGTCCGAGAAGGAGGAGCCCCCAGCCGTGACGGCGATCTCCACGACGGCCTTGGACGCTCGCTCATAGATCTGCCCGATGGTCAGACCGTCCGCAGCGACCGCGGGCTCGGAGTCGCTGACGGTCACCTGGCGCACGATGGTCGCCGGCTCGTTCCCGAGCACCGCGATAGCGGTGGCGCCTAGACCGATGCCGAGACCGAGTGCCGCGATGAGCCCGGCGACGATGAGTGGTGTGCGAGGTTGGCGAGTCTTCATCGGGTCCTTTCGTCCCTGAGTGTGTCGGAAAGGAAGGGGCAACGGTTGAACAAGAGCTGAGATACGGCTAAGAAGTCGCTAAGACTCCCATCCGGCGCTCGTGGGAGCACGCACAATGCGCCGGTGAAGATCCTCGTCATCGACGACGAACGCGCGGTTCGTGAATCGCTTCGGCGCGCGCTCGAGCTCGAAGGTTACGAGATCGAGCTCGCCTGCGACGGTGAGGAGGCCCTTGCGCGGCTCGGGGTCGAGTCGCCAGCGGACGCGGCAATCCTCGACGTCCTCATGCCAGGGATCGACGGCCTCGAGGTCTGCCGGCGTCTCCGTGCAGACGGCAACCTCGTCCCTGTGCTCATGCTCACAGCACGGGCTGAGGTCGACAGCAGGGTCGTTGGACTCGATGCGGGTGCCGATGATTACCTTCCGAAGCCCTTCGCGCTCGCCGAGCTCCTCGCCCGGCTTCGGGCGTTATTGCGTCGCGCCGGAAGCGGAGAGGGCGGAGCGGACATTCTCGGCTTCGCCGATCTCGAGCTCGATCCGGGCACGCGTGAGGTGCGCCGCGGGGGCAGGTCGATCGAGTTGACGCGGACCGAGTTCGCACTGCTCGAGCTCTTCCTCCGCAACCCGCGTCAGGTTTTGACCCGGTCACTCATATTCGAGCGCGTCTGGGGTTACGACTTCGGGCCGACCTCGAATTCGCTCGATGTCTACATCGGCTATCTCCGGCGAAAGACGGAGGACGGCGGCGCTCCGCGTCTCATCCATACCGTTCGCGGTGTTGGCTACGCCCTGCGCGAGCAATGAGCTTCCGCGCCCGGATCGCGGTCGGATCGGCCACTGCGGTTGCTCTTGCCGTCGTGCTGGCATCGGCTGTCGTCTATGTGGTCGCGCGCGAGCAGCTGAGGGCACCGATTGACGACGCGCTCGCGCAGCGGGCAGCGCAGATCGCGCGGCAGCCACTCGGCTTGCTGCGCGCCCCGGGCGGCGGGCCGTTCCTGGCGGTTCGCCCCGAGTTCGGCGAGGCGCGCGGGTATGTCCAGCTCGTGAAGTCGGACGGGAGCGTGCTCGCTCCACCACTCCAGGATGTACGTCTCCCGGTCGACGACGAAGTGCTCGCGGTCGCGGGTGGTGACAAGGCGTACTGGACCGACCTCGAGGTCGACGGCAGCCATCTTCGGGTCTTCACGTTCGCCTACGGCCCCGACGCAGCCGTGCAGGTTGCGCGGCCGCTCAGCGAGGTGGACGAGTCACTCAAGCGGATCGGGTTGTTTCTGCTTCTCATCGCCGCCGGCGGAGTCGTGATGGCGGGCGGGTTGGGGCTCCTGGTCGCCCGCGCCGCGCTCGCTCCCGTAAAGAGGCTGACCGAGACCGCAGAGCGTGTGACCGAGACGCGAGACCTCTCACAGCGGATCGATGTCGCCGGCCGTGACGAACTGGGCAGGCTCGCCACGAGCTTCAATACGATGCTGGCGGCGCTCGAAGAGTCGACGCGGGCGCAACGGCAACTCGTCGCGGATGCATCTCACGAGTTGCGCACGCCCCTGACGAGCCTTCGTACGAACATCGAGGTGCTTGCCAGCGACCGTGCTCTTCCGGCCGGTGAACGGAGCAGGCTGTTGACCGATGTCGTCGAGCAGCTAGGGGAGATGACGACCCTGATCGCCGAGCTGATCGAGCTCGCCCGCGCGGAGCAGCAGACCGCGGAGTACGAAGACCTCAGGCTCGACCTTCTCGTCTCTGACGTGGTCGAGCGCGCGCGCCGGAACCTGCCAGGAGTCGAGTACGCGACTGAGCTCGAGGAATCGATCGTGCACGGTGTTCCGGCCACGATCGAGCGGGCCGTCGCCAACCTGCTCGACAACGCGGCTAAGTGGAGCCCCCCTGGCGCAGAGGTTGAAGTCGTCGTGCGTGATGGCCGCGTGGTCGTCAGAGATCGCGGCCCGGGCATCGCAGACGAGGACATCCCGTATGTCTTCGACCGCTTCTACCGAGCTCGGTCTGCTCGAGGAATGCCCGGGTCCGGTCTCGGGCTCGCGATCGTCCGTCAGGTCGCGGAGGCGCATGGTGGCGGGGTCGCCGCTGAGAGGGCGGACGGTGGCGGGACGCGCCTGGTGCTCGACCTGGGGGGCTACGGTCGGCACGGCGTCTTAGAGACTTCTTAACGACCTATCACGCGACTCTCAGCCCGAGGAGGTTTGCTCCCGACTATGTTCTTCGTCGCATACATGCTCGCGGAGCTCCGCCGGAGGAGCGGCCGTACCGTTCTCACAGCTCTCGGCCTTGGTGTCGGCGTCGGACTCGTCGTGACCGTCAACGCGCTTTCGACCGGACTCGATCGAGCGCAAGCACAGGTGCTCGAGCCGCTCACCGGCGTGGGAACCGACATGTCGGTCTCCCGGCCGATCGACTTTTCGCAGTCTGGGCCGGGCGGCTTCTCGACTCTCTCCGAGGAGGAGCGGCGCCGGCTCAGGGAGGAGAACGGGGGCGGGCGCTTCGGTCTCCGCAACCTCGGCGAGCCGGGTGAGGCGTTCTCCAGCGACAGGTTCGTCTCCACCGCCCAGCTCTCGTTTCCAGCGAGCGAGGTCGACGAGATTCGAGGAGTTGACGGCGTCAGCTCCGCCGCGGGAGGCCTAACTCTGAACGCGGTCCACATCGAAGGCACCGTGCCCGAGGAGGGACCGACCGCCGGAGGTTTCCGCGGGCCGGGGCAGCCGGGAGCTGGAGCCGGTCCACCTGAGAACATCGACGTCTCGAACTTGAGCGTGACGGGCGTGGATCCCCGCAGCGCGGAGCTCGGGGCGGTCACATCAGGCCAGGTCACGGGCGGGCGCTACTTCGGCTCGACGAATGCGCTCGAGGCGATCCTGAACGAGAGCTATGCGAGCCGGGAAGGCCTGGGAGTGGGCGACAGAGTGAAGCTCGGCGGCAAGGCGTTCACGATCGTCGGCATCGCCGAGACGCCCCTCGGCGGCCAGTCGTCGGACGTATATGTGACACTCTCACAACTCCAGGCGCTCTCCGATCGCGTCGGCCGAGTGAACACCGTGTACGTTCGCGTTGAGAGCTCCGCCGAAGTCGAGCCTGTCGCAGAGTCGATCGAGAGCGGCTTCGACGGGGCCTCGGTGACGACGGCCGCGGACCTGGCAGACCGTGTTACCGGCACACTGGCCGACGCGAAGAGCCTCGCCGGCACGCTGGGCACGGCGCTCATGCTCGTCGGCCTGCTGTCCGCGTTTCTTATCGCGAGCCTGCTGACGCTCTCGTCCGTGACGAAGCGCATCCGCGAGCTCGGAACGCTCAAGGCGATCGGCTGGTCACAGCGATTGGTCGTTCGCCAAGTCACCGGCGAGTCGCTCATCCAGGGACTGCTCGGCGGTGTTCTCGGCGTCATCCTCGGACTCGGCGGCGCCATCCTCGTCAGAACCTTCGCTCCTTCGCTCGAGGCGACCGTCGCATCGGGTACCTCCGAGGGCCCGGCGTTCAGAGGGCCCTTCGGCCAGGGCGCCGTCGAACAGTCCGCGACGGAAGTGTCACTCGACGCGCCGGTGAGCATCGCCCTGATTCTCGGCGCCGTCGCGCTGGCGCTTCTCGGTGGGCTGATCGCTGGAGCTGTGGGAAGCCTCCGCGCCGCGCGCCTACGGCCCGCGGATGCACTCCGCCACATCGACTGAATCGAGGAGATTGATGACCGAGTCCAATCCCGATGCGGCCTACGAGCTTCGGAGCGTGTCGAAGGCCTACGAGCTCGGCGGGCGAGATGTCCACGCCGTACAAGAGGTCAGCCTCACCATCGCTGCGGGCGAATTCGTGGCCATCGCAGGCCCGAGTGGGTCAGGCAAGACGACGCTTCTTCAGTTGCTCGGGGCGCTCGACCGCCCGACGTCGGGCGAGATTCACTTCGAGGGCCGTGACATCGTGACTCTCCGAGACCGCGAGCTTGGCAAGCTTCGACTCCACGCGTTCGGCTTCGTCTTCCAGCAGTTCAACCTGATCCCGACGTTGACAGCCGCCCAGAACGTCGAGATCGCACTTGCTCCGAGCGGCGTGCGTTCGGACGAGCGGCGGACGACAGTGATGCGCCTCCTCGATGCCGTCGGCCTCGCCGGCCGCGCCGATCACGTTCCCGGCCAGCTCTCGGGAGGCGAACAGCAGCGAGTCGCGATCGCGCGTGCTCTCGCGAATGAGCCACATGTTCTTCTGGCGGACGAGCCCACCGGGAACCTGGACTCCACGACCGGCACGGAGATCATGGACCTGCTTCTCTCGTTGTCGGGCGAAGGCGGCCGCACAGTGATCGTCGTCACGCATGACGGAGACATTGCGGGACGTGCCGAGCGCGTGCTTCGGATGCATGACGGTCGACTGCTGCCTTCGCGCGGGGCTGCCGGAGATCGCGTCGGCGCAGAGAGCTTCTGATCTTCTTATTCGGCTCTCAGCGCCCTCTTAGACGCAGCTGGTTCGGTGGGGACACATACAAGCTGACAAAGGAGCTCACTCGATGCGAATCAACTTGAAGAGCAAGATCGCCGCCGGGATCATCGTCGGCCTCGTCGCTCTCGGAGGAGGCGCTGCCCTCGCGGCATCACAAGCCCTCTCGCCGAAAGAGGCGAGTGAGGCGATCGTCAACGACGCGGCGGCGGAGCTCGGCGTCGAGCCGAGCGCGCTGAGCGACGCTCTCAAGCAGGCGCTCAAGAACCAGGTCGACGCCGCCGTCGAGGCGGGTCGAATGACCGAGGAGCAGGGCAAGGCGCTCAAGGCGCACATCGAGTCCCAGGAGACTCCGCTCATCTTCGGCGGTCGGCCCGGCTTCGGCCACCGTGGTTTCGGCCATATGATGGCGCTCGATGGCGCGACGTCGTACCTCGGGCTAACGAGCGAGGAGCTCCGCGCCGAGCTCTCCTCCGGGAAGACGCTGGCGGAGGTCGCCAAAGGCAAAGGCAAATCGGTCGATGGGCTCGTGGCTGCCCTGATGGACTCGGCCCAGAAGCGGATCGCCGAGGCGGTCGACGCGGGCAAGCTCACACAGGCGGAGGCTGACGAGAAGCTGGCGGGCCTCGAGGCGCAGATCACCGCACACGTCAACGGCGAGGACAAAGGCGAGCGCTTCGGCCATGGGGAAGGCTTCAGACCCGGCCTCGGTGGCGGCCAGGGCTTCCGGCCCGGCGTGGGCCCCGGCGCCCTTCTGCCGGCTCCCCCTGTCGCAGCGGGCGACCAGACCTAACCCACCAGACGCGCTCCCGGTCCCCTGGATGATCCCTCAAACGAGGGATCATCCCCCGTTCGAGGGGGGTACCTCGTTCGAGGGATTGCATCCCCCGAAAGCGTGACTACAACGAGATTGGGGAGAGGGGAAGGGAGCCGCGCGCCTGCCCCTCGGGGTGGGCGCGCGGTAGATCCCGACCCCCACCGGTCGGGGCAGCCGCCCCCCTCCCCAGCTTTTCCGCAAGACCGGAATCCGCTAGCGCGGATTTCGGTCGCGCGACAAATCCCTATAGGCGGCCGCTTTTGCGGCCGCTGGATTTGCTTCAAGACGGACTAGGACTCCCAATGTTCACCCCGGGTGTCCCAGCCGATGAGGACGTGGGCGGAGAGGAGAGCGGCGACACGCTCGAGGAACCCGCGCTCGACGTCTCCGTCCACCCAGAGCTCGCCGACGTCCGAGCCTTGGAACACGATCGGAACCGTCATCCGCTGCGAGTCGTCGGGTTCGCCGGCCGTGGGCCCGAGCTCGAGGGTCCCCTGGTCGAGAAAGGCGATCCCAGCCCACGCGATCCGTGGATCTTCCGCGAGCACCGTGACTGCCGACCGGAGGACGTCATCAGGCTCGTCGCCGCGGTCTACGACTCGATCGAGCGCCTCGAGGGCCCGCTCGCTCACGCTTCGACGTCGGCTCCCTCGAACGCGCGGACGGCGTCGCGCAGCTCGTCGGGGACCCGCGTCGGGCGACGCGACTCGAGGTCGACGAGAACCAGCGTCTGCGTCGCTGTGACCATGAGAACGTCGCCGGGCAACCGATAGGCCGCACACTCGTAGGTCACGCTCGAGGTGCCAATGCGTCGAATGCGCACGAAGAGCTCGAGCAGGTCGTCGAAGCGGGCAGGCGCCACGTACTCCACCTCGAGAGCACGCATCACGAACTCCACTCCTTCAATGCGAAATGTCGCCACATGGCGGTGGTACTCCGTGCGAGCGTGGTCGAAGTAGGGGAGGTAGCGCCCGTAGTAGACGACTCCTTGCGCATCCGTATCCGAGAACCAGACCCGTGCGAGCGCCGAGTACTTGAACGGCGGGCGCTCGTCGGTCACTCGGCCGAGCTCGAGCGCGTCGCTCACGGGTCCATCAGTCATCTAGGCACGGATCAGGTCGAGAACTTCGGTTCGCTTCTCGATCATCAGCTCCTCCGATAGCGCCTCGAGGTTCAGGCGCAACAGCGGCTCCGTGTTCGAAGGGCGCACGTTGAAGTGCCAGTCGTCGAAGTCGATCGAGATGCCGTCGAGATGCGAGATCCGCCCGCCTGCGGCTGTGTAGCGCTCCTTGAGCTCTTGGAGCTTCAGCGGAACGTCCGCGACGGGCGTGTTGATCTCGCCCGTAAGGAAGAACCGGGATCGGAAGGGCGCAAGGATCTCGGACAGTTTTCGCTTCCGCCGAGACAGGAGCTCGAGCATGAGCAAGAGCGGCACGACGCCTGTGTCAGCCTGGGAGAAGTCCCGAAAGTAGTAGTGAGCCGAGACCTCGCCCGCAAACACGGCATCCTCCTTCCGCATCCGCTGCTTGATGAACGCGTGGCCGACCCGGTTGACAAGCGGGACACCGCCCATGCGCTCGATCGTCTCCGGTACGGCCCGGCTTGCGCGGACGTCGTAGATCACCTTCTCCCCCGGGGAGGCCTCCAACACCGTCTCGGCGAGAAGGGCTGTCACGAAGTCGCCTGGTACGAACTCACCGGTGTCGTCGACGAAGAAGCAGCGGTCGCCGTCGCCGTCGTACGCGACCCCGAGATCGGCGCCTTCGGTGCGAACCTTGTGGACGATGAACTCCCGATTCTCGGGGAGAAGCGGGTTCGGCTCGTGGTTCGGGAAGTTCCCGTCCGGCTCGAAGTAGCACCGGACGACATCGAGTTGCGGCAGGCGCTCGAGGACCGGCGGCAGCATGAGGCCCGCCATCCCGTTGGCCGCGTCTACGACGACGCGCAGCGAGCTGATCTTGGAGACGTCTGCGAACGACAGCACCTTGCTCACGAATCCGCTCCAGATGTCCTCGGCGCGCACGTCACCTCGGCGTTCGACCTGGTCGAAACCCGCATCGGCGAGCGCACGTATCTCCGCCAGGCCGGAGTCTCCGCCGACCGGAAGGGCGCCGCGCCGGACGATCTTCATCCCGGTGTACTCCTTGGGATTGTGTGAGGCGGTGACACAGATTCCGCCCTCGAGCCCGAGCTCGGCTACGGCGTGGTAGAGCATCTCGGTCCCGACCAAGCCGATGTCGATGACATCTGCGCCACCGTCTGCAGCCCCATCGATCACTGCTCGAGCCATCGCGGGCGCAGCGAGGCGCATGTCGCGGCCGACTGCGATGGTCTTCGGCTCGAAGTGCTCGACATAAGCGCGTCCGATGCGGTACGCGCCGTCCTCGTCGAGCTGAGACGGATAGAGCCCGCGGACGTCGTATGCCTTGAAGACGGCAGGATCGAGCATCGGAGGGATGCTAGACACCGAGGACCGAGGACGGGATGCCAGCAGGCCCCGCGATCGTTTCTACACTTCAGAGATGGAGCGCAAGCTCGCGACAGTCCTGTTCGTCGACATCGTCAATTCGACGAGGATGGTCACCGCAGCCGATCCTGAGGTCGTTCGTCGCCGCGTGACCGAGTTCTTCGAGACCGTTTCGCATTGCGCGGAGCTTCATGGCGGAGTCGTGGAGAGATTCGCTGGCGACGCAGTGCTGGCTGCATTCGGTGCCAGGCAGGCGCACGAAGACGACGCGCAACGGGCAGCCCGGGCCGCCCTCGCCATGCGAGCGGCCGTCGTCAAGCTCGAGCTCGAGGCGCGGATCGGGATCGAGTCGGGCGAACTCCTCGTCGACGACGTCGAATCGACCTTTGTGACCGGCGAGGCGGTGAACGTGGCCGCTCGACTTCAGCAGGCGGCGAGACCGGGTGAAATCCTCGTCGGTCCTACCGCATACCGACTCGCAGGTGGAAGCCTCATCGTCGAGGACGCTGGGCCCCTCGAGTTGAAGGGGATGGACGCGCCGCTCCGGGCCTGGCGCGTCGTTGACATCATCGATGGTCCCGGGCGTCCGCTCGGCCCGCGAGCTCCTCTCGTCGGGCGTCTTTCCGAGCTCGAGCTCCTCGAGAACACCTTCAACCGGAGCCTGCGCGACCGTCGCGCGCATCTGTTCACGATCTACGGCGAGCCGGGCGTGGGAAAGAGCCGCCTCGCGCGAGAGTTCCTCGACGGCGTAGAGCGAGCGAGCTGTCTCGTCGGCCGCGCGCTGCCCTACGGGGAAGGGGTCACCTACTGGCCGTTGGCGGAGATGGTCAAGGCTGCAGCCGGAATTTCTGACGACGATCCGCTCGAGGAGGCGTTCGAGAAGCTCCGCGAGTGCTGTGCCGAGGACTCGATCGCCGACGTGCTCGGCCTCGCCTCAGGTCTCTTGGAAGCGCTCGACGGCGAGCGCAGTCCGCAGGAGATCGCATGGGCCGCGCGAGGTGTGATGGAACGCATCGCGGACGTGCAACCGTTGATTCTGCTCTTCGAAGACATCCACTGGGCAGAGGCACCCCTGCTCGATCTCGTCGAGCACCTGGCCGACTTCGTACGGGCACCTCTCCTCATCGTCTGTCTGGCGCGTCCCGAATTGCTCGAGACGCGGCCTGGGTGGGGTGGAGGCCGCGTTCGGTCGACCGCGATTGAGCTGGAACCGCTATCCGAGGAGGAGAGCGAGCTGCTCGTCGAAAAGCTGCTTGCGCAGCTCGCCGGGACGTCAGGCGAGGTGCTGACCACACTTCCACGAGAGGCCCTCGAGCGCACCGAGGGTAACCCGCTCTTCGTCGAGGAGACGATTCGGATGCTCGTCGAGAGCAGCTCCGGAAACGGATCCTCGGACCGCATTCCCGACACGCTGCAAGCGCTCATTGCAGCCCGCATCGATCACTTGCCGCCCGCCGCGAAGACGCTGCTGCAGCGTGGCTCGGTCGTGGGCCGAGTCTTCTGGAAGGGCGCACTCGAGGACTTGTCTCCGGATGTCGAGGGGATCGACTCGCTGCTGGACGACCTCCTGCAGCGTGAGTTCCTTCTCCGCGAGCCTCGCTCGTCGATCTCGGGTGAGACTGCGTACAGGTTCAAGCACCTCCTCATTCGTGAGGTCGCGTATACCGGCATGGCGAAGCTATCGCGCGCGCAATACCACGCGCGGTTCGCGGAGTGGCTCGAGGAGCGAACGGGCGAAGAGCTCGTCGAGATCCGCGCCTACCATCTCGACCAGGCGGTCGAGTTCCTCACCGAGCTCGAGGGGGCGCCGCCCGACAAACTGGCGGACGAGACGGCTGGAGCGCTCGTCAAGGCCGCCAAGCGGGCGATCGCTCGTGAGGCGTATACGAATGCTCGCGCGCTTGGCCTGCGCGCACTCGAGCTTCGGCCGACCCTCAGTGCGAGGTACGTCGCTGCGCGCGCTGCGTGGAGGCTCCAGGACTTCGCCGCCGTCCAGGTCGAAATGGAGAAGGTGCGCGATCAGGCGCGTGAGCTCGACGAGCCGGTCGTGGAAGCGCTCGCGTTGACGGCGCTCGGTGAGGCCGCGCTCAAGCGAGACGGCGACGCGGGACGAGCGCAGGTTCTCGTCGATGAGGCACTGGACATTCTCGCCGAACATGACGAGCCGGTCGCCCGCTTCGATGCCCTCACCGCGCGGGCACAGATCGGTGGCTGGCACGGGAGTATGGATGACGTCGTACTCCACATGGAGCGTGCGTATGCCCTCGCGATCGATGCCGACCGGAAGGACCTCCAGACGACCGCCGCCCAGGTACTTGCGCAGACGCACATCGTCCGGCTCGAGCTCGACGAGGCCGAGCGTCTGCTCATGCGCGCGCTTGAGCTCGCAGGGGAGAGCGGCAGCATTCGCGCCCGAGCAGGCGCGACGCTCTCGTACGGGTGGTTCTTGGTTGTCAAGGGAGAGCTCGATGCCGCCGAGACGGTGTTCGAGGAGGTCCGCCAGGCAGCCGCCGAGCTCGGCGTCGAGCCGCTCGTGGCGACCGCGCTTTCGAGGCTCGGTGACCTTGCTTGGCGGCGCAGTGACTACAAGCGTGCGGAGAAGCTCTATCGAGAGGCACTTCGCATTACCCTGGCCCGGGGCGATCGTGGCGTCCTGCCCGACCTACAAGCGTCGCTCGCCGAGACGCTCGCGGCGCTCGGCAAGATCGATGAGGCGGAGCTGCTCGCGCTCGAGGTGAAGGAGTCGGTGCGTCTCGACGATCCGCATCTCGGAGTCACTGTGTCGGCGACGTACGCCGTTGTCCGTGCTGCGCAGGGTCGTGACGACGAGGCAGAGGAGCTCTATCGCTCCGCGCTCGAGCAAACCCGGAAGAGTGGCTTCGCCATTCTCGAGCTCGAAGTCCTCGAGCGATTCGTCGCTTTCTATCGCGACCGCGGGCGTGACGACGAAGCGGTCG
>Ga0224505_10001866_pt1 | contig 12875 bp, 11 predicted proteins | sample SF_Jan12_sed_USG_FD_169102 | JGI IMG/M metagenome (GOLD analysis project Ga0224505, IMG submission 169102) | Sediment microbial communities from San Francisco Bay, California, United States - SF_Jan12_sed_USGS_4_1 | ecosystem: Environmental > Aquatic > Marine > Sediment | place: USA: California...
CGTGTGCACGTCACCGAGCTCGACCACGCGACCGCCGTACATGACGATGACACGATCAGCGAGCTCGGCGATCAATCCGAGGTCGTGGGTGATCAGGATGGTCGCGGCCCCCGTCTCTCGCTGCGCCGTGCGCATCACCTCAATGATTTGCGCCTGGATCGTGACGTCGAGCGCCGTCGTCGGCTCGTCGGCGATGAGGATGCTCGGCGCGTTCGCTATCGCCATGGCGATCATCGCGCGCTGCCGCATTCCGCCTGAGAACTCATGCGGATACTGGTCGACCCGGCGCTCCGGGACCGGAACGCCGACGACGTCGAGAAGGTGGATCGTGCGCTTCTTCGCGTCGCTGTCGCTCATCCCGGCGTTGTGCGTCGTTATCGCCTCTGCGATCTGGTCCCCAATGGTGAGCACCGGGTTCAGCGAGGTCATCGGATCCTGAAAGATCATCGCGATCTCGCCGCCCCGGATATCGCGAAGTTCCTTCGGTGGGATCTTGAGCAGATCGCGGCCTTTGTAGATCGCCTCACCGGCCACGATTCGGCCGGGCGGAACGGGGATCAGGCCGAGCATCGACATGACGGAGACGCTCTTTCCGGATCCCGATTCACCGACGACGCCGAGCGTCTCGCCGGCCGCGAGGTCGTAACCGACTCCGGTGACTGCATGGACAACCCCGTCCTCGGTCTTGAACTCGACCGTGAGGTCGCGGATGGAGAGGATGGCCTCAGGCACGAAGTCTTTGCGTTGGGTCGAGTGCGTCGCGCAGTCCATCCCCGATGAAGTTGACCGCCAGCGCGATGATCACGATGACGAGACCCGGGTACGTGACGAGCCACCAGTAGCCGAGGCCTCCCACGTTGCCCTCGGCGATGAGGCTGCCGAGTGCGGGGTTGGGGGGCTGAATGCCGAACCCGAGAAACGAGAGTGCGGCCTCGACGAGGATCGCCGTGGCGATGATGAGCGTCATCGTGACGACGATCGGGCCGACGCAGTTCGGGAGAATGTGGCGCACCATGATCCGCATGTCACCGGCTCCCGAGGCCTTCGCTGCCTCGACGAACTCCTTCTCCCGAAGTGACAAGTAGACACCGCGGACGATGCGGGCGAGGCCTGTCCAGAAGAGGAACGCGAGGATGAGCCCGATCATGACCGGCTGCGAGATCGAGATCGGCCCGATGCTCTGGCTCTGCTGTCCGAGGAATGCTGCAGCCGTGAGCAGAACCGCGAGGCCCGGAAGCGTCAGGATGAGGTCGGTGAAGCGCATGAGCAAGTTGTCGGTCGTACCGCCGTAGTACCCGGCGACCGCGCCGACTGCCGTCCCGAAGGCCGTCGAGAGCAGCGCCACGAAGAACGCGACCCAGAGCGACGTCCGAAGACCGTAGATGACCCTGCTCAGGTAGTCGCGGCCGAGCAAGTCGGTGCCGAACGGATGGTCCCAGGACGGTGCGGCTGCGATGTTGACGAGGTCCTGGTCGTTGAAGCCGTGAGGGGCCACCTGTTTCGCGAAGATCGCGACGAACCCGATGAGGATGAGAATGATCAGGCTGCCAACAGCGAGGCGGTGCCTCAGAAAGCGCATACGCGCGTACGCCCACTGGCTTCGAGCCTTGAGCTCGAGCCCACTCTCGTAGCTGAGCGACAGATCCGCGCTCGAACCCAACCGCTCCGCGGGAGCGGTGACGGCGCCCGACGTTGCCGGTACCTGTTCAGTCATAGCGAACACGTGGGTCGAGGAAGCCGTAGGCGATGTCGGCGATGAGATTGAAGACGATGACCAAGGTCGCAGTCACCATCAGCCACGCCATGACCGGATACGGATCTCCAAGCTGTAACTGGGTTACGAAATAGAGGCCCATTCCGTCGAGCGCAAACACGGTCTCGGTGACGACGACGCCGCCGAGCAGCCCCCCGAAGTTCAGGGCAACGATGGTGACGAGGGGGATGAGAGCGTTGCGGAACGCGTGCCGCATCGTCACTCCCCGCTCCGACACACCTTTGGCGCGCGCCGTGCGGACGTAGTCCGAGTTGACGACCTCGAGCATCGAGGCGCGCATGTAGCGCGAGTAGGTCGCGACGCTCGCCGCCATGAGGACGATGATCGGCAGTCCGAGATGCTGTGCGCGGTCGAGCACGAAGTGAAGACCGCTCCCCGGGTCGACTCCGCTCAGACTAGCGGTGTAGAAGATCCGGACGTCGAACCAGAGGTAGATGTTGACGAACAGCACCTGCAGCATGAGCGCGAGCCAAAAGACAGGCGTTGCGAGGCCGACGAAGCTGAACGTCGTGGCCGTGTAGTCGAACATGCTGTACTGACGTAGCGCCGAGTAGACGCCGATGATGACGGCAACGAGGATGGCGAGGATCTCCGCAGCGATGACCAGCTGCAGGGTGTGGCCCATCACCCGAGTGAGGTCGGGAAGGATCGGCCGGTTGCCTATCGTGGTCGTGCCGAACTGGTTCGTGATCGCGTCCTTCGCCCAATACACGTATTGCACCGGAATCGACTGGTCCAGGTGCTTTCGCTTCGTGATGTTCTCGATCGTCTGCTCCGAAGCGTTCGGCTGCATCTTCAGGAATGCCAGCGGGTCGTTCGAGAGCGAGACGAAGCTGAAGATGATGAAGCTCGCCGCGATGAGCACGACGACGCTGTAGAGCAATCTGCGAACGATGTAGATCAGCATTCCGGTCTCCAGATCCTAGAACGAAGTCCCGCCCTCGCCGAGTGGCGAGGGCGGGACTTCGGGTCGTGCTGACGAATGGCCTGTGCTTTCTAGTTGCTAGTGCTCCAGAGCTCCGCGTTCCAGGTCGAGCCCTGCTGAGTCGGATTCAGGACCGGGCCCTTGACGCCGGTCGAGTTGATGAGGAAGCCCGGTCGGACGTACATCGGAACCGACGGGACATCGTTCACCATGATCTTCTCGGCCTGGTTCAGGATCTGCGCCCGCTTGACGGGATCCGGCGTGAACTGGGCCGTCTTGTACATGTCGGACGCCTTCTTGTTGCAGTAGTTCATGTAGTTCTGGTCGCCACCGCAGCCGTACAGGCCGAAGCTCGTCGCCGAGCTGGTGGGGCCACCGAGCCACGTGAACATGAAGATGTCCCAGTCCCCGGACGGGAGAACTTGTCCGAAGACCGTGCCCGCCGGACCGAACCGCGGAACGAGCTCGATACCGACGCTCTTGAGCTGCTTCTGGGCGACCTCGAAGGTGAGAGCACGCAGCTGGTTGCCGCTCGTCGTCGTGAAGCGGAAGCTGAGCTTCCCGACGCCGGGACAGGACCAGATATCGCTGTTGTTCGCAGTCGGCTTGGCTGGACCGCCAGTGCAGCCCTTGCCCTTGAGGATGTTGATCGCCTTCTGCTGGTTGAACCCGAACTTCGCCCAGTTCGGCTGGTACGGCTCCTCGAACGGCTTGAAGATAAGGCTCTGCAGAACGGGCAGGCTCTTCGCCGACGCAACGAGCCCCGGCGTGACGTAGAGCGCCTGCCGGATCTGTGCCCTGTTGATGCCGGTGATGAGCGCCTGCCGGACGTACCTCTGCTTCAGGGCAGGGTGCCCCTTGGGGCCGAACTGAATGTCCATATGCTCGTAGAAGTAGCCCGGGCCGGACTGAACATTGAACTTCGAGTTCTTGCGGATGTCCACGATCTGGAGCTGCGGCTGCGGCTCCGTCACCTGGATCTCGCCCGACTGCAGGGCCTGGAAGAGCGAAGGCGTCGACGGGATGTACCTGAAGACGACGCGGTCGACCTTCGCCGGCTTGCCTGCCTTGAAGGCGGTGTTCTTGACGAGAACGAGCTGGGTGCCCTTCTGCCAGCTCGAGAACTTGAACGGACCGCTGGAGACGTCGAGCGACTCGCGGTAGAGATCGTTGAAGTTCTTACCGGCCATCTTGTGAGCCGGATACGGGCTGGAGGCAACGAGAGCGTCCCACGCCGCGTACGACTTGCCCTTCTTGAAGGTGACGGTGACGTTCTTGCCCTTCACCTTGACGCTCGCGATGTCCTCCCAACCCTCACGCGACGTGATGTCCCAGTTCGGGTTCATGATCGTCCGGTACGTCGCGAGGAAATCGGCTCCCGTGACCTGCCTGCCGTCGCTCCACGCGGCGTTGGCCTTGTAGGCGAACGAAACGGTCAGCGGGTTGGACTTGACAAGCTTGGCCGGTCCGTTGAAGAGGTACGGGACGAGCTTCGCGTTCTGGTTGTAGATCGACCCGCCAGCAAGGACCACGTTGGTCACCAAGGACGTCGTATACGCGTTCCCCTCGGTGATGAGGTTGTTGAGCGTCACCGGCTCCTGGTCGTGACCGATGACCACCGTCCCGGCCGCTTGCCGCTCAGACTTTGCTGTCGCGGCGGGCCCGACGATAAGGCTCGCAACGAGTGCAACTGCACCCGCTACGACCAACATCGAACGTTTACGCATGTAATCCCTCCATCCGAAATTTGTCCTGCGGGGTATTGGCCACACCACTACGCGGCGACCGGAAGACCCGACTCCCGACTCGTGCAGCAACGCTGCACCGCGGTCGTGTCGCCGGAAACCGTGTGGCGGTGGCGGTCAAGGTGCAGGATCATACTGTGTGACGTTCCGATGGCGAATTCGTTAGAAGGGAGAAGAACAGCGTGCCGATTCCGCGATCTCGAGATCATCGTCCAGACCCGACCCAATTCGTCGCCGTGGAGGATGCCGCGCAGCTCACGAACGAGCTCGGCCCGCTGGTCGAGCGCGCAGTCGGCGTCCAGTGGTACGAGACCATCGGGAACGACGCCGACGTGGCGGCACTGGCGCTCTGCCGCCTTCGGCGCGCCCGGGCTGGCGTCGGTGGAGGCATCCTGCACGGCGATGCCGCCGTGCGCGACGCTCTGGAAGCGGTGAGCGCCTCAGCCCTCGTCTGGATCACGAGTCGTGCGATCTCCTACATGGACGAGAACGGGTTCCCGGAAGCAGTGGAGTCCCACGTCGATCGCCTGATCGACTAACGGCCTCAACGATCGCGGCGCCAGAGGAGAAGCGCGAGAGGAAGGAAGGCGGCGGCAGCCAGGATCGGCGCAAGCGGCACGTCCCGTCGCTTCTCCCCCTTGACGACTGCCGGCCCTCGTCCGACGAGCTCTGGGACACGTTGCTCCGCCTTCCCGAGCTCACCTTCGGAGAACACCTCGCCGCCGATCTCGGCCGCGAGCCGCTCGAGTGACGCTCGGGAGCTGGGGTCGGCTCGATATCCGGGCTCGGGCGTGCGGCCGCGGTAGACGCGCTCGTCCCGTCCCCAGACGTGGACGAAGACGGTCGTGATCCCCGGCGGGCGCCGGAACAGTGGCTCGAGCCGGGCGCGAGCCCCGGGCAGGGTCTCGCCGTCCGTGAAGACGACGAGGACGCGGCGCCGGGCCGACGGTGAGAAGAACTCCTGCGTCGCCACGGCCGAGAGCGACTCGAGGGTCGTAACCCTCCTCAAGAGCGAGTGCACCGGAGGTGGGCGCTCGATTCCGATCACCTTCTGCAGCGTGGCCCTGAACACGTCCTCGTCACCGGACGGGAACAGGTGGGGGAGCGTCCGGTCCGTGACGGAGGCGACGCCCACGGGCACTGTGGGAATCGTCGTTCGCAAGGAGATCGCGTCCGCTTTCGCCCGTTCGAGGCGCGACGGCGAGTCCGGAACCGTACTCGCGAGCATCGAGCGACTGATGTCGAGGACGACGAACACCTCCGTATCGGTGCGCACGCGGCGCGTCTCGTCCACCGACACGACGGGTTGCATGGCCGCAATCCCGAGGCAGCCCGCCGTGGCTCCAAGCGCCGCGGCCGGAAGGAGGTAATAGCGGCGCCGAGGCTCGGAGAGCCCGAGCCCACTCCTGATCCTGCGCCCCGTCCGGCGGCTGCGAAGAAACGCCGCCAGTGGAACGAGCACAAGGAGCGCCACGAGCCCCGCGGCAGGAGTTAAGAAGCTGAAGTCCATCCCTCGCGTCCGCCGCTAGTAGCCGCTGCCGGCTTCTCCGGCTCCGGCACCTTTGGAGCCCTTGCCGCCCGGGGACGGGTTGGCGCCACCCCCTGACTCGCTCAGCTCGAGGCCGCGTGAGCGGGCGAGGGTCAGCTCGAGGTTGTACTTCGCCTCGGCGTTTTCGGGGTCGAACGCGATCGCCTGACGAAACCGCCCGGCGGAGCCTTCGAGCAGTTTTGTCCGGTTCGTGTAGTCGGCGATCGCATCTGCGAAGCTGAGGACTCCGAGCAGGTTCGCCGCTGCGGATCGCCGCTCAACGTCTCCGTCGTGCTGCACGACGTCGGTCAGCCAGGCGGTGGCGTCGCTTCGGTGCACGACGTAGGTCGGGTCGGAGAACCCGGGCGTCTCCGGATGACTGAGGCGCACCGAGCGGACCGCTCGTCGATAGAGGATGTCGTCACTGACGCCCAGCAGCCTCTCGGCAAGGTCGCCCGGGACGATCTCCCTCGGCGTCCACAACGTCTCGTTCGGCGCGGCCCGGTAGCGAACGTCGTCGCGTGGCAGCGCCGCCCTCGTCGTCGCGACATCCAGCGCGAGCAGAAGGGACGCGACTCCGGCGACGAGGCAAGCGGCGACGGCGGCGACGGTCAGGGCGTGCTTCTTCACGTTCCTCTCCAGCCCGAGCCCGCAGGCAACGCGAGCCGTCCTGCGAAGCCTTCGTAGGCAGCAAGCGCGAACAGGACGAGACCGCTCGCGACGAGCAGAGCGAGTGGAGTCTCGCCGCGCAGCGACACCTCGAGCGGTCGCAGCTCGCCGGTGTTCGGCTCCACCGGGTCGACGAACACCTGCTCCCCGAGAATCCCGCCGAAGAACGTAAGTGCGTCACTCGACGGAGAGAGCGCCACCACGCGCACGGAGGCGGACGAGCTGCGCAGCCGGCGCAGGATCTTGCCGAGGCCCGTGTAGTCCGCCGGTGCAGTCTCGAGATCGCTGACCAGCACGATCGAGGACGGAGAGACGCGATCGCGACGGAGCATCCCGTAGGCAAGGTCGAGGGCTGCGGAAATCCGTGTCCCGGCTTGGAAGTTCGGAGTCCACGGATTCGGAGGCAGTCGGCCCCCGCGGGGCGTGAAGTAGCGAAGCAGCGGGCGGAGCTCGTTCGACGGCGAGCGGGGCGGCAACAGCTCGTACGCGACATCCGAGAACACAACGAGCCCCATCGGATTGCCGGACTTGATGAGGCGCTCGAGCACCGCGTGTACGTCCGCGTAGTCATCGTTCACGATGCTGAGCGAGAGGTCGATGACGAGGACACCACTCCTTCCTCCCGGAAGGAGCTCGCTCGCCCGCGGCTCGAGGTCTCGAGCGGAGAGGAACGCACCGGCCGCGAGCGCACAAACGAGCGCGCCGAGCGCGACGCGAACCACACTCGTCCGGATCCGGATGCGGCGAAGGGTGGCCGCGTCGGAATTCGGAATCGTCCGTCGCCGCCTACGTAGGTTCACGGCTCCCGCTTCCATTTCCGCTGACCCGGTTCACGCTCTCGATTCGGGTCCGGACGAGGATCGCGACCGCCGTCGTCTCCTCTCCATCAGGGCTGTCCTCCGACCAGGCGAGCTCCCTGGCGGTCAGCGCGAGCTCGAGATCGCCGAGGTGCTCGACCTCGTCAGCGACGAGCTCGAGCGCCCGCCGGCACTCTTCCGCTCCGTTGGCCGCCGCCGGGCTCTCGAGTAGGGCAAGCGCTTGTTCGAGGGGCGTTGCCACCGGCGCCGGCGGCAGCGGAGGCTCGGGCTTGGGTTGCCTCCGAGGCCATGCGCGATACACGATGAGCCCCGCGAGCGCGACGAGCAGCGCACCCAACGCGGCAAAGATCCCCGCCGCAAGGCCAGGAGCAACGCGGTAGGAGACGAGCGGCAGGGACACGAGATCCGCACGCCACGGCGCCGAGAGAGCGTCGCGCTGGGACGGCTCGAGCTCGCCGATGCGCGTGTGCACGACGAGCTGCGGAAGAGGCACGCCGATCTCTCGCTGTGTCGTCTCGTCGTCTGCCGGGTCCACATATGTGACCAGAGCCGGATCGAAGTCGACCTTCTCGGTCTCCCGAGGCGGCACGCACAGGCTCGACAGGCAGCGAAGGACGAACGTCGTCCGGAGGTACGCCGTCGAGCCGGCGACCTCGAGCAGCCTCTCGGGCGGCCGCACCGTACTCCACGGAGCGGCATTCCAGGCCACCTTCACCTGCGCGGGCTCGATGACCGCGCGGTCGACGACGACGTCCACCGTGCCGGTGAGCGTGTCCCCGAAGAGTACGACCCTCGGGCTGAGCGTTCCCGTCGCGACGATCGGAGCCTGCGACGCGGCGGCGGTCTCACCCTCGAGACCACCGCGATCGCTGCCCGAGTCACCGCGGCTCCAGAGTACGAGCACGACGAACGCACCCAGCACGGCGACCAACCCCAATGCGGTGCCCGCGACCAGGCGACGCTGATGCCCGCTCATGCTCCGATCACTCTCCTGGTGCGGCGAAGAGCGGTCCAGACGAGGAACTCGGCGAGGATGTCCGACTTGTCGCTCGAGGAGAGAACGACTGGATCGAGGTCGAGAACGCGGAAGGTCTCGATCAGCTCGCTGAGGCGAGCCTCGTTTGCAGCCGTGCGCTCCTCGGCTTCCTTCTTCCGCAAACGCACGTGGGTGACACGACCGCTCTCGGGATCGCGGAGGGGAAGGACGACCCCGCTGACGTCCGGGAAGCTTTGCTCCCACGTCGGATCCTGGATCACCACCGGCACGACGTCCCAGCGGTGGGCGAGAGCGTCAAGCCACACCTCCCTGCCCGGCGACGGCAGGAAGTCGGAGAGAAGGAAGATGAACGTGCCGGGCGATGCGGCGCGCGGATGCTCGGCGAGATGGGCGAGGGTGCGCTCGAACCAGTCTTCCGGCCCCCCGTACTCGCTCGACCACAGGCGCTCGTCCTTCAACTCGATCAGCTTTCGCTCTCCCTTCGGCTGCCGCCAATGCGGATGTCCGTCCGCGTAGTCGAGATAGCCGACGAATCCCCCGGCCGCGCCGGCGCTTGCCAGGATGAGTTCGACCGTGTTGCGCATGGTCTGCACCTTGTCCAGCCAGGGCAGGGGCGCAGCGAAGTAGCCCATCTGCGGCCGCCGATCACACACGATGACGATCTTCGGTGCTTCCTCTGCGAACTTCTCGCGGACGATGAACTCATCCTGGCCGCGCGCGGTCGAGATGCGCGCCGACGTCGCCCAGTCGATCGTGTGCATGTCGTCGCCGGGCCGGTACGGCCTCGAGCCTGCGAGGTCGGAGCCCGCTCCCCGGTGCAGGCTACGCATCGTCCCGAACGAGATCCCGATGACTCGACTTCGAGGGACGAGGGGAAACGCAAGTCGCGCGTTGCTCACGCGTCCCCCGGTCTAGACGGAATGCGGCTGTTCGAAGACAGGGTCATCCTCGGAGCCGGGGCGCGGAGCCATCTTCAGGCAGGCCGAGCGGAACTCCTGGAGCGCATGGTTCCAGTCCGTCGCCCGAGCGCGCGCGACGAAGGTCGGCGTGAACACGACACGGTGCAGAAGCACCGGGACGAACAGGCGCTCGATGTCCTCAGGGATGACATAGCTCCTGCCGTTGAGAAGCGCCCACGCACGGGCGGCTCGCTCGAGGGAGAGACTCCCCCGAACCGAGCTCCCGATCACGACCGCGTCCTGCTCGCGCGTCGCTCGAACGAGCTCCACCAGCCATCGATGGATGACGTCGTTGACGTAGACGTGCTGGGCCGCGGTGCGGAGCTCGCGGATACCGTCGAGGGTGACGACGGGCCGGAGATCCTGCAGGGGATGCCCGAACCGCTGCTCCTCGAGGATCTTGAGCTCGTCGTCGAGGTCTGGGTAACCCAGCGCTGTACGTAGGAAGAAGCGGTCGAGCTGGGCCTCAGGAAGGGGAAACGTCCCCTCATACTCGATCGGGTTCTCGGTGGCGATCAGCAGGAATGGGGACGGGAGGGCCCTCGTGACACCGTCCACCGTCACCTGGGACTCTGCCATCGCCTCGAGCAGAGCGGACTGGGTCTTCGGCGTCGCCCGATTGATCTCGTCGACGAGCACGACGTTCGCGAACACCGGACCGGGGCGGAACTCGAAGTCGCGCGTCCTCTGGTTGAAGATCGAGAGTCCGGTGACGTCCGTGGGCTGCAGGTCGGGCGTGCACTGAATGCGGTTCTGTGTCGCCCCCTGGATCGTTCCTGCGATCGCCCGGGCGAGCACGGTCTTCGCGGTGCCCGGCACGTCCTCCAGCAGGACATGGCCTCCGCAGGTGAGGGCCGCAAGGACGAGCTTGATCTCCTCGCGCTTTCCGTAGACGACGCTCTCGATGTTGTCGACGAACGTCGTCGCAACGGCGCTTGCGCGCGCGAAGCGCTCGGCTCCTTGGTCGCTGTCGGGGAGGGCCTCCACTCGAGTGATGCTAGCGGTGGGGATATCGCGGTTCGGGATCGCCATCTGGTCGCGAGCGGGCTGTGCTCGCTGCGAGCCTGCGCGCTCGAGTACTTGAACGCTCGCGGCAACGCGTTGTTAGCGGATCCCTACACGAGCGCTTCGGCGCCCGCGACCACTTCCAGGATCTCCTGCGTGATCTCGGCCTGCCGCGCCCGATTCATGCTGAGCGTGAGCGAGTCGATGAGATCTCCGGCGTTCTTCGAGGCATTGCGCATCGCGGTCATCCGAGCGCCCTGCTCGGACGCCGTCGACTCGAGCAGCGCTCGGTACACCTGCGTCTCGAGGTACACCGGGAGCAGCCGCTGCATGATCTCCTCGGGCTCGGGCTCGAAGATGAAGTCGCCACGCAGCGCGTCCACCGCGCGCTCGTCCTCGTCGGTCTCGAGGAATTCGGTGGAGATCGGAAGGATGCCCTGCTCCGTGACGCGTTGCGTGAGCGCCGAGATGAACGTGTTGTAGACGAGCACGACTCGATCGACCTCACCCGACGTGAACAGCTCGGCGCAATGGTGGGCGATCGCCTGCGCATCCGCGTAGGACGGCTGGTCCGTGAAGCCCATGTACGAGGCGGAGAGCTCACGACGACGGAAGAGAAGCGTCGAGCGGCCCTTCTTCCCGACGGCCACCCAGCGGACGCCCTTGCCGTCGGCCTCGAGTCCGCGCTCGAGCGCGAGCGAGCGCCGAACGATCTGCGCATTGAAGGCGCCTGCAAGGCCTCGGTCTCCCGTCACCGGGACGATCGCGACCGTCTCCACGGTCTCGCGCTGCCCGAGAAGCGGGAGCCTGACGGAGGCGGATGCCCGGCCCACACCCGCGATCAGCTCGTTCATCGTCTCTGCGTACGGCCGAAGCGCCGTGATCCGCAGCTCGGCTCGTCGCAGCTTCGCGGCCGCGACGAGCTCCATGGCGCGCGTGATCTTCCGCGTGTTGCGGACGGAGCTGATACGCCGCTTGAGGACTTGAACAGTGGCCATGCGTTGCGCGTGGGAGCAGGCCTAGCCTGCGAGTCCCTTCTCTTCCTCGACGTTGAACCCGTTCACGACCTTCTCGAGCTCTGCCTGGAGCTTCGCGGCGACGTCGTCGGAGAGGTCGCTCGTCGTGCGGATCGCCTCGAGGATGGTGCCCTCGGTCCGCAGGTGCTCGCGAAGCTCGTCGTGAAACCCCGACACCTGACTCACCGGGATCGTGTCGAGCCAGCCGTGGATACCCGAGTAGATCCCGACGACCTGCTCCTCGAAGGGCCAGGGCTGATACTGCGGCTGGTTCAAGGTCGCCACCATGCGCTCTCCGCGGGCGAGCGTGTTCTGCGTCGCAGCGTCGAGCTCGGAGCCGAACTGGGCGAACGCCTCGAGCTCGCGGTACTGCGCGAGGTCTAGGCGAAGACGGCCTGCAACCTTCTTCATCGCCCTCGTCTGTGCGTTGCCACCCACGCGGGAGACCGACGTGCCGACGTTGATCGCCGGCCGCACACCCGAGAAGAAGAGGCTCGACTCGAGGAAGATCTGGCCGTCGGTGATCGAGATGACGTTCGTCGGGATGTAGGCGGCGATGTCGCCGGCCTGTGTCTCGATGACCGGCAACGCGGTGAGCGACCCTCCACCGAGATCGTCGGAGAGCTTGCACGCGCGCTCGAGCAGCCGGGAGTGCAGGTAGAAGACGTCGCCCGGGAATGCCTCGCGCCCAGGCGGCCTGCGGAGAAGCAGCGAGAGCTGTCGGTACGAGTCGGCGTGCTTCGACAAGTCGTCGTAGATGCAAAGCGCGTGCTGACCGTTGTAGAGGAAGTACTCCCCCATCGCACACCCGGCAAAGGGTGCCATCCATTTGATCGGCGCTGCCTCCTGCGCAGGCGCCGAGACCACGATCGTGTACTCCATCGCCCCCGCATCCCGAAGCCTCTCGACCACCTGCGCGACGGTCGAGCCTTTTTGGCCGATGGCGACGTAGACGCAGACGACGTCTCCCCCACGCTGGTTCAGGATCGTGTCGATGGCGATCGCCGTCTTGCCGGTCGAGCGGTCGCCGATGATGAGCTCGCGCTGACCGCGGCCGACCGGGGTCATCGAGTCGATGGACTTGATCCCCGTCTGCAGCGGCTCCTTGACCGGCTGACGGCTGATGACGCCAGGCGCCTTGAATTCGAGCGGCCGGCGCTCCGTCGCCTCGATCGGGCCGAGCCCGTCGAGCGGGGTTCCGAGCGGATCGACGACGCGGCCGAGAAGTCCCGGTCCCACGGGAACGCTCATGACCTCGCCGGTGCGCCGGACGGGCTCACCCTCCTTGACCTTCTGCCATTGGCCGAAGAGCGCCGTTCCGACGTTGTCCTCCTCGAGGTTGAAGGCGATACCGATGACGCCGTGTTCGAGCTCGAGCCGCTCGAGCGAAACACAGTTCTCGAGGCCGTGGATGCGGGCGATCCCGTCTCCTAGCTGGA
>Ga0224505_10001867_pt1 | contig 12870 bp, 11 predicted proteins | sample SF_Jan12_sed_USG_FD_169102 | JGI IMG/M metagenome (GOLD analysis project Ga0224505, IMG submission 169102) | Sediment microbial communities from San Francisco Bay, California, United States - SF_Jan12_sed_USGS_4_1 | ecosystem: Environmental > Aquatic > Marine > Sediment | place: USA: California...
GTGCTGGCGCGCGCCAACCACGCGCAGGGCCCGATCCGCCCCCACCGGCCGCCGCGCCGACGGCAGCGCAATCCGCAGCTCGCCGCGCAGGTACCGTCCCGTGAGGGACGTGGGATGGGCCAGCACGTCGTCCAGGGTCCCGTCCACGACGACCTCTCCCCCGAACCGCCCGGCGCGGGGGCCGAGGTCCACCACGTGATCCGCCGCCCGGATCGTCTCTTCGTCGTGCTCGACGACGAGGACCGTGTTGCCGAGATCGCGGAGACCGCGCAGCGTCGCCAGCAGCCGACCGTTGTCCCGCGGGTGCAGCCCGATCGACGGTTCGTCCAGGATGTAGAGCACCCCAACCAGCCGACTCCCAATCTGGGTCGCCAGGCGAATGCGCTGGGCCTCACCTCCGGAGAGCGATCCGGCCGCTCTCCCGAGCGTCAGGTACTCCAGACCGACGTCGCGCAGGAAGGAGAGCCGTTCGACGACTTCGCGCAGGATCGGACCCGCGACCTCCGCGTCGAGCGAGCCCGGCGCGTCGCTCAGGGGAATGTGCTCGAAGAACGCCAGCGCGTCCGTGACCGCCAGGTCCGCGATCGCCCCGATGCTCCGCCCCTGCACGAGCACGCTGAGACTCTCCGGCTTGAGGCGGTGCCCACCACACGCGTCGCACGGGCGCTCGGTCATGTACTCCTCGAGCTGGGTCCGTACCGCGTCGGACGAGGTCTCGCGGTAGCGTCGCTCGACGTTCCGGAGGATGCCTTCCCACACACTCTCGTAGGCCGCGGACCCGGTGCCGGCCGGGAACCGCAGCTTCTTGTCGGGGGCCCCATGCAGGAGGATGTCCCGGGCCCCGGCGGGCAGTTCACCCCACGGGGCCTCGAGCGGGAAGTGGAAGGTCTGGGCGAGCGTCGGGAGGACGACTTTCCGCAGGTACCCGCTGGGCTCGCCCCACGGGAGCACCACCCCCTCGACAATCGAGATGCGGTGGTCGCCGAGCACCAGCTCGGGACTCACCTCCCGCCGGGTCCCCAGTCCGCCGCACGCCGTGCAGGCCCCATACGGCGAATTGAATGAGAACTGCCGCGGCTCCAGCTCGGCCAACGAATACCCGCATGTGGGACAGGCGAACCGCTCCGAGAAGATCGTCGTGGCGGACCCCCGCACCACTTCCACCAGGCCGTCCGCGGCCTTGAGCGCCGTCTCGATCGAATCGTGCAGCCGGCTGCGGTCGTCGCGCCGCACGGCCAGGCGATCCACGATGAGTCCGATGTCGTGATTCACGCGCCGATTCAGCTTCGGCGGACTGGCGAGCTCGTGGACCGTGCCGTCCACCCGGACGCGCACGAACCCCTGACGGCGTGCGCCCTCGAACAGATCGCGGAATTCTCCCTTGCGCCCGCGGACCAGCGGCGCGACGATCTCGATCTTCGTGCCGTCCGGCCACTGCAGCACGGCATCGGTGATCTGCGTGGCGCTCTGCCGCCGGATGGGGGCCCCGTCGTTGGGACAGTGCGGAATCCCGGCACGGGCCCAGAGGAGTCGCAGATAGTCGTAGATCTCCGTCACCGTGCCGACCGTGGACCGTGGGTTGTGACCGGTCGTCTTCTGCTCGATGGAGATGGCTGGCGACAGGCCCTCGATCGCGTCCACATCCGGTTTCTCCATCAGGCCGAGGAACTGGCGGGCGTAGGCCGAGAGCGACTCCACATACCGCCGCTGCCCCTCGGCGTAGATGGTGTCGAACGCGAGCGAGGACTTTCCGGACCCCGACAGGCCGGTGATCACGGTCAGACGGTCGCGTGGGATCTCGACCGTCACGTTTCGGAGGTTGTGGACGCGGGCGCCGCGTACGATCAGGAGATCTTCGGCCATAACCTGTGAACGTACCGATCGACTGAATTCGCGGTCAACGGGGACCCTCACCCCGCAATCCTCCGCGCCGACTTGCGGCCGCCCCGCGACGGGGGGTACTTTGGCCTCCCCGCTGCGATCTCGAGGTGCGTCGCCCGTGACCAATCCCCAGGACCCCCTCGTCGTGCTGACGACGCTCGCCACCCCCGAGGCCGCCCACGACCTCGTCCGGGAGCTCGTCGCGGCGAGGCTGGTGGCGTGTGGGACCGTGGTGCCGGGCGCGACGTCGATCTATCGGTGGAAGGACGCCGTGACCACCGACGACGAGGCCCTGGTGCTCCTGAAGACCGTCCAGGGCCGGTGGGACGCCCTTGTGGAGGCGGTCGACCGCCTCCACCCGTACGACGTGCCCGAGTTGCTCGCCATCCCGGTAGGCGCGGGACTCCCGTCCTATCTGGCGTGGCTTTCCGCGGAGACGACCGAGGTGGCGGCATGAATCGCAGGCATCATCGGCGCCGGCGGCGCACCCCATACGTCGCCGGGCCGGCGACGCCCGCGCCTACATCGATGCCGTTCGAGCTGGTGGAGACGCCACCGACCGAGGCCGCGCCCGCAGAGCCGGTCGCGGGCGCCCGGCTGCCGGAACCGCCGACCGAGGATCTCCTGCTGCGTGCCGCGGCCGAGGCCACCGCGCAGGGCGACGTCGCCCGGGCGGCCGGGATCTACCAGGAACTCCTCGAGAACAACCCGCGGCACTACACCGCGCGCGTGCGCCTGGCGGCCCTCCTCGACCGCCTTGGTGACCACGATACGGCACTCGCCGAGTTGGGGTGGGTCCTCGAGCAGCAGCCCGACCACCTCGAGGCGCTGCTGCGACGGGGGAACGTCTTCGGGGGCCTGGGCCAGTTCACGCATGCCGAGCGCGATCTCGCGCACGCGGTGCACGTGGAACCGGCTAACCCGGAAGCCCACTTCGCGCTCGGGGTGGTGCTGTCGCGGGCCGGCCTGTGGCGCAACGCCATCCCCCATCTCCGACGTGTGGTGGAGTTGGACCCCAGCTCCGCCGCCGCGTACGACCACCTGGGCGAGGCGCTCAACAAGGTCGACGATCTGGATGGTGCGCTGCAGGCGTTCCAGCGCTCGACCGAGCTGCGCCCGAACAACGCGAAGGCGCTACGCGGGCTGGGCATCGTGTACGACCGCCTGAATCGCCCTACCGAGGCCGCGCAGATGTACCGCCGATCGCGGGAGCTCGCCGGCGCGTGATCCGTGTCGTGGTGGACGACCTCGCGTTCGTCACCGCGGATGCGATCGTTCGACCCGCCACTGCCCTCCTCGAACCGACCACCCCGGGACTGCGGCGGCTCGAGCAGGTGGGTGGGGCGTCGTTCTGGGACCAGGCACGCACGGAGCGGGAGCTCGCCGTCGGGTCGGCCGTGGTGACCGGCGCAGGCGACCTCGAGGTCGAGCTCATCATCCATGCTATCATTAGGAGCGCCACGGAGCCCGTGACCCGGGACGGCGTCCGCCGCGCGCTCACGGCCGTCCTCCAGCGGGCGGCTGACTGGCACTTGGCCCACCTGGCCACGCCATTGCTGGGCACGGGCGCCGGCAACCTGACGCTCGAGGACGCCGCGGACCTCATGGGCGCCGTCCTGGTGGCGGTGCCGGGCCCCGAGGGGTACCCGCGCGAGATCACGATCGTCGTGGAAAGCGATGAGGAGCGTCAGGTGGTGGAAGCCTACATCCGGAAGACCGACACGTGAGTCGCCGCGGGATCGCCGCGGCGCTCGTGCTGGTGTGGCTGGTCGCGCTGGGGCTGCTGGCCAAGCGCGAGTTCCTGCGCCCGGCCGGCGAGCGCCTGGCCGAGGCCGTGCTGTCCCTTCCACCCGGCGCCACCTATTTCAGTGTGGAGATGGGGGGGACCCAGGTCGGCTACGCCTCCACCACGATCGACACCCTGCTCGACACGCTGCAGCTCGTCGAGCTCGTGGTGCTCGAGATCCCGGTCCTCGGCACCCTGCAACGGACCGAGGCACGCACCGACGTGGCGCTGAGCCGCACCCTCGAGCTGCGCGGGTTCTCGGCCACGCTCCGCACCGCAGGTGTGCGCTTTGCCGTCACCGGGACGGTGATCGGCGACACGCTCCTCTCACTGGAGCTCATCGGTGACGAGACCCGGGAAATGCGGCGGGTGCCGCTCGACGGCCCCATCGTGCTCCCGCAGCTCATTCCCCTGCGCATGGCGTTCGGCGGCACGCTCGCGGTGGGCCGAACCTACACCATCCGCGTGTTCGATCCGGTTCAGCTCTCGGGACGCGACGTCGCCATCGAGGTCGCCGCGGAGTCGACGCTGATCGTGCCGCAGGACACGGCCGTATTCGATGCCATGGCCGGGCGGTGGGTCCCGGTCGTGTTCGACACCGTTCGCGCCTGGCGGATCCGAGACGCCTCGGGGCGGATGCCGTTCGACAGCTGGATCGACGACGGCGGCCGGCTGCTGGCCGCCCAATCGGCCATCGGGTTCCGCCTCGTACGGTCCGCCTACGAAGTCGTGTATGAGAACTTCCGGATGCGGGACACGGCGGCCGCCCTGGCGGCGGGCACCGACCTCATCCGCGGCACCGCCATCGCCGCCAACGTGCGGCTGGCCCCCGACACCTTGCGCGACCTCGCGTTGCGGCTCTCCGGCCAGTCTCTCGCCGGACTCGATCTCGACGGTGGCCGGCAGCGGCTCGTCGGCGACACGGTCTTCATCGAGCGGGAGACCCCATCGGCCTTGCAGGCGGGCTACCGCCTGCCCACGGCGGGGGCGGATCTGGTTCCCTTCCAGCAGCCCGAGCCCCTCATCCAGAGCGACGACCCCGTCCTGCAGGCGCAGGCCCGGCGGATCATCGAGAACACCCGGCGGCCGGAGCGGGCCGCGCAGCGGCTCACGCAGTGGGTGTTCGAGAACCTCCGCAAGGAGGTCTCGGTGGGCGTACCCAGCGCGGTGGATGTGTACGCGCGCCGCGCAGGCGACTGCAACGAGCACACCGTCCTGTTCACGGCGCTCGCGCGCGCGGTGGGCCTCCCGACCCGGACGGTCGCGGGACTCGTCTACCTGGACGGCACCTTCTACTATCACGCGTGGCCCGAAGTGTGGCTCGGCAAATGGGTCGCCGTGGATCCCACCTTCGGCCAGTTCCCCGCCGACGCCGCGCACCTGCGATTGACCGTCGGGGGACTGGCCCGGCAGCTCGAGCTCATTCGACTCGTCGGGCGTCTGGGCATTGAAGTCGTCGCGAGGGGACCGGCGTCATGATCCGACTCGAAGGACTCACGAAGCGCTTCGGCACGTTCACCGCGGTCAACGGGATTGACCTCCACGTCCCGCGCGGGGAGCTGTTCGGATTCCTCGGCCCCAATGGCGCGGGCAAAACCACGACGCTCCGCATGATCGCCGGCATTCTGCGACCGACGGCCGGGCGCGTCGTCCTCGGCGGCGTCGATCTCATCGCCGACCCGATGAAGGCCAAGGCCATCCTCGGCTTCATCCCGGATCGTCCGTTCATCTATGAGAAGCTCACGGGTGGCGAGTTCCTGCGCTTCGTGGCGGCGTTGTACGGTCAGGACGGGGACGTCGTCGAGCATCGCATCGGCGAGCTGCTCGAGGTGTTCGAGCTGTCCCAGTGGCGCGACGAGCTGGTCGAGGCGTACAGCCACGGCATGCGGCAGAAGCTGATCATCTCGAGCGCGCTGGTGCACCGCCCCGAACTGATCGTCGTGGACGAGCCCATGGTGGGACTCGATCCCAAGGGCGCCCGGTTGCTCAAGGATCTGTTTCGCGCATTCACGGCGCGGGGCGGCACCGTGCTGATGAGCACCCACACGATGGAAGTGGCCGAAGCGATGTGCGACCGGATCGCCATCATCCAGAACGGGGAGATCGCCGCCCGTGGCACGATGGCGGAGTTGCGGCAGCAGACGGCCTCCGGGGACGCCTCCCTCGAGGACCTGTTCCTGCGGCTCACCGGCGGGAGCGCGGCACGCGAGCTCGCGGCGATCCTGGAAGGATGACGCCCTCCCTCTTCACGCTCATCTCGCCAAAGTGGCGCACCAGTCGCACGCGCCTGCGTCAGGGCCGGGCCACCGGTGGCCGCGGCAAGATCGTCGTCCTCGCGGTCGTCGGCCTCCTGTTCTGGCTCATGGTATTCGGCGTGCTGTACCGCGTGCTCGCCTACTTCCGGGGCGTCGAAGAGATCGGCCCCCTGCTGGCCGGCAAGTTGTTGGGGCTCGCGCTGCTGAGCTTCCTATCCATCCTGCTGCTGTCGAACGTCGTGACCGCCCTCTCGTCGTTCTTCCTGGCCAGGGACCTCGATCTGCTGGTGTCCGCCCCAGTGGATTGGCTCGATCTCTATCTCGCCAAGCTCGGCGAGACCCTGCTGCACAGCTCATGGATGGTGGCACTGATGGCGGTACCCATCTTTGCCGCGTACGGCGTCGTGTACGACGGTGGTCTGCTGTTCCCGGTCGTCGTGATCGCGGTCTTCTTCCCGTTGCTCATGCTCCCGGCCGTCGTCGGGAGCGCCACCACCCTCATTCTGGTCAACGTGTTCCCCGCCCGGCGGACGCGGGACCTGCTCTCCGTCATCACGATTGCCGCGGCGGGGATCCTCGTCCTGCTCTTCCGCCTGATACGCCCCGAGCAGCTGGCACGGCCCGAGGGGTTTCGGAATCTGCTCGACTTCATCACGATCCTCCGAGCGCCCACCTCGCCGTTCCTGCCGAGTGAGTGGGCGGCCCGCTCGGTGATGGGCTACCTCGTTGGCTCGTGGGCCTGGCTCGACATCGCGCTCCTGTGGAGCACGGCGGGCGCCTTCGTGGTCGTGGGCGCGGTGCTCCACCAACGGCTCTATCCCGTGGGCTTCACCAAGGCGCAGGAAGGCGCCGAGCGGTTCGTGCGCGGGTGGTTCTGGCAGGCGGCGCTCGCACCGGTCGGCCGCTTCCTCTCGGTCGCGAAGCGCGAGTTCATCGTGAAGGACATCAAGCTGTTCTTCCGTGACGCGACCCAGTGGAGCCAGCTGATCCTACTCGGGGTGCTCGTCGTGATCTACCTGTTCAACATCCGGGCGCTCCCGCTGTTCACGGGGGAACAGGTCCCGTTCTTCTTCGTCACGCTCGTGTCCTTTCTGAATCTCGGTCTGGCGGGCTTCGTGCTCGCCGCCATCGCGGCGCGGTTCATCTTCCCGGCCGTCTCGCTCGAGGGCCGGCAGATGTGGCTGTTGCGCTCGAGCCCGCTCGACCTCCGTGCCCTGCTCTGGTCCAAGTACTGGACGGGGACCGTTCCCCTGCTCGTGCTCGCCCTGATCATCACCGTGTTCACTAACGTGCTGCTCAAGGCGACGCCGTTCATGATGGCGGTGGGCATCGGGACGATCCTGCTGCTGACGCTGGCCATCGCCGCGCTGGCGCTCGGCTTCGGGGCGCTCTATCCGCAGTTCGATACGGAGAACGCCGCGCAGATCCCCACGTCGTTCGGCGGTCTCGTCTTCATGATGACGACCGTCGCCCTGCTGGCCGTCATCATCGTGCTCGAGGCAAGTCCGGTGTACGCCTACCTGCAGGCGACCCGCAACGACGAGCCCCTCCGGGTGCTGACCCCCCAGTTCCTGCTCCCGCTTGCCGGCGTGCTCCTGATCTGTCTGCTGGCGACCGCCCTGCCACTGCGGATCGGCCTCGCGCGGATGGAGGAGTTTGAGTTCTGACCGTTAGCCGTTAGCCGATGGCCGATGGCCGATGGCCGACAAGAACGCGAAAGAGGCCGGGGGTGTCACTCCCGGCCTCTTTCACACTCGGCACTCGGCACTCGGCTAACGGCTAACGGTTACCTACTCGATCCGATATGGAATCCCCCAGCCGTTCGCCCGGTAATCGTCTTCGGTGTCCGTATTGAAGGTCTGGGCGTCGATCGCGTCCACCACGATCCGCTCCCGGCCGGGGAACCGGACGATCCAGTGCCGAACGTACACGCCGTCGTCGCGCTGGCGCATCGGGATGCGGACCCACCCCTGGGCGTTCGGCCCGTGGTGGAACACGTGCAGGAAGACGAAGGTCGGGGGCACGTTGTCGATGCCGGTCGTGTTCTCGACCTCGGCGAACACGCTCACGGAATCGCCGAGCCGCAGGCGCGGGATGCGATTGTCCACACCGAACAGCTCCGCCGGGTCCTCGACGTCGAGCTTGACCTCGTCGTTCACGCGCACCACGACCCGGGCGATCCGTACCGTCCGCTTGGCCTGGTCCGTCATCCGCCATTCGCGCGGGCTCAGGGCGACGAGCTGCCACCGGCGGGGCGCCGTATCCGACTCCTCGCGTCGGACGAGGACCGCCCGCTGCACCGCCTGCTCCTGCAGCGGCTTCTGGGTCGCGTTCGGGACGGCGTCCGGAGTCCGGTCGAGCACGAACACCCCGTCGAACGTGACGACCATCTCGACCCGCGCCGTATCGCCGGTAACCGAGACCGTGACGGTGCGGTTCACGGGCGTCCCGTGCCGGCGCCCCCAGCGGCGGACGAGCGGAACCGTGTCCTGCGCGGCTACCGAGGAGAGGTCGAGGTCAAACGACGTCGCGAGGTTCAGGTCCTCCGCGGCACCGTCCGTGCCAAACGCGTCGGTGAACCAGCCCGACGTCTCCAACGCCTCCACCACGGCCTGTCGGTCTTCGGTGGTCGCGTTGTCCTGCAGACCGGTCGGGTCGTCGCTGCACGCCGCCAAGACCAGGGCGGCCATGCCCGCCAAAGCTAGATGTCGTCGCATCGTCGTCCTCACATCAAGAAGAAGTCCCACGAGGTGAAAGATGTCGCTTCACCCCGTGAGACGCTCCACGCCCGGTCGTGTTAAGTGGGTGATCTAGCTCACAGGAACGGCGAGAGGCCGGCCACACTCCGAACAGAAGGTCGCACCGGTTTCCGGGCGCGGCCCGCAGGCCGGGCAGACCTGGAGGTCCTGTCGGACCGCCTGGATCAGGGCTTCGGCGGGATCGTCGGCGCCGGCCACCACCGCGGACTGCTGCGCCTCGGTCTCCATGGCGGCCAGCGCATCCCGCCCATACCGGGACTTGAGCTGCGCGTAGTCCTCGTCCGACAGCTTCCCGGTCGCGCGGTCGAACTCGATCTCCTTGAGCGCGAGCAACGCCTGGACCTTCGGCGATTCCGACTCCTCGAGCGGCGTGGCATCGAAGTCGTCAGGCACCCCGAGGCCCTCGACGCCCGGCTGGCGCACCAGGGGCTCGAGCACGAGCGCCAAGGCCGCCACCGCCACCACCACTCCCGCAAGCAGTTCCAGCATCCGTCAACTCTCCAGCTTGTCGAGCTCGGTCCGCAGGCGAGCCTCGTCGTCGGTCGACAGCACACCGGTCACGGCCGCGTCCCCCACCGCCACCGGCGCCCGCGCCCGCCGCAGCAGGACCCAGCCAAGCACCGAGCCGACCAGCGTGATGGCCACGCCCGGCAGGAGATAGCCCGCCCAGTTGAAACCCTCCTTGGGCGGCGCCATCAGCGATTGTTGGCCGTACTTCGCCACGAACGCCGCGACGACCTCATCGGCCGACAGATGCTGCTCAACCAGATCCACGAGCTCGCGATGCAGTGCCGGTGAGTACGTGCAGGTGAAATCCGTCGTCCGACACGTGTAGATGTCCAGGTTGCACCCGCACGTACATCGTAACCGCCGCTCGATGCCGATGATGAACGGGTCATTCTGATAGTCCGTCACCCGCTCGCGGGGACGGCCAGCCAGGTCGGGCTGATACAGCGGGGCGGCGGCGGTCGTGTCCTGGCCGAGCCGGCCACCCAGCGCCGGCAGGACGGCCAGCGCCCCGACCCGCAGGAATCCTCGGCGATCGATCGGCATCAGGACGCCGCCGTCTCCGTGGCCGCGAGTTGGGTGCGGTACCCCTCCAGCGCCCGCTGTGCCGCGCGGTCGGTTGGGCCGCCACCGGGCCACATCGTGACCATGCCCCCGAGTACGAGGATCGCGCCGCCGAGCCACACCCACATGACGAGCGGATTGATCGTGAACTTGTAGACCGCCTCTTCGGTGCCGTCCACCGACCCCGCATACACGACGTACAGGTCCTCGCGCAGGTCGGACTTGATGGCCGCCTCCGTGGACGGCTCGAACGACGCGCGTCCGAACGAGTCCACGTGCTGGCGCTTCTCGCTCGTGAGGATGCCAATCCGCTCGCCGTCACGCTGAATCTCCACGCTGGCCGCCGATACGAAGCGGTTCAGGGCCTCGTACTGCGACACCCCCAGGTGCGTGAACGTCAGCGCTTCGCCGTACGGCGACTGCATCGTCACGGATTCGCCGGGCTTGAGCGAGGCCTCCAGCTCGGTCTTGAACGCCGCGCCCGTGAAGCCCACGAAGTACGTCACGATCCCAAGGTGCACGATGTAGCCGCCGTAGCGCCGACGGTTCCGGCCGACGAGTCGCGCGAAGGCGAGCGCGTAGTGCTCGCCGTGCAGCCGGTGCCGCGCGCCGACGCCGCGCCAGAACTCCAACCCGATGGTCGCCGTCACGAACGCGGCCAGCACGAGCGCCAGCAGCGCGTAGGCGTCCGACATCCCGCGGGCGGCCAGGACGGCCCCGACGACGAGCGCCACGCCCACCGGGGCGAGGAACTGGCGCCGCAGGTGCCCCGGACTCGCCTTGCGCCACGCAATCAGCGGGCCGATCCCGGTGAGGGCCAGCAGGGCAAGTCCAATCGGGATGTTCACCTGATTGAAGAACGGCGGCCCCACCGTGACCTGGGTGCCGCGCACCAGCTCCGAGATCATCGGGAAGACGGTGCCCCACAACACCGAGAAGGCCATGCCCACGAGCAGCAGGTTGTTGAAGAAGAAGCTCGCTTCGCGCGAGAGGGCACTCTCGAGCCTGGCTTCCGTCTGCAGCAGGTCCCAGCGCGACCAGGTGAGCCACGCCATGAACACACCGCCCAGGAGCAGGAACCAGGCGAAGAACGTCCCGACCGGCGACTGGGCGAACGAATGCACGCTCGAGATGATGCCGCTGCGGGTGATGAAGGTACCGAAGATGGAGAGCGCGAACGAGAACCCCACCAGGATCACGTTCCACCGCTTCAGCATCCCGCGCTTCTCCTGGATCATGACCGAGTGCAGGAACGCGGTCATCGTGAGCCAAGGCAGGAAGCTCGCGTTCTCGACCGGGTCCCAGGCCCAGTACCCACCCCACCCCAGCTCGACGTACGCCCACCACATGCCGAGCGTGATGCCGACGGAGAGGAACACCCACGAGAGCAACGTCCACTTGCGGATCGCGTGCAGCCAGCCGACATCCAGCCGCCGCGAGAGGAGGGCGGCGACGGCGAACGCGAACGGGATGGTGATCGAGACGTAGCCCAGGTAGAGCATCGGCGGGTGGATCACCATGCCCGGATTCTGGAGCTGCGGGTTCAACCCCCGCCCGTCCATCGGCGTGAAGTCGAGCCGCTCGAACGGGTTGGCACCGAACAACGTCACGGACACGAAGAACAGCGTCACCACCGACGTCACCGCGGCGACGTACGGCAGGAGATAGGCGTAGCGCCGCCCCGTGACCCATTGGGCGGCGGCCGCGAACAGCGTGAGCACCCACGCCCAGAAGAGCAGGCTGCCGGCCTGCCCGCCGTAGAACGCCGACAGCTTGTAGGCGGTCGGCAGGTTCCGGCTGGAGTAGCTCGCCACGTACGTGACGTTGAAGTCGTTCTTGAGCAGGGCCACCACGAGCGCGAGCGACGCCACCGTGAGCAGGCCCATCAGGGCGTACGTCGTGCGGCGCGCGCTCTGGATCAGCGCCGGGTCGCCGCGTCGGCCGCCCAGATACCCCACCACCGCCCCCCACGCGCTCAGCAGCAGGGCAAGCCACAGCGCAAGTTGTCCGAGGATCGTCATGACATCACGCTTCCGGCACGGCTTCGTACCGGGAGCCGCACTTCGCCAGCAACGTGGTGGCGCGGAACGTTCCGTCCGGCTGGAGTCGTCCCTCGACCACGACCTCGACATCGTCGGTGAAGGTATCCGGCGCGAGTCCACGATACACCACCGGATACGTCACCTGCCCGTCGGTCACCGCGAACCGGATGGTCTGCGTACCGACGTCGCGCTCGATCGTGCCGGTCACGACCTTCGCACCCATCTTCACGCCCACGTCGTGGAACGACGGGTCGGCGGAGACCCTGGCCGCGAGTTCCGTCGGGGTCAGGAAGTAGACGCCGGTTTCCTTGATACCGCTCGCCATGAGGAAACCGACGGTTCCGACGACGAGCGCGCCGGCGAGCAGGACTTTGTGGGAAGCACGCATGGATGAATTCACCGAAAGAGGTGGCTGGGGTCACGTCCACTCACGCTCACAGAATATAGAGTACCTCCGAGCCCTACAGAAGTTCACAAACCCCTCATTAAAGACCGCTTCACCTTATCGCATGCGCCGCCAGTGAGGCATGACCGGGAATTGGCGCGCGCACCCGTGGTCGCCGAGCCATAAGTACCCTCGCTGTAACGAGTTACTAGCACAACGTCAGCCCACGGGAGGGATGCTTCTTAATGCAAGCTTCACGACCGCTTCCCACTGGTTGTGCTACGATGCCATCCGAGTGTGCCCCTAGCTCGACGCCACTGTGCGGCTCGGACCAATCTTGAGGTGACGGATGCGTACCCTGTTCATCGTGAACGACGCCCCCTACGGCAGCGAGCGCTCCTACAACGCGCTGCGGCTCGCGGCCTCGCTCGCCACCCGTGAAAGCGAGGAGGTGTGGGTGTTCCTGATGGGGGACGCAACGTCCGGCGCCAAAGCAGGCCAGTCCGTGCCCAAGGGCTACTACAACTTCGAGGCCCTGCTCCGGTTGATCATCTCCTATGGCGGGAGTATCGGAGCCTGCGGCACCTGTCTCGAAGCGCGCGGGATCGGCGATGGCGAGCTGGGCGAGGGCATCCAGAAGTACACACTCCAGACCCTCACTGACTGGGTGCAGGAAGTCGATCGGGTCCTG
>Ga0224505_10001868_pt1 | contig 12858 bp, 12 predicted proteins | sample SF_Jan12_sed_USG_FD_169102 | JGI IMG/M metagenome (GOLD analysis project Ga0224505, IMG submission 169102) | Sediment microbial communities from San Francisco Bay, California, United States - SF_Jan12_sed_USGS_4_1 | ecosystem: Environmental > Aquatic > Marine > Sediment | place: USA: California...
CTTCCATGGCAGCCTCGACCTCGCGGACCATCGCCCGGCGCTCCAGGTCGTCGGGTCCACGCGCCTCGGCACCGAGGACGGCACCGCGGATCGTCCCGTGGCCCGCCAGGAATGCGACGTTGATGCCGAGCTGCCGCTCGTCCACCGCATCGAGGTACTCGGCGAACGAGCGCCAGCGGGCCACGAGGTCGTGGGGCCGAAGAGACAGCTCGACCAGCTCGCGACCCAGATCCGTGATGGGCGCCAGGGTGTCGCCGCAATTGCCGGACAGCTGGGTCGTGAACCCCTGTCGGAGATGGCTGGCCAGCGCTCCGTCGAGGAAGAGCGAGCCATCCGAGTGGCCGTGAGGGTCGATGAAGCCGGGGGCCACGATCCGTCCTGCCACATCAAGGATGCGGGCGGCAACGATCGGGTCGTCCCCGGCGGAAAGGTCGCCCACCGCCAGGATCCGGTCGCCGAACACGCCGACATCCGCGGGCTGGGCCGGGGACCCGGTCCCATCGATCACCATGCCACCGCGCAGGAGCAGGTCGAAGGCGGTCACCGGGGGATGATGCCACCCGCGACGGCGCTGACGTCCGGGCGCGCGACCGTCCTCTGCTACAATCCCGCTCCCGTGGGGCTATAGCTCAGTTGGGAGAGCACCTGCATGGCATGCAGGGGGTCCGGGGTTCGAGTCCCCGTAGCTCCACCAGCATCAGACGACGCGCACCGCCGACCCTCACCCCTCGCCGACGGCGGGGGGTGCACCGTATCCGGCTCCACATCCGAGGCCCACGACCGTGACCGAGACCGCCGACAGCCGCAGTCGGATCGAGCGCTACGATCCGACCACCATCGAGCCGCGCTGGCAGGACCGATGGTCGTCGCTGCGCCTGTACGAGACCGATCTCCATGACACGTCCAGGCCCAAGTACTACCTCCTGACGATGTACCCGTACCCGTCGGGCGACCTGCACATCGGGCATTGGTACATCAAGACCCCGACCGACGCCCTGGCCCGATACCGGCGGATGCACGGCGACAACGTGTTCTATCCGATCGGCTTCGATGCCTTCGGGCTCCCCGCCGAGAACGCGGCCATCAAGAACGGCGGCCATCCCTTCACGTGGACCATGGCCAACATCGAGAACATGCGCCGCCAATTGCGCTCGATGGGGGCCACGTTCGCCTGGGAGTCGGAGGTCGTCACGGCCGACCCGTCGTACTACCGCTGGAACCAGTGGATGTTCCTGCGCTTCCTGGAGCAGGGCCTGGCCTACCGCGCCAAGTCGCCGGTCGATTGGTGCCCCAACGACGGGACCCTCGCGCGCGAGCAGGTCGAGGGGACGGATCGGCGCTGCTGGCGTTGCGGCGCCCTCGTGGAGAAGCGCGACCTGGACCAGTGGTACCTGCGGACGACCGCCTACGCGGAGGAGCTGCTCGACTTCTCGCAGATCGACTGGCCGGAGCCCGTCCGGATCATGCAGACGAACTGGATCGGCCGATCCGAAGGCGCCGAGCTGGACTTCACGACGGCCGCATCCGATCACCATCCGGGCGGCGACATCCTGCGCGTGTTCACGACCCGCCCGGACACGTTGTTCGGCGCGACGTTCATGGTCCTGGCGCCCGAGCATCCGCTCGTCCCGGCGCTGGCGGCGCCCGATCGCCGCGCCGAGGTGGATGCCTATATCGAGCAGGCGCGCCGGCGCACGGAGATCGACCGCCTGTCGACGGATCGCGACAAGACCGGCGTCGCGATCGGCGCCGATGCCATCAACCCGGTGAACGGCGAGCGGATCCCGATCTTCATCGCCGACTACGTGCTGTCCGGCTACGGCACCGGAGCGATCATGGCCGTCCCGGCGCACGACGAGCGCGACTTCGCCTTCGCCCGGGCCTTCGGGCTGCAGATCCGGCGCGTCGTCGCCACGCCCGACACCACCGCCGATGCGCCGATGGAATCCGCCTACGTCGCGCACGCCGAGGACGAGCGCCTGGTCAACAGCGGCCCATTCGACGGGATGCCCGCCGATGAGGGCGGGCGGGCCATCGTGGCGAAGCTGGCCGAGACGGGGGCGGCGGAACCCAAGGTCACGTACCGCCTGCGGGACTGGCTGATCAGCCGGCAGCGCTACTGGGGCACGCCCATCCCGGTCGTCTACTGCGACACGGACGGGATCGTCCCGGTGCGTGACGAGGACCTGCCCGTCCGACTGCCAGAGACCGTCGACTACAAGGGCAGCGGGTCGAATCCGCTCGATCACGACGAGGCCTTCCTCAAGGCGGCCTGCCCGCGCTGTGGCGGCCCGGCCAGACGCGAGACGGACACGATGGACACGTTCATCGATTCGAGCTGGTACTGGTTCCGCTACCTGTCCCCGGACAAGGCGGACGGACCCGTGGAGCGCACGCTGGCGGACAGCTGGACGCCCGTGGACCAGTACACGGGCGGTGCCGAGCACGCCGTGATGCACCTGCTCTACAGCCGGTTCTTCACGAAGGCCATGCGCGACTGCGGCCTGATCGGCGACGACGAACCGTTCAGGCGGCTGTTCAACCAGGGCCAGATCCTTGGCGCGGATGGCGAGCGGATGAGCAAGTCGCGTGGCAACGTCCAGGACCCGGACGAGCTGGTCCAGCGATACGGGGCGGACACGGTCCGCCTGTTCCTCATGTTCATGGGGCCGTGGGACCAGGGTGGCCCGTGGAGTCCCACCGGCATCGGGGGCGTCCATCGCTTCCTGAACCGGGTCTGGACGCTGAGCCTGGATCCGCACGGTCGGGAGGCAGGCGATCCCGATGCCGGCCGGCTTCCGGACGGCGAATCGGCGGAGGACGCGACGAAGGCGCTTCGCGCGGCGGCCCATCGAACGCTCCGCGACGTGACCGACGACTACGAGGCGTTCCACTTCAACACCATGATCGCCAAGCTGATGGAGCTGACGAACACGCTCTTCCGCTACCGCGGCACACCCGTCGCGGGCGGCGCTGCGTGGAGCGAGGCGATCCACATGCTGCTGCTGATGCTCGCGCCTGCCGCACCGCACATCACCGAAGAGCTGTGGTCACGGCGGCCAGCCGCTGATGGCTGGCCCTGGACGTCCATCCATGCCGAATCCTGGCCGGCGGTCGACGAGGCGGCGACCACGCAGTCGGTCCGCGAGGTGCCCGTCCAGGTGAACGGCAAACTCCGCGACCGGATCGAAGTGTCTGCCGATGCCGATCCGGCCACGGTCGAGGCGGCGGCGCTCGCCTCGCCGAAGATCACGGCGCTGCTCGCAGGGCGGACCCCAGACCGGGTCATCCACGCCGGCGGGAAGCTGGTCAACATCGTCGTCCGGGACGCCTGATGCGGAGGGTCGGTCCGGCCCTGGGTTCGGTCCTCCTGGGACTGTTCCTCCTCGGCTGCAGTGCCGCCTCCGTGGATGGTCCGACCATCCACCTCGAGAACCGGACCGACATCCCGGTCGCTATCCATCTCGACGGCGCATGGGTCGGCACGTACGGCGCCGGGGTCGGCGTGGACGTCCCGATCGGTCGCGAACCACCGCCTCGGGCGGTCGATGTCTACTCGCCCTCCGGCGCCCTCCTGCTCACCTGGGAGATACCCGTCCCGGTATCGACCGGGACGGGCGGGTCCACGAGCGTCACCCTGCCGTGTGGAGCCATCAGGGTCTCGTACGGGAAAACGGACGCATCGCCGCTCGAGGGACCGACAGGCCCGTCGAGCCCCTGCCCGTAGCACATCCGCCCCGGCGTGGGCGCAGGATGCTGGCACGGGATCCGCAGGCACGCACGCCACCCGCCGACGGACCGGACGGTGTCAGCCACTTCGGCGACAATCGCGAAATGGTCCCCACGATCGCGTTCTCCGAGTCGGTCGACGGCGTCGACTGGCGAGCACTCAAGGCGGCGCTGGCTGCCGATGACTTCGACAATGGGCGGACGCCTGACGAGTACGAGACCTCGCACCGAAACTCCTTCGGCGCCGTCTTCGCGATCGACGGCGACAGGTACGTTGGCAACGCGCGCATCCTGAGCGATGGCGTATGCAACGCCTACGTCGTGGATGTCTGGACCGCAACGGCCTATCGGCGGCGCGGGATCGGGAGCGAGCTGGTTCGGCGCATGCTGGCCAGGGTTCCGGGTCAGCATGTCTACCTGTTCACCGATGACATGGCCGAGTTCTACCGCCGGCTTGGCTTCTCGGTCCAGCCTGATGGCATGGGCATGGTCGTTGGATCCTGGCTCAGTCGGGATCCGCGCCCGTGACCCGACCTGGAGCATGGCGATCACGCCCAAGACGTGCCGGACAGCCCGGCGAACAGCAGCGCCATGTTCTGGACCGTGAGGTTCTGACCCGTGGCCGGACGACGGAGGCGATGTGAGCGAAGTAAGACTGGGCGCCCTGTGCTGGAACCAGTACGCGGAATGGCCGAGCCTGCTGGAGGCGGGCACTCGAGCTGACCGGCTCGGGTATGACACGCTCTGGACCTGGGATCACCTGTATCCGATCGTGGGCAGCCACGAAGGGCCCATCTTCGAGGGCTGGCTGACGCTGGCGGCGTGGGCTCAGGCGACGGAGCGAGTCCGGATCGGTCTGATGGTGGGCGCGAACACGTTCCGCGAACCGGCCCTCACGGCCAAGATGGCGACGACCCTCGACCACATCTCCGGCGGTCGGGCCATCCTGGGCATCGGTGGCGCCTGGTTCGAGACAGAGCATGAGGCATACGGGCTCCCATTCGGTGACGGCTTCCCCGAACGGCTGCGCTGGCTGGGCGAGGCGCTTCCGATCATGCGCGGCATGCTCCACGGTGAGCGCCCGACCGCATCCGGCCCGCGGTATTCCGCGAAGGCGGTCCGCAACGACCCACGGCCCCTCCAGAAGCGCCTGCCGCTGCTCATCGGGGGCGGCGGCGAGCAGGTGACGCTGAAGCTGGTCGCCAGATACGGCGACGCGAATAATGTCGGCGGCGGGTTCGCCAACGTGAAACGCAAGGAAGCGATCCTCGTCCAACATTGCGAAACGGTCGGTCGGGACCCGGCCGAGATCGAGCGGACGACCGGAGTGGGATCCGTCATCATCCGAGACTCACGGGCGGACGCGGAGCGGGTCCAGCGCGAGATCTTCGCGCGGAACGGGCGAGCACGGCTCTGGACGGACCAGCCGATCGGGACTCCGGAGGACGTGGCGGAGAAGATCGCGCCGTTCCTCGAGATCGGCTACCGACATCTCATCGCTGGGTTCCCGGCACCGTACGACGAGGAATCGATGACCCGCCTCGCCACTGAGGTCCGTCCCCTGCTCGAGCGCACCTGACGGTTCCGCGTAGCGGGTCCGGCCGCCCGAACGCGGCACCCTGGGCGTACGGTTGGCGCGTCCGCCGGGGCCACACCCGAAGCGACGGCACCCGCCGTCGTCGGTGGGAGGAACCAGTGATCGAGACGATCGCCGACCGCTATTCGGTCGAGCGCGCCAAGTGGGACGCGCATGCGCACACGGCAAGCGGGCCGATCAAGCCGCTCCCACCCGAGGCCGATTTCGACTGGCATTGCGATCGCGACCACCTGATGCCCGGGGTCCGCGAGTTCCTCGGCGACCTGCGTGGCCGGCGCGTCGTGGAGTACGGCTGCGGGCTCGGAAGTCTGACTGTGCTCCTGGCGCGCAGCGGGGCGAAGGTCTCCGCCTTCGACCTGTCCGAGTCCAGCGTCGAGGTCGCCCGTGAGCGCGCTCGGACGATGGGGCTGGGCGACCGGGTCGAATTCACCGTCGCGCCCGGCGAGGATCTGCCGTACGCGGACGCCAGCTTCGACATCGCCTTCGGCAAGGCGGTCCTCCATCACCTCGAGCCCGTGGCGGGTGCGCGCGAGCTGAGCAGGATCCTGCGTCCTGGCGGGCGCGCCGCCTTCTCCGAACCGCTGGGCACGAACCCGCTGGTGGCCTTCGCCCGCGACCACCTTCCCTATCCGAACAAGCACGAACGTGGGGCGGACATCCCGCTGCGGCGCGAGGACATCGCCGCGTGGACCAGGCCCTTCGCGGCCGCGCAACTACGTGGCGTCCAGCTCTTCAGCATGGTCGAACGCGGGCTTGGCTTCGGCCGACGCATCGAGCCGCTCCGCTATATCGACCGGGAGCTGTTGGAGCGTCACCCAGGGCTGTGGCCGCTCTGCCGCTATGGGGTCCTGACGCTGACCCGCTGACCCGGCCGCGATCGATCTCGGATCATCCGGCCGCGGACGCGTCCTCGGATCCCTCCTGCTCGCCACCGGATGCGCGGGCCAAGCGCGCGCGATGGCGGGCCGCCTTGGCACGATTGCCACAGGTCGCCATGTCGCACCAGCGCCGCCGGCTCGTGCGCGAGGCGTCATAGAAGATCCAGCGGCAGCGGTCGTTGTCGCAGATCTTGATCCGCTCCGGGTGGCCCGACGTCAACTCGGTGACGAGCGGGTCGGCGAGCCGGGCAAGTGCGTCGTCGATGGGATCGCCGACGTGCCGATGATCGACGTTCACGCCGTCCGGCGCGGGGATGAGCTCGATGACCTGGCGCTCGTGCAGGGCGTGGTTCACCGTGTCCAGCGCATCGACGTTCGGGGCCCGGCGGTCCACGATCGCATCGGCTACCTCCCGCAACGCGGCTCGGACGGTGTGGACGCGCGCCAGATCGCTCGCTGCAGCCGCGGTATCGCTTTGCCCCTGGGCGAGGATGCGCTCGGCCCCTTCAATGTGGATCACGCCGCGCTCCACGAACCAGCGCAGCGCCGCCTCGAGGGTCGGCAGTCGCTCGAGCGGCGCACCTGCCTCGGTGTCGTCCGTGTTCAGGAAGTCGAAGGTGTCGTCCAGACGGACTTCGTGAGCGTGTCCGCGCTGGAACTCGACAGCGTCATTCGTCAGCATCGTGATAACCACTTTAGACCATTTGACAGGTTATGCACAACCCGCTATCGTCAAGCTAGTAACCATTACGAAAGAACATTCAGGTTATCCCGACAGGAAGGCCACCATGGAAGCACTCGTCCTGTTCCTGACGCTCATCGTCCTGCTCGCCACCCTCGACATGGGGGGCACCGGCCGGCACGCAGATCGTCCGGATCCATGGCCAGACGCCCCGGTTCACTGAAACGACACCGAACCCGGCAGGAGCATACGGATGAATCACCTCTACACGATCATCGCCCTAGATATCGCCGACGAACGCGCCCGGCAGGCACGACTCGACCAGATGGCGATGCGCGCCACGATGGTGAGCGCGAAGGAGCCCGGCGTCGCCCGCCGAGGCCTCGCCAGGGCACTCGCCCTGGTGAGCCGTCGCAGCGCGTCGGCCGCGCGGCACCTCGACGCCCGCACGGCCGACGACCTTCGCCACGCTCTTGTGCCCGGCGAGTAATCTTCCGGGCATGCCTGAGCATGCCGCTCCCCGGGCGGCCGCAGCGGTCTCCTGGGGACCCGATCGAATCGACCTGTTCACGGTGGATGACGACGCCGGTCTCGTCCACCGCGCCTTCGTGTCCGGGACCTGGCGTGAGCCGACCTCGCTCGGGGGTCCGATCGCCTCGGCGCCCGCCGCGACGGCCTGGGGCGTGGACCAGCTCGAGGTCTTCGCCATCTTCCCGGATGGGGCCCTCTGGAACCGGTTCTGGGACGGTGAGTCCTGGCACCGATGGGAGTCGCTCGGTGGCGACCTGACCGGCACACCGACCGCGTCCTCGTGGTCGGCGGATCGACTCGACGTCTTCGCCCCGGGCCGCGACGGCCGCCTCTGGCACCGCTGGTGGGACGGCACCCGCTGGGTCGACTGGGAGCAGCTCCCAGCCTGAGCGAGGTCGGCCGGACCAGCCCGTCCACCGGTCCGGCTCGGATTCCGCGACCTCACAGGGTCGCAACCTCGGCGCGATACACGATCGGCCGTCATGGCCGAGTCTGAATCTACCCAGTCTGTATCCATCGGCACCTTCCACCGGGTGCGTCGCCTTCGTCAATGTGTACGCACGCGATGCGCCTTTCGCCGGCAGAGCCCGCCCCACGGTCGTGCTGCCACGGTGAATGGGAGGAGCGATGAGTCAACAGCCGACAGCCGATCCGGGGACGAGCGGGTTCTCGCGCCGCCGCCTGCTGGCCGCGCTGGCGGGCTTCTCGATCATCTCTACGCTGACGATGATCGTCGCGCCCATCCTCGGATTCCTGATCCCGCCCAAGACCAGCGGGGCAGCCGCCGGCGGCAAGGTGCTCGTCGGGACGGTCGCCGACATCCCGCCGGGTCAGGGCAAGGTCGTTCCCGTTGGCAGCAGCCCGACGATCATCGTCAATACCGACCAGGGATTGAACGCCTTCTCGGCCATCTGCCCGCACCTTGGCTGCATCGTCACCTGGGATCCCGGCAGCAACGTGATCCTCTGTCCGTGCCACGACGGACGTTTCAACCCGACGACGGGTGCCGTCCTCTCCGGACCGCCGCCGTCCGGCCTGCCGGCTGAGGAGGTCACCGTCGAGGATGACCAGATCTTCGTCGTGAGCAGCTGACGATGACGACCGACAACCCACCGACCAGCCCGGGCTCCGTGGACGACTGGTTCGAGTCACGCCTGCACTGGCGAGCGCTGATGGATGCGCTGCTCCACGTGCGTGTTCCGCTGGAGGCCAAGACCTTCTTCTTCGGCGGGATGACGCTCTTCCTGTTCGGCGTCCAGGTCGTGACGGGGACGCTGCTCGCCCTCTACTACAAGCCGACTCCGGAAGCCGCGTACGACAGCGTCCTGTTCATCACCAGCGACGTGAGCTTCGGCTGGCTGATCCGAAGCGTGCATCACTGGTCCGCGAACCTGATGATCCTGTTCCTGGTCTTCCACCTCCTGCGGGTCTTCTTCCAGGCTGCCTACAAGTACCCGCGGGAGCTCACCTGGGTAGTCGGGATCGGCCTCCTCGGCCTGACGATGATGTTCGGGTTCACCGGCTATCTGCTGCCGTGGGACCAGCGTGCCTACTGGGCGACCGTGGTGGGCACGGAGATCGCCGGTGGAATCCCGTTCATCGGTGATGCCCTGCTGGTGCTCCTGCGCGGCGGCGCCGACGTGACCGAGGCGACGCTGAGTCGGTTCTTCGGGATCCACGTCCTCGTTCTGCCCCTGGCCCTCGGCGCGGTCGTCGCCATCCACCTCGTCTTCGTGCACCAGCAGGGTCTCGCGAACCCCACGAAGCCCGATCCGCGACCACCGGCCGTCCCCCAGGGGCGCACCAAGCCGTTCTTCCCCCACTACATCCTCGAGGAGGTCATCGCCTGGCTGTTCCTGCTGGCCATGCTCGTCGTGCTGTCGTCGCTCTTCCCGGCGGGCCTGGAGGAGGAGGCGAACCCGTTGGAGACGCCGGCCCACGTGAAGCCGGAGTGGTACTTCCTCGGTGTCTACGAGCTGCTGAAGCACATCCCGTGGAAGGTCGTCGGCATCCTCACCCCGATGGTGTTCATCGTGCTGCTGGCTGTCCTCCCCTTCATCGACCGCAACCCCGAGGTGCGCCCGCGCAAGCGACCGCTGGCGATCGCCCTGGGCATCCTGACCATCGCCGTGCTCATCGGCCTGACCATCTGGGGCTACTACAGCTGAGGTCGTGCAGATCGTGATCCGGATACGGATGTCACTCGAGACGAAGCGCCGCCTGCGCCATCTTCGACTGGCATGCCTTGCAGTGCCCGCGATCCTGGCCCTCCTCATGCTGGCCGGTTCGGCCTCGGCCCAGGACCCGTCACCCGAGCCATCGCTCATCCCGGGTCCTCCGGCGCCCTCGCCGATCGCCCACCCGCCCGGCGGTGACGTGGACCAGTGCTTCGAGTGTCACGTGTCGCTCGATGACAAGCAGCAGGCCATCTCGGAGACCTGGCAGGAGAGCATCCACGGCGCGGGCGGCATCGGCTGCGCCGACTGCCACGGCGGCGACCCTGGATCGGACCAGATCACCGTGGCGATGTCCGAGGCCAACGGCTTCATCGGGATCCCGTCGCGGCAGTCGACCGTGGACGTGTGCGGGAGCTGCCACTCGGACACCGAGCGCATGCGGTCGTACGGCCTGCCGACCGACCAGTACGACGACTACTGGACGAGTGTCCATGGCCAGCGTCTGCTCGAGGCGAACGACACGCGCGTCGCGATCTGCATCGATTGCCATGGGTCGCATGCGGTCAAGAAGGCCTCCGACCCGACGGCCGACGTCTATCCGCTCAACGTCCCGGCGATGTGCTCGCGCTGCCACTCCGACCCGACGCTGATGGAGCCGTACGGGATCCCGACGGATCAGTACGACACCTACGCGCAGAGCGTCCACGGCGAGGCGATGATCACCAACCAGGATGTGCGAGCGCCGTCGTGCACCTCATGCCACGGGTCGCACTCGGCCAAGCCGCCGCGCAGTTCGGAGGTCGTGAACGTCTGCGGGAAGTGCCACACCGCGACCGAGGAGCTGTACCTGGAGAGTCGGCATTCCGAGCTGGAGACCGCCGCCCCCAAGTGCTGGACCTGCCACGGAACGCACGACGTGCAGCAACCCAGCGAAGCGCTCTTCTTCCACGAGGAGCCGCCCGACTACGAGTGCACGACGTGCCATCAGCCACCCGACATGACGCTCGTGCTCGACGTCGAGCAGTTCGACGACGAGGCTGATCGCCGCTGCGACACGTGCCACCACCCCGAATCGCTGATCTACAGCCAGGTGGAAGCGATCTCCGGCGCGCTGGGCGGGGCGACCGGCGCCCAAGCGCAGGCGCAGGGGAAGATCGACGAGGCGAAGAGCCTGGGGATGATCGTTCACGATGCCGAAGTCGCGCTGACCGAATCGAAGACCGGCTATATCCAGGGTCAGGCCGCCGTCCATACGACGAAGCTGACCGACGTCACCGTCCACACGGACGAGGCCACGGCCAAGGCGGCGGAGGCGGAGGCCATGGCGCAGGCGAAGCTCGACGAAAGCCTCTTCCGCCGCACCGCGATGATCATCGTGATCGCGGTCATCCTCATCAACGTCGTGGTCCTCTACGTCATCATGCGTCGCATGAGCCACCCGTGGGAGGAGGAGGCCGAGGAGCCTCCGACGGCATAGGCTCGGGCGCAACGGCGGCCCGACGGGTGCCGTTCGGTCCCCGGCCGGGTAGGCCGGACGGCACTGTCGGCCCAGTGTGCCAATCGGCATGGTTCGGACCATGCATCCCCCTCGCGGAGCACGCGACCTCGAACTCCTGAAATGGATCGGCGTCATCCTGCCGATCATCTTCATCTGGGGTTTCGAGCTCGTTCGTTTCTTCGTGATGGAGGAGGGCCTGCCCGGTACGGACACCCACGTCCTCTCCGCCCTGCTGATGGCCGGCGCCGTCGTCCTGTTCGGGATGGGCATGGCCGCCCTCATCGATCGGGCCGAGCACGAGCTCGTCAGCCAGAACCGGGACCTGGCGATCAGCCGCGCCGTGAGTGAGGCGGTCCGCGGCGACCAGCCCCTGGCTGAGGCGCTCCAGCGCGTGATGGACGTACTCGTGGACGAAACCGGTGCCGTCGGCGGGATCATCCGCGTCCCGCAGCCCGGTCGCCGGGACCTGGTGGTACGCCGACCGATCGAGTTGGCCGACGGCCTCGAGTGGGTCGGGGCGCTCCTCGACGAGACCGTCGCGACTCGTGGCGACGGGATCCAGATCGCAGACCGGCGCGAACTCGACACGACCATCCTCGATATGCCCCTGCTGTCCGGCGGCGAGCGCCAGGGTCGCGTCCGACTCGTCCTCCATCCGGCGACGCGGCCGGCCGTGTCCGACGAAGCCCTCTCGGACATCGCCGACGAGATCGCCACCGCGGCCCGACTCAGCCATCTCGTGGACGACCTGCGCCGCCGCGAGCGGGAGCAGGCTGCGCTGTACGAAGTGGCGCTGCAGCTCACCGATCGGGCCGAGAGGCGCTCCGTGCTGGACACGGTGACCCATCATGCCCAGGCGCTGCTGGCGGCCGATCGGGCGATCATCTGCCTGGTCGAACCGGATGCGATCCCCCGGGCCGGCCCGCGCTCGGACGGGCTCGCCGTCGCCGATGACGGTTCGGTCTGCCGGCTCGCCCATCTCGACCGTGGGGTCGACAGCCACGCGAACCCCCTGTGTCCCGTCCAGTCCGACGGGCCGGAGGTCCACTGGATGTCGCGTCAGCTCCGCAGCGCGGAAGGTCCCCTGGGCGAGCTGTGCGTGGTCCGCCATGACGGCGACGCCTTCAGCGCAGCCGATGGATCACTCCTGGCGACGCTTGCCGACATGGCGGCGATCGGCATCACGACGGCCCGCCTCAAGGACGCCGAGCAGCAGCTGGCCATCGTCGCCGAACGCGATCGGATCGCACGCGAGCTTCATGACAGCCTCGCCCAGGTGCTCGGTCACATCCACCTGCGGATCCGGGGACTCGAAGGCCGCCTGGATGGCGCGGCGCCGATCATCGGCGGGGAGCTCTCGGACATCGCCGATGTCGCCGACGAAGCCTATCGGGACGTGCGAGAGGCGATCCTCGGCCTGCGGGAGACGATCTCCTCGGAAGCCGGTCTGGAGGGCGCGCTCCGTGAGTACGTTGCGAAGTACGCCCGCCAGACGGGGATCCAGGCCAGCTTCACGTGCGATGATCGCGCCGCCAGGGCCCTCCCGCCCAGAGCGGAGATCCAGCTCCTGCGGGTCGTCCAGGAAGCGCTGACCAACGTCCGCAAGCACTCCGGGGCCGCCCACGTGACGGTGCGGATGCAGTGCCCCGATGGCGTCGCTATCCTGGAGGTCGAGGACGATGGCTCCGGATTCGACCCGACCCGGATCACCTCCTCGTTCAGCGGTGGGTTCGGTCTGACGTCCATGCGCGAACGCGTGGAACAGG
>Ga0224505_10001870_pt1 | contig 12855 bp, 13 predicted proteins | sample SF_Jan12_sed_USG_FD_169102 | JGI IMG/M metagenome (GOLD analysis project Ga0224505, IMG submission 169102) | Sediment microbial communities from San Francisco Bay, California, United States - SF_Jan12_sed_USGS_4_1 | ecosystem: Environmental > Aquatic > Marine > Sediment | place: USA: California...
ATGCGGGCCGGCAGGATCGAGCTTGCCCGTGGTCATGTCGCGGAATTCCTGCACCATCTGCTCGGCATCGGTCTTGCTCTTGCCCTTGACGATGGTCGTCATCATCGACGTCGACGCCTTGCAGATCGCGCAGGCTTCACCTTCGAAGCCAACGGCATCCACGGTATCGCCGTTCATGCGCAGCGACAGGTGGATATGGTCACCGCAAAGCGGATTGAGGCCCTCGGCCTTGTGCGTTGCGTCCGCGAGCATGCCCCAGTTACGGGGCTTCTTGTTGTGCTCGAGGATCATCTCCTGATAAAGCTGGCGGCTGTCCATTGCGCGATTCAGGCAAACAGTTTCTGAACTTTGGCCACTGACGCGACCAGCGCGTCGACTTCGGCCATGGTGTTGTAAAACGCGAACGACGCGCGCGAAGTCGCCGGCACCTTGAAGCGCTGCATCACCGGCTGCGCGCAATGATGCCCCGTGCGGATCGCAACGCCATCGTCGTTGAGCAGCGAGCCCACGTCGTGCGGATGCACGCCATCGAGCGCGAATGACAGCACCGCGGCTTTTTTCTCGGCGGTGCCGATCAGGCGCACGCCGGGCATGCGGTTGAACTGCTGCGTTGCGTAATCAAGCAGGTCGGTTTCATGCGCGGCAATGCGGTCGATGCCGATCGTCGACAGGTAATCGATCGCCGCGCCGAGCGCGATGGCCTCGCCGATGGGCGGCGTACCGGCTTCAAACTTCGCCGGGATCGGCGCATAGGTGGTTTTCTCGAATGTCACCGACAGGATCATGTCGCCGCCGCCCTTGAAAGGCTGCATCTTTTCGAGCAGCGCCGCCTTGCCGTAGAGCGCACCGACGCCGGTGGGCCCGCACAGCTTGTGTCCGGAGAATGCGTAGAAATCGCAATCCAGATCCTGCACATCGACCTTCAGGTGCGGCGCCGCCTGCGCGCCGTCGACCAGCACCGGCACGCCGTGCTCATGCGCGATCGCGATCATTTCCTTGACCGGTGTGATCGTGCCCAGCGCGTTCGACACATGGGTCATCGCGACGAACTTCGTCTTCGCGTTGAACAGCTTGCGGTAGTCCTCGACCAGCAGTTCGCCGCGGTCGTTGATCGGCACGACGCGGAGTTTCGCGCCCTTCTCTTCCGCGACCATCTGCCACGGCACGATGTTCGAGTGATGCTCCAGCGTGGTCAGGATGATCTCATCACCGGCCTCAAAGAACTTCCGGCCGTAACCGTGCGCCACCAGATTGATCGCGTCCGTGGTACCGCTGGTGAAAATAACTTCGCGCGATTCGCCGGCGTTGATGAAGCCCTGCACCTTGTGCCGTGCCGCTTCGTATTCCGCGGTGGCAGTCTCTGACAGGTAATGCACGGCGCGATGAATGTTCGCGTGTTGCTCGGAACGGTACTTGATCCAGCGCTCCATGACCTGGCGCGGCATCTGGCTGGAAGCCGCATTATCCAGAAAAATCAATGGCTTATCGTTCACCTTCAGATCGAGTATGGGAAAATCTCGGCGCAGCCGGGCAACGTCCAGTGCCGTCGGCGGTGCAACCGCAGCGGCCAATGGCTCGCGCCCGCTCATATCCCGCCCTCGGTGCGCGCCATGACGAATTTCTCCAGCTGCGCCACCAGCGACGGCACGGGTATGCGGTCGATGATCTCCGCGCCGAAGGCATAGGTCAGCAGGTTGCGCGCCTGCGCATCCGACAGGCCGCGGCTTTTCAGATAGAACAGACTTTCGGCGTCAAGCTGGCCGACGGTCGCGCCGTGCGCGCACTTGACGTCGTCGGCAAAAATTTCGAGCTGCGGCTTGGTGTCGACATGCGCCTTGTCCGACAGCAGCAGGTTGCGGCTTTGCTGCGACGAATCGGTCAATTGCGCGCCCTCGCGCACGAACACCTTGCCGTTGAACACCGCATGCGCGCCGCCGCCGACAATGGTCTTATGCACCTGTTCGCAGGTACCGTTCGGCTGCGTGTGATCCATCAGCGTGTGAGTGTCGGCCAACTGCCGGCCGCCGATCAGCGCGATGCCGTCGATCTGTGCATGCGCGCCCTCGCCCTGTTGAATGATGCCGAGGTTGTTGCGCGACAGCCGCGCGCCGAAGGTCACGGCATGGCCGAAGTAGCGTGCATCCTTCGCCAGAGTCACCGCGCAGGTGCTGATATGAAACGCCGCCGCGCTTTCGCGCTGCAGCTTGATGTGGCGTACCGAAGCATTCGCAGCCACCGCGATTTCGGTCACCGCATTGGTCAGATAGGTCTTATCACTCAGCGCGACATAGTCTTCGATCACGGCGCATTCGGCACCGGTTTCGGCCACGACCAGGCAGCGCGGATAGGCGGCCGCGTTCTCGCGTGTTGCCACGAACAGCAGGTGTACCGGCTGCTTCAGTACCGTGTTCTTTGCCACATGGATCACCGCGCCATGCTGCAAAAACGCGGTGTTCAGCGCGGTAAACAGTTCCTGTCCGCCATGCGCCAGTTTAGCCAGGTGCGGTTCGAGCTGTGCCGGCCGGTTTTTCAGCGCATCAGCTAGCAGTTCCACCGTGCAACCGGCGGGAAGCCTGCCTGACTGTGACAATGCGGGTGCATATACGCCGTCGACGAAAGTCAGCCGTACGGCCGCCTCCGGCACGGCAAAAGCGGCGATGTCCGGCTCGTTGACGGCAGCCGCCTCACTGACCGGCTGAAACTGCACGCGGGTCAGCGGCGTGAGATCGGTAAAGCGCCATTCCTCGTCGCGTGTGGTGGGCACCGACAGCGAATTGGCGCGCTCCAGCGCCACGGCACGGCGCGTGTTGAGCCAGCTGGCATTGCTCTGCGGCAGTACGGTGCTGCCGGCGAGCAGCGATGCCACGTAGGGATGTGTCGCCTGCACCGTCACGCCGCGGCTCCTGCCTTGCTGCCGGCCTTGCCTTCGAGCAGCCAGTCGTAGCCGCGCTCTTCGAGCTGCAATGCCAGCGCCTTGTCGCCGGACTTGATGATGCGCCCGCCCGACATCACGTGCACGTAATCCGGCGTGATGTAATTGAGCAGACGCTGGTAATGCGTCACCAGCACGCAGGCGTTGTCGGCGTTGAGCAGCTTGTTGACACCGCCGGCGACCACGCGCAGCGCATCGATGTCGAGCCCCGAATCCGTCTCGTCGAGCAGTGCGAGCACCGGCTCGAGCAGCGCCATCTGCAGAATCTCATTGCGCTTTTTCTCGCCACCCGAAAAACCGTCGTTGATGCTGCGGCTGAGGAAGCCCGGATCCATTTCCAGCAGTTTCATTTTTTCGCGCACCAGGTCGTCGAACTCCAGCGGATCGAGATCATCCCTGCCGCGCGGAACCTGCACGGTGTTGTAGGCCAGGCGCAGGAATGCACTGTTGGTGACGCCGGGAATTTCGACCGGGTACTGGAAACCGAGGAACATGCCGGCGCGCGCGCGCTCGTCCGATGACAGCGCGAACAGGTCCTTGCCCCGGAACAGCACAGTGCCGCCCTTGACCGTGTACGCCGGATGGCCCGCCAGCACCTTGGCGAAAGTGCTCTTGCCGGAGCCGTTGGGTCCCATGATCGCGTGCACTTCACCGGCGCGCACCGTCAGGTTGATCCCTTTCAGGATCTCGACGCCCGCGACCGTCGCGGTCAGGTTGCTTACTTCGAGTAATGTTGTTGCGTTCCTGTTGATCATCCGACACTACCTTCAAGTTTCAGGCCAAGGAGCTTGGTCGCCTCGACGGCAAACTCCATCGGCAGTTGCTGGAATACATCCTTGCAGAAGCCATTGATGATCATCGACACCGCCTCTTCGGTGGGGATGCCGCGGCTCTGAAAATAGAACAACTGGTCTTCGCCGATCTTTGACGTGGTCGCCTCGTGCTCGACTTTCGCCGTCGGGTTCTGCACCTGGATGTACGGGAACGTATTGGCGCCGCACTTCTGGCCGATCAGCATCGAATCGCACTGCGAGAAATTGCGCGCACCCGCCGCCTTCGGTCCGATTTTCACCAGCCCGCGATAGCTGTTGTTCGAATGCCCCGCCGAAATGCCTTTGCTGATGATCGTGCTTTTCGTGTTTTTGCCGATATGGATCATCTTGGTGCCGGTATCGGCCTGCTGGCGGTGGTTGGTCAGCGCCACCGAATAGAACTCGCCGATCGAATTCTCGCCCAGCAGCACGCACGACGGATATTTCCACGTGATCGCCGAACCGGTCTCGACCTGGGTCCACGAGATCTTGGAATTGACGCCCTTGCACAGGCCGCGCTTGGTGACGAAGTTGTAAATGCCGCCCTTGCCGTTCTCGTCACCGGCATACCAGTTCTGCACCGTCGAATACTTGATGTCGGCATCATCCAGCGCCACCAGTTCCACCACCGCTGCATGCAGCTGGTTGGTATCAAACTTGGGCGCGGTGCAACCCTCGAGGTACGACACTTTTGCGCCCTCCTCAGCAACGATCAGCGTGCGCTCGAACTGGCCTGATCCCTCGGTATTGATGCGGAAATAGGTCGACAGTTCCATCGGGCACTTGACACCCTTGGGGATGAAGCAGAACGAACCGTCGGTGAACACTGCGGAATTCAGCGCCGCATAATAATTGTCACCGGCCGGCACCACCGAGCCCATGTATTTCTTTACCAGATCCGGGTGGTTGTGCACCGCTTCCGAGATCGAGCAGAAAATGATGCCGACTTCAGCGAGTTTTTCCTTGTACGTGGTGGTCACCGACACCGAGTCGAAAATGACATCGACCGCAACACCGGCCAGTGCCGCGCGCTCGTGCATCGGCACACCGAGTTTCTCGAACGTGCGCAGCAGTTCTGGATCGACCTCGTCCATGCTTTTCTTGAGCTTGGGTTTGGGCGCGGAAAAGTAGCTGATCGCCTGAAAATCGATTTTCGGGTAATGCACGTTCGGCCACTGCGGCTCGGTCATCGTCAGCCAGTGACGATAGGCCTGCAGCCGGAATTCCAGCAGCCATTCCGGCTCTTTTTTCTTCGCCGAAATCATGCGAATGATGTCTTCATTCAGCCCCTTGGGCGCGGTCTCGGACTCGATGTCCGTGACAAAGCCGTGCTTGTAGGGCTGGCTGACGAGGTTGTCTAAAACTGTGCTCATGTCTCCAATTCCGGTTTAGTTTCTGCGCTCAACGACCGCTGCGACTATGCTTTTTCCCTGACGTTTTCCTTCACGCTGAAGCTCTCGCCGCAGCCGCACATCGCATCGACGTTGGGATTGCTGAACTGGAACGCCTGTTTCAGCCCCTGTTTGACGTAATCCAGCGTCGAGCCGTCCATGAATTCCAGACTCTTGCCGTCGATGACAACCTTGGTGTCATGCGCTTCGAACACCCGGTCCTCCGGCTGCACCGCATCGGCATAGTCGTAGGTATACGCCCAGCCCGAGCAGCCGACCTTCTTTACGCCCACGCGCAGGCCCAGTCCCTTGCCGCGCTTCTCGAGCTGCGCCTTGATCTGTTGTGCCGCACTTTCCGTCAGTTGAATTGCCATGCTTACGCTCCTGTCAAACCGCGACGGCAGTAAGCCGCCGCAAACGCCGCGCGATGGTCGCCAGCGCCTTCAAAAATTCGTCCACCTGCTCCGCCGTGTTGCCCGCACCCAGCGAAAACCGCACCGCGCCGCGGGCAATTTCCGGCGCCACACCCATCGCCAGCAATGTCGCCGACGGTTCGGTGCTGGTGCTTGAGCAAGCCGCACCGGCCGCGACCGCATAACCGGCTTTGTCGAGTTCGATCACCAGCACTTCGCCGTCGATGCCCTTCAGGGCGAAATAACTGGTGTTGGGCACGCGAACGCCCGCCGCACCGAACAACACCGCGCCGAGTTCCGCCAGCCCGCGCTCAAGCCGGTCACGCAACGACAGCAACTGCCGGTTGAGCACACTCATGCGCCCCGCCGCCAGTTCACAAGCCGCTCCGAATCCGGCAATCGCGGCGACATTCTCGGTGCCTGAACGCAGGCCGCGCTCATGGCCGCCGCCGGACAGCAACGGCCGCAGTTCCAGGCGCTTATCGACAATCAGCGCCCCGGCGCCCTTGGGCCCGTAAATCTTGTGCGCGGACACCGTCATCGCCTGTACATTCAGCGCATTAAAATCCACCGCCATCTTGCCCAGCGCCTGCACGGCATCCGTGTGCATCACGGCCTTCGCCCGGCGCGCGCGCTCACCCACCGCTGCGACGTCCTGGATCACGCCGGTTTCGTTGTTGGCCAGCATTACCGACACGATGCCGGTGGGCACCTGCAGTGCCGCATCGACATCCGCAAGATCAACTGCACCGTCGCGCGTCACCGCCAGCTTGCGCACCCCCCAACCCTGGCGCGCGAGTTCCTGCGCCGGTTTTGCCACGCACGGATGTTCAATCCCGCTGACCGCAATCTGCGCGGGTGACAGATAGCCTGCCGCGCCCTTGATGAACAGGTTGTTGGCTTCGGTGCCGCCGCTGGTGAAAATCACCTGCGCGGGTTGCACGCCGACGACTGCGGCCACCTGCTCACGCGCCGCATCAACCGCCTGCCGTGCCTGGGTACCGAACTCGTGACGGCTAGACGCGTTGCCGTGCTGCTCGCGCAGATAGGGCAACATGACCGCAAGTACGCGCTCGTCGAGCGGCGTGGTCGCGTTGTGGTCGAAGTAGACGTGCATGCTGCGCTCCAGCTTCAGGCCGCCACGGTGTCCGGTTTGCGCGCCACGGTGCGCATGTCATGCACCGGTGCGATACCCGCGTCCTTGGCGCGCTGGTTCTCCACCAATTGCTTCAGCGTGACCGATCCGAGATAGTCGAAAATGCGCTCGTTCAGCGTCGCCCACAGATCGTGGGTCAGGCATTTTTCCTCATCCTTGCAGTTTTCCTTGCCGGCGCATTGGGTGGCGTCGATGGGTTCGTCCACCGCGAGAATGATGTCGGCCACGGTCAATGCGGACATGTCACGTGCCAGGCAGTAGCCGCCGCCGGGACCGCGGACCGAATCGACAATGTGCCGCCGGCGCAGCTTGCCGAACAACTGTTCCAGATAGGACAGTGAGATCTTCTGGCGCCCGCTGATTTCCGCAAGCGTGACCGGGCCCGTGCCGTGACGCATGCCCAGGTCCACCATCGCTGTTACGGCAAATCGGCCTTTCGTTGTCAGCCTCATGATTGACCTCTAATTAATCGTTTAAAAACAATAGCTTAAATGCATACAATGGACTCATTCCAGATAGCGATTTTAGCTTACCCGACAAAATCAGTCAACAATGCGATTCAACCCGCTGGCATCGAACTGTTCAGGTTCCACACCCTCGATTTTTAATCCCAAGCGCTGCAGTTCGGCGAGGATCTGCTCGATGCGTTTGTCAGTGTCTGCGCTGTGATCGATCAGCGCGTGCATCGCGCGCGCCACCGGATCGTTGGCATCGCGCGCCACCGCGTACGCGGCAAAGCGGCCATCCGTATCGCCGGTTTCCACCAGGCGCGCCGGAATGCCGATTGCGGTGGCACCGTCCGGCACATCCTTGACCACCACCGCGTTGGAGCCGACCTTGGCGTTCTCGCCGATCGTGATCGGCCCGAGTATTTTTGCCCCGGCGCCGACGACCACGCTGTTCTTCAACGTCGGATGGCGCTTGCCCTTGTTCCAGGTCGTGCCGCCCAGTGTGACGCCGTGGTACAGCGTGCAGTCATCACCGATTTCCGCGGTTTCGCCGATCACCACGCCCATGCCGTGATCGATGAAAAACCGCCTGCCGATGCGCACGCCGGGATGAATTTCGATGCCGGTAAGCCAGCGCGCCCAATGCGAAACCCAGCGTGCCAGCCATTTGAACCCACGCGTCCACAGTGCATGCGACAGGCGATGCGCCAGCAGCGCGTGGAATCCCGGATAGCAGGTCACCACTTCCCAGGTACTGCGTGCTGCGGGGTCGCGCTCGAACACCACCGCAATTTCTTCGCTGATTTTTTCAAACATTAGCGTTGCCTGATGAATAGGACGTCAGACTACAATAACCTACTGTTTTTATCAAGATTAAGGGTTATCGATATAAATCTATTTAAACAAGCACTTACGATAACGTTCAGTCCTTGTCCCGGTTCTTCGGCGTGAGCAGGCTGCTGAGTATTCCGCGCAGGATATTGACCTCTTCCACCTGCAATCGGGACCGTGCGAACAGCCGCCGCAGCCGGTACATCAGCTTGCGCGGATGCGCCGGATTGAGGAATCCGGTGGTGGTGATGGTTTGTTCCAGGTGCGCATAGAACGCCTCGACTTCCTCGTGCGTGGCCAGCGTCTGCGCTTTATCGTCCGGCAGCACCGCGCCGCAGGCCATGCGCAGTTCGTAACAGAACACCTGCACCGCCGCCGCCACATTCAGCGATGAGAATTCCGGATCGACTGGTATGCTCGCGAGCAATCCGCAGCAACCGACCTCGTCATTGCTGAGTCCGGATGTTTCATTGCCGAACACCAGTGCCACCGGCCGCGATTGCGCGATAGCCACCGCCTGCAGTGCCGCTTCACGCACATCGACCATCGGCACCGCGATGTCGCGCTGGCGCGCCGAACTCGCGATCGCAAACCCGGTTCCGGCGAGGGCCTCACTAAGACTCTTACACACACGCGCTGATTCCAGCACGTCCATCGCCCCCGCAGCGAACCACACCGCCTGCGGATCGGGATAGCGCTGCGGATTGACCATTGCGAGATCGGTGATGCCCATGGTACGCATCGCGCGCGCTGCAGCGCCGATGTTGCCCGGATGCGAGGTGCCGCACAGCACGATGCGAATATTTTTGAGCGATGTGAGGGGCCTGTTAACCATTATTTCGTGAGCTGCGTTGCGGTCAAAATTGTCGGTGGCAAGGCGCTTGCCACAGCGCCATATCGCAAATATGGACAAGGCAAGCAACGCGGCCAGCGGCAATTCTGACCGCAACCCGCAGGGACGGGATGATTCCGGCCCATGGCATTGTTGCCCCTTCGCTTATTTGCCTGCGGGCAAACCGCGCTCGGCGCGCCTCGCCCTGAACCAGAATCATCCTCGTCGCACTCATGAAATAATGGTTAACAGGCCCCGGTGTTCACGTAAAATACGGACCGGTCGTTCCGGCCCCTGAAATTTTCAGATCATTCCGGATCAGACTGCAATCCGCTCTTTATTGATTACCCGCCGTCCACTCATTGCCGCCAACTCACCGCTGCCTACAGATTGCCATTCACCATGCATCCCATGCTCAACATCGCGATCAAAGCCGCACGCCGCGCCGGCGGCATCATCAACCGCGCGAGCCGGAATCTCGATGTCATTGCCGTCAAGGAAAAAGCTGCAAATGATTTCGTGTCGGACGTGGACCGCGAAGCCGAACAGGCCATCATCCGCACGCTGCGCGAAGCCTATCCGGCACACGCGATTTTAGCAGAGGAATCCGGCGCTTCCGGCACCTCCGAATACCAGTGGATCATCGATCCGCTCGACGGCACCACCAATTTCCTGCACGGCTTTCCGCAATACGCGGTGTCAATCGCGCTGCTGCACAAGGGCGTGATCAACCAGGCCGTAATTTACGATCCCGGGCGCAACGATCTGTTTACCGCGACCAAGGGCCGCGGCGCCTACCTCAATGAAACCCGGCTGCGCGTCAGCAAACGCCCTCACCTGCAACCCTGCCTGATCGGTACCGGTTTTCCGTACCGCCAGCTTGAGCATCTGGAAGCCTATCTCGGCATGATGCGCGACATCATCAAACACACAGCCGGCGTGCGCCGCCCGGGATCCGCCGCACTGGACCTGGCATACGTCGCTGCCGGACGCCTGGACGGTTTCTGGGAACTGGGCCTGAGCAAATGGGATATCGCCGCGGGCGCACTGCTGATCACCGAAGCCGGCGGCCTGGTGGGCGACCTGCAGGGCAATGACCGTTATCTCGAAAGCGGCAACATCGTCGCCGGCAATCCCAAGGTGTTCGCACAACTGCTGCCGCTGCTCGCACCGCATCTGACGCCGGCGCTGAAAATCGCCTAGATCAATCGGTCCGGCGCTGGCGCCGGCAGCGGAAGCTCATTCCGTCGGCTTCATCCCGACTACGCTGCTGCGGATGTGCAGGTCGCGCTGCGGGAACGGAATCTGGATGCCGTTGCTCTGAAAAATGTCGTAGATCGCGAAATTGAGCTTACTGACCAGCCTGCCCTTGCGCGTCGCGCCGCTGGTTGTCCAGACCCGCAGTTCGAGATTGAGCGCGCTGTCACCGAACGCCATGAAGCGGACCACCGGTGCGGGATCGGCAATTACGTCGGGTTCCGCCCCGGCCACGTCCAGCAGCAGTTTCTCGACCCTGCGCAGATCGCTGCCATAGGCCACACCGACCGGGATTTTCAGTCGTACCCTGGCATCGTTGTACTTCCAGTTGACCACGTTTTCGGTGATGAACTTCGAGTTCGGCACGATGATGTTGATATTGTCATTGGTCAGCACCACGGTACCGCGCGCGCCGATTTCGACGACATCGCCCTCGATGTTGTCAACGACGATGCGGTCGCCGATCTTGATCGGACGCTCGAACATGATGATCAGGCCGCTGATGAAATTGCCCACCACGTTCTGCAGGCCGAACCCCACGCCGATACCGACGGCACCGGCGAGCACATTCAACGTCGTCAGGTTGATTCCGGCGGTCTGCAGAATAATCAGCAGTCCGAGCAGGAGCACGACATAGCGCGTAATCGTGGCGACGGCATGACGCGCCCCTACGTCCATCCCGGTGCGCGCCAGCGCCCGGTTCGCCATCCAGTTCCGCAATTTGCCTGCGACATAAAACAACACCACGACCAGAATGAGGATGTGGGCAAGGGTCCAAAGCGTAAACGGACGCCCGCCCAGCTCGAATAAGGAAATGTCGAGCACTGCCTTTGCTTTCTCAAACCAGCCGTAAAACGCCTGCATCCAAGCCTCCGGAAAGCCGGTTCAACCGGTTATTGCGACATGCCCGCCAGTGTACGCAGTTCCGCCGCGCGCGGGGAGCGCATCTGATCCAGCGCCTGCAGTGCTTGCCGCACATCTGCCGTGCGCCCGGAAAGCGATGCCGCCCGTCCCAGGCCGAACCACGCATCGGGCAGTCCCGGATCGATGGTAAGTGCGCGCCGGTACGCCGCGATTGCTGCAGCATAGCGCGCCAGATCCACGTAGGCATCTCCAAGCAGGCGGTACGTCAACGCTGATTCACGCACCACCAGCAAGGCGCGCTCCAGCGTCGTCACGGCGCCTCTCGCATCACCTGACGCCCGCTGTGCCTCCGCCAGAAAATGGTACGCCGTCGGATCATCGGGCGAGAGTCGCACCATGTCGCTGAAGTATTCCACGGCCCGTGGAAATTCGCGCAACTGGGATGAGGCATACCCGCCGATCATGCGCCATTCGGAGCTGAACGGATCCGTTTTGATGTTGGTATCGGCGAAGCGCACCATTTCACGCCAGTCGCCCTTCCGTTCGAGTTCGATGATGCGGTCGCGATTGCCGCTCTCGACGTTCTCCAGGTGGCTCAGCAACATCGGTACCGTGCCATCCGGTATCAATGAGTTGAGCAGCATCTGTTGCGGCGTGCAGGCCACGCCCAGCACCACCAGAAGGACCGCAGCGGCGGCACGGAAAATTTTTCGGATCACGGTGCCGGCACGTTGAGCACCGTCCAGTAATGGCGTATCTGTTCGGCAACATCGCGGAATTTCTCGAAATCCACCGGTTTGACGATATAGGAATTCGCACCATGCTCATACGCGGTCTCGATATCGCGCCCGGTGGACGACGTCGTCAGCATGATCACCGGGATATTGGCCGACACCGCATGCGTCCGCAATTCCTTGAGCAGTTCCAGTCCGTTAACCCGTGGCATATTGACGTCGAGCAGGATCATCGCCGGCTTGGATTCGCCGGATTCCCAGCGCGGAATCCATGCCAGCGCCTCCTCGCTGTTGCGCGCGACAGTAACCGGGTTCGCCACGCGGTTCTGCTGAAACGCCCGCAGCGTCAACTCGACATCCATCGGATTGTCGTCGATCAGCAATATCGAGTGCACTACCTGGGAATCTCCGGATAAACCGCTGTACCTTTGCCGGAAACGCGTTCTGCCCGGCACCTGCCACCCGTATGTTGCGTGGCGCCATGCTCCATCGTCCATCTGCACCGGCTCCCGGACACTCACGGTTCAGGCCCCGTCACTCTGCATCCCGGACCATGTAATCATGGGACTTCATGTCGCATTCCGCATCGTTGTCACTAACACACAGGATACACGACGCATCATGGTCACGTCCGCCGGCCACCGCCCGTAGCACCCGGAGCCCGTCGCCTGAGCGTGAGCGACAGCCCTCCTTCCGCCCTGAGGATTACGACATTCCGCGCGCAAAGTTTATAGCGGCAGTCCGGTGCTGCACGATTTGCCAGAATGAAATAATTTTGTTTTTGAATCAAGCCACTAAGTCGGGCAGCCCAGGGTTTTGGCACGCCATGCCGTGCACTGCAGCGCCGCAGAATCTGCAGGCCGCCATCGTCCCAGCCCACGAACCGGTCACGGCTTTACCGGCTACTGCCGCACATTCACGTCACCCGGACACGCGCAATTGCAATGCCCGCCGGAGATTGCCCGCGGGCATCTCGTAAAATACGACCCCATGAAGCCGGAAACACCGTTCGCCGCCCACACCCCGATGATGCAGCAGTATCTGCGCATCAAGTCCGACCATTCGGATCTGCTGGTGTTCTACCGGATGGGCGATTTCTACGAACTGTTTTTTGAAGACGCCGAAAAAGCGGCACGGCTGCTCGACATCACGCTGACGACGCGCGGTGAATCGGCCGGAGCACC
>Ga0224505_10001871_pt1 | contig 12852 bp, 10 predicted proteins | sample SF_Jan12_sed_USG_FD_169102 | JGI IMG/M metagenome (GOLD analysis project Ga0224505, IMG submission 169102) | Sediment microbial communities from San Francisco Bay, California, United States - SF_Jan12_sed_USGS_4_1 | ecosystem: Environmental > Aquatic > Marine > Sediment | place: USA: California...
GATGGGATCTCGGGGGTGGTGTACCTCGCCGACCGCCTCGAGAAGCCGGTGCTCATCGAGGGACCGGCCGGCACCGGAAAGACCCAGCTGGCCAAGAGCGTGGCCGAGATGCTCGGGGCCCGCCTGATACGCCTCCAGTGCTACGAGGGTCTCGACGAGTCCAAGGCGCTGTACGAATGGAACTACAAGAAGCAGCTGCTGCGCATCCAGGCCGAGCGCAACAAGGACGGTTCCTGGTCCGATCTCGAGGAGGACATCTTCAGCGACGAGTTCCTCCTCACCCGACCGCTGCTCGAGGCCATCCGGGCCGACGACCCGGTGGTGCTTCTCATCGACGAGGTCGACCGGGTCGAGATCGAGACCGAGGCGCTGCTGCTCGAGATCCTCAGCGACTTCCAGGTGTCGATCCCCGAATTGGGCACCATCCACGCCAAGCAGATCCCGCTGGTCTTTCTCACCTCCAACAACACCCGCGAGTTGTCCGAGGCACTCAAGCGGCGTTGCCTGTTCCTGCACGTCGACTATCCCGACATGGAACGGGAGAAGCAGATCGTGCTCACCAAGGTGCCCGACATCACCGACAACCTGGCCGATCAGGTCGCCCGCGTCGTTCGCTCCATCCGCCAGCTCGAGCTGAAGAAGCATCCCTCCGTGTCCGAGACGCTCGACTGGGCCCAGACACTCATGCTGCTCGGCGTCGAACACATCGACGAGAAGACGGCAACCGAGACGGTCAACATCTTGTTGAAATACCAGAGCGACATCACCAAGGTGGTCAAGGAGTTCGGCACCAACGACGAGCTCGTCCCGTGACGATCCGCCTCCGATGAGCGTCACTCAGAGCACGCCCATCCTCGAGCTGCTGGGTGGCTTCATCCACGAGCTACGCGAAGCCGGATTGCCGGTGAGCCTCACCGAGAACCTCGATGCCATGGAGGCCATCAAGTACATACCGATCGAGGATCGGGCCGCCTTCAAGTACGCCTTGGCGGCCACCCTGGTGAAGAACAACAACCACTGGCAGGCCTTCGACACGGTTTTCGAGGTGTACTTCTCGCTGCGGGGCTCGCAGTACAGCATCGAGGACGGCGAGCCGTCCGCCCTCGACGACATCGACGATGCCGACGAGCACGACGGCCAGGGGCAGGGCCAAGGTCAGGGCCAGGGCCAGGGCGGAGGGCAGGGACTCACCCCGGAGGAGATGGCCGAGCTCTTGTACCGAGCCCTCCAGAGCGGCGATCAGTCCATGATGTCGGGGCTGGCCCGCAGTGCCGTCCGTCAGTACGCCGGAATGGAGCCGGGCCGTCCCGTGGGTGGCACCTACTACCTGTACCGCACGTTGCGGAACCTCGATCTCGACGGCGTGCTCGACCGGCTGATGCAGGAGACCCGCGACGATCAGCCCGATCTGGGCAAGCTCGACGAGCGACTGGCCAACGACGAGTACAAGGCCCGCGTCGATCAGTTGAAGAAGGAGATCGAGGCCGAGATCCGGCGCATGCTGGTGGCCGACCGCGGGGTCGAGGCCATGGCACGAACGCTGCGCAAACCGCTGCCCGAAGACGTCGACTTCATGCACGCCACCCGAGACGAGATGGCCAACCTGCGCAAGGCCATCTACCCGCTCACGCGAAAACTAGCTGCGAAACTGGCCCGCAAACGTCGCCATGGACGACGAGGGCCGTTGGACTTCCGCCGCACCGTACGAGCGTCGCTCAGCTACGGCGGTGTTCCCGCCGACCCCAAGTTCCGCAACCCGCGGCCCCACAAGCCCGAGATCATGGTGGTGGCCGACATCAGCGGATCGGTGGCCGCGTTCGCTCGCTTCACCTTGCACCTGGTGTACGCCATCAGCAGCCAGTTCTCGAAGGTGCGCTCGTTCGTGTTCATCGACGGGCTCGACGAAGTCACCCGTTTCTTCGAAGGGGTCGATGACATCGCCGAAGCCGTCCACCGGGTGAACACCGAGGCCGACGTGGTCTGGGTGGATGGTCACAGCGACTACGGCCACGCATTCGGGGTGTTCTGGGAGAAGTACGCCAAGGATGTCGGTCCCAAGACCACCGTGCTCATCCTGGGTGACGCCCGCAACAACTACCACGCCAGCCAGAGCTGGATCATCAAGGAGATCAGCGAGAAGGCCCGTCAGGTGCACTGGCTCAATCCCGAACCGCTGAGCTACTGGGACACCGGTGACTCCATCGTGGGCGAGTACAGCCAGCACTGCGACGGCACCTTCGAGGTGCGCAACCTGCGCCAGCTGGAAGCGTTCGTCGAGAAGCTCGTCTGACGGCCGCGCCGTCGGCGGCGCGGCCGGTCGCCGGCCACCGAAGGACCCGCGCGGCTGGGAACGTCGTGTGGTCCGGCCCGGTTTCTTCCGCTCTGGTTCGCGGTGCTCACGGGCCGCTCGGGCCCGGGCGCCTCAGCCGCGGAGCAACTCGCTGACCCGGAACGCCAGATCCACCGACTGCCGGCCGTTGAGGCGCGGATCGCACATCGTCTCGTAGCGCTGTTCGAGATCGCCGTCGACCAGTTCGTCGGATCCACCGAGGCATTCGGTGACGTCGTCGCCGGTGAGCTCGACGTGGACCCCGCCGGCGATGGTGCCGGCGCGATGGTGGGCATCGAAGAACCCCGAGATCTCGGCCAACACCTGGTCGAAGTGGCGGGTCTTGCGGCCCGACTCCGACGTGTACGTGTTTCCGTGCATGGGATCGGTGACCCACACCACGGGATGCTCGGCGTCGGTCACCCTCCGGAGCAGAGGGGGAAGCCGTTCGGCGACGGCGTCGGCTCCCATGCGGGTGATCAGCGTCAGCCGACCGGGGATCCGGTCGGGGTTGAGTGCCTCGCAGAGTCCGACGACCTGGTCGATGGTGGCCGTCGGGCCGATCTTGACGCCCAGGGGGTTCTCGACACCCCGGAGGAACTCGACATGGGCCCCGTCGAGCTGGCGGGTTCGCTCGCCCACCCACAGCATGTGAGCCGAGCAGTCGTACCAGTTGCCCGTGAGTGAGTCCTGGCGGGTCAGCGCCTCCTCGTAGTCGAGCACCAACGCCTCGTGGCTGGTGAAGAAGTCCACGTGGTGCAGCTGGGGCGTGTTGACCGAGCTGATCCCACACGCGGTCATGAACTGCAGGGCCCGATCGATGTCCTCGGCCATCTGGCTGTAGCGCTGGCCGGCCGGGCTGGTGGCCACGAACTCGCGATTCCAGCTGGAGACCTGGCTGAGATCGGCGTAGCCGCCCTGGGTGAAAGCCCGGAGCAGGTTGAGGGTGCTGGCCGCCCGGTTGTAGGCGGTGATGAGCCGCTCGGGGTCCGGTTGGCGTTCGGCCTCGCTGAAGCCCACGTCGTTCACCAGGTGCCCGAGGAAGGACGGCAGTTCGGTGTCGTCGCGGGTCTCGGTGGGGCTGGAGCGGGGTTTGGCGAACTGGCCCGCGATGCGGCCGACCTTCACCACCGGAAGGCCACCGGAGTAGGTGAGGACGATCGCCATCTGGAGGATGACGCGCAGACGGTCGCGGATGGAGTCGGCCGATGAGTCGAACGACTCGGCGCAGTCGCCGGCCTGGAGCAGGAACGCCTCGCCCCGGCTGACCGCCGCCAGTTGGTCGGTGAGGGTGCGGGCCTCGCCCGCGAAGACCAGCGGGGGCAGGTCGCGCAGCGACTTGCGCGCTCGGTCGAGGTCGGCTTCGTCGGGCCAGACGGGCTGGTGCCTGGCCTCGGATCGCCGCCACGAATCAGGGCTCCACGTGGGTTTCACGTTGTCAGTCTGGAGGTTGTGGCGTCCGTCGCCAACCGGTTATCGACCGAAGGCCCAAAACGTCGAGATGGTGGGCGCCCAGGGGCACCCACCACCTCGTGTTGTTCTGGGATGGTTCGCTCAGGCGGCGTCGACGCGGGTGGCGGCCTGCTCGCGGACGGTGTTGACCGCTCGCTTGACCAGACGGCGAGCTGCTTCGGCGGTGACGCCGAGCTCTTCGCCCACCTCGCGGTAGCTGCGCTTGCGACCGTCGTGGAGCCCGAAACGCTGTTCCACCGCGTACCGGGCCCGATTGTCGAGCACGTCGAGCAGATCGGTGACCATCTGCGTCTCGACGCGGGCCATGACCTCGGATTCGGGGCCCGGCTTGGCGTCGGGGAGCAGGTCGACCAGCTCGTTGCTGTCATCGTCGCCGATGGTGCGGTCGAGCGAGGTCGGGGTGGTCAGTCGGTGGAGGCGGGCGTGCTCATCGTCGAGCTCGTCACCGTCACCCGAAACCGCCCGCAGGGCGGCCCGAAGGCTCGCCGAACGGTCACCGGGAAGGCGGACCAGGCTGGCCTTCTGGTCGAGCGCCCGGCCGATGGCCTGGCGGATCCAGAAGGTGGCGTAGGTCGAGAACTTGAAGCCCTTGCGCCAATCGAACTTGTCGACGGCGTGCTCGAGGCCCAAGTTGCCTTCCTGGATGAGGTCGAGCAGTTCCATGCCCGGGGGCAGGGGATAGCGGCGAGCGACGCTCACCACCAGCCGGAGGTTGGCCCGAATGAACCGATCCTTGGCCACCGCCGCTCGGCGGACGGCCCGGTCGAGCTCGCGCCCGGTTTCTCCGTCTTCCTTTCGGGCACGTGCTTCGGCGCCCTTCTCGATGATCTGCGACAGCTCGCGTTCCTCCTGAGCATTCAGGAGCGGAACCATGCCGATCTCATTCAGATATTGTCCTACTGAGTCACTCATTACATCTCTTCCAACGGGATCGGCCACGCGCCGATTCCCTGCGATGGGGGATTTTCCGCCCGGCAGTGCGCGGAAGCCTTCAATTCAACAACATCTGCGCACTCACGTCTCGCGGGATGCTATGACATGCGTCACCCGCTGAGGCCGCGCTCTGCCCATCAGTATCTTGACGCAAGAGCAAGCCCGTGTAAAGGACCCTCGGAAATTTCCGCCCGATCGGCCCGACTCGCCGCAGTTGCGGGCCGGCAGACCCGTAGAATCCGCCCGTGGCTGGCACGCGCATCGGGATCTTCGGCGGGACGTTCGATCCCCCGCACGTCGGCCATCTGGCCACCGCGGTCAACGTGACCCACGACCTCCATCTGGACCGGATGCTGCTGGTGGTGGCCAACGTGCCTTGGCAGAAGGTCGGCACCCGACAGATCTCGTCCCCCGCCGACCGGTTGGCCATGGTGGAAGCGGCCGTCGCGGCCAGCCCACTCCTGGACGCGTCATCGCTCGAGCTCGAGCGGGGCGGCGAGACCTACACCGCGGACACGTTGTCCGAGCTGTCGGCCCAGGACCCCGACGCCGAACTGTTCCTCGTGGTCGGCGCCGACGCCGCCGCTGGGCTCGACACGTGGAAGCGACCCGACGAGATCCGCGAGCGATGCACGGTCGTCGTCGTGGATCGTCCGGGACGGCGCAACGGACGACCCCCCGAGTCGTGGGAGTACGTGCACGTCCCCGTCCCGCAGATCGACATCTCCAGCAGTGACCTGCGCGAGCGGTTTCGCGACGGTCGCCCGGTCGACTACCTGGTACCCCCGGAGGTGCTGGCGGTGATCACCCGGCGAGGCATCTACGGTGACGCCGCGTGAACGATGCGGCGCCGACGACGGCACAGACGGTTGGACCGGCGGCGTTCGGTTGGCGATGGATCTTCCCGCTGGTCAGCCTGGTCGCCGCGCTGGCCGTGCCCTTCCTGGCCCGGGAGGCGAGCGACGCGGTGCTCAGTTCCACCGGCGGGATCGAGGTCACCGGCGAACGGGTCGACGATCCCGCAGCGGCGGGCTACCTGGCCTTCGTCGTGGCCAGTCCCACCGCCATCGTGTTCGACATCGACGAGGACGACCGGCTGGTCGGCGCCGCGTTCATCGGACTCAGCGGCAGCGCCGGTGGGCGGGTGTTGGCCGTCCCGGCCGAGCTGGCGGTCGAGCCCGAGCCAGGGGCGCTCGAGACCCTGGCCCTGGCCTACGAGGGCGGGGGGGTGGAGCGGGCCCGGAACGGATTCGAACGCATGCTGGGCATCTCGGTCGACTCGGTGTTCGAGATGAGCCCGGCCGATCGGGCTGCGGCCATGCAGCCGGCTCTTCCCGTGGAGTACAGCCTGGTCACCTCGCTGGAGGACGAGGACGGCAACCCCATCTTCGCCCGCGGGCGCCTCGAGCTGGACGAGTCGGCGGCGCTCGATGTGGTTTCGGCGCTGGGCCCCAACGAGTTCGGCTACGTGCGCGCCGACCGGCAGCGAGCCTTGTGGGAAACCTGGATCGAGGAGGTCGGTCGCCAGTTGGCTGCAGCCGGCCTCGAGATCGAAGAGCACGATCTGGGTTCGCCGTCGGGGTACGTGGAGGCGCTGGCGTCGGGCATCCATCGGGTCGACCTCATTCCCGCCGAGCAGGCCCTGATCGGCGAAGGCAAACCGTTCTACCTCGCCGACGAGACCTACGCTCCGGCGGTCGTGGCCGATCTGGTGGTGTTCCCGGAGCTGTTCGAGGACACCCGGCCCTCGGTGCAGGTGGAGAACGGAACCACTGACCAGTCGCTGCACGACGTCGCCGCCGACGCGGTCGAACAGGGCGGTGGCAAGGTGGTGGTCATCAGCAATGCCTTCGCCCTCGACGTGGCCGAGACCGTGGTCGCGGTCCACGACCCCGCCTACGTGTCGACCGCGCAATCCGTCGCCGCCCAACTGGGCGGTGTGCCGGTGGAGGTGGTCGCCGAGGAAGAAGCCGACGTCGACATCGTCGTCATCATCGGAGCCGACCTGGTGGAGGCGCCTTCGTGAGCGACCTCGACGTGTGTCGGGCGGCCCGAGCGGCCGACGACAAGCTGGCCCTCGACACGGTGGTGATCGACGTTGGTGATGTACTGGCCATAACCGACCACTTCGTGATCACGTCGGGACGCAACACCCGACAGGTGCGCGCCATCGTCGAGGCCGTCAACGAGGAGATGGCCCGAACGGGGGATCGCAAGCCGCTGCGCACCGAAGGAACCGATACCCACGAGTGGGTGTTGGTCGACTACGGCGACTTCGTCCTGCACGTCTTCCTCGACGAGATCCGCGAGTACTACGAGCTGGAGCGGCTCTGGGGCGACCGGCCCCGGGTCGACTGGAGTGCCTAGAGCGCGGTGCGGAGGCTCGGGACGACCGCCGGTCGCCGAGGCCGCCGATTCCGTGGAGCTAAGGGGAATTGAACCCCTGACCTCTTCCATGCCATGGAAGCGCTCTACCAACTGAGCTATAGCCCCGGAGAACTCCGAAGGTTAGCAGCGGTCCTCGCCGATCCGGACGCCGGAATCGCCGAAGGGCCCGACGCCGTGTCGAGCCGGGCCCCCGATCGGAAAGGACCACCGTGGCCGTGGGGGCGCGTCGCTAGCATGGCCCGATGGCCGACCCCTTCGTACCCCAGGACTTCGAGGTCACGTGGCAACGGCGTTGGCTCGACAGCGGCCTGTACGAGATCGACAACGACGATCCGCGACCGCCGTTCTACGTGCTGTCGATGTACCCCTATCCGAGCGGTCCGGCCCACATCGGTCACGTACGGAACTACACCTTCGGCGACCTGCTGGTGCGGTACCGGACGATGTGCGGCGACGGCGTGCTCTCGCCCATCGGATTCGACAGCTTCGGGCTGCCTGCCGAGAACGCGGCCCTCAAGTCCGGCACCCATCCACGGGTGCACACCGACGCGAACGTCGAGCGCCTGTCGGCCTCCCTGAAGCGCATCGGCGCGGTGTACGACTGGCGCCGGATGGTGAAGAGCCACGACCCCGACTACATGCGGTGGGGGCAGTGGATCTTCCTGCGCTTCCACGAGGCCGGCCTGGTGTACCGCGACACCTCGCCGGTCAACTGGTGTCCGGGCTGCCAGACAGTGCTGGCCAATGAACAGGTGCTGAGCGACGGCACCTGCGAACGCTCGGGCGACCTGGTCGAGCGGCACGACATGGAGCAGTGGTTCTACCGGATCACCCGCTACGCCCAGGAGCTGCTCGACGACCTGGACGACCTCGAGTGGCCCGATCGGGTGAAGACCATGCAGCGCAACTGGATCGGTCGCAGCGAGGGCGCCGAGTTCGAACTGCCCATCGCGGACGAGTCCGGTGCCGCGCGCACCGACGTCGAGGGGCTACCGGTCTTCACGACGCGACCCGACACCAGCTTCGGCATGACCTTCGCGGTCATGTCCCCCGAGCACCCCCGGGTGCCCGAGCTCACCTCGGCCGATCAGCGCGCTGTGGTCGATGCGTTTCGGGCGCAGGCCGCCGATCGCTCCGAGATCGATCGCCTGTCCACCGAGGGTGACATCACCAAGCGGGGCGTCTCCACCGGATCCCGTGTGGTGAATCCCTTCACCGGTGACGCCATTCCGCTGTTCCTGGCCGACTACGTGCTGATGACCTACGGAACGGGCGCCATCATGGCCGTGCCGGGACAGGACCAGCGGGACTGGGACTTCGCCACCGCCTACGACCTGCCCATCGTGCGGACGGTGGCGCCTCCCGACGACTTCGACGGTGAGGCCTACACGGGCGATGGTCCCGCCATCAACAGCCAGTGGCTCGACGGCATGGCGGTGGACGAGGCCAAGGAAGCGGCCACGGCGTGGCTCGAAGAACAGGCCATCGGCCATCGCAAGGTCAACTTCCGGCTCCGGGACTGGTTGCTGAGTCGGCAGCGCTACTGGGGATGCCCCATACCCATGCTCTACTGCGAGGCGTGTGGTCTGGTGCCCGTGCCCGACGACCAGCTGCCGGTGCTGCTGCCCGACGACATCGAGTTCCAACCGAGCGGACAATCGCCACTGCTCAGCCACCGCGGGTTCCTCCACACCGAGTGTCCGGCGTGTGGGGGGCCGGCTCGACGCGAGACCGACACGATGGACACGTTCGTCGACTCGTCGTGGTACTTCCTGCGCTTCACCGACCCGGCCAACGAGGATCTGCCCTTCGCGCTCGAAGCCGTCGATCGCTGGTTGCCGGTCGATCAGTACATCGGTGGGGTGGAGCACGCCATCCTGCATCTGCTGTACGCCCGCTTCTTCACCAAGGCCCTCGCCGACCTGGGCTATGCGCCGGCCCGATTGCGCGAGCCCTTCAGGCGGCTGTTCACCCAGGGCATGGTGCGCATGGGCGGCGGCAAGATGTCCAAGAGCAAGGGCAACCTGGTGACGCCCGAGGCGATCATCGACGAGTACGGGGCCGACAGCCTGCGACTGGCCATCCTCCAGGTGAAGCCACCGGCCGAGGATGTCGACTGGGAGGACTTCCAGATCGACGGCTGCGCCAGGTTCCTCAACCGGGTGTGGCGACTGGCCATCCCCGACGGCGAGGTCGTCGCCGACGCCCGCCAGGGCAAGACCACCGCCGCCGACGAGGCCATCGATGTGGCCACGCACCGCCTCATCCACCGTGTCACCGCCGACCTCGATCGGTGGTCGTACAACACCGCGGTGGCGGCCTACATGGAGTTCACCAACGACCTCTACAGGTACGTGCAGTCGAGCGATGGGCCCCACGGAGCGACCCTCGACTTCGCCGTGGACACCTTGCTGACCCTGTTGGCGCCGACCGTGCCCCACACCGCAGCCGAGCTGTACCAACGTCGGCGTGGGACCCACGTCCACGAACAACCATGGCCCGCGGCCGACCCGACCAAGCTGGTGGAGGACACGGTCACCATGATCGTGCAGGTGAACGGCAAGGTGCGCGATCGCATCGATGTGTCGGCCGGCATCGGCGAGGACGAAGCGGTGGCCCTGGCGGTCGCCTCGGAGAAGATCGCGGCGTACCTCGACGGTGGTGACCCCCGGAAGGTGATCGCCAGGCCGCCCAAGCTCGTCAACCTCGTCGTGTGAGCGGCACCCTCGACGAGGCGATCGTCGCGCTGGTGCCGACTGCGCCGCATCGCATCGAGACCATCGGGCAGGGCCACATCAACACCACGATCCGGGTGCACGGCGATGACGGCACCAGCTGGTGTCTCCAACGGCTCAATCCGGTGTTCGCCGACGGGCGGATCGTCATGGCCAACGCCGAGATGATCGTCGCCCAGTTGCGCCGGCTGGGGCACCCCACGATCGAGCTGGCCGTCGGCGGTGACGGCCGGGCCTGGCATCAGACCACCGACCGGTCCATCTGGCGGGCCTACCGCTGGATCCCGGGCCAGGTGGCGGCCGATCACCCCACGCCACAGTGGTCGGCCATCGCCCACCACCTGGGCTCGTTCGTTGCCGCACTGGCCGACCTGGACGATTCGCAGGTGGTCACCGTCGTCGACCGTTTCCACGACCCGGCCGACCGTTGGCGCCGCCTCGAGCAGGCGATCGACCAGGATCAGGCCGGCCGCCGGAAGAGCTGTACCGAGGACCTGGATCGACTACGACGACTGGCCGACGCGATCTGGGTCCGGACCCCGGCGCCTCGGTGGCACCGCCTTCCACGTCAGATCGTCCACAACGACACCAAGGTGGCGAACGTGGTCGTCGATGGCGCGGGAGCCCCGCTGGCCCTCATCGACCTCGACACCACGATGATGGGCTCGCCCCTCAACGACCTGGGCGAGTTCACGCGTGGCTGCCGCGGCATCGCCGGTCCCGAGCACGCAGAAGAGCTGGCCGACCTGGTGCGGGCGTTCGTCGACGGCCTCGGTCGTCCGGTCACCGCCCCGGAATGGGAGGGGCTGGCGTCGGCCGGTGCGGTGCTGTCGTTCGAGAACGCCACACGGGCAATGACGGATCATCTCGATGGCGATCGGTACTACGAGCTCGGGGCCGGGGTGAACCTCCAGCGTTGCCGCCGGCACCTGGTCCGCAGCGAGGTCTTGTTGGCCATGAGTCCAGCGGTGGCCGAGGCGTTGGATCGCCATGCGGAGCCCGACAAGACCCCGGGATAGGGTCGGCCGGTGCAGTTCCACCCGGCCAACGTGCTCAGCGCCGACATCCGGGCCGCCGAGCCGGTGTGGCTGGTCGTGCACGCCACGGGCGTCCTGCGGACCGACGACAGCTGGCCCACCGAGGGACTGCCCTCGCCCGAACCGGTACACGTCTTGGGCACCCTCGACCGTCGTCCGGTGTACGGCGTGGGTGTGCCCGACGCCGCCGAGGCGCCGCCGGGGAGCCGCTTCGTGGATCTGTTCAGCCTGCACGCCGAAGTCGGTCACGAGCAGTGGCTGATGGCCGGCCGGGCCGTCCAGATCGTGGAATGGGCCCGCACCCACCGCTTCTGTGGTCGCTGCGGCGTCGACAACATCCTCGCCGACGGCGAGCGGGCGATGCGGTGTCCCCGGTGCGGGCTGCTGTCGTTCCCGCGTCTGTCGCCGGCGGTGATCATGGCCGTGCACCGCGACGACGAGATCCTGCTGGCTCGTGGCGCCCAGTTCGTGGTGCCCATGTACTCCACGCTGGCGGGGTTCGTGGAGCCCGGTGAGACCATCGAGGCTGCCGTGCGTCGGGAAGTCCGCGAGGAGGTGGGGCTCACCGTTGGTGGGCTCGAGTACTTCGACAGTCAGCCCTGGCCGTTCCCCAACTCGCTGATGCTCGGGTTCTTCGCCGAGTACCACAGCGGTCAGATCGTGCCCGATCCGACCGAGATCCTGGAAGCCAGTTGGTATCACTACGGCGACCTCCCGGCGATCCCGCCCGATCTCAGCATCGCCAACCGGCTGATCATGGAGTTCGTCCGCCGCCGAACCGGGTGACCCGTGGTGTGGCGGGCCACCGTGCAGTAGCGTTGGGTCCACCGATCCACGAGGAGTGCCCATGGCGACCGACATCTTGGTGCATGTCGATGACGAGCCAGGTGCGCTGGCCAGAGTGGGCCATGCGCTGGGAGCGGCCGGCGTGAACATCGAGGGTATGTGCGCGGTCACCAACGGTGGGGGAGCAGCCGAGGTGCACCTGCTGGTCGACGACCCGGCACCGGCCTACGGCGCCCTCGAGCGGCTCGGGGTCGAGGTCGTGCTCGACCGTGAGGTGGCCGTGGTGACCGTGAAGGACGAGCCCGGGGTGCTGGGTGAGGTCACCGAACGGCTCAGCGAGGCCGGCGTGAACCTCAGCCTGGCCTACCTCGCCACCGGAACACGACTGGTGCTGGCCGCCGACGACCTGGCCGCGGCCCGTGCGGCGCTGACCTAGCGCAGCCGGCAGGGCACCGCAGGTGCGGGCCGGCCACCTTCGACCGCATCGAGGAACGCCTCCAGTTCGTCGGCCGCAGTGGCGTACGCCGCTTCGGTCGAGCGTCTCGACCGGGAGAACACCATCCCGCCCACCCGGCCGTCGGCGTCGAACAGTGCCGCCCCGGAGTCTCCCGGCTCGATCGATGCCGACACCCGGTACCCCTGGCGAGCGCTCTCGATCTTGTCGTAGATGTCGGTGATGTGGATCAGGAGGGCGTCGGTGACCACGTAGGTGGCCGTGGTGGGGGGATCATCGCCCACGTCGACGAGTACCCCCCGGCGGTCCGGCGCCAGTTCACCGAAGCGCACCTCGGGACCGCTCAACCCGGCAACCGACAACAAGGCCAGGTCGGCGACGGTGTCGATGGCGGTGATGGTGGCCGGCCGGGAATGGCCGCGATGATCGACGACGAGGACATCGTCGGCTCCGGCCACCACGTGGGCCACCGTGAGCACGTCCTGGCCGCCTATGGCGATGCCGGCACCGCGAGTCGGCACGGCCCCGCACCCGATGGCTTCGATGGCCATCGCCGTCTGCTCGACGCCCGCGTCGTGGGCCGGGTCCCGCAGCCACACGGTTGCTCCGAGCGTCCCGACGGCGATGAGGATGACGGCGCTCAGCACCCAGCGACGGTTCACCAGCGGGTCAGAGGATCTGAGAGAGGAATTCCTGGGTGCGAGGTTCGCTCGGGTC
>Ga0224505_10001872_pt1 | contig 12846 bp, 10 predicted proteins | sample SF_Jan12_sed_USG_FD_169102 | JGI IMG/M metagenome (GOLD analysis project Ga0224505, IMG submission 169102) | Sediment microbial communities from San Francisco Bay, California, United States - SF_Jan12_sed_USGS_4_1 | ecosystem: Environmental > Aquatic > Marine > Sediment | place: USA: California...
TCATGTCCCATCAAGAACTTCTTGTTCCAACCCTCTCATGATTGAACATTTACCTCGAATTTCTCGCGCGCTCTTCTCTCACCGAATATGTTGTCTGATACGAAAAGGTTTGACCTTGTCTTGTTTTCCGCACGAATTTGGACACTATCCACATGACATTCATAGCCAATAACCCTCGTTTTATCCACACGTGAGAGGCTCAGCACAAGAGAGTGCCTCTCAAATGAGAGGCTTGAAACAAGAGTGAGAGGGTTCACACAAGGATATAGTGAGAGGATCCGCACAAATACCTTAGAGGGTTGACACAAAGTGAGAGGGTTGAAACAAATGTCTCATATCCAATTCCTTTTCTTTCTTGCGATATTACCTCCTTCTTCTTCCTTTGGAGTGCTTTCCCACGTACATACTTACGTTAAAGAAAAGAATACGTTACGGCAACGCTGATGCATACCAATCTTCAAAAGAAAGAGAAAACCACCCCTGTTTTGGATGGATTGATCCATTCCGAAGTCTCAATCTCGGAAATTCCAATGTGGCAACTTCCCGGGAAGGGCAAGGTCAGACCAGACACCCTTTCAAAAGTTGTCACCAGAATTATGGAAAGAGATGGGCTCCCACGGAAAGTTGAGATTGAAATTATGCCGAGTGCCAAGTGGGGATACCCAACAGTCTTGGACCTGGAATATTTTCGGGCATTTGAACGTGCTTTGACCATGATGTGGGAGCGGGAAGGTGTCGTACCGGATGTTTTAAGAATTAGTGGACGTGAATTGATACGACTGACAGGTCGTACCCCCAATGGCGATCGTCAGCAGGAGGTGCGAGAATTTTTGGATCGACTTAGTGGCTTGGTGTTGCAGGAACATCGAAAGAATGCAAAAGGTCGCCGTGCGGAAACAGGAGTCCATATTTTCGAGCGGATTGATCGTGAGGAGATGTCACCTGGTGATCGGAGTGAAGGGCAGTGGACACATCAGATTCGGCTGGCAGATTGGTATTGGGCGAATCTAAATAATTTTCATTGCCATATACAAGATCAGCGGGTCTTTTGGGCATTACAACGCGATTTGACCAAACTTCTGTATCAACATCTGCATGCCTTGTTTCGGGTGGGACGTGGAGCTGCGAGTGAGTCCTATGCAGAATTGTCGATGAACCTTAGTTTGAAGCGGTTGCGGGCGATTTCAGAAATACGACGGCAATTGAAACCAGCTCATGATGAATTGTTGCAACTTGGATTTATAGGGAAATGGTCGTTGGAGCCGATGCCGTCCCAGAAGAAGGAGTATCTCGTTCTGTGGGAGGCCGGGCCAACATGGCATGAGGTATATCAGAAAGAACGAGAACAATTAGAGCAAATTGAACGTGGACCCGTTCGCGAAGTACTCGTTGAGCATGACGATACGAAGAGCTACGAGCTTGATATCGCACACGAACAGGAAGACATAATGTACGCATTGAAGGAAATATATGATTTTGTGGGATATCGGGATCAGGCGTATGAGCCATTCTGGAAGAAAGTGATCGACAGTTTCAGCCGATCGATTCGACACCGTGTCATGGCAGAGGTAAGAGAGCTCGCTCTGAGTCGACGAATCCGCACAACACGAGCTCGAGCATTGGTTGCCGCATTCCAACGTGAAGGGAAAAAGCACAACCTTTCGGGTTGGGGGGGACAAGCAAAGAAGGTCTTGCCAGACTATTCGAGACGTGCACCGTGATCAAGAGGCTGGTTCTCACATGAAACCAGACATCGATTGTTCGAGGTCATCAATTTTGATTCATGGCTGATCGGTATTCAGGTTGCGACCGAGGCCGTGTGAAAACAGAAATGCCGAGCGAGTGAAATCTTTGTACCTGCGGCATTGGGGCTCAGTTTGACGTGGCGTGGCGGACAGGCCGTTCCGTGTCGCAACAAGACCGGACTGGCTACCCTGTCATGGCCGCCATCAGGGGTTTTACGCCGAAGATCCGCATGGTGCGCTTCAGGTTGTACGCCAGCACGTGCAAACTCACCTCCGTGTTGACCTTCGGCAACGTCTTCATCAGGAAATGCGTTGCCCCCATCCACGCCTTGAGCGTGCCGAACACGTGCTCCACGGTCTGCCGGCGTCGTGTCATGGCGTTCGGCATTCGATCCAGCCGATCCTGCATGGCGTCCAGGACCGATTCATGTTCCCAGCGCGAGATACGCCGGTAGTCGCCCGTGGTGCAGCGCGCTTTCAGCGGACAGCGCGGACAGGCCGAGGACCAGTAGCGGTGCTGCGTGAGGCCACGTTCAAGGCTCGTCATGCGATAGATCGCGTGCTCCCCGGCAGGGCAGCGGTAGGCGTTGCGCTCGGGGAGGTAGACGAAATCGCGCTTGTCGAACAGGCCCGCTGCGTGATTGTTGGAGGTCAGCGGCTTGGGCACCAAGGGGGCAATCCCCTGCTGCTCGCATTCCCGGATTTGCTCGCCATTGAAATAGCCTCGGTCGGCCAGCACCGTGAGACGTGCCTGGCCGGTCGCCTGCGCCGCGTGTTGGGCCACAGGCGAGAGCTGCTGACGGTCGTGTCCGTGGTTCGTCACCTCTTCAGTCACGATCAGATGGTGTGTCGTGTCCACGGCGATTTGCACGTTGTAGCCCACCATGCCGGTGCCGCGACCGCTCGTGGCCATGGAGCGAGCGTCCGGGTCGGTGAGTGAAATCTGGCCATCGGGCGCGTCACGCATGAGCGCACCAATTTCATTCAGGCGCTGGATCTGCGCAGTGACGGTCTGCAGTTTTTCCTTCAGATGATGCACCCGGGCCTCGGGCACTAACGCGGGATCGCGATCGGCTCGATCCAGTTCGGTGAGGTAGCGGGCGATACTGGCTTCGAGTTGCTCGATACGGGCTTGGAGCTTCCGGTCGGTGAAGTTCTTGTCGCGATTGTTCACGGCTTTGAACTTGCTGCCGTCGATGGCGACGAGGGCCTCGGAAAACAGGTTGAGCCGCCGGCACAGCAGGACGAATTCGCGGCAGACGCGACGGATCGCCGCGCCCTGGTCTTTCCGGAAGTCCGCAATGGTCTTAAAGTCAGGCCGTAACCGGGTGAGCAACCACATCAGCTCGACATTGCGCTGGGACTCGCGTTCCAGGCGCCGGCTGGACTGAATCCGATTGAGGTACCCATAGATATAGAGCTTGAGCAGCACCGCGGGATGGTAGGACGGTCTGCCGGTCGCTTCCGGTTGTACGCCATCAAACCCCTGCTTGGCCAAGTCGAGCCCGTCGACGAAGACGTCCACCACACGAACGGGATTGTCCTCGGCGATGTAGTCCTCAAGTGACTCCGGAAAGAGGGTGTGTTGCGACCGGTCTTGACCTGCCATGAAGCGCTTCATCAGGGACACCTCGTCAGGTGAGTGGACTGTACCGATGAGATCCGTCGTAGCATCGTCACCATGGGACGCGTGATCATGTGGCGGAAAATACAACGTATCGAGCGGCATCGCAATGGCAACCGATTCCCGAATGCATGGCTACCGTCCACTCGGTCACCGAAGTAGGTGACGTGGGCAAGAACAAACGATTCCGTACGGATGCGGCCCACGTTTTCACACAGCCTCGACCCAAACCGGAAGTCCACGACAGACTGCTACCAGAGGGGGTCTTACGTTGATCCACATAAGACCCCGTGATAAATGGTCCACCGTCGCAACTCATTGAAACGACAACGAGCATGGCGTATTCTTCACGAACTGTTGTGGCGTGTTAGGTGGACAGAGATTCGCAGATCCGTTTCTTATACGGATCGGCCTAAACATAGTTAGGTGTCTCGAATGCCTGCAGAGCGCAAAGTAGCAAGCCAACCGGCTAGCGCCTACGCGCGAAAGCTGCCGGAGTGGATAACTGACCACTTCAACGAGTCATTGAACTCGCACGCTCTACTTATGCAGATCACCGGCATCAGCGCCCGTGGAATCAGTGTGCTTCTCGGAATACCGAAGGTCGTCAAAGTTCTAGCTGACGTCAATGGTAACACAGACCAGCCGGACACGGTGAAGCAGCTTGAGCGCGCACAGAAGGAGGCGGAACTTGCGAGTACGGAGGTCGAAAAAGACTTTCCCGTTCTGCACGGCCTTGCTGTTGTCGCCCTCTGGAGCTGGATGGAACACTTCGTGAAAGGATTCGTCGCCCTTTGGCTCACGCATCGACGCGATGCGTTGGACGTTCAGGCTGTCCAGAAGCTGCGCGTTAGGCTCGGCGAATACTTACAACTTCGGAAGGCTGAGCAGGCGCAGTTCTTGGTGGAATTGCTAGAACAAGAACTTGCAAGTCCGCTCAAGCGCGGAGCCTCGCGGTTTGAGTCGTTGCTGCAGCCGTTCGGGTTGTCGTTCCAATTACCCGACGGCTGTGGCCAAACCCTCTTTGAGCTACAGCAAGTCAGAAACGCGATTGCCCACCGCAGCGGCCGGGCTGACAGACGACTTCGTTCAGCCTGTCCATGGCTCAAACTGAAAATCAATCAGCCGGTGCTGGTCAGTCGCAAGATGCTTAATGCCTACTCCGAAGCAGCCAGTAAGTTTCTTCTCTGCTTTCTGTATCGAGTCGGAGATGTCTACAGTGTTGACCTTCGTACTACCGAGCGAGAGGCGCCTAACCCGTCATTGCAGCCGACGGCCGTAGGCCACGACTGAATTCCAACGCTGAAGACCGCTTTATGGCGGGGTGATCTCGTTGCTGAACTTCCGCGATTGGCCGTATTGCGACTGTCGGAATCCGACCCTGAGCAGAAATACACGAGCGACCGCGACCAGAAGGGGGAGGGCTTATACCGATCCGCATTGAGAGTTTATAACTTAATACAAACATTGGCATTAACATCGCTTGTTAGCGGGTGTGCGAATCTAGGAAAAAATGATGTGTCATCTGTAGCGGATGCTCGCCAGCTAGAGGAAAAAACTATGGAAGTAATCGAGCCCAAGCGTCCTTATGCGGACAATAACCTCTTCACCTACAGTGGTCGTTGGGATGGCAAGCGGTACGTTGCAGAACGGCTGCGAACGCTTGGGCCGCCGGACGGTTACGAACAATTCGATCTGGCAATCATCGAGGTGGACGAAGAAGGCGACTTCGCAAATTCACAGCAACTTGAGATTATCGGCGATCGAATTCGCTCGGTGCGGGAGCATGGCGGAGCCATCGTCGTCGGCTTCATTCACGGTTGGCACAATAACGCCGAGTGGGATAACGCCAATTTAGAGAGTTTTCGCAAGCTCTTGAAGGCACTGATGGTGCGAGAGCTCGAAGCACATAACCGACGAGTCATTGGTGTCTACGTTGCTTGGAACGGACGGCCTGAGGACGGTATCGGCAAATGGATCAGCCGCATCCCTGGGATTAAGCATGCCACGTTCAGAGATCGGTACCGTGCGGCTGAACGTACTGGCCAGGGAGATGCTTTGTCAGAGACATTGGTCGAGCTGACAACCGCATGCAAGATGGACGTAAGCAGTTCTCATTCGGCACCGCTTATCCTTGTTGGACATTCGATGGGTGCGTTTATCCTGCAAAGCACTTTCCGTGAATTGCTTGAGCGTTCCGACAATCCACTTGTCGTGTCTTCACATCGAGGTAGCAAGGCCATCACTACCACAACCTCAGACCATTCCGTAGTCTCGACGCCGGATCTATTGCTGTCGCTGAATTCAGCCGCAGAATCTGAAGTCGCAAAAGACATAATTCAAATGATGCAGGACCAGAGATGGGAGAAACGCTTTGAACCATCGGAAGCTGGAGTAAATGTGGCTCCGTACCACCCACCGCTCCTTGTCTCTGTTACATCATCAAAGGACAAGGCAACGAACTGGATCTGGCGAGCGGGGCACTTTCTTCAGAAACCATCAACTGACGGCCATAACCCGCAGCTTGCTACACATAATTTCACCAAGTCGAACGCCAAGGCCGATTGCCAAGCGGCCGACTACCCAGACTTTGGCCAACCTTGGCATTGCTTGCACAAGGATGCGGGACACCAGAGTCCGACGCCTCGCTTCCGAATCGACTTACCGGACCACGATCGATCTAGCGGCGACCCACTCACACACACGGCCTACGATCTCATACCGAAAAATCCAGACATTCCAGCACCATTCTGGCTATTTCAGATTTCTGGAGACGTCGTTGAGGACCACAGTGACGTATTCAACTACAAAGCCGCTTCCTTCACCCTGGCGTTGATTCAGATGTCCGGTGTGCTGGCGTCGGCCGCCGGCGACGGGTGGTCCGCAAATTTTTCGGAGGTCTCGCTTGACTGAGCGCGGAAATGAAAGAAGGGACGCTACCACTGCTGTCCAAAATAATCGGGTTCTCCGAGTTCTCTTGTGTGAATGCTCCATATGAGACGGCCTCTCCTCAACGATTCGGTTCAGGTTGTCTGTGCTGCTGTCCCAAATCATGACGCAAAGAGCTGCGTTTGCGTAGGAGTGGGCATCGACAGTGGCCGCTCAAAGGGCGCATTCAGCCAGGCCCAGAGCTCCCGATAGGTCAACAGGTTGAAGCGGAGCAAGGCCGCGAGGTTTGAGAGACTCCAGGGCCACGTGGACTTCAGCTGCAGAAACTTCAGCAACAACATGGCAATCAGGGCGATCCAGATTTGGACCTGCACCGCGTTCTCACTCGTACCCACAAACGTCTTAATCCTGAGATGCTGTTTCAAGGCTTTGAAGAGCAATTCGATCTGCCACCGTTCCTTATAGATGGCAGCAACCGTACTGGCCGCGAGCTGCATGAGGTTGGTCAGGAAGGTGAGCCGTCGTTGCTGCTGCTCATCCCAGATGATCACCTGCCGCAAGGGGACCGAGCATCGGTCGGCCGCATGGGAACTGGTCAGACGAATCACCTCGTCGACTAGCACCGGACCGCGAGTCGGCACGGGGCGCTGCGCCAGGACTTCATAGCGCATATTCGTGCGCGGCCGGGTGACGAATCCCACCTCGCCGACCGTCCAGCGATGATAGAGGGCATAGTCGAGATAGCCGCGATCGATCGCCACGATGGTGCCGGGCGCAAACGTCACCTGCTGGGCGACGCGCACATCGTTGGTATCGCCATCGGTCACAAGGGCCCAGCAGGGCAAGCAGCCCTGGTGATCCAGCTGCAGATGGAGTTTCACAGCCCCCTTCGTTCGCTGGAATCGGGCCCAATCGAACACGGTGGCGCAAAGCTCAATGATGGTCGCGTCTAACGTCCGCAGTGGATGTTTAAACCGGAACCGGCGGCGCTTGGTCGCCGCGACGGCCTGGCAACGGGTGAGGACCTGAGCAAAGAGCGTCTCGTACAGCTGCCAGGGCCGATGGGCATTGGCATACGCGAGTGTCGAGCGAGTTGGCGTCCAGCGGACGCCCAAGTGGACCAACTTGCCCAGCGCGGTGGCCAAGCCGCCGCAGATCTCACGGAGCGAGTGCGCGCCCCCCATCTGACAGAACAGCATCGCCACGAAATGATCCCAACAGCTAAAGCCCTTGGCCGCGCGCTCAGCGGCGTGCTGCCGGACGGCACGAGCGAAATCCGCGCGATCGATCAGGGCGAGAATTTCCGCAAAGCAACTAGCGACGGTTACCATACAGCACCTCCGGCTTGTGGGTGACACGGCGCGGAAACGCCGTGGATGGGTGGTGATCACTACTCCATCCTACTCACAAGTCGGAGGCATTTTAAGAAGCTATTTTGGACAAGAGTGGGACAGGCTACTTTCGAACAGTCTTTGAGACTATTTGCAAATTGCCAATCCCCTTTCTCTTTCATCTGCCTGATCGCATCGCGTGGCCCAACTCACGTTTATTTTGACGAAGCGCCTCCTTCCATATAGTCTCCAGAAGAACGCCTATTGGGCATACTTCAGAAAGGAAAATACCATTAGGGCAATTTGCAAGTACAATCCCGTCTTGGACATTACTCTTTTACTTATCTTTCCAGGGGTGTGTGTCTGGTTTCTCACGAGGGTTGATCAAGAAGCCCGAGACAGGGTTGAGTCTCGTCGTAAACATGGATATGCCATTTCTGATTATGAAGCAGAGGTTCGGAAATGGAAAATGCACTTTAGGCTGATACTCTTGGGGTGCATAATTGTCTCTCTCGCCTTTGCCCTGCCCTGTGCAATATCACTGCTTCAGTAGTAATCTGAGCGAGAGAGTCAAGGTGGGGAAGATGTCTACTCCGCGCCGTCTTGAGCCTAAACATTCTTGGACGACTATCGGGTCGTGGGTATAGACATAAAAATTGAATCTCCGTACGGCTCCGATGGGGAGATCCTTCATGACCCACAGGGGCATATCGGCACACTGTTAGCAACAGTCGATCCGGACCGGACGAAAGTTCTGAGCTTTATTGACCCGTATGGCCATACAGTATTTAATCAACTCCAGATTCCTGTACTCATAGCGGAGATCGAAGCGGCTGCAGCCGAAATTTCAACTAAACGTCTAAGGACACACAACGAAGCAATGCTGGAGGCGGCGCGCGCTGCAAAGTGGGCTTCCACCATCGTCAAGGAATACGAGGTAGGAGCAAGTGCAAGTGATGATCAACTTCGACTACAAATTGCCAGGGTGAAATCGCACATCGAGAAAGTGCTAGGGCTTTTGCGGCAGGCGGCCAACGCAGGCCCGCACCATCTTGTTCGGTTCATTGGTGACTAGAACCTATCTCAAAATTGCTTCAGAAGCATGGTGATGCAGGCGAGCTGGACAAAGCCAAGGAAATTGGTGGCGTAATACTCCCAGCGAACGAGCAGTCGTCGTTTCCACTGGAGCCAGGCAAAAAAGCGTTCGACGAGCCAGCGGCGTTCGTATCGGCGTAAGTGACGGCCGTCTTGGGTCTTCAGTTTGCGCGTCGAACGATGCGGGGCAATGAGGTTCACGCCGTCTTGCTTGAGAGCGGCATCGAGGCCATCGCTGTCGTAGGCCCGATCGCCGATGAGATGTTCAGGTTTCGCCTCCAGCATATAGAAGTCGAAACTGAGTTGGACTAAGGTGACTTCATGATGATTGGCCGCATGCGTACTGACGGAGAGGGGCAGTCCATGCCGATCCACAATCGCGAGGATTTTCATGCCCTTCCCACGTTTCGTGAGCCCCACGTCGTCCCCGCCACCCTTCGCGGTGGCAAAGGTGGCATCGATGAAGCTCTCGCGTTCGTCAAGCATCCCCTCATCGCGCAGCGTATTCGCCAACTGGGTGAGAACCTCCCGCAACACCTCTCGCTGACACCACTGTTGGAATCGGCGATGCACCGTCTTGTAGTTGGGATAGCACTGGGGCAGGAAGTGCCACTGAGCTCCGGTGTTAAGAATCCAGAGCACGGCCTCCAAGACCGCTCGGGTCGACACGGGTTTGCGACCGGGGCGGCTGTCCGGAATGTGTTCCTCAGGAAAATGCTCCCGAATCCGATCCCATTGGTCGTCGCGCAGGCGCAGCATGACCGGACTTATAGAGATGGAATTTCGTGCCGTCAACTATTTTGAGATAGGTTCTAGTTAATCATGCAGCCGCCCAACCATTCGTTCAACGCCGACAGGCCGTTTTATGGTGGTGCGATCTCGGTGCCGACCTTCCGCTCTTGGCCGGATAGCGCCATTTGAATCTGACATACCCATCACGGACACTCCTTTCTCCCTAGATGTCGCCAAAGTTCGTGCGTCGCACTGAGGAATCGCGAACGCATTGGCGCTCGTCTCCCACCGTCTTTCAACGAAAGGAGTCCATCATGGAAAGGATCAGCACCTCTCCACACCGCGAACCGTGGAACAAAGGCAAACTGGTCGGCCAAAAAGCGCCGTTCAAGCTGAAGGAGATTTGGGGGATTCGGACTCGGTTGCACATGGCCGGTCGGTCCCGCGATCTTGCGCTCTTTAATCTAGGGATCGACAGCAAACTACGGGGCTGCGACCTAGTCAAGTTGCGCGTACGCGATATTTGCCACGGCGATCAGATCGCCCCGCGTGCCATCATCCTGCAACAGAAGACCCAACGACCAGTTCAGTTCGAGATCACGCCTTCAACACGTGAAGCCGTAGGGGCATGGATCAAGCAGGCCAAGCTGCGGTCAGAGGACTATCTCTTTCCCAGCCGCCTCCACAACTCACCTCACCTGGGCACCCGGCAGTACGCACGTGTGCTGCAGGGATGGGTGAAGGCCATCGGCCTCGATGCATCAGCCTATGGTACGCATTCCATGCGACGCACCAAGGCCTCGCTGATCTATCGGCGGACGAAGAACTTGAGAGCAGTGCAGATATTGCTGGGGCACACCAAGCTCGAAAGCACCGTGCGCTACCTTGGCATCGAAGTTGATGATGCCCTGGAGATGGCCGAGCAGACAGAGGTCTGACTGTCCAACATTGGTTAGTGAGTCTGGCAGCGCCCCAACGCCAATGGGCGCTGTCCGACCCAAAGCAGAAGTGCACGACTGACCGCTATCAGGAGGAAGGCTGACGCCGATCCGCAGAAGAACCCGTGATACACATGGTCGATAGGCCGTCACTCATAGCACTACCGTCGAGTATGGTATATTTTTGAGAGCATTGAAGGTGTGTTACGCGGATCGCAACATGGCAGGTCCGGTCCTTATCTGGATCCGCCGAAATATTGTTCGATCGACGCTTCGCGTCCCGCGAACCAGCCGCTGCACAACCTCCGGTTGCCTAGCATCAGCCGGTGAGCCTCAGGACCGTTAGATGTCGTCTGACGCCAAGCAGCAATTTGACATAGCCTCCGCGTTCGAGTGGATCGGCAAGATGAGCGCCGTAGTTGCGTCATTTGGCTTGATTGTCTCGGTCCTCTACGACTGGGGTTTTCTCTTTGCTCTGAACCTGTCATTTGCCGATGCGCCAACTACGATCTCCGACCACGTTCGCAGTTGGCTCGTCTGGCTGCCGAAAATTGCGACTGTCATTCCGTTCTTTTTGGCTTTCGAGTTGTTGACGCGCCGAATTGAACACGGAATGACTGAAGACGAGATCAACAAGAGCTCGCCCAACCCGGAACGGACAGAGAAATTTCGGAAAAGCCCGGTTTACGCAATCGGCTGGGTTGGTGTAGTGGCCTTGATTTTGTGGGTCTTGCTTGGCGGCGTCTTCGCCGATGGCGCTTTTCTCGGCCTCATCGTGATTTGGCTATTATTTACTAGATGGGTTTTTAATCACCCCGTAGTACGTGAGCGCCACTCAGCTCCGTTTCGGTTCTTTGTGCGCTGGGGAACACTCGTAATGGTCTCCTTATTCTTTTTTGGCTTCACCTCCGCAAGGTCGGCCAGTTCTAGCGCGTTGTTGCCGCATCGTCTGCATATGAGTGGGGGAGTAGAAGAGGCCCACATCTTGCGCAGCTTTGAAAAGTGGCTCCTGATACAGGACAAAGCGAAAAAAATCCTTTGGGTTCGATCGGACGAAGTCCGGCGTATTGAAGGACCAGCCGCTGAACCACCGTTCAGGGGGTTAGTATGTTTGCTATCCGACAAGCTGTGTCTACCACCTGAGTCTGAGAAGACGAAATGACGACATCTACCCCCTTAATGCAGCCGACCGGTCGCAAGCGGCAGGAGGCATATTAAGAAAGTTCATGCGACAGGGCTGAGGGTCACTTGATGGTTGTGTGATTTCGGCGTCGAACGTCTGGTCATGGCCGTCCTCGACCATCGGTATCCGACCCTTAGCCGAAGTAACCGACGGGTATCAGGCAGTCCAGTCAAATGACGGTACCATCGAGATTCCAGCGAGTTCTATATAGCACTGCACTAGATTCTAAAGAGAGAAGCTAGGAAGGACTTCCAGGAAATTACTTTGGCCTAGAACCTCGTTCTGGCAAGATGCTGCAAGAGTCTTATCCGACAGTGCTATGCAATTGGCGCCTTATGCGAAACTAGATAATACATCGTTAGGGAGCTAGACTTGGGCTTATCCGATCTACCCTCAAGGAAGTCGAAACGCTTCGTTTCTCAAAAAGCGTTCGAGGAAAATCTTGAAAGACAGCTGGCTCTCACGCCACAAACGATTCGGCAGCTTCGCACATGCAACGTCATGCCAGAGAAGCGACGAAAACTCGAATTCTTCTTTTTCACCAACACGGTGGAGAAGGCGGCAGCTCTCGCCGCAGAGTTGATGAACAAGAACTATGAGGTGGAACACCGTCCTTCCGCTTCAGACGCAAGAATCCAGATAATCACAGGCTGGACTACGGAAGTTACAATGAGCGACGACACCCTCCTGGAGTGGACCAGAGAGATGTGTACTCTAGGATTTACACATGACTGTGACTTTGACGGCTGGGGCACAAACGCTGAATAGACAGCTCCTTTACCCCGTGTCCGAGAGCGGACCACCTTGAGCGACTACTCGCAACTCGAATGTTAATGCTGTAAGGCTAAGGACTGCTTTACGGCGATGCGATCTCCTCGCCGAACGTGCGCTTCTGGCCGTTCGTCGACCATCGGTATCCGACCCAACGCAGTCATTGAGGAATTCCTGCGGTCAGTCATATGTCACCTATCAGTTGATCTAGCGCTAATCCTTTACCTCTCTTCTCGCTGGGTTACCGACATCCCCATGTAAACGGCCACCACGTATTAAAGTAGGCATTCCAATTGGCACAGGTATCCGTGCGTTCTATTTGTTCTTGCTGCGCTTCAGAAAGATCTGAGAAAAAATTTAGCCCGGTGAGTTGTTCAATAATATCGACCGAGACTAAGTAATCTGTCAGATCACCATGACTAACCCGCTGATGGGGTAGGAGAAAGGCCAGGACTCGTGGCTCTTCAGGAGTAAAGGTCTCTTCAATGACAATTTTCCAAAAGACGGGCGGGACGGCAATGCCTTTTGCCGATACCTC
>Ga0224505_10001873_pt1 | contig 12846 bp, 12 predicted proteins | sample SF_Jan12_sed_USG_FD_169102 | JGI IMG/M metagenome (GOLD analysis project Ga0224505, IMG submission 169102) | Sediment microbial communities from San Francisco Bay, California, United States - SF_Jan12_sed_USGS_4_1 | ecosystem: Environmental > Aquatic > Marine > Sediment | place: USA: California...
CCGGGTCTCGGTCGGTCGGGCCAGCGGGCCGATGTCGGTGCGCACGACCTCGGGCCGGGTGTCGGTGGGACTCGACGGTCCGGCCGAGGTCGACGCCGAGACCGTGTCGGGTCGGATCTCGGTCGACGTCGCGCCGGGTCTCGGCGTGCGGATGGTCGAATCGGCCGGCCGACGGGTGGAGAACTCCGCTGCGGCGGGCGACGACTGCACGATTCGCACCAAGGCGGTGAACGGTCGCATCCAGGTGCGCAACCGATGAGTGGGGTCATCGCGTTCACCGACATCGTGGGCTTCACCGAGTTCACCGCCAGCGAGGGCGACGCCCGCGCCGTGGAGCTGCTGTCGGTGCAGCGGGGCATCGTCGACCAGGTCATGCCCGCCCGCGGTCGGGTGGTGAAGGAGCTGGGCGATGGGTTGTTGCTCTGGCTCGACGTGGCCCCCGAGGCGGTGGAGGCCGCCCGCCGCCTCCAGGCGGCGTTCCAGGATCGGTCAGCCAACGGCGACCTGCCGTTGTGGGTGCGCATGGGGATGCACTGGGGATCGCCGCTCGAGCGGGGAGACGACCTGGTGGGCAATGACGTGAACATCGCGGCCCGAATCTCCGATCAGGCCGGTCCCGGCGAGATCGTGGTATCCGAAGCGCTCGTGAGCCATCTCGACCTGACCGACAGCGACGTCGACCTGGACGCCATCGGCCCGGTCCTGATGAAGGGCCTGCCCGAGGCCATCTGGCTGTACCGCATCACCTGACGCCGAATTGGTTCGAAGGCCTCATGTCCGCGGGGCCGGGAGGTGGTTCCGTTGAGCAACCCCTTCCCGGAGCACCGTCCTTGTTCGTACCCGTCCTGGTCATCGCCGTCGTCGTCGTGGTCGCATTCGGGCTGCTGGTGGCGGTCTGGTGGCGGTCCGAGTCGCGGATCGTCTACCGCCACCATCGCCGCCTGCTGGGGCGAACGCGGCGGCGTTGGGCGACGGTGGCCAAGCGGCTGACGGCGGACGGTCGCCAGGATCGAGAAGCGGCCATCCGACAGCTGGAACATGCCCTCGCCCTGGCCGGTCAGGCGTTGACCGCCCGGCGCAGGACGACCGGCCTCGTGTCCTTCGTCCGACAGGTGCGCGGGTCCCATCCCCCTTGTATCGAGACCCCGTTCGAGCGCGCGTACCTCGTCGAGGCGTATCGCCTGCTGGACCGGATCGATCCTGGTCCGGCCGTGGCCGCGCGGGCCAAGGACGGTCTCTCGGCCGGCGACGGTCGGTGTGAAGCCCTGGCCGAGCAGGCCTGACGGGGCGCCGGATTCGATGGTGGGGGCCAAGACGGTCAGCCCTATAGTGGTGGGCCGGTTAGGTCCCGTGGTGCAGTTTGGAGTGCACGCCGCCCTGTCAAGGCGGAGGTCGCGGGTTCAAATCCCGTCGGGACCGCAAACCGGAATCGGCTCGCCGTTTTCGGTCAGCGGTGTCTCGACACCGCGACGGTCCTGCCACCCAGCAGGCCGACCCGGTCGGGTAGCTCAGTTGGCAGAGCGTCCGCCTGAAAAGCGGAAGGTCACCGGATCGACGCCGGTCCCGACCACAGCAACGGGCCAGCGGCACTCCGCTGGCCCGTGTCGCGTGCAGGCTTGCCCCGGCGGGGTCGGTATGTCACCCTGCGACGCGGTCGGCTCCCTATGACGAATCCGCCCAACATCTTGTTCCTCCTCACTGATCAGCAAAGGGCTGATCACGTCGGCTACATCCCCGGATCTCCCGCGCGCACGCCGGTGCTCGACCAACTGGCGAGACAGGGCACCGTGTTCACCGACACGTACTCGGCGGCCACCAACTGCGCCCCCTCGCGGGGCTCGTTGCTCACCGGCCTGCCCCCGCAGAGCTACCCCGGACACGAGGGAGGCCTGGAAGGGACCGGTCGCTCGCTGAAGCCGGGCTTCTGGACCATTGGTCACGCCCTGCGCACCAACGGCTACCAGACCGGATACACGGGCAAGGGCCACTTCCGTCCCATACATGCCGACCACGGCTTCACCGTGATGCGCATGGCCGAGCACATTCGCTCGTACGAGCGTGACAACGACCCGAACCCGATGGACGACTGGCTGCGATGGCTGGTGTGGCAGGGACGAGCCGACGCCTCGGCCAGCCACCTCTTCGGCCCCAATCCCGACGCCGGTCGAGAGTACCTCCAGAACTGGACCGCCATGCCGTTCGGGTACGAGGCCCAGTTCCATCCGACCACCTGGGTCACCGACGAGGCCATCTCGTTCCTCGAACGACGCGCCCCCGACCAGCCGTACTTCCTGGTCGTGTCGTATCCCCACCCCCATCCGCCACTCGACCCGCCCGAGCCCTACGACACCCTTTTCGATCCGGCCGAGGTCGAGCTGCCACCGCCGTACCAGCCCGCCCCGGGCGGCATCCTCGACTGGTGGGCCGATCAGCTCGGCCGCGTCGGTCGACAGACCCCCGGGCACGAGGATCTGGCCCGACGGGCCATCGCCTACTACCGCGGCTTGATCACCCAGATCGACGACAACGTCGGCCGACTGCTCGAGCACGTCGACCTCACCGACACGGTCGTGTGCTTCACCTCCGACCACGGCGACTACGCAGGTCACAAGAACCGGATGTTCAAGAACCCGCTGATCCCCTTCGAGGATCTGGCCCGGGTGCCGATGTTCTGGGCCGGTGCCGGCATCGAGCCGGGGGTGTGTCGCGAGCCGGTGCAGTCCAGCGACTTCGCGCCCACCGTGCTCGACCTGACCGGGATCGAGCGCCCGCGGTTCACCGAACACCTCGTGAGCCTGGCCCCCGTTCTGGACGGCCAGCCGGCCGACCCGGACCGCATCGTGCACACGTTCGACCGCACGGGCGTCAACGTGGCCGCCCGTCAGCGCTCACTGAAGTACATCCGCGCCGCCATCAGTGGCGGCGAGGTGCTCTTCGACCTTCAGCACGACCCCGACGAGACGGCCAGTGTGCTCGACGACCCGGCGCACGCCGCCGCCCTGGCCGAGTTCCGGTCCTCGGTCGATCGCTACGAGGACACCGCGATCCCGGATCTGCCGTACTTCGACACATGAGACCCGGTCCCGACGACAGGTGGTTCTTCGTCCACGTGATGAAGACGGGTGGCACCACGGTCCGGGCCCTGTTCGACCGGCATCACGACATCCGTCACCTGTATCCCTGTGAGCTCGACGAGCCGATGTTCGAGGCCAAGATCAACCCGCAGCGCCTCCTCGGATTGTCGGCCGAGCGACTCGACGAGATCCACGTCTTCACCGCGCACATCCCGGCGACCGCCCGTGAGCTGCTGCCCTATCCGACGCGAACCATGACCGTGCTGCGCGAGCCGGTGGCCCGCACCATCTCGTGGCTGCGTCAGAATCAGCGCATCCACTCTCCCCAGGCGCCGCTCGAGCAGATCTACGAGGTCGAACAGGCTCGCCGGGCCTATGCCGACAACCACCAGACCCGCATGTTCGCCATCCGCACCAGCGACCGGGTGAACTCGTTCACCAACTACATCGAGATCGACGATCACCGCTTCGCCGAAGCCAAGGCCCGACTCGACGAGATCGAGATGGTCGGGTTCCAGGAAGACCTCGAACCGTTCCTGGACGCGGTGGCCGACCGCTTCGGTTACACCGACCGCCGGGTGCCCTCGATGAATGTGGGGCGCGGCGACTTCGAGGTGTCGGACTCGCTCCGGCAACGCATCGCGGCGGACAACGCCTGGGACATCGAGTTCTATCGGTACGCCCGCGAGGCCCGCCACTTCCCGAACTGGTAGCGGGGTGGCGCGCGGATGGTCGCCTGAAGACGATCAGCTCGTGGGGGCGAGATGACGGGGGCGACTCGTGAGCGGATTGCGGGTCACCGGGTCGGCAGGGAGCCCGACAGGACCTCCACCATCTCGGCGAGCAGCAGATTCAACAGGTCGTAGAGCGCGTACGTCGGCGCGTCGGGATCATCGGGGGCCACCTGGTGATCGTCCTCGCTGACGTCGAGCTGGGTCCCGAGCACCAGGCGCAGGCTGTTGATGGCCTGCATCCACTGGGTGAGCTGCGCGTCGTCGACCGACGTGGCGGTCAGGCACCCGTCCACCGTGTCGAGAGCGGCCAACCGTGACTCGATCAGCTCGCCGTGCATGAGCTCCTGGTACTCCTGGTCCAGGCCCTCGTGCTCGGGGTAGGCAGTGGGGTACAGCCGCCTGAGCCGGTCGTCACCGTCGGCCAGCAGCAGATCGCGCAGGTCCTCGTTGAGGCGACCGAGCAGTTGACCCAGCTCCTCGGGGAGGGCGACGGCGATGGAGCCGTCGCGACGACGTCGGAAGAACATCATCGATCGTGCTGCATGGTGGCCCACAGTCCGTGCTCGTGCAGGCGGAACACGTCGAGCTCGGCCTTCTCGCGACTGCCGCTGGACACCACGGCCCGTCCCTTGTGGTGGACGTCGAGCATCAGCTTGGTCGCCCTCTCCTCGGAGTAGCCGAACACCTTCTGGAACACATAGGTGACGTAGGCCATCAGGTTGATGGGATCGTTCCAGACGAGCACGATCCAGGGACGGTCGGCGTCGACCGCGACGTCGTCGACGGGCTCGTCGACCTCCACGGGAGCGGTTCCCGGGCCACTCATGCATCCACCAGGTCTTCGGCGGGAGCCTCGATCACCGGCAGGGGATCGCGACGGTGCAGATGCAGCGACACGACCGCCCACCAGACGGCCACGCCACCCACGATGTGGACGGCCACCAGGCCGACCGGAACGCCGAGGAAGTACTGGGCGTAGCCGACCGCGCCCTGTGCCACCAGCAGGGCCAGCACGAGCTCCACCCGGCGCCGGTCGGCCGGCCCGTTCCGTCGCACGCTGTCGAGGGCCACCACCACGGCGATGGCCAGGAGGCCCCAGGCCAGCAGCGAGTGGACGCGGGCGATGTCGCGCAGCTCGAACGGCAGACGGTCGATGGGCTCGTCCAGGCTCCCGGTGTGGGGCCCCGATCCGGTCACCAGCGTGCCCGCGGCCAGCACCACCGCGGTGGCCACCATCAGGACGGTGGTGGCGCGGCTGGGCACGCGGCGCGCCGGCGGCGGATCGCTGAGCCCGGCCCGGTGGTGCAGGAGCACCGCGTTGGCCAGCAGCACCATCGACAGCAGGAAATGACCCAGCACCACCCGGGGGTCCAGCTCGGTCTTGGTGACCAGCGCGCCCAGCACGATCTGGGCGATCACCCCGGCGACCAACCCCAGCGACAACAGCGTGAGGTCCCGACGGCGGGGCGCCCGTCGGAACGATCCGAGCACGGCCAGGATCACCGCGATCGACACCAGGCCCGTGATGAGGCGGTTGACGAACTCGACCATGGGGTGGAACGAGAACTCGGCCACCAGCTCGTCCTGTTCGCACGTGGGCCAGTCCGAACACCCGAGCCCGGAGCCGGTGAGGCGAACGAGGGCGCCGGTCACGATGATGGCGGCCAGCGACAGCAGGGCCCAGAAGGCAACGGTCCGATACTGAGCCGGGGTGATGGCGCGCCGCATGTCCCCAGCGTAGAGAGCATCAGGGACTTGTGACCGGTTCGGGGCCCGGTCATCGGGCTCGACCCGGGCCCGTCCGGCCTAGCTTGGCCGTTGGTTCGGGGCAGCCGTAGCCTGTGGTCGTGATGCTCCAGCCGGCACCCCTGTCCTTGCGTGCGCGCCTCGCCGGCTACGTCGCCCTCACCAAGCCCCGGATCATCGAGCTGCTGCTCGTCACCACGGTGCCCACCATGGTCGTGGCCGAGCAGGGTCTGCCCTCGCTTTGGCTGATGGTGGCCACGGTCATCGGAGGAACGCTGGCCGCCGGTGGGGCCAATGCCATCAACATGTACGTCGATCGCGACATCGATCGCCTCATGGAGCGGACCAGGCACCGACCGTTGGTCACCGGTGTCATGGAGCCCCGCAGCGCGCTCGTGTTCGCCATCGCCATCGAGGTGGCGGCCTTCGTGTGGCTCTGGGCGTTCGTCAACCTGCTGAGCGCCGTGCTGGCCGTGCTCGCGTGCCTGTTCTACGTGTTCGTCTACACGTTGTGGCTCAAGCGAACATCGACGAGCAACATCGTCATCGGTGGCGCCGCCGGTGCGGTCCCGGTGCTGGTGGGTTGGTCGGCCGTCACCAACAGCCTCGACTGGGCCCCGGTCGTGCTGTTCGCCATCATCTTCTACTGGACACCGCCACACTTCTGGGCCTTGGCCATCAAGTACCGGGACGATTACGAGGCGGCGTCGGTGCCCATGCTGCCGGTGGTGGCCTCCATGCGGACCACCGCCGTCCGCATCGTGGCCTACACGGCGGTGTTGTTCGTCCTCACGCTGGTCTTCGGGCCGGTCGCCGAGATGGGGCTGATCTACATGGTGAGCGCCCTCGTGCTCGGCTCGGTCTTCCTGTGGCTGGCCGTCCAGGTGCTGCGCACCGAGTCGTCCCAGTTGGCCATGAAGCTGTTCGGCTACTCGATCACGTACATCACCCTGCTGTTCAGCGCCATGGCCGTCGATCAACTGGTGCGGAGCGGCTGGTGAGTCCAGCCGCGGCCCGGTTTCCCGGCCTGTCGTCGCCCTGTGTACGATCCGCCACGACCGAGTGTTCGCCGTCCGCGGCAGCCGGCCATCTAGCATCGCCACGGACCGTCGCCACCTCCGGGTGCGACGGTCGCCTGTTGCCCTCACACCTCACCACCGAATCGCTGCTTGTGAGAGAACCATGACCATCACCGAGGCTCCCCCCGAGACGGCCACCGTGGCCACGGACGCGCCCGATCCGGCCACCGGGCTGTACGACCTGGTCACCACCGGCGATCACAAGAAGCTCGGCGCCATGTACATCGGGTTGGCGCTGGCGTTCGGCGCCGCGCTCACGGTGGTCGGGGTCGTCGTCGGTCTCGAGCGGATCGACCTGGCCAGCGTCGACCTCTACAACGCCTTCGACCAGTTCGTACAGGCCTGGCAGTCCTACGCCGTCGGGTTGGTCTTCCTGGTCGTGGTGCCCCTGTTGCTGGGCCTGGCCACGGCCGTGGTGCCGCTCCAGGTCGGATCCCCGGCCATCGCCTTCCCCCGTGCTGCGGCCGCGGCGTTCTGGGGCTGGCTCATCGGCGGTGGGCTGCTGTTGGCCAGCTTCATCGTCGACGGCGGGTTCGGAACCCCCGGAGGTCTGGCCGACCCCGAGCCCACCGTGCTCAGCATCGTCTCGCTTGCCATGGTGGTCATCTCGCTGGGCCTGGCCTCGGTGTGCGTCGCCACCACGGTGATCGGCCTGCGGCCGGCGGGCATGAAGCTGCATCGGGTGCCGCTGTTCTCCTGGTCGATGCTGGTGGCATCGGTGATCTGGCTGGCCAGCTTCGGCGTGCTGGCGGCCAACCTGGTGTGGCTCTACGTGCAGTTCCGCTACCAGTATGGCGAGCCCATCGCCGGCACGGCCGAGGCGACCGAGGTCCAGCCCGGCATGTGGGCCCAGATCCAATGGGCTTTCAGTGGTCCGCAGGCCTTCGCCTGGATCATCCCCGTGCTCGGAATCGCCGGTGAGACGGTGCCGGTGGCGGCGCGGCTGCGCCAGCGGAGCTACCCGGTCCTGCTCGTGGCCATCGGCGCGTTCGGTCTGCTCAGCTTCAGCGCCTACGCCCAGCCGGCCTTCAGCCGAGGTGGGCTCCAGGTCACCGAGCAGGCCGTCTTCGTCGGCCAGTCGTTCCTGCTCATCCTGCCGGTGCTGGTGGTGTTCGGCGCCCTGGCCGACAGCTTGCGCATCGGTGCCCGCGATGTCGGTGCCCCCCGATCGTGGCTGGTCGCCTCGGTGCTGGGGGTGTTGGTGTTGCTGGTGGGCGTCGTGCTCACCGCGGTCCGGGCCGTCGACGACTTCGCCCTGGTGGGCACGTCGGCCGACAGCGGCACCCTGCACCTGGCCATCGGGGCCGGTCTGCTGGGCGCGGCGGGCGGCCTGGCGTTCTGGACGCCCAAACTGGTGGGCCGTCAGCTCACCCCGCTCACCATGGTGGGTGCCCTGGCGCTGGCCGGGGGTGCGCTCGCCGGCGGCGGCCCCGACTTCATCAGCGGCCTGCTCGATCAGCCCTTCCTGGCCGGCGATGGCTACATCGCCGATGACGGCGTCGAGGCGCTCAACCTGCTGTCGATGATCGGGTCGGTGCTGTTGGCCGTCGGAGTGATCGCCGTGCTGGTCGATGTCGTCGGCGCTTCGGTACGCGGCCGCGCCGATGATGCCGCCGATGATCCCTGGGGTGGACACACCCTCGAATGGGCCACCTCCTCGCCGCCGCCGCCCTCCAACTTCAGCGCGCCGGTGGCGCCGGTGCGCTCCGAGTGCCCGCTGCTCGACGCCACGGAGTCCGAACCCGACGACGATCAGGAGGAGAGCTGATGGCCACCGCCACCACCGAGCTCCCGCCGGCCGCCGAGCTGCCCCGCCCCCGCACCCTGCTGGTGGGAACCAGCCTGGCGCTGGCCGGCGTGGCCATGTACTTCGCCGCCATCATGGGTATCTACGCCCTCGAGCGCCAGGAGGCGCTGCGAAGTGGCAGCGAGTGGTTCAGCCCCGGCACCGTGCAGGTCGCACCGGGTGTGGTGATGTGGTTCACCGTCCTGTTGTCGGTGGTGACCATGCAGTGGGCGGTGTACGCCCTGGCCCGCAACATCCGCGTGCAGGCCTACCTGGCTCTCCTGCTGACGCTCATGTTCGGTGGGGCGGTCATCAACCAGACCAGCTTCTACCTCACCGACATCGGCCTGGGCATCGGCGAGAGCACCGCCTCGGCCATGCTGTTCACGGTCGTCGGCTCGTTCCTGGCCCTGCTGATGGTGGCCATGCTGGCGGTCATGCTCACCTCGGTGCGGGCCCTCATCGGCCAGTACTCGAGCCAGCGGACCGACGGCGTGGTGGCCGCGTCGATGATCTGGTACCTGATGGTCGCCGTGTACACCGGACTCTGGCTGCTGATCTTCGTCACGAAATGATGTCCTCGAACCGTTCCCTCCATCCGAGGTCCACCTCATGTTGACCACCGGCTTCAAATCATTCGCGGCCTGGGCCGTCGGCTTCCTCGTGGCGGCCGTCGTCTTCGGGTACACCACCGGAGGATCCTCGCTGGGGCCCCTCTCGGTCGGCTGGAAGGGGGCGGTCGGCAACCACGTCGGCTATGCCATCTTGCTGGTCGCCGCGGCGGTCATGGCCACCCTGGCCGGCATCATCATCGCCTTCCGCGACGCCGACAGCGACGCCGCGGCCGGTTACCTGCGGGTGGCCGAGGCGCCGATCGGGCAGCGCCTGACCCAGCCCAGCTTCTGGCCGCTGGTGGCCGCCTTCGCCGTGGGGGTCACCCTGGTCGGCCTCGTCGTCACACCCGTGCTGTTCGTGGCCGGCCTGGTGTTGCTGACCATCTCCACGATCGAGTGGACCATGACGGCTTGGGCCGATGCCGCCACGGGAGACCCCGAGGTCAATCGGGCGCTGCGGGATCGGATCATGGGTCCCATCGAGACCCCGATCCTGGGGTTCGGCGCGGTGGGCATCCTGGTCTTGGCCATCTCGCGGATCCTCATCGCCGTGTCGGCCGAAGCCGCCGTGTGGGTGGCCATCGGCGTGGCCGCTCTCATCTTCTTCACCGCGGTGGCCATCGCGGTGCGACCGAACGTGCCCCGCAACGCCATCGTTGCCGTGTGCCTGCTGGGCGGGATCGGGATCCTCGCCGGCGGTGTGATCGCCGGCGCCGTCGGTGAGCGCGACTTCGAGCACCACGAGGCCGAAGGCGAGGAGCACAGCGAGTCGGGGGACAGCCAGCCGGGGGACACCGAGGAACCCCAAGTCGAAGCGGAGACCAGCGAATGAGCATCCTCAAAGCGCCCGCCCTGAGGCGTCGGCTTCGGGTCCCCCTGAGCCTCACCGCCGTCGTGGTGGCTCTGGCCGGTTGCGCCGACGACGCCCCACTCGACACGCTCGAGCCCAAGGGTCCCAGCGCCTCCGACATCGACACCCTGTCCAACACGCTGTTCATCATGAGCGCCGTGGTCTTCGTGCTGATCTTCGGTGCCTGCGCGGTGATCTTCACCCGCTATCGCGTCAAGAACCACGACGACGACGAGTGGCCGGCCCAGACCCACGGCAACAACACCCTCGAGGTCGGCTGGACCGTCGTGCCCGCCATCGTGATGGCCATCGTGGCCGTCCTCACCATGTCGGTGCTCTTCGGGCTGTATGACACCGAGGCCGACGCCATAACCGTCGACGCCGGTGAGGGTCTCGTCGAGTGGGACCCCCACGTCGTGGTGGTCGGTCAGCAGTGGTGGTGGGAGTACCGGTACTACTTCGATCCCGATGTCATCGAGCAGATCGTCGACGCAGACCTCCCCGATGTGGACGGAGTCGTCTCGGAGGTCCTCGCCAAGCGGCTCCCGCCGGCGGACATCGTGACGTCGGGGCAGATGGTCATCCCCGCCGGCCAGGAGGTGGAGCTGAGCATCACCAGCCGGGATGTGCTCCACAGCCACTGGATCCCGGCGCTCAACGGCAAGCGCGACGCCGTGCCCAGCAAGGTCACGCCGTGGAAGGTCGAGGCCGATCGTCCCGGGTTCTTCTTCGGTCAGTGCACCGAGTTCTGTGGGTTGTCCCACAGCCGGATGCGGATGCAGATCCTCGCCCTCGACGAGGGCGAGTTCCAGACCTGGGTCACCGAGCAGATGCAACCGGCGGGGGCGCCCTCGCCCGAAGCCGCCACCTGGCTGGCCAGCGTCAACGACGAGGATCCGGCCAACGATCTGCCCGCACCCGAGGCCACCGCGGCCGAACGAGGGCTGGTGGCCTTCACGCAGAACTGCACCGGTTGTCACCTCATCGACGGGGTGAACGACAGCACCTACACCGGGGCCGACCAGGTCAGCGGGGCTGCGCCCAACCTGACCCACTTCGCCAGCCGCACCACCTTCGCCGGTGCCCTCCTCGACACGTACGAGGCCAACGGCCGCTTCAACGCCAACGACCTGGCCAAGTGGCTGCGCAATCCCGAGTCCGTCAAGGCCATGGATCCCCCACGGCGGGGCATGCCCAACCTGGGCCTCGGAGAGGACACCATCAACGATCTCATCGCCTACCTCGAGACCCTCGGCAACGTTCCCGGCGGCCAAGAGACCATCACCCAGACGATCGTCGACTGAGCAGTAGCGAGAAAGACACGCCATGGCAATCATCGAAGAACCACCGCTCGAGCTCGAGGCCGGCGAGGTCACCGCGCCGGTCGCCGAGCGGCCACTGGGTGTGCTCACCCGGCCCAGCGGCGACACCGGGCTGGCCAGCTGGCTGTTCACCGTCGACCACAAGCGCATCGGGATCATGTACGGCATGGGTGCCATGTTCTTCCTGGTGATCGGTGGTCTCGAAGCCCTGGCCATCCGCGTGCAGCTGGCCACTCCCAACGGCACCTTCTTGTCAGCCGAGACCTACAACCAGGTGTTCACCATGCACGGCGTGGTGATGATCTTCCTCGTGGCCATGCCCCTGGGCGCGGCGTTCTCCAACTACCTGATACCGCTCCAGATCGGGGCGCGTGACGTGGCCTTCCCTCGGCTCAACGCGCTCAGTCTCTGGTTGTGGTTCTTCGGTGGCTTGTTCCTGGTGTCGTCGCTGTTCATCGGCGGCTGGTTCCAGAACGCTCCCGACGGTGGCTGGTTCAACTACGCCCCCAACTCGGGCGTGGTGTTCTCGTCGAGCAAGGGCATCGATTTCTATGCGGTCGGCTTGCAGATCACGGGCATCGCGTCGCTGGTCTCCGCGATCAACCTGATCGTGACCTGCCTCAACATGCGCACCGAGGGCATGTCCCTGCTGCGCATGCCGGTGCTCACGTGGATGCTGTTGGTCACGCAGTTCCTGCTGCTGTTCGCCATGCCGGTGATCGCCGTGGCCCTGTTCCTGCTCACCTTCGAGCGCCTCTTCGACGCCAACTTCTTCAGCGCCGAATCGGGCGCCCAGCCGTTGCTGTGGCAACACCTCTTCTGGATATTCGGCCATCCCGAGGTGTACATCCTGATCCTCCCCAGTTTCGGGATCATCTCCGAGATCATCCCGGTCTTCAGCCGCAAGCCCATCTTCGGGTACAAGTTCATGGTCGCCTCCGGCATCGCCATCGGCTTCATGGGCTGGGGCGTGTGGGCCCACCACATGTTCGTGTCGGGCATCGGCCCCATCTCGGTGGCCGCCTTCTCGCTGTCCACCATGTTCATCGCCGTGCCCACCGGGGTGAAGATCCTCAACTGGCTGGCCACCATGTGGGGTGGTCGCATCGTGTTCTCGACGGCCATGCTCTTCGCCTTCGGCGTGGTGTCGATGTTCACCATCGGTGGCCTCTCCGGAGTCACCCATGCCGTGTCCCCGGCCGACACCCAGCAGACCGACACGTACTACATCGTGGCCCACTTCCACTACGTGATCTTCGGGGGCATCATCCTCGGGTTGTTCGGCGGTTTCTACTTCTGGTGGCCCAAGGTGTTCGGCTATCAGCTCGACGAGCGGTGGGGCAAGGCCTCGTTCTGGACCCAGATCATCGGGTTCAACCTCACGTTCGGACCCATGCACATCCTGGGGCTCCAGGGCATGAGCCGCCGCATCGACACCTACAGCGAGGGTTACGGCTTCGAGCTGTGGAACATGGTGGCCAGCATCGGCTCGTTCATCCTGGCCACCGGCGTGCTGATCACCGTGCTCAACATCTTCTACTCCAAGGCCAAGGCCAAGAAGCTGCCACCGGTCGGCCCCGACCCGTGGGACGCCAGGGGCCTGGAGTGGATGACGGCCTCGCCGACCCCCGAGCACAACTT
>Ga0224505_10001874_pt1 | contig 12841 bp, 12 predicted proteins | sample SF_Jan12_sed_USG_FD_169102 | JGI IMG/M metagenome (GOLD analysis project Ga0224505, IMG submission 169102) | Sediment microbial communities from San Francisco Bay, California, United States - SF_Jan12_sed_USGS_4_1 | ecosystem: Environmental > Aquatic > Marine > Sediment | place: USA: California...
GTCCGTCGACGCGCTGCGCTCGCCGACGATCAGGGCGCAGGGAAGGCCGTACGTGCCCGCGGGATAGGCCTTGTCGCGCACGCCGGGGAGCACGACCTTGCGTGGTGGGACGATCCCCCGGTACTCGATCGGCTCGTCGCCGGTGACGTCGATCACTGGCACGGACGCGGAGAGCACGACGTTGGGGGCGATCACGGCGCCCTCTCCGATTCGCACCCCCTCCACGATCACGGCTCGTGAGCCTATGAACGCGCCGTCCTCGACGATCACCGGGGCCGCCTGCGGTGGCTCGAGCACGCCGCCGATGCCGACGCCCCCGGCGAGATGGACGTCCGCGCCGATCTGCGCGCACGAGCCGACGGTGGCCCACGTATCGACCATCGTCCCCGGCCCGACCCACGCGCCGATGTTGACGTAGCCGGGCATCAGCACGACCCCTTCGGAGAGGAACGACCCGTAGCGGGCCACGCCCGGCGGGACGACGCGGACGCCCCGCTCCGCGTAGTCGGTCTTCACGGGGATCTTGTCGAGGAAGTGCAGCCCGCCCACCTCCATCGGCTCGACCTTGCGCAGGCGGAAGTAGAGCAGGATCGCCTTCTTCACCCACTCGTGGACGACCCAGGCGTCGTCGATCGGCTCGGCGACGCGGACCTCGCCCGCGTCGAGCAGGCGGATCGCCTCCTCGATCGGCCCGGGCTCGAGGCGGCCGACCTCCCACAGCTCCTCGATTCGCTCCGCGAGCTCCATACGGGGATGATCACCGATTCGCAGGCGACGCGCTCGGGTGCGAGAGATCGGCACCTCGACCGCGCTCAGAGCCCCTGCACGAGCAGCTCCGCGGCGCGGGCGCACTCCTCCTCGGTGGGGACGAGCGCAAACCGCACGTAGCCCTCTCCGGACGGGCCGAGGAAGGAACCGGGGGCGACGACGACGCCCAGCCCGAGCAGTCGCTCCGCGAACGACTCCGAGGTCTCGCCCTCGGGGACGGCGACCCAGACGTACATCGTCGCCGTGCCACCGGCGACCCGCAGGCCGCAGCGGGCGAGCGCGTCGCCGAGCAGGCGGCGCTTGCGCACGTATGTTGCCCGGGCGCGCTCCACATGCTCCTCGTCCGACCAGGCGACCACCGAGGCCCGTTGCACGAACTCCTGCGGGGCTGTGCCCACGTTCGGGCGGAAGGCGCGCAGCGCGTCGATCAGCGCGGGGTCGCCGGCCACGAAGCCACTGCGAAAGCCCGTCATCGACGAGCGCTTGGAGAGCGTGTTGAAGACGACGACGTTCGTCCAGTCGTCGAGCTGCAGCGCGGAGGGCGGCGGCTCTTCCGCCCACAGCTCCGTGTACGCCTCGTCGGAGGCGAGCACGAAGCCGTGCTCGCGGGCGAGTGCGGCGAGGCGTGCGAAGAGCTCGAGCGGCGCCACCGCCCCCGTGGGGTTGTTCGGGTAGTTGACCCAGACGAGTGCCGCGCGCCGCCAGTCGAAGGCGGAGACGCTCTCGAGCTCGGGCAGCCAGCCATGCTCCTCACGGAGCGGCAGCTCGAGCACCGTGGCACCGGCGAACAGCGCGCCGCGCTCCGGCACCGGGTACCCGGGCTCGGTGACGACGACCGAGTCGCGACCCGCCTCGTGGTCGAGCACGACCTGCGCGAAGGAGAAGATCGCCTCCTTGGAGCCGAGCGTGGGGATCACGTGCCGCTCCGGGTCGACGGCGATGCCGAAGCGTCGTCCGCACCAGGCGGCGATCGCCTCGCGGAGCTCCGAGAGGCCCACGCTCGCCGGGTATCCCATGCGCTCCCGCACACCGTCGCGCAGCGCCTCGATGATCCGCGCATCGGTCGGCTCGCGCGGGTCTCCCATGCCGAGGTCGATCACCTCGAGGCCCCGCGCGCGTCGCTCGGCGACCCGTCGGCCGAGGCGCACGAACGGGTACGTGGCCTGCTGACGGAGGACGGGAGAGAGGGGCACGGACGGACGCTAGCCGACGATCAGCCGCCGGAGCGTCTCGTAGGCATGCGCCAGCGCCGCGAGCTCGACGCGCTCGTCGCGCCGGTGCGCGTGCGCGGGATCGCCCGGCCCGAAGTTGACGGCGTCGATGCCGCGCACGGAGAAGTCCGCGACGTTCGTCCACGCCTGCTTCGGCTCGATGCCGTGCGCGCCGGCCTCGACGAGCGCCGCGACGAGGGGTGAGCCCGAGGCGACGCGGCCCGCGGGGGCGGTGCCGAGGATCTCCAGCTCCGCATCCGCGGGAACGAGGTCGCGCAGGTGCGCGACCGCCTGCTCCTCGGTGCGATCCGGCGCGAAGCGGAAGTTGAGGTGCGCGGCCGCCAGGTCGGGGATCACGTTGTCCGCGATCCCGGCCTCCAGGCGCGTGACGCTCAGCACCTCGTAGAACGGGAGGCCGTCGACGACCGCCTCCCGGCGCTCGTGGCGCACGAGCGGCGCGAGCCCCTCGATCGCCCGCTCGATCGCGTTCTCCGCCAGCCAGGGCCTCGCCGAGTGGCCGCTGACGCCGTGAAAGCGGAGCTGCGCGTTGAGATTGCCGAGGCAGCCGGCGTGCACCGCGCCTGCGGTGGGCTCGAGCAGGATCACGAGCTCGGCCTCGTGCACGAGCGCCGAGCGGTCGAAGAGCGCGGGCAGCGGGTTGAACGCCTGCGGCAGCTCCTCGCGGCCGAACAGCAAGAGCGCGGCGTCGACCGGCCCCCGCGGGGCGCCGCCGAGGTCGCGCAGGAGCTCGAGCACGACGGCGAGGCCCCCCTTCATGTCGCTCGCCCCGAGACCGTGCACGGAGCCGCCGTCGATCCTTCCCGGCAGGTTGCCCTGCGCCGGGACGGTGTCGTAGTGGCCCGCGAGCACCACGAGCGGCGTCCCCTCACGTCGCCGGCACGTGTACAGCGCCGCCTCGTCGCAGACCACCTCGGGCTCGAGCCAGTCGGGGACGAGCGAGCGGACGTGCTCCCTGATCTCGGCTTCGTGGAGGCTCTCCGACGGGATGTCGACGAGCTCGAGCGTCCGGGCCGCGAGCCGGTCCGCGAGGCGTGCCACGCGCGGAGGCTACCTTCATACTCCACCGCATGACCAGCCGGCAGCCCGATCCACATCCCGGCGCGACCCCGGAGCGCGCGTTCCTGGTCGCCGTGCTGCCGAAGGGGGTCGATGCGACCGAGGAGCTACGGGAGCTGGGGGAGCTCGCCCGCACCGCCGGGGCGGAGCCCGTCGCCGAGCTCGTTCAGCACCGCGCGCGGCCCGATCGGCGCAGCTACGTGGGCAAGGGGAAGCTCGAGGAGCTCGAGGTCGCCTACGCGGACGCGAACGCGGAGGTACTGCTCGTCGACGACGAGCTCGCGCCCGCGCAGCAGCGGATGCTCGAGAACGCGCTCTCGGCCCGCGTCGTCGACCGTACGCAGCTGATCCTCGACATCTTCGCGCAGCACGCCGTGAGCGCCGAGGGCAAGCTCCAGGTCGAGCTCGCTCAGCTCGAGTACAACCTCCCGCGCATGCGAGGCATGTGGCAGCACCTGGAGCGGCTCGGCGGCGGTGTCGGCACGCGTGGGCCGGGGGAGACCCAGCTCGAGAGCGACCGCCGCATGGCGCGACGGCGGATCTCGCTGCTGAAGGAGCGCCTGCGCGACCTGGCGGCGCAGCGGCAGACACGGCGCAAGGAGCGGGCGCGCGCAGAGACACCGACGATCGCGCTCGCCGGGTACACGAACGCCGGCAAGTCGACGCTGCTCAACTCGCTCACGGAGGCGCACGTGCCGGTAGCCGATCGCCTCTTCGAGACCCTCGACCCGACCACCCGCGGCTTCGAGCTCGACGGGAAGCGATACCTGGTGACGGACACGGTGGGCTTCATCCGCCGCCTGCCCACGCAGCTCGTGGAGGGGTTCGCATCGACGCTCGAGGAGACGCTCGTCGCCGACCTCGTGCTCCACGTCGCAGACGCCTCGCTGCCGGAGGAGCGCCTCGTGGAGCAGGTGGCGGCGGTCGAGGCCGTGCTCGACGAGATCGGCGGTTCCAGCCTGCCCGTCGAGCTCGTCCTCAACAAGGTCGACCGGCTCGACGCGCTCGCTCGATTCCGCGTCGGGAACCGCTTCCCGGAAGCGCTCCCGGTGTCCGCTGCCACCGGCGAGGGCCTCGAGGAGCTGAAGGAGCGCCTCGCGGCGCGCTTCGCCGACCGCTTCGAGGACGTGCGGCTGCTCGTGCCCTACGACGAGGGCAGCGCGCTGTCGGCGCTCTATGCGCTCGGTGCCCCCATCGTCGAGCGATCGGACACCGAGGACGGTGTGCTGATCCGCGCCCGGCTACCGCGTCGCGACGTGCGTCGCTTCGCCGCGTACCTCGTCGACGGCGCCGAAGCCGAGCGGGCGGCGCGCGCGTGATCGAGCTCGGGGTCTCGCGGCTCCGGCCCGACGCCGTGCTGCCGGAGAGCGCCTACGCCGAGGACGCCGGTCTCGACCTCTCTGCCTGCGAGGAGCTGACGATCGCGCCCGGTGAGCGCGCCGTGGTGGGCACGGGCATCGCGCTGGCGATCCCGAGCGGCCATGCCGGGCTCGTCGTCCCACGATCCGGCCTTGCGGCACGCCACGGCATCTCGATCGTCAATGCACCCGGGCTGATCGACGCCGGCTACCGGGGCGAGGTGAAGGTCGTGCTCCAGAACACCGATCGGCGTCAGCCCTTCACCGTCAGCCCCGGCATGCGGATCGCGCAGCTCGTCGTCGTCGCCGTTCCCGCCGCCCGGATCGTCGAGGCCGACGGGCTGGCGTCGAGCGCTCGTGGCACGGCCGGCTTCGGCTCCGGGCGCATGAGACCCGAGCCGCGCATCCGGGTCTCCGCCGTCCTTCGCTGGCGCGGGCGCATCCTCATGATCCGGCACGAGAAGCGGGGCCGCGAGCACTGGCTGCTCCCCGGCGGGGGAGTCCGCAGCGGCGAGACGCTGACCTCGGCCCTGCAGCGAGAGCTGGGGGAGGAGACCGGCCTGATCGAGGGTGGAGACGAGCTGCCCGTCGAGGGCCCGGTGCTCATCGTCGAGTCGATCTCGCCCGAGCAGAGCCTCTGGTCGAAGCACGTCGTTCACGTCGTCTTCGCGGGGGAGCTGACAGGCTCGCTGGCGGAGATCGTCTCGCGTGACGATGCGGTGCGCGGTCACCGCCTGTTCACCGTCGACGAGCTCGACGGCGTCGTAGTTCATCCGCCGATCCAGCGCTTCCTGCGCCGCTGGCAGCCCGGCGACCCGTGCGTCTATCTCGGGGCGGTCTGGACCGAGTGACCCGCGAGCTGGCCTGGGAGGCCTGCGTCAACGTGCGCGACCTCGGCGGGCTACCGACGGCCGGCGGCGCCGTCACCCGCTCAGGCTCCATCGTCCGCTCGGACACGGTGCGCGGCCTGACGCTGGACGGCTGGGCCGCCCTCTCCGCGTACGGCATCGCGACGATCGTCGACCTGCGCTCCCCCGACGAGGTGGCGGCCGACCGATCGCTCCGCGAGGGTTCGGATTGGCTCGTCGACGGCGTGCCGGCGGAGAGCCCGGCGGAGCGCCACGTGCGTACCGTCGGCGCGCCCTTGCTCGGTGCGTGGACACGCGAGCTCGAGGCTTTCTTCGACCGGGTGGCTGCGGCGGAGGCGGATCCGGTCGGCTCGACCCGGGCGGTCTACCTGGCGATCCTCGGCCTCTTCTCGGCCAATGTCGCGGCCGCACTGACGGCGATCGCGGACGCGCCGGAGGGGGGCGTGCTCGTCCACTGCCAGGCGGGCAAGGACCGCACGGGCACCATCTGCGCCCTCGTCCTCATGCTCGCGGAGGTCGAGGCCGAGTCGATCGCGGACGACTACGCGCTGAGCGGCCCGAACATCGCCCCGCTGCACGACGTCTGGGTGAACGAGGCGCCCGACGAGGCCGAGCGCGACCGGCGCCGCCGGATCGGCCTCGCCCCGCGGCAGGCGATGCTGGACGTGATCGGGGAGCTGGAGGCGCGCTGGGGTGGGGTGGAGGGCTACCTCCGCGCGGCCGGCGTGTCGACGGCCACGCTCTCACGGCTCCGCCGGCGGATCGCCGACTGAGCTCTACCGGCGGCCGCCGCGGTCGCGGGCTCGCCGGGCAGAGACGGCGTGAGCGTCGGCCTCGAGCGCGTCGTCGAGCGGCTCGAGCGGCTCCGGCGCCGACCCGGTCGCATGTGCGAGCGCCTGGGAGAGCAGCCAGTCCGCGAGCTGCGGGTTCCTCGGCAAAAGGGGCCCGTGCAGGTACGTCCCGATCGCGCGGGCCACCCGACATCCCTCGTGGCCGGAGCTGCCGTCGTTGCCGAAGCCCGCAAGCACCCGCCCGAGCGGCGTGGCACCTGGGTCGAGCAGCGTGCGTCCCGCGTGGTTCTCGAACCCGGCCACGGTCCAGCGCTCTCCCGGCTCGAGCTCGCACTCGAGCAGGACGTCGCCGATCATGCGCCGGTCCCCGGCGACCGTCTCCAGCGGGAACACCCCGGCCCCCGGAAGCCACTGGCCGTCCCGGCCGCGGTAGCCGCGGCCGAGCAGCTGATACCCGCCGCAGACGGCGAGGATCGCCGTGCCACCGTCCATCGCCTCGCGCACGGCGTCACCGCGGGTAGCGATGTCGGGCGCGACCAGCGCCTGCTCACGATCCTGGCCGCCGCCGACGTAGAGGAGGTCGTGCCCGGCGGCGTCGAGCCGGTCGCCGATGCCCACGGCGGTGACGACGAGCTCGTGCCCACGCATCTGCGCGCGCCGCTCGAGGACGGCGATGTTGCCGCGATCGGCGTAGATGTTCAGGTACTCGGGATAGAGGTGCGCGAGCCGGATCCTCATCTCGTGCGCTCCCAGTACGGGCGTACGAGCCCGCGGTCGGTGAGCACCTTCCGCAGCGCCAGCATGGCGGTGTAGGTGGGGAGGACGCCCAGCGGCTCGTCCGCGGGGGCGAGCTCGAGCGCGCGCTCGAGAGCCGGCTCGAGGGCCCGGACGACCTCGAGCCGTTCGGCTGCGAAGCCGGCGTACGTAAAGCGGAGCGCGAGCTCGGCGGCACGGTCGCCCGCCACGACGATCCGCGATGCGCCTGCGAGCAACGGCTCGAAGTCGACGTCCCAGATCCACGAGACGTCGCGGCCGTCAGCGATGGCGTCGTTCAGCGCGACGAGAAGCGTCGAGGGCACGCCGCCTTCGGCGAGCGTGCGGATCGCCTCGTTGGCGCCGGCCGGGTTCTTGATCAGCAGCAGCAGGACGCTGTGGCCGTCGACCGCCACGCGCTCGAAGCGACCGAAGGCGGCGCCGAAGCTCTCGAGGCCACGCCGCACGGCTGCCGGAGGCTCCCCGAGCGCAAGGCAGAGCGCCGAAGCCGCCAGAGCGTTGTAGACGTTGTACAAGCCGGGCAGCGGCAACCGAAGCCGCGTCGTGGCCGCCGCCGACGCCAGGTCGAAGGACGTCGCCTCCAGCCCATCCAGCGCGATGTCCCGAGCGGCGAGGTCGAGGCGCGGCCGAGCATGACCGCACGCCTCACAGCGGTAGTCGCCGAGGTGCCCGACGTATGCCGCGGCATACGCGTAGGGGCTGCCGCAGCGCACGCAGTACTTCGAATCCGCCGCGTGCTGCAGCGAGGGTCTCGCTACCTGCGGGTCGTCCACGCCGTAGCGGACAGCGCCCTCCCGCCCGCTTGCGAGGTCGGCCACCACGGGGTCGTCCGCGTTGACGACGAGCGTGGTCGCCGGCGGCAGCTCGGCCACTGCGTCGCGCCACCGCTCCGCGATGTGCTCGAGCTCGCCGTAGCGGTCGAGCTGGTCGCGGAAGAGATTGCCGAGCACGAGGACGCGAGGTCGAAGGCGCGGCAGGAGCTCCGGCAACGCGAACTCGTCGACCTCGAGCAGCCCGAGCTCGGCCGCGTCGGCGTCGAGCAGTGTGGAGGCGACGCCCGAGGCGAGGTTGGCGCCGGAGTTGTTCCACGCCAGGCGCCGCGCGGCGCCGAGCACGGAGGCGGCCATCGCGCTCGACGTCGTCTTGCCGTTGGTGGCCGAGATCACCACTGTGCCCTGCGGCAGCCTGGCCGAGAGGGCGTCGATCGCGCCTCGGTCGACCCGCCAGAGCAGCTTGCCGGGCAGCGTCGTCCCGCCGCCCCGCCGCGCGGCGCGCGAGATCGAGCCGGCGAGCCGGGCGAGGCCGATCTCGACGGTGAGGAGGACGGTCACGCGGGGCGAGCGTAGCGGCAGGCCGGGGGACAGCACCTGCTCTACCGCTATTGCATATTCTCCATGGTGATCTACCATGATTGCATGGCCCGCCGACGGAAGCAGGTGCCTGCGCTCGAGCGGATCGACGAGGCCGCGCTCGCAGCGTTCCGCGCCGGGATGCGTCGTCGTTACACGGACGCGGAGATCCTCACGGAGCTGCGGGCATCGGCAGAGCGGCTCGGGCGGTCGCCGACGATGCGTGAGTTCGCCGCGGACGGAGAGGCACGCGTCCATCCGCAGACGGTGATCGAGCACTTCGGCACCTGGAACGCGGCCAAGCGCGCAGCAGGTCTTCCTCCGCGGCGCTACATCTCGCGGGAGGAGATGCTGCGGCAGCTGCGCGAGCTGGGCGACGAGATCGGCCGCGCGCCCACGTCGCGCGACATCGAGGAGCGGCGCGGGAGGATGGTGTCGAAGTCCCTGATCTGGCAGACCTTCGGCTCGCTGTCGGAGGCGCTTCGCGAGGCCGGCTTCGACGTCCCGAGCGGCGAGGAGCGGCTGGAGCGGGCGGTGCGCAGCGGCGCCATGCTCGCGCGCCGGCTGGGGCGCCTGCCGTCGATGGCGGATTGGAAGGCGGCGCGCCGCGACCAGCCCGACCTGCTCAGCGAGTGGCAGGTCTACCGCATGATCGAGATCGCGAGTGGCCCCTGGGCGGCGTTCCAGTTCCTGATCCGGGAGCAGCTCCGCGAAGAAGGGGTTGCTGTCCGACCGGACGGCTCGCTCAGCGACTGAGGCGTAGCGCTACGCCATCGTCCAGGCCGCGATCACGGCCATGCGCTGCAGGCAGTACTCGCCCTCGTACTGCGAGCGCACGGCGGGCAGCGTCCGCTCCTCGCGGAAGCTGTGGTCGGGCTGGAACGAGCGCTCGGAGACCACGTGACCTCCGCAGACCCGCAGCAGCGTCCCCTCCGAGAGCTCCCGGTGGGCGAGGCCGATGCGGAGCGAGCGCTCGACGACCGCGAGTGCGGCGCTCGTCGACGCGAAGAAGACACCCTCTCGGCTCTCGCCGATCCAGAGGGGGCGGCCGATGCCGCGGGCCAGGAAGAGCGTCCCCGGGTCGCGCTCGTCGAGCCACGCTGCGGCCATCGTGCCGTGAAGCTCCTCGAGGCTGCGCGGGTCGTTGGCGGACTCCTCGACGAGCGCGAAGATCGCCTCCGAGTCGACCGTCATCCCGGGCCACTCGCGCTCGAAGCCGTGCCGCTCCAACACCTCCTCGTCGTTCGCGATCACGCCGTTGTGGATGCCGACGACGGCGCCATGGCGAATCGGGTGGTTGTTGACGTCGAAGGAGGGGTGGCCCTTCGTGAAGTCCCTCACGTGGACGAGGACCTGGCTCGCCGTATCGGGCACGGAGATGTCGTCGATCAGGCCGCTCGCGCCCGTCTGGCGCTTGTGGACGGCGATCACGGCGTCGTCCTCGCCGGGCGATCGGTACGCGTAGCCGACGGCGTCCTCGCCGCGCTCCGCGATGCCAGCGAGGAGCGCCTGCGCGGCCATGGTGCGGGGGGCGGTGGAGCCGCCGACCAGGCTGTATCCCGCGATGCCGCACATGCGCTGTCTGCCCTACGTATCGGAATCTAGCGGCCGAATATGAGCATCCTGTTCGGAGGCCGGCGCCCGACTCCTCGCGTGCCGAGAGTCGATCACTCAAGCGGGGGAGGAAGGGCGCCGATAGGTGGCAAGAGATGGACGCCGCCGAGCACCTGTTCGAGGAGGTCCCGTCGTCCGCTGACGAGCCCGCCGACGACGTCACCGGCGACCCGCTGAAGCTGTACGTGCGCCAGATCGGCGACGGACGCCTGCTCACCGCCGCCGAGGAGCGGGAGCTCGCCCGCCGCAAGGACGCGGGGGACGAGGCGGCGAAGCGCCGGCTGATCGAGTGCAACCTGCGGCTCGTGATGTCGATCACGCGGAACTACACGCGCGCCAACGTGCCGCTGCTCGACCTGATCCAGGAGGGCAACCTCGGGCTGATCCGCGCCGTCGAGAAGTTCGACTGGAAGCTCGGCTACAAGCTGTCAACGTACGCCACCTGGTGGATCAAGCAGTCGGTGCAACGCGCGCTGGCCGAGCAGAGCCGCACGATCCGCCTGCCCGTCCATGTGGCCGACCAGGTGCGCAAGGTGCAACGGGCGCGCCGCGTGCTCGGCCACAAGCTCAACCGCGACCCGTCCCTGGCCGAGGTCGCGGTCGAGAGCGGCTTCCCCGAGGAGCGCGTGCAGATGCTGCTCGAGCTGGTGCAGGACCAGGTCAGCCTGGACACCCCGGTCGGCGACGGCGAGTCGCTGATGGGCGACCTGATCGAGGACCCGTTCGCGCTCGAGCCGGAAGCGGAGACCCACGACCAACTGCGCTCGGAGGAGCTGGCCGGCGCGATCGCGAAGCTGAAGCCGCGGTTGCAGCGCGTGCTCGTGCTCCGGTTCGGCCTCGACAGCGAGCCGCCGCGGACGCTGGAGGAGGTCGGGACGGTGCTCGGCATCACGCGCGAGCGCGTGCGTCAGCTCGAGACGCGCGCCCTGCGCGAGCTGCGGCACATCGCCCCCGGCCTCGAGCTCTACCTGCGCAGCTGAGCCGACAGGACGTGGGGGAGGCCCGGACCCTACGGGCCGACGGCGGCGATCGCCTGCACCTGTCGCAGCCCGGCGAGCCGTCGCAGCGACTCCAGCTCGATCTGCCGCACGCGCTCGCGGGTGAGGCCCAGCGTGCGCCCGATCTCCTCCAGCGTGCGCGGCTCGCCGCCGTCGAGGCCGTAGCGCATGACGAGCACGTCGCGCTCGCGTGTGGGGAGCTCGCACAGCGCCAGGCGCAGCGCCTGGCTGCGCAGGTTGAGCTCGACGGTCTCCTCGGGCAGCGGCTCGTCTCCCGCCACGAAGTCGCCGAGCACGGCGTCTTCGGCCTCTCCGACAGGAGCATCCAGGCTTGCCGACGTACGGGCGGCCGCCCGCACCTCGAGCACCTGCTGCACGGTGATGTTGGCCTCGTCGGCGATCTCCTCGATCCGCGGCTCCCGCCCGAGCGTCGTCCACAGCGAGCGCTCGGCGCGGTTGATCTTCTGCATCCGCTCGACGATGTGTACGGGCATGCGGATCGTGCGCGCCTTGTCGGCGAGCGCGCGGGCGACCGCCTGGCGGATCCACCACGTGGCATAGGTGGAGAACTTGAAGCCGCGGCGCCAGTCGAACTTCTCGACAGCCCGGATCAGGCCCAGCGTGCCCTCCTGGATCAGATCGAGGAACGGTAGGCCCTGGTTGCGGTAGTTCTTCGCAATCGAGACGACGAGCCGCAGGTTGGACTGGATCATCGTCTGCTTCGCGTCGTCGTCGCCTCGCTCGATCCGCTTCGCCAGCTCGACCTCCTGCGCAGCCGTGAGGAGGTGGTGGCGACCCGCCTCGCGAAGGAAGAGCTGCAGCGCATCAGTGGTCGACTCGACGACCGGCGGTGGGGGTGACGCAGGCTCGGCCTGCCGCGCGTCGACGAGCTCGATGCCACGCTTCTCGAGCTCGCGCAGGAGCGCGTCGTGCTCGAGCGGCGACAGCTCGTGCAGCTCCTCGACGTCCGCGAGGTCCGCGGAGCGCAGCACACCCGTGTGCTCGGAGGCCTCGAGCAGCTGTCGCAGCTCGTCCAGGCCGAGAATGGTGTCGATGTCGACAGACGTCACGCGAGCTCGTGCGGATCGATACGCCCGTCGATCATCTCGCGCGGGCGTGCACTTGTCCAGGGGGGAACCAAGATCACCGGCAGACAGACACGGGCGCGGCTATCGGGTTGCCCGAGGGCACCGACCGGGCCGTCGCACAGCCTGGCGCCGCGGCCGGCTTGTCCGGCGGCGTAAGCGCGCGACGGTTCCGCCGCGACCTCAGGTACGAGGAGGAACGCGACTCAGGTCGGGACGGCTCTGCTTCGAGAGCGCCTCGCGCAACTCTGCGTTCTCGGCAACGAGGCGATCCAGAGCGGCCAGAGCGGCCAGGGCGGCAGACACAGACGTATGCCTGTCGTGCTGCACCAGCCAGTTGTGCGGCGAGAACACCTCATCGCCGCAGCAGGCAGCGAGAGTCTCCCGTACGAGTGTGGCGTCGGCGGACGTATACAGCCGTTCACTCATGAGGATCTTCCTTCACTGGCCTGCTCATCCGTAGATTGCCGAAACCGTCGCAGGGCCGCCGGTGCCAGGAGAGCACGTCTCACGAGGTTCATTGCCCGTCGGTCTTCCCGAGTGCGCACGATAACGCGCGTTATGTCAAGTAGACACAGAGCCTAGCCTGGCGCCGTCCCCTCCACGGCGACGGCGGCGCTCTCGAGATCGATCGGGTCGATCGGGTCGAACGGGCCGGCCGGTTCCCCGCGCCAGTGCGGTGTGGTCGGAGCCGTCGCCTGGACGACGACAGCGGCGAGGACGACGCAGCCGCCGAGCAGCGTCGCCACGGCCGGGCGCTCGCCGTAGGCGAGCCAGACCCACAGCGGGCTGAGCACGACCTCCAGGAGGGCGATCAACGCAACCTCGGCGGGCGCGATCAACCGTGCGCCGACCGTGAACAGGGCGAGTGAGAGCCCCATCTGCCCCACCCCGAGGGCGGCGAGGATCGCCCAGTCCTCGCTACCTGCGTTCGCCGTCGACACGAA
>Ga0224505_10001875_pt1 | contig 12839 bp, 12 predicted proteins | sample SF_Jan12_sed_USG_FD_169102 | JGI IMG/M metagenome (GOLD analysis project Ga0224505, IMG submission 169102) | Sediment microbial communities from San Francisco Bay, California, United States - SF_Jan12_sed_USGS_4_1 | ecosystem: Environmental > Aquatic > Marine > Sediment | place: USA: California...
CAGAGGGATCTTCCCGAGAACAAGAGGGTAGTCGTCAGCAATGACGCACCACAGGATTCCAAGATCCGCCCTGAGCCAATCCCTTACGGCATCAATCTGCTCGTCAATATCCCGGAGCGAGTTCGAGATCTGCTTCCGAACGTCGTGAAGGTTCCCTCGTTTTATGTCGGCCATTAGAATGGCCTAAGTGGCGGTATCAGACTACCTTGGTACTCATAGCTGACCTGAAATTTCAGGCTCTCTACGTAGAAAGTGCCGCTGGAGGTTCCTGCTTGGTTCGGGATCCAAATCTGTGCCTTGGAGGTGCCGTCAAGGAAGTCCTCCGCTTCTTGCTGGGTCAGACCCCAGCCGTCGAGTGTTCTATTGTCAGTGTAGGTCTCAAAGGTTGACCCAGATACCAAGATGTAAGGGGTAAGGTTTGAGGTAGCGCCAGCAATGATGACCTCTACATTCTTGCTCATGGAGGATGACGAGAACCTTGCACGCAGCTCCGTGTTGATCCCGAGGATGTTAACACTATTGATCAAAGGAAAGCCGCCCGGAAGCTGCAACGCTGCTTTTGGTCCGGTCAGCTCGAGCTTGTACTGGGTGCCGTTGGCAGCACAGAACACCGAGGTCGATCCCGCAGTGTTCAGGATGTTCCCGATATTAGACCAATCCCCATCTACCTCATTGGCTGAGGTGGTCATAAAGTCAAACGATGTGGTCAGTACGGTCATACTGCTCCAGACCAGACGTACTGCTCTTTGTACCCGGTTGCGTCACGGATAATCAGGTAGCTCAGGACGTACTGCAGGTTCGGGTTGGTTGGTGGTGAACCCAGAATGCTTGACGGATCCACACCAACGATAGTGACCGTGTGCGTTGCCGATGCGTCGTTCCTGAACACCACCGTGCCCTCTACGCAAAAGGTAGCACCAAGCTGCGGATCTGATGCGTTGGCTGGTTTCGTTATGGTCAGGTTAATCGAGCCGTTGTTCGTGATGTAGTGCCGGCCAGAGACTTCAGAGTCGATGGTTATGGCACTGGCAAAGGACAGGACAACAGCCTTGTGTCTTATGTTTGCCGCTGACCTGAATTTCGAGAACAGGGTGATCTCAACTGGGAGATCTGGGTCGTCACGATTGCCTGTCAGTGTCGTACCGTTCCATGTGAAATCATCAATGATGGACGACGGGCTGGAGGTCTCGATTCCTGCAATAGCATCTTGGTTTGCCTGTACAGCATCGACAACAGTAGAGAGCTGGGATACGGTTACTGCCTGATCTGGCTCAACGCCATTCTTGAGGTTATTAATCTCGAAACTGCCCATATTAAGTGGTGCTCGCATCGAGTTGAGGCCGTCGAGGTTCAGGCATGAAGCGATACCGTCAGCCAGATCCTGATCGTGGGTATCGTGCCTCGAGGCAATGATCTTGATGGTAGCCGCCTGATCCTGCTGCCATGTGGTTGGACCCGAGAATGATGGGTTTACCCGTATAAACGTGCCGTCAACTTGCCAAGGCATTGCCTCTCTCCTTATTGTGCTCCGCCCATGTACAGGCGCAGCCCTGTTGATCTCCAAATGACTTGCTCGTTCACGGAATAGAACCGGACGAGGATGCTGACCGCATAGCCGTAAGCGGACACATTCTGCCATCCCTTGGTTGTGTATGGTACGCCCTCCACGGACCAAAAGTCCTCATCCCAGAATGACCCGACCACAGAAGGTGGATCTGCTGGATCTACTGACCACGTAGACGGAATTTGCTCGACCGGGAGGGTGATTGGTATCAGGTCCGGAACATCGAAGTCCGCATAACCTGTGATCTGGATGTTGGCTGGGTTTGACATCGTGCTGATGATCTGTGCCGCAACCAAGTGTTTCTGTGTCCCGGGAGCTTCGTGGTAGTCGAACGCCATCAGGCAGTCATATAGGATCGGACGGCCAAAGTCTGCGGTTGACTCCAGCATGGCGACAATCTTTCCATCCCGGGTGCCACCGAACAGCCTCTCGTCATGGACGCACATGCAGGCAGTGCTGATGCCCTTAAACCTCGTCCACTTCTGCGTGACGGTATTCAGGACGTGCTGCTCGAACACGTCATCGGATATCGGGACGTTGAAGATCATCAAGCCCTGTCTGGGGAACAGCTCTACGTCCCACCCATACAGTGGTCTGGTGACCTGAGTCCTCTCAGTAATCGCATTGTGGATCAATCTGCTGAACTGGTGAACGTCAGAGGTGCGACCCTCCTGAATAATGGTCGAGAGGGCCACGTACCCGTCCCGTGTCATGATTATGGTGTCAGCCCCATACTGGGTAGTGCCCCTGATCGAAAGCGGCTCAGAGGTCAAATATCGGCCCACCATCTCAAAGTACCCAGTGGTCTCTGGGTCGTCACCCTGATAGATCAGAACCTCTCCGGTATCGAACACAAAGACGATAAAGTCATCCTTGCCGTCACCCGAGTCCTGCTGGGTCCATGTGGTGATCAGGGTCAGCTTGCCACCACGACGGGTGAAGGTGCCGAGATCGTACTTCTGGAAGACACCCTGATAGGATCCAGCCTGCGTGTAGTAGAAGGCATTGTCGTCGTCGAGCCAGTAGTACATCCGACCCTTGAATGTCAGGCATCCGATGAAGTTCGGGGTAAACACCAGAGCTTCATCTGTTCCCGATGTGCTAATGTCCGTGACATTCACCCCATCAAAGATCTGGGTGGTGTCTACGCCATTGCACATGGCCATGATGCCGGTCTCGTCTGCCTTCCGAAAGTTTTCCGTCTGCCAGCGATCGCTGTTGAATGTCCCAACGGGGGCTGCTTCTGTCGTAGACTGAGCCGATGCCTCGATCGCAGAGTCACCCAGAACAAAAATACCACCACTAGAAGCTGCCACCAGCTTGCTCGCTGTCGCCGAGCTGAAGGACGCTACGGTCTCCACCGGGGCTCCTGTTCCAAGATCCTCATAGAGGATCTGCCCAAGCCGGCTGACAACCCTGCCGGGCTCAGGGATCAGGTTGTTGAGTACAACAGCCGCAGTCTTCGGCATGTTGTCGAGCGAATCAAACGCATTCCACCCATCGACCGGGGCGTCAATCGTTACCGGGATTGAGCCTTGCTGCGCCTGCATTTAGGAGCTACTTCTGTACAGAGGGTAGTAGGGACTCTTGCCTGATCCTTTTGCAGAGGATCCACCAATCGTTCTGGATCCCGTGTCTCGACCAATGGCCTCATTCAGCTTGTTGTTGAACTCAGCCCTCCACTCTGCGTACTGAGGGAACTGCTTGACCTGACCCCAACGCTGCTGGATCCCAAGAATAATCAGCTCATCATCGAGCTGCCAGACATCATCGTCTGAGGTGAACTCAGTCTTTGGCTGGTTGGCACTGCTCTTGATGGGTACGTTTGTAACGTACTCGAGGTACAGGATCTCACCGGGAGATGGGTTGGGGATCTCCAGTGCGTTCCCGTACTTCCTCGCCCGGATCACTCCACCTGTATCACCGGATCCATATTTGCACGAGAAGTACCTCCCCTCAGGGACAGGGAACTCGAACCCTCCGGATTCAGTGAAGAACGAGTCCGGCGCAAAGGACTGAAAGTCAGCAGGCAGAGGGTATCTGGTTGCTGATGTCATGGTGATCTCAAGGGTCTCCCTCAAGCCTGACCAGTTGAAGTGATTCAGGATCTGGTAGGCCATCCGGTTTGCGATCGCGACCATCTGCTTGTCGTCAGGATCAACGCTCGTGGCAAAGCCGGGTTTCTCGAGGAACCCAGCTTCAGCCAGAACTGCATTCAGGATGGACTTCAGATTCTTCATGTCAGTGGACCCAGTTAAGGTTTACCTTCCAATCGTCAAAAAGACGTTGCGCTACTTGGCTTTTTTCGGCTCCGGAATAAGTGTTGACTTGTCCAACCTCAGGAAGCCCTTGGCGTCTTTCGTCGCTGGGGTGTGGAACTCCGGCAAGCTCTCGTCGTCCGACATGATCGATGTGGTCGCGTCCAGCCTGCGGAGGCAAATCTTCGATTTTGGTGTGGACTGCTCGGGTTTCTTCTCTGTAGATTGGTTCGGGCTCTCTTCCGTCGGGTTCTCTAACGTCAGCTCTGGGGTCGGGTTTGGTTTCTTCCTTGGCATGTTTGATTTCCTCTAATGAGCGCACCAGTACGGCTGCAGCCCTGCGGGCATACTCGAGGTGCTCTGGTATGTTGATTGCTTCCGCAAGTTGCTTGATGTTGATAAAGCCAGTATCCAGAAGCTCTTGCTTGTGGACGATATCCAAACCGGGAATGATCTCGACGCTCGGGATCCGCTCGCCCTGCTTGTTGCCCAAGAAGTACGCATACTCCTCAGGATAATCTCTGAAATCTTTTTGTTGTGCAATGTACGGTTGCCAGTCGGTCGTTCCCGGCGCCACCATCTTGATGAACACACACCGGTCGTAGATCCGGCGTCGTTCTACCTTCGACTTGCTGTGATTCAATACGGCTTGCTCATAGAAAACTGCCCGTGGCTTTTCAGGTTTACCAACGACCAGCTCTTCCAGTTGTTCTTGAGATAATTCAGCCATTTTCCGCTCCTGATAAAGACTGGGCGAGGGGATCCCCGCCCAGCCATATCTTACAACACTTCGGCTTACGCCCCAGTGTTTCCGATCACGCCTTGCAGGAACCGTGCGTTGGTCGTGAGGTTAGCCATCGTCCAGTTCGGGATCACGTCGTAGTCGGCGTTTTCGACCTTACGTGCAGCTTCCGTGGTGAACCAGCGTTCCGGTGCTTTCTGCATCCGCAGGTACTTCGTGTTCAGGAAGTACATACGACCGGTATCAGCAGCCACGAGATCAGTAGCGCACTGGGCGTCATAGACGACCGGGGTGCCAACAAACTCGAGGGTACGGAAACCTGCGTCAGCCAGCTTCGCATTGGTGAAGCGAGCATTTGGCGTCAGGCTTTCCCAGTACGCAGTGAAGAACGTACCGTCAGCCAGAATCAGGTTTGCCTGATCATTGCCACGGGTACAAGCGAGGTGCATGGCGTTCATGCGGGACTGGATTTCGTCGGCAACAAGTGCTCCGCCGGCCACGTCCGTGTTGTTACGCCAGAATGAATTTGTAGCAGCATCAATGCCACCAACAACACCCGTTGAGGGATTGTCAGCAACCAACAGGCGCAGGCCACCGAACTCTTTACCACCGTCGCCGGTGCCGAGAGAGTACAGGGACAGGCCGGTCTTATTGCGGAGACCCGCTACCAGCGCATCAATACGGCTTTCTGCCAAACCTACGGCACGCCATTTTTCGCGGTTCATGATCTTCTCTTTACCAGAGATGAAGGAGAATCCGCCCAACTGCTTCCACTGGAAGACAGCCGCATCGATCACTTCCTGACTCGTGTCGATGGTGAAGGTTTCAAAGCCATCATAGAATTTGGTGGCCAGCTCGTTGTACAGCAGGGGTTCGGTAAGATCGCGACCACCACCCACGCTCTTCACGCGATTGGTGTCTTCCAGCGTCCTCAGGAAACCGTTGTGGTTCGTCACGTTATCAGCGACAAACTTGGAGCGATTCCGGAGTGTCGTGGCGATCAGTTCTGTCAAATTAACAGCCATGATTTATTCCTCGATTGAAAGTTAGCCTACCCGTCGCTTTTCCAGAGCAGAATACGCATCCCCGATCGCGCTTCCGAGATCAAAGATCGAATCATCCTCTGGTTTGCCACGGGATCCTTTCGTCACAACATTAACGTCCTGAGCGGCCTTTGCCCGGTTCGCTTGCCTTGTGTCGGTCATTGCGCTTCTGATCGTCGGATCCAGATTACAAGCCATGTTATAGGCCCTCTGGAGTTGCTCGTGGATTGGGACAGGGTCACCTGTATCGGTGAACTTACTGACCAGACCTCCACGGATTATTCCGGCGATAGAGGGCGCGAGCTTCTCGACATGAGGGTGCGCTGGTTTGCCATCTATCTGTTCGTTGACGAACGATTGAAGTCCTGTTTTGACTTCCTGATACCGCATTTGAGCCTGATTTTGAGCTTCTTGCTGGCGACGCTGTTCCTGCGTGCGAGCTTCCTGCTGCTGACCTTGCTCGATGCGGTCTAATCTGGCCTTCAGTTCGCGTTCAGCGGGAGTCAGGTAACCCTGAGTCTCTTGCGCCTGCGGCTTGTTGAGACCATACGCTGCTTGCATGTCCTTTAGCCCTTGCTCCGGCCCTACTCGGGAGAGGTGAGCTGCCCATGCAACCTGTGTCTTGAATGCCTCGAACGGATCCATTCCAACCCGCTCGAAGTCCTGTCTGTATTCGTTCAGTGTCGCAAGCATCGGATCCATGATCTTGCGTGCATTCGCTATCTGGGTCGTTACTTCCCCGTACTGACGCTGCATTGGCTTGAACACACCCTCGAGCATGGCTTTTTTGCCAGCAGGCGGGAGTGAGTTGTAGGCCTTTTTGATCTCTTCTGGCCAGCGTTCTGGAGCAGGCTCGTTGTAATCGACCTCGTCCAACGCTTTCTGGACCTGTTCTTGTTGTGTTTCAGGATCACCAGATTGTTCATCGGTGTTCCCAGATTGTTCTTCGGGGTCGTCAAACTCCCCCTTCGTTTCCATATCAATGCCTTCCAGCTCGTCATCGCTATCCGACATTGAATCAAAAGCATCAGCCAACTGACTCTCGAGATCCACATCTCGATCTTCGTCTGCCACGATCTCTTGCCGCTTTGCGGGTGAGTTCATGATTTCTCCTTAACCTATTCGGTCGTCTACAGTGTCCGAGATCCCGGCAGCTTTCATTTCGCGTACCTGTTTCTCGGTAGGGGTCATTGCAGCCACGGATGGTACAACGACGTTTTCATGATACTCCATTTGTTCCTTCTTGGTTGGGGGAGTACCTAAATCGTTTGAGTCTACAAGGTGGTGCCGTGCCATGTACTCACGTCTCTGCCGAGTGGTCGTGATCACCGTCTTGTTTTTGTCAGCAACGGAGCGGAATGCCTCGATATTCGGATCCACCCAGTGGACCATCGGCGGGACTGTGATGTGTGTCTGGGTTCTCTGCCCACAGCACATGGGTTTATCACTGTCATTGTGCAGGATTGAGAGGATCACATCCTCTTGGATCTCCCCGCACACCTTGCACTTGAAATCGTATCTTGGCATGTTATTCCTCGTTACCGGCAATCTGGCCAAGTTCCTGCAGCCACCGGGAAACCTCTGAAACTGGAAGATCAGATCCTTTCGCCATAGCTTGAATGGTTAGTGGGTTGGTCAGGTACTTTGCGATCGCTTCCGACGGTCCCTTGCTGATAAACCACGTCAGGGCGTTGTCTGGACGTCCCTTACCGGATGCTACCCTCCCTGTGACGTTGATAATGTGGTCGAGGGCTTCCTTGGATCCGGGTCCAATAGCGTTCGCCAGAACCTCTCTGGTTCCTGCGTCCATTTTCCCCCAGTTGTTGGTGAACTGACGCATGCTGAACTCCTGCGAGGCAGCACCCGCAGGTGGCTTGCCCAGCCGGAACACAAACATATCAGCGATCTCTTTTCTGGCCGACGGTGGCAGGGCGCCAAAGATGTAGTTCAGCCTCTCTGGTGAATCCTTGGTCTGGGAAAACGCACGCTTGTAGATCTCATCGAAACCACCTTCCTTGCCGACCACACGATTGATCTGGGTGATCTTTTCCATTCCTTCACGGTAGAAGTCGTTCGCCTGCTGTGCTGCCTTCTGTCCTGCTGGGCCGGCCCACTTACCAGCACCAATCTCGAGATCCTCGCTCAGTGCAGCATACACACGCTTTAACTGGCCTGTGCTCACATCGTCAACCAGAGAGGGGCTTGCAAGCCGTTCACCAATCGCAGTACGCATCTCCTTTACTGCCTTGTAAGGCATGCCGGTGGTTCCGGTCTTGTCGATCAGCGCTAGAAGGTCCTTGGATAGGGCAATGTCCATGTCCTGCAGCCATTGAGATCCAAGGACCTTGGCAGTGCTGGGTGCATTCTCAGCCAGAGCTGTTGGTGTGCTGAGGAAGTTATAGGTGTTCCTCATCTCAATCGGCAGCTCAGGATCGAACAGCTCATCAACCTTGTCGTAGCGTTTTGAGGCGTTGTTTTTGAATCGATCGATGTACCCACCCTTGCCAACGACCTTGTTGGAGATCAGTTTGCCAGCGGCTGTTGGGTCGTTCCTCTCGGGTCGCATTAGGTTGCCGGCAGTCTCTTCCTGAGACTCACGGAAACGCCTCATGCGGTCCGTTCCACTGGTCAGGTCCTCGATGCGCTGCATGACGCTGTTCTGTGTAGCATCTCCAGCACTCATGGGGACTGGTCCACCCGCTTCTGGCACCGGACCAACCCTGTGTCTGGCTATGTTCTCTCCAGCAACCCGGCCTGTGTTCCTCGCTCCGGGTAACATCGAACCTGCTATTCCGGCTACGTTCTGCACCCACGGTGGGAGACCTGCCTCTTGGGCGCCCTGTGAAGCAATCCCAGACAGTGCGCCTGAGGCAAGCTGAGCGAGTGGTTGAGCAGCCAGAGCGGCGTTCTGGGCAAGGCGGGCAAGGCCTATGGGAGTAGCAGCAGCAGCAATGCCCTCCGCTCCCATCGCGGCAATACGCTCCTGTGGGTTTTCTGGTGAGGGGAATACCTTGTCCAAAGTCTGGTCAATACCCGGAGTCAGCATGGGGATCTTGCCATCAATTCCAGCGTACTCACCAAGCTGGTTCAGGGCCATTGTTCCTGCGTCCACCAGACCAGCAGCAGTTTTCGATGGGCCTGCAATGGCGTGACGAGCGGTCAATCCGAGCTGCCGACCCAATGGGTGCAATGGATTGGGTGGTGGCTCATCAAGGACATCAAAGATATTCGCCTTTTTGGGGCGCTCTTCGGTCTCATCCAGTACGTCGAATATATTAGCCTTGGCCACGGGGACTCCACCCATACTTGTCCTCGAACATTTGGAATCTGTCCGGGTCATCGCTGCTGTTCAGCATTTCCAACGCTGCATCTGGCGTTTTCATTTGTGTTGCCATCACCTTGTTGACGTGGTTATTGATCTCTCGGCGCATGTCAGCGGCCTTGTAGCCCTTCGACTGGTAGTAGTCTTCCTTCTCGAGTGCAAACTTAACAGCCTCGAATCGCGCCATGACATCGATCAGGCTTTTACGGAGTTCTTCTGGGTTGTTGGTAGAGAGTGATGCGAAAGACTTCTGAAGCAAGTCAAGTTCCACGTTGGACACGTTGCCCAAAGCACCACCAGTTTCATTGCTTCTACGCATCTCTTGGAGCTTATCGAACGCGATTCCACCAAGCTGGGTCTTCAGAAACTCTGATAACTGTGCCGCATCAGATCCCGGTATTTCCTTCAGCGCCCAACCGAGCAGACCGGTAGTTCCTTCTCCGACATAGTCCATTGTTCTCTTCACCTGAGAAAGGGCGTTATCCATAGCCAAGAGCGTATCTGTTTTCGCTCTCTGGGCTTGGAACTCCATATTTCCAGCTTCCTTTGATGCTGCTTTTCGCTTTTCCTCTGCTTCTTGCCGGGCCATCGCCAGCTCCAGTCCTTCTTTGGATCCGGGGTCGATTTGCAGTGCGCCAGTCTCATCCCGAATAGGATTGCCATTCTCGTCCCTGAGGTAGTACCCAGCCAGTGGATTCATGATGGTGGTGTTGTTCTGGCCTGTACGCTTGAACCGTTCCTCCATCTCTTGCGGGGTCAGGTTTCCACCCTGCGTATTAATGTAGTTGGCCTCCTTCTCGAGGGTGCTGGCCTCTGGGTTCAGCGTGGAGTAGATCTCTCGAGCAGTCTCCTCAGATCCATACGCCAAGTCACCCATGGCCATCGCTTCTTCCTGAGACTTACCGGCCTGCAGGGCTATCTGCATGACCACCGTGGCACGCTTACGCTTTATTTCTTCCTCAGCCTGTGCCTTAGAAGCAGCCTCAGCGTCTCCCTTGGCCTCGAGGCGTGCAGCCTCAGCAGCCTGAGCATCAGACATGATCTGCATCTCTTCCCCGAGAGCTTCACGCTTGCCACCAGCCCGGAACATGTCCACAACGCCCTCGATGCCGCCAGCGATGCCGGGTAGGCGAGAGCTTTGGGTGTCGTCGTAGGCCATCTTGGCCTTGGCCAGCGCACCCGTATTGCCGCCCGTGGTGGGGGCCAACAGGGCCTCTGCAATAGAGTCCGTGCCACCACCCATGCCAGAGAACAAACCAGCCCGCTGTGTGTTGTTCTGCTGCATCATGGGAGCCGCCTGTGGGGCCGCTTGGATCTCATCGACCTTGGGGCCAAGCTGCATCAGGGACTGCAGGATGGGCATCATTGCGGACATGTTTGCGCTCATTTCAGATCCTTGAGTAGTCAACCATCAGGAAGCCGCCGGGTCCATCGATGGCAATATCCGGGTTCTCATCAGCCATCACACCGATCTCGTTGGTGCCGTCATTCTGCCACAGGTAGTCGTACTGGTAGAACTGGCGACCCTTAGAGATCCCGATCGGCTGGATGTTCTTCTTCAGCCTTCGGTCGGACATCATCATTCCGCCCATCATTCCGCCAACTGCCTCCATGGCCTTGATTGCGTTTCCGGCAATTTCGTCTTTGTGAGTTGGGAATGAGGGTGACGGGCTTGGACCTCCACCGGTCATTGGAGTCGATGGCGTTCCCTGCGGAAGAGCAACCCCACCAACAGCACCTCCACCGGGCTGCACCGTTCCCGGCATGCCCATCATGGTGCCCTGCATCGGCCCACCTGTGTAATCTTGCAGGTTCTGCATCATCAGAGCGTCTGCAATCTCCGTCTGTCCCGCAGAAGCTCCAGCTTGAAAGCTGTCAAGCTCTGACTCAGAACCTCCACCAAACATGCTTTTCCCCTGACTAAACACGTCCATAATATTGCCCAGCATGCTCATCGTTTTCTCCTTAACCTAATAGTGTTCCGAGTATTCCTCGGTCCTGACCGGCGGATCCCAGACCTGCATTATAAGCCCCTCCCGGTGATATCGGGGAAACGCCCGGTATTGGCGTCATGCCCATCAGCGCCATCATCAACTGGTCCTGATACTGCTGCTGGCCGAAGTTGAACTGGTTGTTCCGGAAGTCCATGCCCTCGAGGCCCATCATCTGGTTGAAGTCCTGACCCTGACGTGCCATGTCGAGTTGCCCCATTCCGAGTTGGTTCTGTATGTCCATGCCGTACCTCTGAGTGTCCATGCCGTATCGTTGGTTTTGCAGGCCGGCCATACCCAACTGACCCTGTAGGGCGTTCTGCATGTTTGCGATCTGCATCTGGTTGCCCATCTGTGCGTTCGCCAGACCCGTCTGCTGGTCGATGCCGTATCGCTGTAGATCCTGACCTGAGGCGCCCAACTGAGCGTTCCACAAAGCCTGCTGCATGTTGGCAGCAATGCCTGAGCGACTGAGATCCTGCTGTGCCATCTGGTTCTGGATCCCCTGACCAAAGCCGAGCGAGTTGAAGGCAGCAGCATTCCGAGCATCAGCCTGTTGCATACCCTTCATCTTCTGCATTTCCTGACCCTGAGGAGAGTTGGGGTCGATGCCCTTGTTGATCATCTCCTGCTGCAGACGTCGATCCTGCTGGGCCATCTGCGGATCCAGATACCGGTTGGCGTTGGCCAGAGCGTCATCAGCGTACTGCTGGACCGATCCGTAGTCAGCCTGATCTGGTCGTGAGCCTGCGATCTGCTGCGGTCCATAGGTGTTCTTCTCGGTGGGGTCAAAACCATTCCACTGACCCGTCTGTCCAGCCTGCTGCGCTGTGCCGTTCTGTAACTCACCCATACCAAGATTTGGGCGAGCAGGTCCGGGCACCGGCTGTGGGTTGTTTCCGAAGGGCGAGAACTGCCCCGGCCCGGGGTTCATTGCACCAGAGGGACGTGTGGGCGATGTTGGCCCTGTTGGTGGGGTTGGAGGTGGCATGCCAGCCTGACCCTGAACGTTTTGCCCGGGAGTAATTTGTGCATTAATTCCTCCAGTCTGCTGAGTAGGAGGCATCGGGGTTTTCTGGTAGATTGGCTGTTGCATGAGCTGGTCCTGATAGGGTTGTAATTTCTGAGCGCTGTTAAGCCCAAACGAACTCTGACCGCCCCATGTCATCTGACTTTGGTTCGGGTTCGAGATCATGTTGGAGCTGATGGATCCGGTGGGCGTCTGCTCTGGTGCCTTCACCTCCACTGTCACCTTGTGCTCACTGTCCTGCGTCCCTTGGCCTCCAAATACCTGACTCCGGAGATCCTGTTTCGGTGTAGGTGGTGGCAGGTTTGCGGCCGTGTTTATCCCCGTATCGACTGGAGCCGTATTCCCTGTCGCAGGATCCGGAGGTGGGGGTGGGGGAGTCGTTGGCGGCAACGCTGGGGGTGGTGTTGGAGGTGGGTGGTTCTGAGCCTGAACTCCAGCATTTCCCCTTGGGGTCAACCCGGTGTGCATTTCTCCAGTGTAAGGATCTGGCTTGCCAGTTTTTATGGCATCGTTCCGGTCCAGTGATACCAGCATGAGGCTATCATAAAGCTGTCCAGACATAGGCATACCAGCCGCACGCCACTGGTCCTGAGCGGCCTGAAGGTCCGCCTCAGTCTTTATGCTTCCGGATCTGCTGTAGTCCATCTCAGCGCATCAAACCCTGTAGTTGTTTCCATGCATCCATGGCGTTACCGGCCATACTACCACTACCCTGTTGACCAGCCGTCAGCCGGTCAAACATCCCACCACCCTGCTGTGGAACGCTGGCATCACCACCCGGACCCGGACCCTGCTGGGGTGGCCCCTGTGGTGGTCCTTGTGGGGGTTGTGGAAGCTGTTGGGGTGGAGCTGCCTGTGGAGGGGGTGGACCCTGCTGTGGGCGCTGTGA
>Ga0224505_10001876_pt1 | contig 12836 bp, 12 predicted proteins | sample SF_Jan12_sed_USG_FD_169102 | JGI IMG/M metagenome (GOLD analysis project Ga0224505, IMG submission 169102) | Sediment microbial communities from San Francisco Bay, California, United States - SF_Jan12_sed_USGS_4_1 | ecosystem: Environmental > Aquatic > Marine > Sediment | place: USA: California...
AAGGTCTCGCCCGAGGTGTTGTTCGGCGCCGTGCTCGGTGGGTTCGTGCTCCGCTTGGCCGCCATCACCGCGGCGGTGCTCCCCGTGCGCGATCTCGGGTGGTTCGCGATGGTGCCCTTCGCTGTCACGCTCATCGTGGCCCACCTCGGCCTGCTGATCTGGGAGACGCGCCACGTGGCCGCGTCCCTCGCCTACCCCGGCCTCAAGCCGAACGGTGGGCTGTTCCTTTCCGGCGTCGGACCTGATTCCAAGGAGTAGCGAGCGATCGTGGACCTTCTCGCCCTCGAGTTCCCGCCCGTCAGCCACCTCTTCGAGTGGCCCGACATCTTCCTCGATGGGACCGTTTTCGGTATCAACAAGACGGTGCTGATCTACTTCGGCGCCGTGGCGGCCACCCTCGGACTGTTCTTCGGCGCCGGACGGCGCTACAAGCAGTCACTGGTACCGGCCGGAATGTCCAACGTGGCCGAGAGCGGTGTCGACTTCATCGAAGACAGCGTCATCATGCAGACCATGGGGCCCGACGGCCTCAAGTACCTGCCCTTCCTCACGACGATGTTCTTCTTCCTCTTCTTCTCGAACATCACCGAGGTGATTCCCGGGATCCAGTTCCCGGCCAACTCCCGCATGGCGATCCCGCTGTTGCTGGCCCTGTTGGTGTGGGTCATCTACAACGTGGTCGGGGTCCGCAGCCAAGGGTTCTTCGGGTACCTGAAGAACTCGCTGTTCCCTCCCGGCGTGCCCGTGGCTCTCTACATCATCGTCACGCCGATCGAGTTGGTCTCGACGTTCGTCGTGCGGCCCTTCTCCCTGGCGATCCGGCTCTGGGCCAACATGGTGGCCGGCCACCTCCTACTGGTCACCTTCGCCGTCCTGACGGCCACCTTGTGGGAGTCGACCTATGTCGGCGCCGCCCTTCCGTTCGCGATGTTGGTCCTGATGACCGGGTTCGAGATCCTCGTCTCTGCGCTTCAGGCCTTCATCTTCACCATTTTGACCGCCGTGTACATCGGCGGATCGATGCACCCAGAACACTGAGGAGATACCCCCCATGTTGTTGCTCAGCATTCTCGCCGAATCCTTCACCGAGGCCGGCGAGTTTCTCGAAGGCCTCAAGGCCATCGGCGCCGGCCTCGGCTATGGCTTGGCCGCCATCGGCCCGGGTATCGGCATCGGCATCGTGGTCGGCAACGCCATCACCGCGATGGCTCGCCAACCCGAATCGGCCGGCATGGTCCGTACGACGATGTTCTTGGGCATTGCCTTCACCGAGGCGCTCGCCCTGATCGGCTTCGTCGTCTTCATTCTGCTGTTGCCGTGACTCACGGCTCCTCGACCACAGGAGACCCCCACATGCGCATGCGCACCAAGGCCATGATGTTGGCCGCCGCCGCATCGGTGTCCGTCGTGGCCTTCGCCGCGCCGGCGTCGGCCAGCGAGGAGACCGTCGGTTCATGCCTGGCCGAGACGATCCTCGAGTTCGAGACCGACAGCGGCATCACGCTGCACGAGCTCGAGGAAGCCGCGGCGGAGGGTGACGAAGAGGCCAAGAAGGAGCTCGAGACCCTCGAGGAGGAGTTCGAGGCCTGCAACGAGTCGCCGAATCCGATTCTGCCTGCCACCAACGAGATCATCTGGGGCGGTTTGTCGTTCCTGATCCTGCTCGGAATGATGTGGAAGTTCGCCTTCCCCGCCGTGAAGAACGGCATGGAAGCTCGCACCGAACGCATCCGGTCCGATCTGGCTGCGGCCGACCAGGCCAAGGTCGACGCCCAGGCGGTGCAGACGCAGTACGAGGCCCAACTGGCTGACGCCAAGACCGAGGCGGCCCGCATCGTCGACGAGGCCCGGCAGAGTGCCGACCAGGTTCGTACCGACCTCATCGCCCGAGCCGAGGCCGAGGCGGCCGAACTGCGGGAACGGGCCAACGGTGAGATCGAGGCGATGCGGGTCCAAGCCATCGCCGATGTCCAGTCCGAGGTCTCCGAGATCGCGATCGGCGCGGCCGAGCGCGTCGTCGGTGGCAGCCTCGATCGTGATGCCCAGAGTCAATTGGTCGAGGCGTACATCCAGGAGCTGACCAGCAAGTGAGCGACACCACCACTCGGTACGCCGAGTCGTTGCTCGCCGCAGCGCGAGCCGAGGGCAACGCCGACCAGGTGGTCGGCGAGCTGTTCGAGTTCGGCCGGGTCCTGGAGACCAACGACCAGTTGCGCGAGGCCCTGTCGGACCCGTCGACGCCGATCGTCAATCGGATGCAGGCCGTCGACGATCTCCTCGCCGGCCAGGCATCGCGGGTGACCTCGTCGCTCATCGCCATGGTGGTGGGCGTCGGTCGCGGGGGTCAGCTCGGCGAGATCATCCGGGCCACCGTCGAGCTCAACGCGGCATCGCGCGACCAGCGGGTCGCCTACGTGCGCAGCGCCATCGATCTCGACGCCGACCAGCAACAACGCCTGGCCGCGGCCCTGCGGGAGTCCACCGGTGACGACGTGGAGGTGCGGGTCATCCTCGACCCGTCCGTGCTCGGTGGGCTCGTGACCGAGATCGGCGACGACGTCATCGACGGCAGTGTCCGCCGGCGCCTCAATCAGATGCGCGAATCCCTGTCCTGATCCATCCTGACGAAGACATCACGAAGGCAACACACATGGCCGAACTGACGATAAACACCGCCGACATCACCTCCGCGCTCAAGAGGAACCTGGAAGGCTTCGCCCCCGAGCTCGAGACGAGCCAGGTGGGCCGGATCCTCGAGGTCGGCGACGGCATCGCCCGCGTTTCCGGGCTGCCCGACGCGTCGGTGAACGAGATGCTCGAGTTCGAGAACGGGGCGGTGGGACTGGCCCTGAACCTCGACGAGGAGTCGATCGGCACGGTCGTGCTCGGCTCGATCGAAGGCATCGAGGAGGGTCAAGCCGTCCGGGCGACCGGAGACATCCTGTCGGTGCCGGTCGGAGACGGGCTGTTGGGTCGCGTGGTCAGCCCCCTGGGCGAACCGATCGACGGTCGCGGTCCGTTGTCGAACACGCAGATCCGACGTATGGAGGTGCAGGCGCCGGGCATCACCGGTCGCCAGCCGGTGCACGAGCCGATGCAGACCGGCATCAAGGCCATCGATTCGCTCATCCCCATCGGTCGGGGCCAGCGCGAGCTCATCATCGGCGACCGCAAGACCGGCAAGACCACGATCGGCATCGACAGCATCATCAACCAGCGGGGCCTGGGTGTGAACTGCATCTATGTGGCCATCGGTCAGAAGGCCTCCACGGTGGCCCAGACGGTGGCCGTGCTCCACGAGTTCGGGGCAATGGAGTACACCGTTGTCGTCGTGGCGCCCGCCTCCGATCCGGCGCCGTTCAAGTACATCGCTCCCTATGCCGGCTGCGCCATGGGCCAGCACTGGATGGAGAACGGCCAGCACGCCCTGGTGGTGTACGACGATCTCTCCAAGCAGGCCGAGGCTTACCGCCAGATGTCGCTGCTCCTGCGCCGCCCGCCCGGGCGCGAGGCCTATCCCGGCGACGTGTTCTACCTGCACAGCCGGCTGCTGGAGCGCGCGGCCAAGCTGTCCGACGGCAACGGTGCCGGCTCGTTGACCGCGCTGCCGGTCATCGAGACCAAGGCGGGCGACGTCTCCGCGTACATCCCCACGAACGTCATCTCCATCACCGACGGCCAGATCTTCCTCCAGGACGACCTGTTCAAGTCCGGTGTCAGACCCGCCATCGATGTCGGCATCTCGGTGTCTCGCGTCGGCTCAGCCGCCCAGGTCAAGGCCATGAAGAACGCGGTGGGCACCCTGAAGGCTGATCTGCAGCAGTTTCGCGAGCTCGAGTCGTTCGCTGCCTTCGGCTCTGACCTCGATGCAGTGTCCCAAGCCCAGCTCGATCGGGGCTACCGGCTCACCGAGCTGCTCAAGCAGGGCATCAACACACCGATTCCGGTGCAGGAGCAGGCAGTGGCCATCTGGGCCGGCACCCGGGGCTACCTCGACAAGATCCCGGTCGAGGACGTCTCGCGGTTCGAGACCGAGCTGATCGAGTGGATGCGGACCCGCCATGGTGCCCTGCTCCAGGAGATCGCTTCCACCGGCAACGTCGCCGATGAGGATGCCTTCGACGGTGCCATCGCGGCCTTCGCCGACCAGTTCGACGCCACCGTCATCGAGGGTGAAGAGCCCGAAGCCGTGGATCCCGGCGCCGCCGAATCCACCATCGTCGACGCGCCGACGACGCTGCCCGAAGAGAACATCATCCGAGAGGACGATTGACCCGTGCCGGGCGCGAAGGAGCGTGAGCTCAAGCGGCGCATCAGCAGCGTCCAGAACACCAAGAAGATCACGCGCGCCATGGAGCTGATCGCCGCCACCCGCGTGGTGAAAGCGATGCAGCGGGCCAATGAGGCCAAGCCCTACGCCGAGCAGATCACCAACGTCATCGAGAACCTGGCCGCGGGCGGTGCCGAAGCCGACCACCCACTGCTCCGAGAAGCCGAGTCGGTCGACAACGTCGGCTTCGTGATCATCAGTTCCGACCGCGGTCTGGCCGGTGCGTACAACGGCCAGGTCATCAAGGCCGGTGAGCGCCAAGTCATGGCGGCCCAGACCGATGGGGCCGACTACACGCTGTTCCTCATCGGCAAGAAGGCCGGCGACTACTTCCGATTCCGGAACTATCGCATCGAGGCCCACTACGAGGGCATGAGCGACACGCCCGCCTACGCCGACGCCCGGCGAGTCGCCAATGAGGTGATGCAGGCCTTCACCGAGGGGTCCATCGACCGGGTCGAGCTGATCTACACCGAGTTCCTCACCATGGGCAGCCAGAAGGTCACGGTGCGGCGCTTCCTTCCGCTCGAGGACACCGAGACGATGGCCGAGATGGGCAGCGGCGATCAGTCGGCGCTGGCGTCGTTCGAGTTCGAGCCCTCGGCTGAGGGTGTGCTGGCATCGCTCTTGCCACGCTACGTGGAGGCCCGCCTGTTCGGTGCACTGCTCGAGTCAGCGGCGTCTGAACACGCCAGCCGCCAACGGGCCATGAAGGCCGCCACCGACAATGCCGAAGAACTGATCGTCAAGCTGAGTCGTGACATGAATCAGGCTCGCCAGGATGCCATCACCACCGAGATCATGGAGATCGTCGGCGGCGCCGAAGCGCTCGGGGAGGACAGGGGCTCCGACGAGGACCTTCTCCTCGACTTCTTGGTGCCCGACCACCTGTTCCCCGATCACCCCGACCAGCATGAACACCACCGCTCGTAGCTCTGCCCCAGGAGACGCCCAGCCATGACCGTGACCGAAACCGAACGCAAGCTCGGCCGTGTGGTCGGCATTGCCGGTCCCGTGGTCGACGTGGAGTTCCCCAAGGGGGCACTCCCGGAGATCAACACCCAGATCGAATACACCATCACGGTCGACGGCGAGGACATCGTCGTGCCGGCCGAGGTCGCCCAGCAGATCGGCGACCACCGGGTGCGGGCCATCTCCATGAAGCCGACCGACGGTCTGACCCGTGGCGCCCCGGTCGTCAACACGGGCCATGGCCTCTCGGTACCGGTCGGCGACGAGACCCTCGGCCACGTGTGGAACGTGATGGGCGACTGCCTCGACGCCGAAGGCGTCGAGGTCAAGCAACGGTGGGAGATCCATCGTCCCCCGCCGGCCTTCGACACCCTCGAGCCCTCGGCCAAGATGTTCGAGACGGGAATCAAGGTGATCGACCTGCTGACGCCCTACAAGGAGGGCGGCAAGATCGGCCTGTTCGGCGGGGCCGGCGTGGGCAAGACCGTGCTCATCACCGAGATGATCAACCGGGTGGCCACTCAGCACGGTGGGCGTTCGGTGTTCGCCGGGGTGGGCGAGCGCACCCGTGAGGGCACCGATCTCTTCCTCGAGATGGAGGAATCGGGCGTGCTCGACAAGGCAGCGCTGGTCTTCGGCCAGATGGACGAGCCGCCGGGTGTGCGCCTGCGGGTTGCGCTGGCCGGTGTCACCATGGCCGAGTACTTCCGCGATGTGCAGAACCAGGACGTGTTGCTCTTCGTCGACAACATCTTCCGCTTCGTGCAGGCCGGTTCGGAGGTTTCCACCCTGCTCGGTCGGATGCCCTCGGCCGTGGGCTACCAGCCCACCCTGGCGGACGAGATGGGTGAGCTCCAAGAACGCATCACCTCCACCAGAGGCAAGTCGATCACGTCGCTGCAGGCGGTGTACGTCCCCGCCGACGACTACACCGACCCGGCGCCGTTCACGTCGTTCACCCACTTCGACGGCACCACCGAGCTGAGCCGCGACATCGCATCGCTGGGTATCTACCCGGCCGTGGATCCGCTGGCCTCGACCTCCACCATCCTCACCCCCGAGGTCGTGGGCGGCCGTCACTACGCGGTGGCTCGCCGGGTTCAGGAGATCCTCCAGCGATACAAGGAGCTCCAGGACATCATCGCCATCCTCGGTCTCGACGAGCTCACCGAAGAGGACCGCGTCACCGTCGACCGGGCCCGCAAGATCCAGAAGTTCTTGTCCCAGCCCATGTATGTGGCCAAGGTGTTCACCGGCATGGAGGGTGTGTTCAGCTCGGTGGACGACACCGTCGAGTCCTTCGAGGCGCTCGTCCGCGGGGACCTCGATCACCTGCCCGAGCAGGCCTTCTTCATGGTCGGTGGCGCCGAAGCGGCCGAGCGCAAGGCCGCAGAGATCCAGGGCTGATCACATGTCCCTGCACGTCGAAGTCGTGTCACCCGAGCGGGTCACCTATTCCGGTGACGCCGACATGGTGATCTGTCGGACGGTGGGTGGCGGCGACATCGCCTTCCAGCCCGGCCACGTTCCCTTCGTCGGTGTGCTCGAGGTCTGGGAGGCCCGGGTGATTCGGCCTGATGACGAAGACACCTTTGCCGTGCATTCGGGGTTCGTGCAGGTGGCCCGGGACCGCGTGACCATCCTGTCCGATGTGTCCGAACCGCGGGCTGACATCGATGTAGAGCGGGCCGAGCAGGCCCGGCAGCGGGCCGAGCAGGCCCTGTCGGATGACGCTGATGATGCCGAGGCGGCGGCCGCAGCGCGGCGGGCCACAGTACGCCTCGCCGTAGCCACCGGAGGGTCCGCCGACTCGCATTGACGCCGGTCGCAGTGCGGCCCGCCGGTAGGATCGCGCAGGCATGGTGGACAAAGGCGAGGGCGAGCGCCCCGGCTCGCATCACTACCGGGCCTTCGTGGGCCCGCCCAAGGACTACGACCTGTTGGGCGGGTTGCAGCTGTCGTTGCTGCTGGCGTTGGGCCTGCGCGAGCACCACACCGTGTGCGACGTGGGCTGCGGGTCCCTGCGGGTTGGACGGATGCTGCTCAGCTACCTGGAGCCCGGCCGCTACTTCGGCCTCGAGCCCGAGGAGTGGGTGGTGCGGGCAGCCATCGAGGAGGAGTTGGGCGACGACTTCGTGGCCCGGCGCCGGCCGACGTTTCGCCACACGGCCGACTACGCGGTGGGGGGCTTCGATGCCCGCTTCGACTACGTCCTGGCCCAGAGCATCCTCTCGCACACCTACGCCGACGATGCGGCCACGCTGCTGACCCAGATCTCGGCCGGCCTCGAGCCGTCCGGGTTGCTGGTTGCCACGTTCTACCCGTCGCGCCCTTCCAGCAAGAACCCGTTGCCCCGCGGCGCCGACAACTCGGGGTGGCGCTATCCGGGCAACGTGGCCTACGAATGGACCGAGATGCAGGAGATGGCCGCTGCCGCCGGTCTGCGGGCCACCCTGCTGGACTGGCCCCATCCCCGTCAGCAGTGGTTCCTGGCCGCTCGGGTCGATGGCGAGGTCGACGTGGCCCGCAGGGCCGGCTCGGTACGGTCACCTCACGTTGTCGGTGCTGACTGACCGGTTGCGGCGCGCATCCTCGGCTCAGGTGATGACGATTCCGCTCAGGTCGTCGGGGTTGGGCGGGTACGCCAGGTCCAGCGCGTCGAGCTGATCCACCAGGATCTGGGCCACCAGCAGGTCGCGGAACCACTTGCGGTCGGCGGGTATGACGTACCACGGCGTGGCATCGGTGCTGGTGCGCTCGAGCATCACCCGGAAGGCCTCCTGGTAGTCGTCCCAGTGCTCGCGCTCGGCCAGGTCGCCCACCGAGAACTTCCAGTGCTTGTCGGGGTCGTCGAGCCGAGCCTGGAGCCGCTCGGCCTGCTCACGCTTGGACAGGTGCAGAAAGAGCTTCACGACCGTGGTGCCCTCGTCGACCAGGAGCTGCTCGAAGGACCGGATGTGGTCGTAGCGGCGAGCCCAGCGCTCCTCGGGGACCAGCTCGTGGACCCGGACCACCAGCACGTCCTCGTAGTGCGACCGGTTGAAGATGACGATCTCGCCGTTGCCCGGCGTGTGGGCGTGCACCCGCCAGAGGTAGTCGTGGGCCAGCTCCTCCTCGGTGGGACGCTTGAAGCTGGCCACCTTGACGCCCTGGGGATTGAGCCCGTCGGTGACGCGGCGGATGGTGCCGTCCTTGCCGCCGGTGTCGGTGGCCTGCAGCACCACCAGCAGCTTGTGCCCACCGTCGGCGTAGAGCTTCTCCTGGAGGACCTCGAGCCGATCGTTGAGCTCGCGGAACCGGCCCTTGGCCTCGTCCTTGGTGAGGCCGCCGTCGTCGTCGGTGGCCCACTGGGCCAGATCGACGGGGTGACCGGGGCGGACGCGGTAGTCGTCGGTGCGCATCACCCCTTTCTACCCGACGTCGAGGGCCACCAATCCGGCCGCCTCGGTCCACCAGCCGATGTCGATCCGATGGGTGCCGCCGGGCTCGATGGCCAGGGGCGGCAGCAGCGTGAGGAACGAGCGGGCGACGTCGTGGAAGGTGAAGATCGGGGAGAGGGACACGATGGCGTCGTCGACGGCGACGACGACCACCGCGTCGTCGGTGGGCGCATCGTCGCTCAACATGCCCGACACCACACCGATGGGCACCTCGCCGACCGGCGGTGACTCGATGCGGTTGCGATCGACGACCGTGGCCTCGACCGGCGCCGAAGATGCGGCGTTGGCCGAGAACGACTGGCCGACCAAGGCGTTGGCGTCACCGAAGCGGGCGTAGAGGTCGGTGAGCGGGAGCTCGCCCGCGGCGGGCGGATCGGGCAGTCCGGGCCGGCGGACCTCGGCGTCCAGGTCCGCCTGCTGATACTCGAACACGCCGGTTTCGCGCGGCTCGAACTCGCCCTTGAATCGCCACACCGTCTTGGTGCCATCGCGTTGCTCGGCGGCACCGGTGGCCAGGTCGACGCCCATCACGGGCCACGGGATGCGCACGCCGGCCGCCGAGGCCACCGTGGGGAGGAGGTCGAACACGTTGACGTTGGCATCGTCGCGTTCTCCCTCGGTCTGTCCCGGGAACTTGATGAACAGCGGGGTGTACAGCACATCGCTGGGGACGGCGGCCTCGAAGTCCCGACCGGCGGTGTCGAGCTCGAAGGACTCGCCGTGGTCGGCCACCACCACCAGCACGGCGTCGTCGTAGATGCCCGCCTCGTCGAAGCGGCCCAGCATCTCGCCGAGCAGTGTGTCGAGGTACTCGGTCTGCAGCCCGTGGCGGACCCGGCTGAGCTCGGTCACCCATTCGTTGGTGCGGTCCGTGCCCAGCTCTTCGAGGCCGGTTGGGAGCCCGTACTCGGTGCCGTCGGGGTGGAAGCGCCAGGGAAAGTGCGGCAGCACCAGGTGGAGGAACCACAGCGTTGGTTCGGCCGGTGCGAAGATCGTGTCCAACATGTCGTTGTAGCGACGAGGTTGCGTGTCGGGCACGGTGCGGACGCGCAGCCAGAAGTCGTCCACGGTCATGTCGTTGTCGAGATCGGGGTCGGGCAGCGTGTCGGTGGTTGCCGGCGGAACCCGCGGCGTGGACGTGGTGGTCGCCATGGTGGTGGCGACGTCGGTGAACGTTTCCTCGAAGTCGGCCTGGCTGCCGGTGGCGTCACGTCCGGGCACCACCCGGTCGAAGAACACGTCGACGGTCCGGTCATAGAGCGAATCGGCGTCGAACGCCGGGTCGGTGTCGGGCGCTGGATCGACCAACTCCACGGACGTGGGCCCGGCGTCGGACGGAGCCGGCGGCGGCGCGAGGGGATTCAGACCGCATTGGCTGGGTGGACACATCGCGGTCAACGACTCCGAGACCGTCAGGTGATGCGTCTCGCCGAGGAGACGGAACATGTTGTCCGGGTGGTCGGTGAACAACGGCCCGACGTCGCGCGGCTCCTGGCTGGTGAGCATGGCCGGCACGGCGTGCTCGGTGCGTGACGACACCGTTGAGTGGCTGGGGTACCACGTGGTCGTCTCGGCCAACTGGGCGAAGTTCGGAAACCGATCCTCGTCGATGAGGCCGTCGGCGCCGAGCAGGGTGCGGGTGGGGAACTCGTCGAGGACGAGGTAGATGATGCTGGGCACCTCGTCCTCGGGGACGAGGAGCACCTCCGCGGCCTCGACCGGGGCCACGGCCGCAGCGGTGAACAGCTCACCGGTGGGCGAGCCGAAGAGGAAGCTGATGGTGGCCACGACCGGCACCACGACGAGCAGGCGGGTCCAGGTGCGAAAGCCGCGGTACCGGTGGTACAGCCAGGCGCTGCCGCCGCCGACGACCGTGGCGCCCAGCACGGCGAGCGGCCCCGGAGAGGGGCTGGACACGAGCTGGACCACGAACAGGTACACCAGCAAGCCGACGAGGGTCACGTGTACCGGGGTGACGGCCCGGGTACCGCCGAGCCTGGCCGCGATCTCGATCGCGAACAGCACGGCCGGAGGGATCATCACCAGCGCCACAGCGAACACGACGGTGTCGGCCCGGCGAGCGTCGAGGAAGACGAAGAACTCGGGGTTGTCGCCGAAGACCGAGAGCAGCGGCTGGGCCACGGCCATGCCGGCCAGGCCGAACAATGTCAGCAATCGCGCCCAGGCGCGTTCGGGAAGGGGGGTGGGCTCCGCGATCGGAAGATCCTACCGAGCGCCTCGGAGGTATCGCGGTCAGGCCGGCGCGACCCGGAGGTCAGTAGTCGACGCTGGAGAAGTCACTGATCTTGTCGAGCCGATGGTTGGCGTTCACCAGGCGCACGGTGCCGCTCTTCGAACGCATCACCAGCGACTGGGTGTGGGCGCCGTGGATGTCGTAGTGCACGCCCTTCAACAGGTCGCCATCCGTGATGCCGGTGGCCGCGAAGAAGCAGTTGTCGCCCTGGACCAGCCTGTCCATGGTGAGCGTCTCCTCGAGGTCGTATCCCAGCGCGACCGCGCTCGACCGTTCGGTCTCGTTGCGCGGCCACAGGCGACCCTGATGCTCGCCGCCCATGCACTTGAGCGCGGCCGCGCTGATCACGCCCTCAGGCGTGCCGCCGATGCCGAACAAGATGTCGGCGCCCGAGTCGGGATACGCGGTGGAGATGGCGCCGGCGACATCGCCGTCGGGGATCAGCCGGATCCGGGCGCCGGCTTCGCGGACCTCGGCGATGAGCTCGGCGTGCCGGTCGCGATCCAGGATCACCGCGGTGAGGTCGCGCACCGACTCGTTCTTGGCCTCGGCCAGGGCCTCGAGGTTCTCGGTGGGGCTGCGGCTGATATCGACGACGCCGACCCCTTCGGGACCCACCGCGATCTTCTCCATGTACACGCACGGGCCGGGGTTGAACATGCTGCCACGCTCGGACACGGCGATCACCGCGATGGCGTTGCCCCGACCGAGCGAGGTGAGGGTGGTGCCATCGATGGGATCGACGGCGATATCGGTGAGGGGTGGCTCACCGTTGCCGATGCGCTCGCCGTTGTACAGCATGGGCGCCTCGTCCTTCTCGCCCTCGCCGATGACCACCACACCGTCCATCGACACGGTGGACAGGACCACCCGCATGGCATCGACGGCGGCGCCGTCGGCACCTTCCTTGTCGCCCCGTCCCATCCATCGGGATGCGGCCAACGCCGCTGCTTCGGTGACCCGGACCAGCTCCAATGCCAGGTTGCGATCCGGTTGTTGCCTGTGGGCGTCAGTCATGAGCCCAGAGAGTATCGGTCCGGCGTCGAGGCGACCGCAACGGGCGCGCGTGGTTGCTCGTATCGTTGCGGAATGGATCAGCGTTGGTGTTTCCAGTGCGGCAGCGGGTACGTCGCCGACGTCACCGAGTGCCTCGAGTGCGGGGTGGGCCTGGTCGACGAAGAGCCACAGTCCATTGACGATCTGTCCGAGCGGGGCACCGACCAGCTGGCCTACGAGCTGCACGAATGGTCGTTCGAGTCCCGACGGATGGTCGATCAGCTGCTCACCGCGCGACGCCTCACCCATGCCTGGCAGGGGGCATCGCTGCTGGTGCTCGAGCAGGACGAGAAGGCAGTGGACGGGATCGTCGACGAGGTCGAACTCGCCACCCTGCCCACGCTGGATCCCGAACGTGAGCAGATCGTGTACGAGATGGGGGAGTGGCCCACCGACAGCCAGTCCCAGCTGGCCGCGGCCCTGGGCCTGGCGGGCGTGCCGCACCAGTTCGATGTCCAGGGTGATCTGGTGGTGCACGCCGAGGACGAGGGTGAGGTCGACGGTTTGGTCGACGAGGTGACGGCCCGCATCGCCGCCGGTGACGATGGAGCCGAACCGCGGATCGAGCTCGACGGGCTGGCCACCAACGAGTTGCTGTCCACCGTGTTCGTGCACGTCGACAAGCTGCGCCGCAACCCGCACGATCCCAGCGCCGTGCTGGCCTTCGTCGAGGATGCCGCCACCCTGGTGCGGATCAAGACCCCGTTCGGGTTGACCACGCCCAAATGGAGCGAGGTGGTCGGCCTGGTGCAGGCGCTGGCCAGCCAGTACGAGGAGGACCTGG
>Ga0224505_10001879_pt1 | contig 12834 bp, 8 predicted proteins | sample SF_Jan12_sed_USG_FD_169102 | JGI IMG/M metagenome (GOLD analysis project Ga0224505, IMG submission 169102) | Sediment microbial communities from San Francisco Bay, California, United States - SF_Jan12_sed_USGS_4_1 | ecosystem: Environmental > Aquatic > Marine > Sediment | place: USA: California...
GAACAGGTCGGGGCGCACCCGGCGGCGATGGCTCTCGTATCCCTCACGGGCCGCATCCACGACCGCGGTGGCGAAGGGGGCCGCGTCGTGGCTGCGTGCTTCGTGGTGGGCGGCCTCGATGCGAGCCCCGTTCACCGCATGACTGAACTCGCCGAGGAAGCCCTGGCGTCGGACATCGACTCCATCGGGGTCGGGATGATCGGCCAGGCGCCGCAGACCGTCGGCCAGCTCGCGGGCGTCGTCGACCACGGTGATCCCCGATCCGATGAGGTCGGCCAGCGGGGGCGTGGCGGCGACGAACACCGGCTTGCCCAGGGCCAGGCCGTCGCCGATCTTCGCCGGGATCTGATAGCGGGCGATGGGGTCGGCGGGGTCCTGGAGCAGGGCCAGCGCATCGGCTGCGGCCAGCAGGTCGGGGAGGGCCTCGAAACCGCACGGTGGGTGCGTTCGGATGCGGACCCCGGCCCGGCCCAGGTCCTGCTCGGCGGCCACCGGGTCGGCCGCGCCCACCACGTGGAGCACGAAGCGGTCATCGAGCAGGGCCAGTGCGTCGACCACGGCATGCAGACCCTTGTGCGGTCGGGGCGTGCCGACGAACAGCACCACGAACTCGTCGGGCTCGGCCCCCAGGCGAGACCGGCCCCCGTCCCGGTCGGCGGCCTGGGGGGAGAATCGGGTCTCGTCGCGGGCGTGGCGCACCATGATCCCGCCGTAGCGCCGGCGCAGGGCGATGTTGGACACGGTGCGGACGGGGGCGTCGGCGGCGCGGGCTTGCGCCCATGCGGTAGCGGCCGCGCCGGTGGGATCGAGGAACGGATCGCCGCCCTCGTCGGCGGCCTCGGCGAAGAACGCGGTCTCTTCGTCGTCTATGTCGAGCACGAGCGCGGCCCCGTTGGACCGCTGCACCATCGCGCCCAGCACGAGCGAGGGCAGCCGGGTCTTGCTGATGTGCACCGTGTCGGCGTCGGCCCGGGCGGCGATGGCGAAGCCGTGGGCGAAGAAATCGCCGAAGTCGGTGGCGGGGAAGTCGGTGGGGGCGCCGAGGTGGTCACGCAACGGCCGCCAGAGCTCGTGCCCGTGCTCGCGCCACAGGGGACCCATGAGCTCGGTGTCGCCGCGACGCGACAGCAGCTCCACCAGCACGAGGGCTCGGCCGGCCGGATTGTGGGCCAGGTCCCAGGCGATGACCGCAGCTCGTGCTCGGGGCCCGTGCTCGTCGGTCGACGCCGATGCCGGAGCCGCAGCGGGGAGGGGGCGGGGTTCCGCCACCGACGATCGCGGCGCCGGCGGGATGGGGTCGGACGTGTCGGGCCGCTCCGAGCGGGCCCGGGCCAGCTCGGCGGCCAGGATCTTGGCGTTGTCGACCGCCCGCTGGGTGCGGTCGGGCAATCCGCTCATCGCCGCCGCTCGATCGAGACCAGCTGGAAGCCCAGCTCGCGACTGTCGCTGGCCGGTTCCGGATACTGGGAATGCAGGCCCACCCGGACACCCCAGGCCGGCGCCGAGCCTCGAAACAGCGGCACGACCGTGGGGTCACCGCGGGTGAGCACGACCGTGCGGGTGTGGCGAGTGCCACCCCGATCGACGGCGATGGACAGGAGCTTGTCGCCGAGCTGCTCATGGGGCGGTAGGTAGGCCTCGATGGTCAGGTCGGTCGCGCCCGCGGCCCACAGGCCCGCGGTCAGGTCGACCCACCCGTCGTCGTGCACCGGATCGGTCCAGCGCACCACGTCGCGGGGAATGTCACCCTCACCGCGTACGACGCGGGACACGAACTGGCCACCGGACGAGTAGAAGTCGAGATGGACGGTGTCCTGCTCGGCGTCGTGGTGGACCCACACCAGTTCGCCGGCGTGCGGGATGGTCCGCAGAAGTTGTTCGTCGATGAACTCCACGGCCAGCTCGGTCAGGGCCAGGGCGAGATCGGTGTCGTCGGCCGGTCGGTACCAGCGCTGCTCGTGCTCGACGAACCACTCAGCGGTGGCCGGTCGGAACAGCAGGCGGAGCTCGCCCCGGGTGGCCGTGATGGAGGCACCCCTGGACCGAAACCGGGGAACGGTGGCGAAGTGGTACACCTTGCGCGTCAGCCGGGCCGCTCGATGGGCCTGGCGCACGGCAAGCCGGCGGGTGGTCATCGAGGAAGGGCTCGCCGCACACGCTCGGTGAGCGCGTCGATGCTGAAGTGCTCGGCCACCACCCGCTGGCCGCTGGTGGCCAGGAGGCACCAGAGCTCGTCGTCGTCGAGCAGGCGGGCGACCGCGGCGGCGAAGGCCTCGGCCCCATCGGCGATCAGGACCGATTCGCCGTCGACCGCCGGGATGCCCTCCATGGCCACCGTCGTGGCCACGGTGGGCACGCCCCGCACCATGGCCTGGGTGATCTTGCCCTTGACCCCGGCGCCGAAGCGAAGCGGGGCCAGGCACACCCGCACCTGCTCGTACAACGGCTCGAGGTCCTCGACGAAGCCGTGGACCCGCACGCGTGGGCCGGCCAGCTCGTGGAGCTCAGGGGGCATCTTCGAGCCGACGATGTGGAGCTCCACATCGGGATGGGTCCGTGCCAGCAAGGGCATGATGGCCGTGGCCATCCACGTGGCGCCGTCGATGTTGGGCGGGTGCTCCATGCCACCCACGAACAGCAGGCCCCGGCGCGACGACGCCGGGGTGGTGGTGGGCGCCTCGTCGTGGACGAGCGAGACCACCTCGACCCGGGTGTCGGGGACCACCTCGGCCAGCAGCTCGGCCTCGACCGTGCTGCAGACGAACGTGATGTCGCTTCGGGCGATGGCCGAGAGCTCCGACCGACGGGTGGCGGCGTGGTCGCCGCCGGTGGTGATCGCTCCCCGAACCGCCATCTCCCGCTCCTCGCGCAGGAAGTGCAGGTCGACGGTGTCGTAGATGATGGTGGACGTGGTGCACCAGCGGCGGACGGCGTCCAGCTGCTGTTCGGCCACTTCGAGGCGGCTCAGGATGACCACGTCGAACTCGGGTCCGCGATCGTGCAGGAAGTCCTCGACGTCATCGAGGAACGGCCGGGTGTGGACCTCGATGCCGCGCGCCTGGAGCTGGCGAACGTAGGGCTGGTGGAACAGCAGGTTCTGGGGGATGAAGGTGACCTTGTAGCCCTCGCGTTGCAGGATGGCGAACAGGTTGGACATCCGCAGGGAGCCGGCGTCCTGATCGGCGGTCACCACACGGGCGTCGATCACCAGGGCCCGCTTGGTGATGCTCCGCTCCTTCTCGAGCTCGGGCTGGGCGCCATTGGGTCGATGGGCCAGGAGCTCGTCCTTCCACCGCCGGAGGAACTTGTCCCGGTTGATCACCTGGTTGTGCTTGCCTTGGTCGCGGACCACGTCGGTGCCATACGACGCACCCTCGCGGTGATACACCACTGCGGCCGGCTGGTAGATCACCGGCCAACCACCGTGGGTCAGCTTCATGCAGAGGTCGACGTCCTCGTAGTACGCCGGGCTGTAGTAGGCGTCGAAACCACCGAAGTGCTCGAACAGCGCCGCCGGCACCATCAAGGCGGCACCGGCGACGTAGTCGACGGCCCGGGCGTAGTTCAGCTCGGGGTCGGCGGGATGGCGGTCGCGGCCGTAGTTCCAGGCCGAGGCGTCCTGCCACACGATGCCGCCGGCGTCCTGCACCTTGCCGTCGGGGAACAGCAACTTGGCTCCCACCGCGCCGGTGCCGGGAAACAGCCGGAAGGTGGCCAACATGGCGTCGAGGGCGCCGCTCGTCATCTCGGTGTCGCTGTTCAGGAAGAAGAGGTAGGCGCCTCGGGCCTCGGCCGCACCCCGGTTGCAGGTGCCCACGAAGCCCAGGTTGGTGTCGTTCTCGAAGTACCGCACGCCGTCGAGGTCGGCCAGGCGTCGGGCCTCGGGGTCGGTGGAGCAGTCGTTGACGAGGATGAGCTCGTGGGGCACCGACGGGGGGTTGTGCCGCACCGTCTTCACGCACTTCTCGGTCAGGCGGACCTCGTTGTACACCGGGATGATGATCGACACGACGACACCGGCGATCTCGGCCAGTCGTTCGGGGTCGGGCACGGCGACGGAGGCGGTGGGTGATGCGGCCGGCGCCAGTGCGCCGTGCGGGACGGGACTGGGGTGAGCCGACAGCGGCGGTGTGGCCCCCGACACCTGGCCCGACTTCAGTGCCTGGAGTTTGCGTCGCTGGATGCTGGCCCGGCGACGGATGGCCCGCGGTGCCCGTTGGATCTTGCGCGCCGCCCGCTCGGGAAGGGGACGACGCTTCTTCTTGTCGAGGCTGGTGACCGCCCGGTCCAGGCGCAGCAGCTCCTCGGCCTGCGCTCGCTGGTTCTCCTCGAGCTGCTCCAGCCAGCGCTGGTGCTCGCCGGCCCGCCGCATGGTGTGCAGTGATCGCGCGGTGGTCCGGTCGAGGTCGGCGAACTGGTCGGCCGCGCCGGCCACCAGGTCGTCGAGTCGGGCATCGATGGCGGCCAGCTCGTCAGGAGTGCGCTCGGCCACGGCGTCGAGGGCCGTGATGACGTCGGCCAGCGGGCCCCACGCCCGCTCCGGGAGAGCGTCGACGACCTCCACCTGGCCAGGCGGCGCGACGGGCAGCTCGGTTCCGATGAGCCCGGAGATGGCGGCCAGGGTGTCGGCGTCGCCGCGCAGCACGGCATCGACCGATGCGAAGACCCGCGACCGGTCCCGGGTGGCCTGCTCGGCATCGAGTAACTGACGGGCCCACATCACCCCGCCTCGCAACAGCGACGCGCCATCGCGCTCGAACAACCGACGGGCCGCGGCATGCGGTGACTCCCGCAGGATCACCGCCGGATGGTCGCCGGAATCGTCGACATCGGTCGACCACGCGACGCCGGCCTGGTCGAGGGCGTCGGTGAGCAGAGAGGGAGGGGCGCTGGTACCCAGAATCAGCAGCGCATGGGGCATGGGGCGTGATCGCTCCGGAGATGATGATCGGCGGGCACCAGAGTGCCTGACCGCGGGCCGGATGTGAAGCTCACTGCCGGGCGAAGGCCGTTTCGGCTTCCTGTTCGGGGTCGACGTGGGGCGGTCCGTCCACCGTGATGACGACGCGGACGATCTGCTGGGACCACGGGGCACCGGCTCCCGTGTCGATGCACACGGGGTAGGCATCGGCTCGTCCGATGGTGAGCCCGGCCCCGGTGAGGGAGAAGCGGGTCGGGGTGAAGTAGCGCACTTCGGCCTCGACGATGGGACGGTCGTCCACCACCAGGGTGCAGTTGCCTCGGAACTCGGCGGTCTTGGTGAACGCCATACCCAGGCGATGCGGTCCCGGCGGCAGGTCGATGGACGCCCGCACGTGGGTCCGGCGGGCGCTCGCCACGTTGACGTGCCACTGGAGCTGACCATCGGCGCAGAACAACACCCAGCCGCCCAGCCCCGACCCCTGACTGGCCAGAACACCGTGCACCGGTCCGTCGCCGATGATGACGTCGGCCATCACCGCGTGGGTGCGGTTCTTGATGTCGGGTGCGCTGTCCTCGGGCACCATGGCGCCGCCGGGCCAGAAGACGTGGGGCGAGCGCTCCACGTGCGGGCGATCGATGGTGAACTGGGAGAACGGGCGGTTGTCGACGGGGAGGACGTTGTTGGACTCGGCCTCCCGCCACCACTGCTGGATCATCGCCGCCAGCCGCTCCGGTTCGTCGTCGGCCCGATCGTGGCACTCGGAGGGGTCGACGGTGACGTCGTAGAGCTCCCAGTGGTCGTCGTCGAGGCCGGGTTCGTCGACCTGGATGGGATGGTAGCTGACCGCCTTCCAGCCGTCCTGGTACAGCGCCCGACAGCCCAACATCTCGTAGTACTGGGTGGTACGAACCTCGGCCGCGCCCGCGTCGTCGACAACACCCAGCAGCGAAGCGCCCTGCACCGGTTGTTGTGGGCGCCCGTCGATTTCGGTGGGCTGGTCCACGCCGCAGGCCTCGAGGATGGTGGGGGCCAGGTCGATGGCATGGCAGTACTGCGCGCGTCGGGTGCCGCCGTCGGCGATTCGCCGGGGCCAGTGCACCACCAGCGGATCGGCCACGCCGCCTTCGTGCACCTCGCGCTTCCAGCGGCGGAAGGGGGTGTTGCCGGCGACGGTCCAACCCCAGGGGTAGTTGTTGTGGATGGTGGGCCCACCGATGTCGTCCAGGTTGTCCAACTGCTCTTCGAGCGTGGTCCCCAGTACGTTCCACGGTCGGGCATCGTTGTTGGAACCACCCGGTCCGCCCTCGGAGCTGGCGCCGTTGTCGCTCAGCACCATCACCAGGGTGTTGTCGAGGTCGTCGATGCGGTCGAGGAAGTCGATGATGCGACCCACCTGCTGGTCGGTGTGGCTGAGCATGGCGGCGAAGGCCTCCATGTAGCGGGCGTACACGCGCTGCTGATCCTCGCTGAGCGAGTCCCAGGCCGGCACCCACTCGGGTCGGGGGCTCAGCTCGGTGGTGGCCGGCAGGAGCCCGGCCTCGGTCTGGCGGCGGAACACCTCGTCGCGCCACTGATCCCACCCCTGGTCGAAGCGGCCGCGGTAGTGCTCGAGCCACGAGGGAGGGGCATGGTGCGGGGAGTGACAGGCGCCCGTGGCGAAGTAGCCGAAGAACGGCTTCGACGGCTCGCTGTTGCGCAGATCGGTGATGAACTCGATCATGCGGTCGGCCAGGTCCTCGGTGAGGTGGTAGCCGTCGTCGTAGCTGCCCGGAGGCGGCACCTGGTGGTTGTCGTGGAGCAGCGACGGGGCGAACTGATGCGTCTCACCGTCGAAGAAGCCGTAGTAGCGCTGGAACCCCCGGCCCAGCGGCCAGGTGGTGCGGGCGGCGCCCAGGTGCTGCTGGTCGCGCGGTGTGAGGTGCCACTTCCCGGCCCCGTAGGCGGCCCAGCCGTGGGGCGCCAGCATCTCGGGTAGGAATCCGTTGGTGCGCGAGATGGTGGCGTCGTACCCGGGGAAGCCGGTGGCCAGGTCGGTGATGCGTCCCATGCCGACCGCATGGTGGTTGCGGCCGGTCAGCAGGCAGGCTCGCGTCGGTGAACACAGGGCCGTGGTGTGGAAGTTGGTGAACGTGAGACCGCCGGCGGCCAGCCGATCGATGGTGGGTGTCTCGATGTCGGATCCGTATGGGCCCAGCTGGGCGAACCCCACGTCGTCGAGCAACACGACCAACACGTTGGGTGCGTCCTGTGGTGGACGGTTCGGTTCCGGCCACCACTGCTCGCTCTCCCAGTGCCATCGTCCGATGTGACCGTCGAATTCCCCGGGTTCCATGTGACCGGTCTAGTGCGCGCCACCGCCCCTTTCCCGCGCGTGCGGGCCGAAGGCGGATCTGACAGGGTTGGTCCGATGAGGCTGCTCCACCGCCCACGGTGGCGTCCGCGTGAGGTCGGCTGGATGGCCCGACCGGCGCGAATGGCTCTGACGCCGCTGCTGGAGGTGCTGTACCGAGCCCAGATCTCGGGTCTCGAGCATGTCCCCGCCGACGGCCCGGTGATCCTCTCGGCCAACCACCTCTCGTTCTTCGACACCCCGGCGTTGATGTTGGCCTCCCCGCGACCGGTCGTGTTCCTCGGCAAGGCCGAGTACATGGACCACTGGCGGACCCGCCACCTCTTTCCGGCCCTCGGAATGGTGCCCATCCGCCGAGAGGCCGCCCGCTCGTCGATGGCCGCCCTGGAGACGGCGAGCGAGCTGCTGCGCGACGGCCGAGCCGTGGGCATCTACCCCGAGGGCACCCGGTCGCGCGACGGCCTGTTGCACAAGGGGCACACCGGTGTCGCCCACCTCGCCCTCCGGACCGGCGCGCCGATCCTGCCCATCGGTCTCATCGGCACGCCGGCCATCCAACCGATCGGGACCGTGCTCCCTCGTCCCCGCGGCTCGCTCCAGGTTCACTTCGGTGAACCGGTCAGGCCCGAGGACTACCGGGCCGGTGGGGCACGACGCCAGCGACAGGCCATCACCGACGACGTCATGGCCGCCATCGCCGCCCTCACCGACCAGAAGCGGTCGGCCGAGTTCGCCGGCCGTGAGCCACCCCTCATCAGGGGCGGCTCCGAGTCGGTGTACCGGGTGGTCCGGACGCGGGCCGCGTCCACGGGCTGGGCCCGCGCCGCCGATCTGGCCGTCGGATCGGCGTGCGGCCGCTACGACGATGCGCGTGTCGGCGAGTTGACCAGACTGGCCTGTCGCGTCGGCCCCGACGGGACGGTCAGCTTCGAGACCGACCTCGCCCTTTCCATCAAACAACGAGTAGGAGATGCCGCATGAACGAGAGCGTGTACCGAGTCGTCGAGCTCATCGGATCGAGCAGCGAGTCCTGGGAGCAGGCGGCGCAGAACGCGGTTCGTGAAGCCAGCAAGACCTACGACGACCTCCGGGTGGCCGAGGTGGTCGAAATGGACGTGCTGATCGAGAATGGCGCGGTCATCGCGTATCGCACCAAGCTCCAGCTGAGCTTCAAGCATGCAACACCTGCTCCAGCGTGAGCGGAAGGACGCCTCGCCATGCCGACTGCCGCCATCTTCGACCTCGACCGAACCCTCATCTCGGGTTCGTCGACACCGATCTTCCAGCGCCATCTGGCCGACGCGGGTCTGGCCGGGTCGGCCACCATTCCCCTGGGTGATGCCTTCTTCGGGTTCTACGAGCGATTCGGTGAGAACTGGGTGATGATGCAGCCGGCCCGGCTCGGTGGCCGGGCGGCGGCGGGGTGGGCGGTGGACGAGGTGGCCGCCGCCATGGCCGATGCCGCCGATGAACTGGTATCGATGCTGCAACCGTTCGCCACCGCCATCATCGACCAGCACCGTGAGGCAGGGCGCGCCCTGGTGTTGGCCACGACCTCGCCCGAGCCGTTCGTCGGCCCCTTGGCCGAGCGGCTGGGCTTCGACGATGCCGTCGCCACCCGGTGGCAGCACGTGGACGGGGTCTACACCGGTCAGCTCGACGGGCCCTTCCTCTGGGGTCGGGCCAAGCTGGAAGCGGTGCGTGAGTGGGCCGATGCCAACCATGTCCGATTGGGCGGCAGCTACGCCTACTCGGACAGCTACTTCGACGCACCCCTGTTGTCGGAGGTGGGACACCCGGTGGCGGTGAAGCCCGATGTCTCGCTACGGGCCCTGGCCGCGGTCCGGGGCTGGCCGGTGCGCCATCTCGATGTGGCCGACGGGGTGGCCAAGGTCGCCGGTCGGGAGCTCCAGGAGTGGAGTCGCCCGTTCATGCGTCCCGAGTTGGTCGCCCCGATCGCCAGCTTCGAGTTCCACGGCGTCGAGAACATTCCGTCGTCGGGCTCGGCCATCGTGGTGTTCAATCATCGGAGCTACTTCGACCCCAGTGCGGTGGGCCTCCTCGCGGCCAAGGCCGGTCGCAACGTCCGCAGCCTCGGCAAGAAGGAGGTCTTCGACGCACCGCTGATCGGCACCCTCGCCAAGTGGGCGGGTGGCATCCGGGTCGAACGGGCGAGCGGCTCCGATGAGCCGCTGGAGAAGGCCGCCGACGCCGTGATCGGCGGAGAGCTCCTGATGATGGCGCCGCAGGGCACCATCCCACGGGGGCCGGCCTTCTTCGATCCCGAGCTGAAGGGGCGGTGGGGTGCGGCTCGGCTGGCCGCCATGACCCGGGCACCGGTCATACCGGTCGGACTGTGGGGGACCGAGAAGGTGTGGCCCCGTAGCGCCCGCCTGCCCAACATCGCACTGCGGGACCGGCCGACCATCACCGTCACCGTGGGAGAGCCGGTCGAGCTGTTGTACGAAGACCCCGACGACGACACGAAGCGGATCATGGCCGCCATCATGGAGCTCCTTCCGCCCGAGGCCCGCGAGCACCATGAGCCCACCGACGAGGAGCTGGCCCGCACCTTCCCGCCGGGATACGCGGGCGACCCCCGGGCCGAGGTCGACCGTCGACCCGGAACCGATACCTGAGGCTGATCACGATGTCGACCCACCGCGAGATGCACTTCGATGCCCGGATGTCGGATCAGGAAGCGTTGATGTGGAACGTCGAGAAGGATCCCTGGCTCAACCCCAGCGGCGCGGCCCTGGTGATCCTGGATCGGCCGATCGACCGGGACCAGTTCCGTCGGCGGATCCGGGCCATGGTGGCCGACGTGCCGCGGTTCTACGAGCGGGTGGTGCCGGGTCTGGGCCGCCTGTCGCCGCCCACGTGGGTGCCGGATCCGGAGTTCGACTTCGATCATCACGTCCGAGGCCTGTCCCTGCCCCAGCCGGGCACCGACCGGCAGCTCCTCGATCTGGCCGCCCAGCTCTACGAGGACACCCTGGACCGCACCCGGCCGTTGTGGCGGTTCGTGATCATCGACGGCCTGGAGGGCGGCCGGGGTGCGATGTTCTCGATCCTGCACCACGCCATCGCCGACGGCATGGGCCAGCTGCGCCTCGCCGAGATGTTCCAGGAGCTGGGGCCCGACGAGGACGTGCCTGCGGAGGTGGACCTCGAGACCATCGTTGCCGACGCGGTCGCAGCCGGCCATCACCGACGTCGCAGTGGCGGAGACTTGTCCGACGGGTTGGTGAGCACCACGACCCACACGCTGGGGCACCTCGTGCGGCGTCAGGCCGGGGTCGCTCGCCGACTGGTCGGTGAGGTGGCCCTGTGGCCGGCCGACCCCCGCCGCGCGGGGGAGAAGGCCGGCGAGCTCACCCATCTGGCCCAGAGTGCCATCGGGCAGCTGTCCGGCTCGGGAACCGATGTGGCCGGCGGCTCCGACATCTGGAAGAAGCGGTCACGTCGTCGGCATCTCGAACACGTCAGCGTTCCCCTCGACGGGGTGAAGCGATCGGCCAAGGCCATGGGCGGATCGGTGAACGACCTCTTCGTGGCCGCGCTGGTCGAGGCAGCGGTCCGCCATCACGCCGCACGCGACGTCGACGTCGACGCGTTCAACATCAGCTTCGTGGTCAGCACCCGCACCGATGACGCCGCCGGCGGCAACGCGTTCACCCCCGTGCCGGTGCAGGTCTCGGGCCGACCGATGCCCCTCGAATCGCGATTCGACGACGTGAGACAGGCCATGGCGGCCAAGCGAACCGAGGCCGAGGAGACCGGTGGCCTCAGCGCGCTGGCCGGTGTGCTGAATCTCCTGCCCACGTCGGTGATCACCAACACCGCGAAGGCGCAAGCAGCCAAGATGGACTTCGCCACGTCGAACCTGCGCGGTGCTCCCGTGCCGCTGTACGTGTCCGGCGCACGCGTCCTCAACAACGTCACCATGGGCCCGGTGGCCGGTACCGCCGCGAACATCACCGCCCTCTCCTACGACGGCAAGTTCGACCTCGGCGTCTTCGTCGATCCGGCGGCCGTCGAAGCGCCCGAGGACTTCCGCCGCTGCATTCAGGACAGCTTCGCCGACTTCCTGTCCTGGAGCGGGTGACCCCGAAGTCGGCGCAGATCTCGGGTCGGTCGATCAGCAGGCGGAGTCGGCCGAGGTTCGCAGTGAACGCCCACGCCGACGCGGGGCGTCACGCGTCGCCATCGTCGGCCAGGTCGACCCCCCGGAGTCACCGAACCCGGCTCGTCAGCGACAGTGGTCAGCTCGACGATCGAGTCACCGCGCGCCGCTCGCGGGCGTGAGCGCCGCGCCCATCAGGTCGACGAAGTTGTCGGCGTAGAAGGCCTGGCGAACCGTCTCGTCGGCGTCGCCCAGGCTGGCCTCGAACCGTTCGTAGGGACGGCGACCACCTTCCACGTGGGGGTAGTCCGACGAGAACATGCAGACGTCGCGGCCGGACTGGGCGATGATCCAGCCCACGTCCTCGGTGGGGTACGGCGTCACCCGCACCTGTCGCTGCACGTACTCCGTCGGGCGCAGTGACAGGGCCCGGAGTCGTTCCTCGTGACGACCGAAGGCCTCGACCGCCGATTCCATCTGTCGCAGCCAACTGGGCAGCCAGATGGCGCCCTGTTCGATGACGCCGATCCGAAGGGCGGGGAAGCGCTCGAGCACGCCGTCGAAGATGAGGGTGGCCAGTGTCTGCATGGGCGGACCGGGGATGCCCATGTAGTCGACCGAACGGAAGTTCTCGTCGCCGCCGTGGAAGTCGGCGGGAACGGGCAGTCCGTTGACGAAGTACGCCGGATCGATCAGGTCGCCCGTGCCGCCGACGTGGAACACGACGGGCGTGCCCGCCTCCTCGGCCTGGCGCCACAGCGGATCGAGACCGAGGTGGCTGGGGGAGTGCCCGGCCGGACATCCCGAAGGGATCAGTAGGGCCGCCGCGCCCATGGCCAGGGCCTCGGCCGCCATCGCCTCGGTGCGGTCGAAGTCGGCGAGGGGGACGTAGCAGGTGGGCAACAGGCGAGGGTCGGCCGAGCAGAACTCGACCATGCCCCGGTTGTGGGCCCGGGCCGCGCCGTAGGCCAGATCGAGGTCGGGCCCGTGTTCCCAGTCGTGCAGCCGTCGATTGTGGAAGGTGTTGAACACCAGCTGGCTGGCCACGCCCATCAGCTCGAGCACGCGACCACGGTCCTCGGCGAGGAACGAACCCGTCGCGGCGAAGTTCTTGCGGTTCATGATCTCGGTGGCCTCGTCGGCCCGGTACTCCTCGCTGCGGTGCCGTTGGATGAGCGCCGAGAACGCGGCGTCGAGGTCGCGTCGCTGGTCGTCGTTGTCGCCGGTCTGGCGCAGCTCGTTGGCGTATCCCGGAGGATCGATGCGCTCGCGCAGCTGTGGATCGGCGTGGTCGCGTAGCCAGTCGGGCGTCTCCATGATGTGGGCGTCGGCATCGTGTACGAGGCGATCCGTGATGTAGGGCATCGTTCGGACGTCCTTCTCAGGCGCAAGTGGATTGTGCCGATCAGATTGTCAGGGATCGCCCCGCTTCGT
>Ga0224505_10001881_pt1 | contig 12824 bp, 9 predicted proteins | sample SF_Jan12_sed_USG_FD_169102 | JGI IMG/M metagenome (GOLD analysis project Ga0224505, IMG submission 169102) | Sediment microbial communities from San Francisco Bay, California, United States - SF_Jan12_sed_USGS_4_1 | ecosystem: Environmental > Aquatic > Marine > Sediment | place: USA: California...
GATCCTCCGGCGACAAAGATCGCCGGGCCGGCGCTGCCTGAAACGTCGAGACCGACGACCTCGGTGCTGCTGGCACCGACGATGGCGATCCCGCTGTCTTCCAACGCTGTGCGGCGCCGGGTGGCGTTGGAGCGAAACGAGACGCCGTACACACCGACGCCGGTCGTGCCGTCGATCACGACTGCCTGACGACGAGGGCGGTCACCGGTCGCGGCGAACAGGCCGCTGGAGGCATTCGGCGACCACAGCTTCGCATGGTCTGTGGTGACTCGCAGCACATCGGTGATGCGGAACGTGTGCCCTGTTCCGAGCCATACGATGCCACCACCGGTGGGCAGGGCCTCGATTGTTGCCGCCAGCTCGTCGGTGTCATCGGCGAGACCGTCACCCTCGGCGCCATGGGTGAATGGATCGACGACAGCCATGACCGAGAGTGGCTCCCAGGGACCGCCGATGTCCGGTGATGCCTGAGCCGCCGGTTCAAGGTTGTCGACTTCGGCACCCCTAGCGTCGGGACGCTGCCGCTCTGCTTCGGTCGAGACCGCCAGCGCCAGCGCCAGCGCCAACGTCATTGTCGCCGCAAGACCGGCAACCGGCCGGGTCACGAGAGCACGCCGGCCGAAGGGAGCGGGAGACAGCCTGGGACCGGTAGGAGCGCGGACATCAGGCGGCTCCGGCGGCATCGACGTTGTTGCCGCCCGAGCGGTCGCCCGGCTCGACTCCCGCTGTGGTGCGAGATCGGCCCGCACGATCGGGGCAGGGGCAATGGAGGCCAATGAGGCTCGCAGGACAGGGTTCTGTCAGGTCTTCCCGTATTGCGGCCAGGGGCGCTGGATGTCGGTGAGTCGTGCGTGGGTGCACGTCCACCAACGGGGTGGTATCCATCGGTGAGACTCACGCACTGGGGAGATACGGCGGGAACCCGGGGGGTGGTGCGGCGGGACCGCATCGCCCCCAATGGGCCCTTTCGATTCTTGAAAGGCGACGAGACCTGGTTGTCGATCCCACCGGAGTTGCTAGAGCTTGGCCACGACATCGATCGACACCTGGCCGGTGGCGCACAGGCCGGAGCTAGAGCAAATTCGATAGGTGATCGAGTCGCCGCCAACGTAGCCCTTTACCGAGTGGTAGTGAAGGTGATCGTCGTGCACCTTGAAACTCGAGGCATGAGCGGGTTGGCTCACGATCTGCAAGCTGGAGACGTTGAGGGTGGCGCCGGGCTCGGCGCGGTCATTCGCCAGCACCGGGAGCTTGGTGTCTTTGTCGGCCTGGACACGGGCAGAGTCGCTGACCGCTTCTGGTCGGGCGGTGGTTGGTGGCGGCGATGAGGTCGGGACGGAGGATGTCGGCGGGCTCGATGACGTCGATGACGTCGTTGATGACGACGGCGGCGGCTGTTGTGTCGTTGGACGCATCGTGGTCGTCAGTCCGCCGGCTCGCTGCTGCTCAGTAGTTGGCGCAAACGGTGAGGACGTCGTTGAGATCGTCGGCCCGATAGGCGTCGGCCCGTCCGACCCGCCGGAGGTCAGCGGGCCGGTGTTGACGGTGGTGGCCCTCGGAACAGCGTCCGAGCGTCGAATCGGTCGCATCGAGGTGTCGGTCGAGCCGGCTGTCGCCACGTCGGATGTGTCCGAGGCCGCCGCTCGTTCTCCATCCGACGAGAGAGCTGCAGGTAAGGCGGCGAGTGGGCTTGCGCCCGCCGAGCTGGACGTAGTCACGTTGTCCCCCGGCGAAGCGAAGCCGACGGCGGCTGAGTTGATCGGCGCCTGGCCGTTGGATTGCGTATCGGGTGGCTCCCGATGAGAGTAGGCGAGGCTGGCGGCGAGTATGGCGGTGAGAGCCAAGACAGCTGATACCGGTCTCGCCACTGGCAACCATCGTTCTCGCGACAGCTCGGTGAAGGGATGCCGGATCTGGTGGGCGATTGCCCGTCGCCTCGCCTCCCGGGCCGCCGACTGGGCTACGGCGATCCTGAATGGTGGCTCAACCGGCCACTGGACGGGCTTGGTGGCTCGTCGCCGTTTCACATTGGCTCCGTTGCCGGCAATGGCTGAGCTCCGCCAACGATGCCCGCCCGCCGGAACCGAAGTGCGGTCAGCAAGGGGCACAAGGGGTCGACTGGCGCAAGGTCGCGGTGGCGTAGATCTTCGAGCGCGAGCGACAGCACGAACGCAGCCACCGTCACCCGGTTCCCGAACGTCAGTACCTCGAACTGGTCACCGGGGCGGGCGTGGCGGTGGGCGAGGATCTCGAGGCCCCGGGGCATGAACCGCCAGGAATCGAGGGGATGCTCGGGCCACGAGGTTGGTGACGCTACGGGTGCCGTGAGCAACAGCGTCCCGCCCGGCTTGAGGCTCGCAAGGAGGTTTCGCAGCGCGGTGTCGATGTCGGGCAGAAAGTGGAGCGTCTGGGTTATCACCAGGCAATCGAAGGCCCCAACGGGGAGCGAGCCCTCCCGGCACAGGTCCGCCACCAGGGTTGCCCTGGGATTCGTCGCGTCGATATCGAGCACCGTCACCGACGCCAGATCGTGGCCGAACCGGTCGACGTACTCCCGGTTGTTGACCTCCAGGACGTCACCGGTGATCAACTCCCGGTGCGTATCGAGCATGTGCTCGATGTAGTAGCGGTCCACCGGTGTGCCCCGGGTCTGGCCGTAGACAGGGTCGAAACCGTGATGGCGGCGTAGCGTCCCCCACCACGCCGGTCGCCGCAACCGCCGGCGTCCTTTGGTCGTGGTTAGCGTTCGGACCCGGGTGCCGACCCTCGCTAGCACCAGCTCCAGCGCTGGCCTTTGGTTACGGGCTCGGTTCAGCGAGATGCCCGCAGCTTCTGGGACGATGTTGGTGGGCTGAGTCGTCACACCACACCCCGCTGTCTGCCATACCGACGATCGAGGGCCCGGGCCCGGAGCCGGACCGTCAGCGATGACAGCGACACCTCGTCGGTGAGCACGATGCCGGTCAGGTTGCCGCCAGCGGAGCGAAGGGCGAGCACGGCGGCCGCCACGTCGTCTCGCGTGGTTCGATCAGCCTGGGCGACAAGGACGGTCTTGTCGGCGTGGTGGGCGAGCACGGCGGCGTCACCGGAGCCCAAGATCGGGGGGCTGTCGAGCAGCACGATGTCGAAGTGGGCACCGAGCCGCTCCACGGCCACATGGAGCCCGGTCCCGTGGACTGACACGGAACCACCCGACGGGGCACCGGTGGTCAAGATGGCGAGGTCGCCGACTTTCTCTGATCGTTGGATGGTCGCCGCCAGTTGATCGCCGCCGAGGAGTTGCATGGTGCCCGGCCGTTGATGGAGGTGGAAGATGCGGTGGACTGCGCCGTGGTTGAGGTCGGCGTCGACGAGCGCAGTGCCCCACCCGCCGACAGCCAGCGTGGCGGCGAGGTTCGCCGCCACGTAGCTCGCACCCTCGCCACCCCTGACGCCGGCGATCTGGATCACGTAGGAGCGCTCCTCACGTTGGGCCACCCCGGTGGCCAGAACGCGGAACTGCTCCGCGAGCAGGTCTACCGTGAGCACGGCGGGCCCGCTGTCGTGGAGCTGAGCAGGTCGGCTCACCGTGCCGAAGCACTCCAGGTGGCCATAGAGATCGTCGAGATCGGCCAACGTCCGTAGCCGCTTGTCGGTTCGCTCCCGCAGCCACACCAGCGCGAGGGCAAGCACCATCCCGGTTACGCCAGACAGGGCGAGGTTGCGAATCGGCTTTGGCGATACCGGCCTGTCAGGGGTGACGGCTCGGCTTGCCACCAGGGCCTGGTCGTCTGTGGACGTACGAGCTCGAAGGAGCTCAGCCACCAGGGCCCGGGCCGCTTCCAGCTCCGAGTCGGTCGTGAGCCCAGCGTTCGGCGCCGACGTCGCTGTCTGGCTGGCGATCCGTGCCTCCAGGTCGGCGACGAGAGCCTCCGCGTCCGCGAGCTGACGCTCCACGTGCTCGGTAATCCGTTGACGGCGTTCGCTCAGGTAGAGCTCGGCTACCGCATTGGCCGCGTCGGCTGAGCGTTGAGCTGATGCTGCCGTGGCGGTGATCGCGAGTATCTCGGTGCCCATCACCGGTTCGGCTGAATAGCTGAAGTCATCGCCTAGCTGCGCTTCGATCAGTAGGGCCATTTGCGGGTTGTCGAGCAGCTGGGCCTCGGTCTTCAGCTCTCGGGTTATCGTCTCCGAAGAGCGATCGGCGGCGTCGGCCGACCCCGTTGGGTGCAAAACGACCGCTGCGGCGGCCTCGTAGCGGCGGCTCTGTAGTGAGGTGGTCAAGCTGCTGGCGGTGGCAAGGGCGAGAGGCACGAACACCAGTAGACGCCAGCGTCGGCGGGCGGCGGCTGCGATCCGGCCGGGGTCGAGCAGTGCCGCTTCGTCGTTCAGGAGGCGGCGCTCGGCGGGGTCTCGTTCGGGTCGGTCATGGATGGCGCGTTCGGGAAGCCGGGCGAGCGTCATAGTCGGGCTGGGCCCCTATCGTTTGCCGGGTGGCGTCGGTGGTGATCGTGTCGGATGAGCGCGGCTGGCCGCAGCGCTCGGGCTATCGGCGCCGGACAGCGCAGATGGTGACGGCACTGTCTGCCGTCGGTTCGGTGACATGGTTTGTCGCGCCCCGCAATCGCTACGACGACGGCGGGTCGCTCGCCATCCCGGACCATCTCGCAAGCAGGGTCACCGGGGTGCTGTGCTGCGCCCCCACCCGAACCCGCCTGGCGACCGCTGCCCGGTGGCGTTGCTCCCAGCTCCCGTGGCCCTTGGCGGCCGGTGACTGGTCGAGGGCTGAGGCGGAGCTGGGTCGGCGGGCCCCCCGGGCCGATCTGCTGTGGGTGATGGGCATCGACGCCTTGCGGGCAGCGAAGCGAGCTGGTGTGCAAGCGGCCGCCACAGTGGTCGATATGGACCTTGAGAGCCTCAAACTGGCCCGGATGCTCGCTATAGATCCGCCGGCAAACCCGATACGTCGGTGGATCGCCCGGGTCGATGTCGACCGCTGGCGCCGTTTGGAGCGCCAAGCCGTCGGATCGGGTGCCGTGGTCTCCCTTTGCAGCTCGGCCGAGCGTGATGCCTTCGGCGCGCCTGCATGGGTGGTGGACAACAGCTACCCGGATCCGGGGCCGCCGCCAGTGACTGGTCTCGGCGACGGCCCTCCCACCTTGGTGCTGGTGGGTTCGTTCGCCTACCAGCCAAACAATGACGGGCTGGCCTGGTTGCTCGAGGGCGTTTGGCCCACCATACGAGCGGCCAAACCAGAGGCTGAGCTCCGGCTGGTAGGCCGGGGTCTGGCCGCAGACCACCCGGCACGCTCGACCCCCGGCGTTACGGTCCTCGACCATGTGGCTGACGTGACGCCAGAGCTTCGGCGGGCGACAGTTGCAGTGGTGCCCGTATTGTGGGGGGCCGGCACTCGAGTAAAGATCATCGAGGCGTTCGCCCACCACGTCCCGGTGGTGTCCACAACGGTTGGGGCTGAGGGGCTGGCTGTGGAGCCTGGCCGGCATCTCCTGATCGCCGACACACCCCGCCAGTTCGCCGCCGCCTGTCTGTCGGCTCTGGCTGACCCCCCAACAGCCTCGCGGCTGGCAGACGCGGGGTACGGGTTGTTCCGTCAACGGTATGAGGAAGGCGTTGTGATCCACGGGCTCACCGAGCTGGTCCGGGAGCTGTTGGCCGAGCGGCGACGCCAGCCCGGCGAGCAAGGGTGACCTGGTAGGCAGCTTCGACCGCGGCGATGATCGCCGTTGAGCTGTGTCCCGCGACGGCGAGCTCACGGCCCCGGTCTCCCTCTCGTTGGCCCAGCTCGCGATCGAGCAGCCGAGCGACGACGGCCCGGGCCAGGGCCTTCCCGTCGCCGATGGGCACCACGGTGCCCGCCCCTCGGCCCACGGTCTCCGCCGCGCCACCCACGGCGGTTGTCACCACGGGCAGGCCGGTGGCCATGGCCTCGAGCATCGTGAGCGCCATGCCCTCCCAGCGCGACGCAAGGACCACGACGTCGAGGGCCCGCAGCAGCTCGGCGACGTCCGCCCGGTTGCCGAGCAGCCGGACGCCGGGTCCGGCCTTCGCCTGCAGCCGGTCTCTATCAGGCCCGTCACCCACCAGCACCAGTATGGCTTCGGGCACCGCGGCAGAGACTTCAGGCCAGTGATCGAGCAGTACATCCTGGCCCTTCTGGCGACAGAGTCGGCCGATGCACCCCACCAGCGGCTGGTTGTCGGCGACACCGAGCTCGTGCCGCTTCCGCCGCCGTTCGTCTGGCGTAGCAGGCCGGAAACGTGACACGTCTACCGGGTTGCCGAGCACGACCGATCCCCCGAGGGGCTCGATTCCACCGGAGCGAGCCGCGTCGTACTCGTGTTGGCTCACCAGAAACAGATCGTCGGTCCACCGCGCCGCCCGTGCTTCCCAGCGCACAGCAGCGAGTCGCCGACGACCGGTCAATGCCTCGAACGACCAGGCGTTGGGCTGGAAGACGGTGGGAAGCCGGCCCCGGAGCGCCAGGCGACCCACCAGGCCCGCTTTGGAGGAGTGAAGATGGACGATATCGGGCCCGAAGCGGGCCACGGCCCGTCGTAGCCCCGACAGCTCGGTAATGAGCCCCGCGCCCGGTTCCCGGCGGGCTGGCCACGGCAGCACCGTGGCACCGGCCGCAACAGCGTGCTCAGCCAGCTCAGACCGGGGATCGCAGGCCAACCCGACGCGACGGTTGAGCTCGATCTGGCCTGCGACCAGCAGGGCGACGAAGTTGCCGACCCCCTCCGTGACGGGCTGGGTAATGTGCAGCACCGCGGCGGACCGGCCGACCGGCTGGCGGGGCCACCCAGTGTCGAGCGGTCGGATCAGCACGGGAATCGGGCCCGGTCGAGGAGTTGACGGCCATAGACGGCGAGGCCGAACGGAATGATGAGCTCCCGTACCTCGGTGTCGTCCCAACTGCGGACCATGCGGGAACCTCCTGCGAGCATTCCCGCGGCCACGACGGCCACGACGAGGGCCAGCCAACGTTGCTTCCCGCCGGTCGGGCTTCTTCCCATGGTGATGCCGAGGGCGGCGAAACTGCCCCAGAAGGTCATCTGAACGGGGACGGCGTCCCACATCTCGTACACCACCGCCCCGGCCAGAACTGAGCTGCGCAGGACGGCTAGGCCGGGGAGCGCAGGCTGGAGTGAACGGAGGCGGTGCGGAAGGCGCCGATCCCCGGCGACAGCAGGTAGTGCCACACACAGGGCGAACGCCCCGGCGTAGTAGGCGTTCTCGGCGCCGTCGGTGGCGACGTTATGCAGGTTCAGCTCCTGCTGCTCATTCCCGGCGAGCGCGGCCGGTGTCGTGAGGTTGAGCTGGCGTTGAAAGAAGGAGACCTCCTCCAGGCCGATCAGCAGGCAGCATCCACCCAGCACGACGCACCATGTGGCGGCCAGCCGGCGGCCGGGCCGGCTCCGGAATCGCAGCCCTGCCAGGCATGCCATGCCTGCGGCGGCGAAGCAGAGGACGGCTGACGCCCACTCCACCGGGCCGTCCTCAGCAACGAGTCGATTGAGCGTGCCGGGGCCGATCCAGACGAGCACGGCGCCGGCGATAGCGACCGCGGCGGGAACCAAAGGCGCTTTCCTCAGGCCCGGGGAGGACCAATCGGTAAGCGGCGCCGGAGCCAGTAGGCCAACCGCCGCCAGCCGGAGCCCGGCCAGCAAACCCGTGCCGGCCACCGCCAATGCGGCGGCCCGGAGGCCAGATGCCCAGGTGAGTGATGGCGGTCCTTCAGCCAGCAAAGACCGCTGGCCGACGAGGTCTCCGATGGTCACGGCGGTGACGATCGCTGCCCCTGTGCCGACGGCGGCGATCGCGGCCGACCGACGGGTTGCCCGGTAGGCCGGACGAGAGGTGCGAGCGAGCGCCATGACCGGACCAGTGCCGAGGCGGCCAGTGGAAATACGCGGAGACCGCCCCCACCGCTGTGCCGTATGGGCCATGGCCGATCGTCGGATGGCCAAGTATCATCATTGATGAGGAGACAGCAGCGATGGGTGGCGAGGTCGCAATGGGGCTACGGTGAGAACACGGGCTGTCGATCAGGGTCGCCATGACGTGTCGGAGCTGCTCACCGGGTGCCGGCAAGGAGACGCCGGCGCGTGGGACCTGCTGCTCGACCGATTTGAGCCGCTCGTGTTCACCATTGCCCGCCGAGAGGGCTTGGGCATGGAGGACGCGGCCGACGTCACGCAAACGACGTTCGAGGCGCTCCTCGCCCAACTCGACCGGATCCAGGACGACGGTCAGATCTCCTACTGGCTCATGACGGTGGCTCGCCGCCAGGCTTGGCGGCAGCGGACCAGACGACAACGAGAGAGGCTGGAACCAGAGCCCAACGGCCGTGACCAGGCGCCGGAGCTTGGCGCGATCCCCGACGTCGGTACCAATCTCTGGCTGTACGCCGGTCTGGCTGAGCTGGACGCGCCGTGTCGCGAATTGATCCAGTCCCTGTATTTTGCTCCCCAACCCCCGTCGTACGCTGAACTAGCTGATCGGATGGGACGCCCGCTCGGTAGCATTGGTCCCACACGGGCCCGCTGCCTGCGCCGCCTTCGTGAGCTGCTGCGAGACGCCCTATGACTTCACACGGGCCCGCCCGTCCTACGTTCCGCCAGCTCCTCGAGTGGGCGGAAGGGCGACTCGATCCTCAAGCCGCCGCCCGTCTCGAGGAACAGGTGGCGGGCGCCGACGAGGAGACGCGCCGGACGATCACCTGGATTCGCTCGTTCCTGGAGGAGAGCCGGCGACAGCCGCTGGAGGGCGCTCCGCCGATCGTCCGCCAGCGGTTGCGTCAAGCCTTCGCCGGCCGGGCCGGTGCGGCCCAGGAGGTGGAGCGCCTTGTCGCCGAGCTGACATTCGACAGCCGGCTCGACCCGGAGCTGGTGGGTGTGCGGACGGTCTCCGGCGACGAGGAGTACGGAGGTCCCTACCAGCTCGCGTTTCGGGCGGGAGCGATCGACATCCTGGTCGACGTCTCGGCTTCGAGCGGCACCTACCTGCTCGAAGGTCAGGTCTTCGCCCCCGACCAGGCAGCCGAGGTGTGGGTTGTGACGGCCGAGTACGCAGGCACCACCCGGACCGATATCGGCGGCGATGAGCTGGGAAGCTTCAGCGTCGCTGGAATACCGGGCGTGCCTCAGCGCCTGTCGTTGTCGAACGGCGTTCTGGAGATCGACATTCCTCTAGCTGGGACGATGGAAGGCTGACCCACGCGTGACATCCCCCCGGCTGGACCCGTTGGTGGTACAGGTTCTGTCGGGTGACGATGTCGCGAGGTCGATGCAGATGCTCCGCCAACAGGGTGGGGTTGAGGCGGAAACCGTCCGAGAACTGCTCGCCCAAGGCACCGGGCTCGTCCAGTCTGAACCTGCGGCGGCCGAACGGCTGCTGGAGGTGTCCCGCCTGCTCTCGCAGGAGGCCGGCGCCCCCGACGTGGCACCAGCGGCGACGTACCTCCTGGCGCGCCTGCGACTCAACGAGGGGCGGCCCGATGCGGCCCTCGACCTCATCGCCGAGGCCCGGCGGGGCTGGGACGACCTCGGGCGACCGCTCGACTCGCTGCGTACCGAGCTGGGCCGCATGTACGCCTTGGACGAGCTCGGCCTGCACGCCGAGGCGGTCGACGCGGCGCAGGCGGTCCTTGTTGAGCTCGATCGTCTGGCACCACTTCTCGGTCGCAACGAGCAGGGACAGGCGAGCTGGCTACGGGCCGCCACGCTGGAAAACCTGGGTGTTGCCCTCGGCCTCACCGGCCGGCACGACCAGGCGCTGGCCGCCTACTCCGACGCGCAGGCGATCCACGACGAAGCCGGTTCGGACGACGACGCGGCGCGGATCAGCTGCAACCGGGGTGTCGAGCTCGTTGCACTCGGCCGCCCCGCCGAGGCCGTAGAGGCGCTGGAGGCGGCGTCGGCCCGCTGGGCCGCCCTCGGCGATCACTTGGGCCGTGCCACGTCTGAGGCCAACGCGATGGAGGCGGAGCTGTTGCTCGGCGCCTACGCCAGCGCTCTGCGCCGTTATGAACGAGCTCAGGCCCAACTGGTGGCGCTGGGGGCGTGGCCGGAGCTGTGTCGCCTACAGCTGGCCGCGGTGCGGGCTTGCGCCGCGTTGAACCTCCTCGACGAAGGTCGCGAGGTGCTGGTGGAGGTGGTGAACCGATTGCGGAAGCTCGGCCTACGCCACGACGAGGCCGTGGCCGACTGGCTGACCTCTGTCGTCTCCCTTCGGCTCGGCCTGGTGGAACGAGCGCTCGCCGCGGCCGATCGGGCGATCGCCGGCGCCCGGGAGGTCCACGACCCGTCGCTCCAGGTCCGCGCCCTACTGGCTCGGAGCGAAGCCCTGGCTGCGTCGGGCGAGACCGACCCGGCTCGGGAAGCGGCGGAGGCCGCCCTGTCGCTGGGGGCCACCGGCCGATGGCCAACCGAGGAGGTGCAGGCCAGGTTGCACCTGGCCCAACTCGTTGACGTGGGAGACGCCGAGCGCGCCGCGCATGTCGAGGCGGCGGCGGTCCTGGCCGAAGAGCTCGGCCTCGCTCCGCTTCTCTACCCGGCCCGCCTCGAGCTGGCCCGATCCCTCCGCCGCCGGGGGGCGACGGCGGCGGCTCGGCGCTCGCTGATCGCCGCGGTCGACGTGGTGGAGCAGCTCCGGTGGCTGGTGCCCAATGGGCTCGTCAGGACGAGCTTCTTCCAGCACCGTACCGAGGCCCACGCTGAGCTGATCGGGCTGACCCTGGCCGAAGACCCCGGCGCCGGGCTCGACGCCTACCTGGTGGCCGAGCGAGCCAAGGCCCGCACCCTGTCCGATGTCCTGGCTGGCGCGCTGACCCATGACGACGCCGGCGCCGGGTTCGTTGGACCGGTGGAGGGGGGCCGCAGCGACTGGCCGGGGTGGGAAGTTGCAGGCGCTCCGGCCGTGCCAGCGATGGGCGATCAGGTGGTGGAGTACCATCTCGTCGACGGCCACTTCCTCGCTTTCGTCTGGCGGGACGGCGAGCTCCGGGTCGTAACGGGGTTGGGCACCGACCGTGAGGTGGCTGCGCTCCTGAGCCGGTGGGACGTGCAGCTCCGACGCCGACAGCTCGGCAACGGCGTCGCTTTCCGCCATCTCGACCGCCTCCGCGTCTCCGCCGAACGGGTGCTGCACGACCTATGGCGGCTCGTGTTCCGACCGGTCGAGGCGCTGCTCGACCCCGCCCGCCGAGATGTGCTGGTCGTCCCCCATGGCCCGCTCCATGGCGTCCCGTTTCATGCCCTCGCCTCGCCCGACGGCCCGCTGGGAGCGAGATGGGATGTGACGGTGGCCGCCAGCTTCGACGTCGCCGACCGGATGCGCCGCCGGGGCACCGGTGAACCGGGCGGCCGATCGCTGGTGGTGGGGGTGCCCGATGAGCGCGCGCCGGCGATGGCGGCGGAGGCGCAGGCCGTCGCCGATCTTCTGGGCCCGGCCCAGCTTCTTCTCGGCGGCGATGCCACGGTGGACGCCGTGTGGAGCGCCGCCCCTCGCAGCGACGTGATCCACCTCGCTTGCCACGGCGTCCACCGCCCAGCGAGCCCACTCTTTTCGTCGTTACGGCTCGCCGACCGGTCGATCACGGCGCGTGACGTCCTGGATCTCGAGTTGCGGCAACCGCTGGTGGTGCTGAGCGCGTGCGAGAGCGGCCGCCAGGGTGGAGCCGGTCGGCTCGACGAGGCTGTGGGCTTCGCCCACTCCTTCCTGCTGGCCGGCGCCGGCGCCGTGGTGGCCAGCCTGTGGTTGGCCGACGACACGGTCACCGCCGAGTTGATGGCGTTGTTCTACCAGGCCCTGGAGCGGCTCCCCCCGGCCCAGGCGCTCGGTGCGGCGCAGGCCGCGGTGGCCGCACGCCATCCACATCCGGCCGACTGGGCGGCCTTCGTCTTCTATGGGCCGGCCCCTGCCCCGCCCCCGGCACGAAATCGGGCGAGCGGGCTGAGCTGACTGAGACGCAGACTCCGGCGTTCGGCCCGCACCTCCGCCCGCAGCCGCCGGGCATCGGCCGCCGCCGCTTGAGGGAACGAGCGGAGATAGCGATCGAGCCAAGCGAGGAATCGGAGACGGGCCCGGCGGTGCCCGCCGAGCCGATGGGCGAGCGTCGTGCAGGCGCTGTCGTGCTGGCGGTACCGGTACCACCAACGGTTGGTGACGACCGCCGGCAGTTGGCTGAACACCTTGGCGTGGAACACCTGGTCTTCGTACATGCCTCGGAACGCCTCCTCGTAGCCGCCGACTCGGCGGAGCGCGTCGGCACTGATCACGAGATCGCAGATCGACGCCCACTCGTCGTGCAGGAACCGCTCCAGCAGGGCCGGCGGCGGCACCACCCCCCTCTCGGAGCGTTCGACCTCGAGATGCTGCACCCAATCGGCCCGCCGGCCGGATCCGCCCGGTTCCCAACGGTGCCACCAAAGAGCCGGACTCACGAGCACGTCCACCTCGGGGGTTTCGGCCAGGGTCGCCACCTGGGCCGCCAGCTTGCCCGGCAGCCAGGTGTCATCGGCGTCCAGGAACGTCACCCACCGCCCGGCAGCATGGCCGATCCCGAGGTTGCGGGACGCACTCATACCCCGGTTGGCGTGGCCGGGATGCTCGAGGTAGGTGATCCGCGGGTACCCGTCGGCCCATCCGGTCTCACCGTCGGCGGTCGTGGCGGCCGCCCTGGCCCGGGCCCATGCCGAGCTGGCGTCGGCCGACCCGTCGTCGACCAGCAGGAGCTCCCAGCTCACGCCGGTCTGAGCCTCGACGCTGGCCACCGCCTCGGGCAGGAACCGCTCCTCGTCCCGAAATATCAGCACCACCGA
>Ga0224505_10001884_pt1 | contig 12813 bp, 8 predicted proteins | sample SF_Jan12_sed_USG_FD_169102 | JGI IMG/M metagenome (GOLD analysis project Ga0224505, IMG submission 169102) | Sediment microbial communities from San Francisco Bay, California, United States - SF_Jan12_sed_USGS_4_1 | ecosystem: Environmental > Aquatic > Marine > Sediment | place: USA: California...
CCTGCGCCGACTGAGCCACCGCCGGTACCGGCCGGGCGATGCCGGCGACTGCAGCGAGACCGAGAAACGACGCGAGCGCGAACCCTGCCAGACGGCGGCTGCTCATTCCTGCGCTCCTTGATCCGGGGCGGCCACGACGGCGATCTCGCCTGCATCGATGCGCTGCAGCAGCCGGACAAGCAGGCGATTCACCGCGGAGATTTCGCTCTTCGTGAGTCCCATCTGCAGATCCTTGCCCTCGCGCCTTACCCCGCGGTAGGGAGACAGGTTGGGCCCGAGCGCGGCGGGGACGTAGCGATCGCCTTCGAGCTGCCATTGCGCCAGCACGCCGAGGCGCTGTTCGAGCACCGGCACGGTGATGGTGCGAAGTCTCGCGACCGTGTCGGCCGGCAGACGATTGACGCGGATGTCCTTCCATGCCTCGCCGCGGTCGCTTTCCCCAGAGGCAAACGCGACGCCGTGATCGATCGAGAACACGCGGGCGCCCGTCGCGGCCTTGCCGATGAGGAAATTCCCGGCGTTCGAATCGCGGTGCCTGATCAGGTAGGTGAGCACGTTCAGTTGCCCGATGTGACGTGCATACAGCGGGTCCGCGTCGAAGCGGGCGGGATTGTAGACGTCGGCGATCACCAGGATGTCGCTCAGCCAGTACTGCAGCACGGCCAGCACCTGGTCGGCGGACGCAAAGGTCCGCGCCACGTCGGGCTGGTACTTCGCGAAATCGGCGCGCGGAATGAAGCGCAACGCCGTCGGCGGCACCACGTACTCGGCGGGATCGATGAAGAGCTTCTGCAACTCGTAAGCCGCGAGGTCGTAACGCGGCACGTTGTTGAACGAGTCGGCGCCGGGTTCGGCCTTGCGCAGCTTGACGCGCAACGGCGGGGCGCCGCCGAGGGAGACTTCCGCCTTGAGCGTGATGTCGCCCTTGGCCTTGGGCCGGCTGATCTCGGCCTGCGCAATGACCAGCGGCTCGGCGGCGAGCAGGCGCTCGAGTTCCGGGATCGGCTGGGTGATGTTGGAATCCTGTGCGGCCGCCGTCGCGGCGAGCCCGAGCAGCAACGCGGCTGCGAGCAGGCGTGCGAGCCTGGTCATCGGTTTCATCCGTCTTCCTCCCTGGGCGAACGATGACCTGCGCCAGGTCCGTTGGACAGCAGGCCACGGGTCGTCAAGGGCAATCCTAGCCCGAAACAGCTACCGAGTCGCGCGCGCGACCACGAAGAACCGGATGTCGTTGCCGTCCGCGAAGACCGTGCCGATCGGCGCCGGCATCGCGCCGCAGGCCGCCAGGGCGGCGTCGAACTTTTCCGTGCGCAGCGCCTTGATCGCGAAGACGTCCCGCTCCTTGTCCCGGACTTCGTCGCAGAGGCTGTCTTGGGTCAAGTACTTCGAATACTCGAACCGGTGCTCGCCGAGCTGGACGCCTTCGATCGGCACGTCGAGATAGACATTCAGGCCGTAGTACGGACGCATGCCGACGAACACGATGCGGTCCACTGCACGACCCTGCAGGAGCGTCGCGACCTGCGATGCGATATGGCGCGCGTCCCGGTCCGTGTGCCAGTACGCCAGCACACCCTTGAGCGTGACCAGGGCGGCGAGGGTGAGGCCCGCGATCCACACCAGCCGCCGGCGTGTGGCCTGGCGCGATCCCGTCAGCGCGCGCGCCATCATGAGTGCGAGCGGGACGAACAGCGGCAGTACATAGAGCTGCAGTCTCGAGCGCGCGAGGAAAAACACCGCGAGCGGCAGCAGCAGCCAGTACGCCAGCAGCAGCCAGTCGCGATTGCGCTCCCGCAAGCGGGTCCTGAACGTGCGCCAGGCAGCGGCCGGGCCGCCGGCCGCGATGATCGCCAGCGGCGACCACGGCAGCGTGCCGACGATGAGCATCGGGACGTAGACCTCGAACGCGCCGTACCACTGCGCATTGCGGTCATGGGCTGCCGTGAAGACCCGGTCGTACACCTCGTAGCCGAGGAAGTAGCCGAGCCGGTCGGGTTGCTGCGCAACCACGACGCCGAACCACGTGAACCCGACGACGGCGAACGAAAGCAGCCCGGCAGGCACGAACATCGACCGGAGGCGTGGCCGATCGTGGATGCCCAGGTAGAGCATCATCGCCAGGAGCGGCAGCAGCCCCGGCGGCCCCTTGGTCATGAACGCGAGGCCCCAGCCCAGCCACATGAGCACGAACCAGCGCCGGGCATCGGGCCCCTCGCGGTACCACGCCTCGACGAAGGCATACATTGCCGCCGTCTCGAACAGGACCAGCAAGGGGTCGGTCGAGACGATGTTCGAAGCGATGGCCGGCGCGAACGAAAGGCCCCAGGCCAGGGCGGGCAGCCACGGCTGCTGCGGGCAGAGCCGGCGGCCGAGGCCGAATACGAACAGTCCCGTACCGATGTACGCGAGCGCGCCTGGCAGGCGCGCCGCCCATTCGTTGTGGCCGAGCGCGGCAAAACTCGCGGCCAGCGCCCAGTACGTCACCGGCGGCTTGGTCAGGTGCGGATGCTTGCCGTCGATGGTGGGGATGAGCCAGTCGCCGCTCTCGTGCATGTTGATGCCGGCCGAGCTGTAGCGGCCTTCGTCGGGTTCCCAGATGCCCCGCGTGCCCTGGAACGCAAGAGCCATCAGGCAGAGCAGTGCGAGCAGCCAGAGCGGTGCGCGGGCGCGTGCGGTGTCCATCGGTGAAGTGTCCAGCCCGTGCGTGCGACGGCGTTACAGGCTGCTGAAGACCCGGACACGGTGCCGGTGGTAGGGCAGGACTTCGAGCAGTTCGCCCTCCCGCAGGCGCTCCTGGATGCCGCGCCACCACTCGGCGGTCAGCACCTCGGCATGCGCGTCGAGGAACACCTGCTTCAGCTGCGGATCGAATCCGAGGAAATTTATGAACGTCTCGGGGAACACATCGTTCTCGCCGACGTAGAACCAGGCGTCCGCGCGCATGTCGTCCTCGTCGTGCTGCGACTGCGGGATCTCGCGGAAGCGGCAATCCGTGACCAGGCACAGCTCGTCGTAGTCGTAGAAGATCACGCGCCCGTGCCGCGTCACGCCGAAGTTCTTGAGCAGCAGGTCGCCCGGGAAGATGTTGGTGACGGCGAGGTCGCGGATGGCCTGCCCGTATTCGATCACGGCTTTTTCGGCCTCCTCCCGGCTGGCCGAGCGCAGGTACAGGTTGAGCGGGGTCATGCGCCGCTCGATGTACACGTGGTCGATGATGACGTCGTCGCCTTCGAAGTGCACGGTGCGGGCGGCTTCCTGCTCGAGCTCCTCCAGCAGCTCGCGCGAGAAGCGCGCGCGCGGGAACTTGATGCTCTTGAACTCCTGCGCGTCCACCAGGCGGCCGGCGCGGTCGTGCTTGAAGACGAGCTCGTACTTGGTCAGCACGTCCTCGCGCAGGATGTTCTTCTGGTACGGGAACTTGTCGCGGATCAGCTTGAACACGACGTCGAATGACGGCAGCGTGAAGCAGACCATCACCAGCCCGCGTTCGCCCGGCGCCAGCACGAAGTCGTCGTCCGACTGCTGCAGGTGGCTGAACAGTTCGCGGTAGCGCTCGGTCTTGCCCTGCTTGGCCCGGCCGAGCACGGTGAAGAGCTCGCTGACCCGCTTGCGCGGCAGGATGGTCTTCAGGAACTTGACGACTTCGCCGACGTGCGCGAGGTCGACGTGGAAATACGAGCGCGTGAAGCTGAAGAGCACGCTGACCGTGCTTTCCTCGAGCATGATGGCGTCTACCACCACGCCGCTGTCGCCGTTGCGCAGCGAGACCACGAACGGCATCGTCCAGCCGCGGCCATTGATGCGCCCGACGAGGTAGGCGCGCGTCATCTGGTAGAAGACCTTCTTGATGACCTCGACCGATTCGATCGCGCGGCGCTCCTGGCCGGAATTGACGAGGGCCTTCACCTCGCCGGCGATCATCTTGACGCTGTGCTCGAAGTCGCGATAGGGCGTGCGGAAGCTGAAATCGGCCAGCAGTTCCTCGGCCAGCAGTTCGATGTCGCCACGGTTGGCGTAGACCTTGGTCTCGACGTGCGTGCGCACGTTGCCGAGCGGGTCGAGGTCGAGCGCGATGAACTCGACCGCCGGATCGACGCCGACCGTGCCGAAGGTCTTGCGCGTGACCGAGCTGAAGAACGTCTTGATGAACTCGTTGTCCGGCAGCGGATCGATGATCTCGTCGAACCGGCGTTTGACGCTCGACCAGATGGCACGCTCGTGCACGTCCTCGCCCAGGCGCTGGCGCATGAGCTCGACGCTGCCCGTGACGTACTTGTCGTAGAGCTCGATGCGCTCCACCGCGTCTTTCTGGCTGGCCCGCCAGTCCCGCTCCTCGAAATGCTGCGGCGCGCGCTGCGTGACCGAGCGGAATTCCGCGTTGTAGTCCGCGAACGCGTCGACCAGCAGCCGGGCGCAGTCGGCGACCAGCGTGTCACGGGAGGAGGTCTGCGCGACGGTCAGGTTCATCGTCGAAACGTTCCTGGCGCCGCCCGGCCCGGCCCTGATCTGCTCAGAGGTTGCGGATCAGCACGTCGCCGAATTCGCTGCACTTCACTTCGGTGGCCCCGGGCATGAGGCGCGCGAAATCGTAAGTGACCGTCTTCTGGCCGATGCTCCTGTCCATCGCGGCGATGATGGCGTCTGCCGCCTCGAACCATCCCATGTAGCGCAGCATCATCTCGCCCGACAGGACTACCGAGCCCGGGTTCACCTTGTCGAGGTTGGCGTACTTCGGCGCCGTGCCGTGCGTGGCTTCGAACACCGCGTGGCCCGTCATGTAGTTGACGTTGCCGCCCGGGGCGATGCCGATGCCGCCCACCTGCGCCGCGAGCGCGTCGGAGAGGTAGTCGCCGTTCAGGTTCATCGTCGCGATGACGTCGAACTCCTCCGGGCGCGTCAGCACCTGCTGCAGCGTGATGTCGGCGATGGCGTCCTTGATGATCACCTTGCCGGCGGCCTGCGCCGCGGCCTGCTCGGCGCTGGCGGCCTTCTCGCCCTTCGCGGCCTTGGTGCGCTCCCACTGGTCCCAGGTGTAGGTCTGGCCGGCGAATTCGCGCTCGGCGAGGGCATAGCACCAGTTCCGGAAGGCGCCTTCCGTGAACTTCATGATGTTGCCCTTGTGCACGATCGTCACGCTCTTGCGCTTGTTGACGAGCGCGTATTCGATCGCGGCGCGGAAGAGACGCTCGGTGCCTTCCCGCGAGACGGCCTTGATGCCGATGCCCGACGTATCCGGAAAACGGATCTTGCCGTAGAGCTTCGGGAAGGCTTCCTTGAGCAGCTGCTTGAACTTCTCGTTCTCGGGGCTGCCCTGCTCGAACTCGATGCCGGCGTAGATGTCCTCGGTGTTCTCACGGAAGATCACCATGTCCACCTTCTCCGGCGCCTTGACCGGGGAGGGCACGCCCTTGAACCAGCGCACCGGGCGCAGGCAGACGTAGAGGTCGAGCAGCTGGCGCAGCGCGACGTTCAGCGAGCGGATGCCGCCGCCGATCGGCGTCGTCAGCGGGCCCTTGATCGAGACCAGGTATTCGCGGCAGGCCTCGACGGTCTCGTCGGGCAGCCAGGTGTTGAAGAGGTCGTTCGCCTTCTGGCCGGCATAGACCTCCATCCAGTGGATCCTGCGCTTGCCGCCGTAGGCCTTGGCGACCGCCGCGTCCAGCACGCGCACCGAGGCCCGCCAGATGTCGGCGCCCGTGCCGTCGCCTTCGATGAACGGCACGATGGGCTGGTCGGGAACGACGAGCTTCCCGTTCGAGATCGTGATCTTCTGGCCCTGCGGGGGCACGTTGAGCTTGACCGCGGTGGACATCACCTGGCTCCGAGGGGTCTGGTTTTGGTGAAAAACGGGGTTGAAATGCTAGCACAGCGGCCCCTGCGCCGGGACCGCACGTGCAGGTCAGTGCAGCGGCGCGAAGGCCGTGCGGACCGCCGGGATGGCGCCATTCTCGGTCCATGCGAACAGCAGGCCGTTCGCCGCCTGGACCATCTGCGGAAAGCCTGAAGAACGGGCGACGTTGGATGTCGCGATGTCCCGGGCAGCATCCGCTGCGCCGGTGCGGTTGAAAGGCTGGGCGCGGATCACGGCGCCGTCGACGGTTTCGGCAAGCCAGCTGACCACGGCTCGCCCGTCCTGCAGCAGCACGACGTCGACGCGACCGACGACTCTGCCGCTCGCCGCCTCGAGCGGCGGGCCGAACGTTCGCCCGCCGTCCGCGGAGAAGGCCACGCGCACGCGCGGCTGGTCCGGAGCCGTAAACCAGGCGACCGCCACTGCGTCGCCGCGCGCCGCCACGGCGGGCCCGTTGACCGGGCACGCGTCGATGCGCCACCCGTCGGCATGCACGGTGACCGGTGTCGTCCACACGCCGTTCTCGAGCCGTGCGGCCTGGATGTCGCGTGTCTCGTCCTCGCTGCGATCGCGGTACACGACGAGCAGCGCGGCCCCGCTCACTGCCACGTCCGTCTGGCAGCAGTCGCAGACACGCGCGTCGATTTCGCTGCCGTCGATTGCGCCTGCGGGCGTCAGCACGGCGCCGCGCAACGTCATCGCGCCTTGTGCCGCAGCGTGATCGTCCGCGCCGTGATCGTGGCCTTCGCCCGCGGTCTTGCGCCCGTCGAGCCAGACGCCGTACGGACGGCCGCCGATGTTTGCGAGCGAGACGAAGCCGTGCTCGGTGGCCGTGCCATCGTCGTGCGGCGAGTGCGGCTCGCTCCACGTATGGCCGCCGTCGGCGCTGAGCCGCGTCATCACGTCGTAGGCATACACACCGCCCGGCTTCTGTTGCAGCCAGTGCGCGGTCCAGGGCCCGTCATTCGCCGGGACGACGGACGGGAAGTCGGCCCAGTTGATGAACCAGTCCTTGCCGGATGAAACTTCGAGCGGTGTGCCCCAGTGCCCGGTGCGCTGCCACTCTGCATAGCGCAGGCGGAAGTCGTCCCCGGCGCCGGGTTCCAGCCAACTCATCACGACCGTCTGGCCGTCAGCGGCGGAGGCCAGGTTTGGAAACCTCGCACCGGGCGCCGCCGGCGTGGCGACGGGCGTCGCTGCGCCCAGCCAGGGAGGGGGCTGCGCGGGTTCACGGCTGCAGCCTGTCGTAAAGGGGAGGAAGGACAGGAAGGGCAGGAAGGACAGGAAGGTCCGGCAGGACAAGGAGGCGCAGGCCGCTGCGATGGGTAAGCGGGTCATCGGGCGATTCTGGCACGCGACTAGGGACTTGCCGCAGGTTTTACCCCCTCCGCGGAGCATTTGGCTTGCCTCGCTGGTCTGAGCGGGGTAGGTTTCAGGCACTTCTTGACCGAGTCCGGAATGCAACCCGCAGCCCTCCACTGGTTCCGTCGCAAGCAGCGCACCCTGTCGCGGGTCGTGCTGGCGGCGTTCTGCCTGACGTGGCTGCAGTTCGCGGCGATTCCGTGCGTGATGGCGCTCGATTCCCAGTCGGGGATGGTGACTGCATCGTCCGTCGATCCGGCGCCGTCCGGGGCGTCCATGCCCGATGGCATGGTGATGGCGCCGGGTGAGCACTGCCCGTATTGCCCGCCACCGCAGTCGGAACCGGGCGCCGACCAGGCTGTCTGCTCGTTCCCGCATGATCCGCAAGTCGATTTGCGCGTGGGCTTGGCCGCCGCATTGCTGGTTCCACCGCCGTCGCTCGTGCTTTTCGTCCCGGCCGATGCGGTGCAATCCGCATCGGAATCGATCAACGCGCTGGTCCTTGCTCCGGCGGCGCATACGTCTCTCGCCGTCAGTTTCTGCCGGTTCCTGAAGTAGCCCGCACTCCCTTCGTCGTCTGACCGCCAGCGGCCCGGCCGCCGGCGCGCTGTGACCATTCGGAGTGCTGGCATGATCTCGTTTCCAAACCGTTTCGCGGGCGTATTGACGCTCGCATTGGCGCTCGCCGGCGGGCCGTTGCCGTCGCAGGCCGCGGCCGCAGGGCTCACCCTGGCCGAATCCGAACGCATCGCGATCGATCGCGACGCGATGCTGCGCGAGATGCGTGCGCAAGGCGCGGCGATGCGCGAGCGCGCCGTCATGGACGGCGAACTGATGGATCCCCAGTTGCGCGTCGGCGCGGTCAACGTGCCGGTGGATTCCTTCAGCCTCGACGCAGAGGACATGACGATGCTCGAAGTGGGCGTCGTCCAGGAGTTCCAGCCCGGCAAGTCACGCCGCCTCTCGCGCAGGCAGATGGAGCAACTCGCGACGGCCATGGACGCGACCGCACTCGACCGCGAGCGGATCGTGCGGCGCGAGGTGCGCAAGCTATGGACGCAACTGGCCTATCTGGGCGCCGCGCAAGCGCTGCTCCTCGAGCAGGCCAGCTGGGTCGAGCAGATGCGCCAGTCCGCGCGGGCCCGTTACGCGACGGGCGAGGGCAAGCAGCTCGACGTGCTGCAGGCCGGTCTCGACGCTGCGATGCTGCGCGAGCAGCAGCTCGATCTCGACCGTGACGATGCGATGTACCGCTCACAGTTGTCGTTCTGGCTTGGTGCCGACGAGGCCGCACGCGCACAGCCGGCGGGGCTCTCGCCACGGTCCGAACTCGAACCGCTCGCGACGCTCGAGGCGCGACTCGCCGCGCATCCGGCGCAGCTCGATTACATGCGCCGCATCGACGCCGCACGCACGGCGGAAGACGTGGCGCGCGAGCTGCGCAAACCCGCGTGGATGCTCGATGTCAGCTACGGTTTCCGGCAGAACGCGCCGGACGGCATGGCGCGCCCGGACATGCTGAGCGCGATGGTGACCGTTGGCCTGCCACTCTTTCGCGGCGATCGCCAGGATCGCGGAGTCAGCGCCGCCAGGCTCGAGGCGCAGGGTCTCAACGAGCGGCACGAAGATCACACGCGCGAAATGCAGGCGATGCTCGCGGAGGCATGGAACGCCGCGCACCGCACGGCCGAGCTCGAGCGCTTCTACGAATCGGACCTGTTGCCGCTGGCAGAGCAGTCGGTGACCGCGGCGCTGCTCGGCTGGCGCTCCAATCGCGCGATGATCGACGAGGTCGTCATGGCCCGCCGGATCGCGCTCGAGACCCGGATGAAACACCTGCGCCTGGCCGCCGATCGCGCGCTGGCGCAGCACGAAATCGACTACTTTGCAGGTGACGCACGATGAACCGCTCACTGGGCCGCCTTGCCGGCATCCTGTTGCTCGCATTCGTCCTCGTCGGCTGCTCGAAGCAGCAGCCGGGCGAGCCCCTGCGCACTGCCGCCGACGACTCGCTGGCCGAGCACGCGCTGAAGCACACCAACCCGAAGTACCGGTGCCCGATGCACCCCGACATCATCCGCGACGAGCCGGGTGTGTGCCCGATCTGCGGCATGACGCTGGTCAGGGTTGAGCCCTCGCCGGATGCCACGCCTCCGCCGACCGCAACCGCGGGCAAGCCGCTCTACTACCGCAACCCGATGGATCCCAACCGTCGCTCGCCGGTGCCGGCGAAGGATGAAATGGGCATGGACTACGTGCCGGTCTACGCCGAGGCCGTCGGCGGCGAGGTACGCATCTCGCCGGCGGTCATGAACAATCTCGGCGTGCGCACGGAACCCGTGGTTCGCGGCAGCCTGCCACGGCGGGGCGATGTCGTCGGTTACGTGCAGTTCGACGAGCGCAGAGTGCAGCAGGTCCGCCCGCGGGCCGAAGGCTGGGTCGAAGGGCTCTCGGTGCGCGCGATGGGCGAGACCGTCAAGGCGGGCCAGCTGCTCTTCACGCTGTACTCACCGATGCTCGAGAGCGTGCAGCAGGAATACCTGGACGCGCTCAAGATCGGCAATCCTGAGTTGATAGACGCGTCGCGCGACCGGTTGCGCGCGGTCGGGCTCGACGCAGGCACGGCCGAGCGGCTGGCAAAATCCGGTCGCGCCGCGGGCAGGGTCGCGTTTTACGCGCCGATCTCGGGCGTGATCACCGAACTCGAGGCGCGCGAGGGCGCGATGCTGACTCCCGAGATGTCGGCGATGACGATTACGGAGCTGGGCAGCCTGTGGGTCGTCGCGGAGGTGCCGGAGTCCCAGTCGGCCTGGGTCAGGCAGGGCACGCACGCCGAGGTCCGGTTCCCCTCGCAGCCTGGTCAGCCGATTCACGGTCGCGTCGAGTACGTCTATCCGGAACTCAACATGGAAACGCGCACCGTACGCGCCCGCATCGTGCTGGATGCGCCGCCGCAGGACGTGCGGCCCAACATGCTGGCAACCGTGAGCCTGATGGCGGCCGACGGTGCAGCGGTGCTGCACATCCCGCGCAGCGCCGTGATCCGCAACGGCACGCGCGACCGCGTGGTGGTTGCACTGGGTGACGGGCGGTTCTCGTCGCGCAACGTCGTCGCGGGCGCCGAGGCCGGCGACCGTATCGCGATCCGCGAGGGTCTGCAGGCAGGTGACCGCGTCGTCGTGGCCGCGCAGTTCCTGCTGGATTCGGAAGCGAACCTGGGCGCGGGGCTCGATCGACTGGATGACGGCTCGACTGCGCCGGTGCCGGCGGCCCAACCCGACCCGCACGCGGCGCACTGAGGCGCTCCCATGATCAACAGGATCATTCGCGCCTCGCTCGAGAACCGTGCGCTGGTGTTGCTGCTCACGGTCATGCTCACGGCCATCGGCGTGTACTCGGTGCTGCGCACCCCGGTCGACGCGCTGCCCGACCTCTCTGACGTGCAGGTCATCGTGCGTACGCCGTATCCCGGCCAGGCGCCTCGAGTCGTCGAAGACCAGGTCACCTATCCGCTCACCACGGCGCTGCTGTCCGTGCCAGGCGCGACCACGGTGCGTGGCTACTCGTTCTACGGCGACTCGTTCGTCAACGTGCTGTTCGCGGATGGCACGGATCCTTACTGGGCACGTTCGCGGGTGCTGGAGTACCTTAGCCAGGCGACTGCGCGGTTGCCCGAGGGCGTGCGGCCCGCGCTGGGACCCGATGCAACGGGCGTGGGCTGGATCTACCAGTACGCGCTCATCGACCGCACTGGCGGTCACGACCTGGCGCAACTGCGCAGCCTGCAGGACTGGTTCCTGAAGTTCGAGTTGCAGGCCCTCGACGGCGTCGCGGAGGTGGCGACGATCGGCGGCATGGTCAAGCAGTACCAGGTGGTCGTGGATCCCTTGCGCCTGCGCGGCTACGGCATCTCGCTGATGATGGTCGAGCAGGCGATTCGCGAGGGCAACCAGGAAGTCGGCGGCTCGGTGGTCGAGATGGCCGAAGCCGAGTACATGGTGCGGGCCACGGGCTACGTGAAGAGCATCGGCGACCTCGAACGCATTCCGGTGATGGCGACGAAGGGCGGCACGGCCGTGTTGCTGCGGGACGTGGCCGAAGTGCGGCTCGGGCCCGAGATGCGCCGGGGCATCGGCGAACTCGACGGCGAGGGCGAGGCGGTCGGCGGCGTGGTCGTCATGCGCAACGGCGACAATGCGCGCGACACCATCGGGCGGGTCAAGGCCAAGCTCGACGATCTGCGCGCGGGCCTGCCGCAGGGCGTTGAAATCGTCGAGACGTACGACCGGTCCGCGCTGATCCAGCGCGCCGTCGATCACCTGAAGGGCAAGCTGCTCGACGAGTTCCTGGTCGTGGCGCTGGTCTGCTTCGTGTTCCTGTTCCACCTGCGCTCGGGGTTGATCGTCGTGATCGTCACGCCGATCGCCGTGGCGTCGGCCTTCATCGTGATGAACGCGCAGGGCATCAACGCCAACATCATGTCGCTCGGCGGCATCGCGATCGCGATCGGCACGCTGGTGGACGCGGCGATCGTGATGATCGAGAACGTGCACAAGAAGCTCGAGCACGAGCCAAACGAATCGCGGCGCATGGAAGCGATCTACGAAGGCTGCCGCGAAGTCGGGCCGTCGCTGTTTTTCTCGCTGATGATCGTGGCGCTGTCGTTCCTGCCCGTGTTCACGCTCGAAGCGCAGGAAGGTCGCATGTTCGCCCCGCTCGCCTATACCAAGACCTATGCGATGGTGGCGGCGTCACTGCTCTCGATCACGCTCGTGCCCGTGCTGATCTGGTACCTCGTGCGCGGACGGATCCGGCCCGAGAATGCGAACCCGGTGAACCGCGCGGCAGCAGCGGCGTACCGGCCATTCCTCGCCCTTGCGTTGCGTCATCCATGGGCGGTGACCGTCGGCGCGACGCTGTTCGTGCTCGCGACGCTGTGGCCCGCCTCGCGGCTTGGCAGCGAGTTCATGCCGGAACTCGACGAGGGCGACCTGCTCTACATGCCGACGACGCTGCCCGGGCTCTCGACCGATGCCGCGCGCTCGCTGCTGCAGCAGACCGACCGCCTGATCAAGACGGTGCCCGAGGTCGAGCGTGTCTTCGGCAAGGCCGGCCGCGCGGAGACCGCCACCGATCCGGCGCCGATCGAGATGTTCGAAACGACGATCATGCTCAAGCCGCGCGATCAATGGCGGGACGGCATGACGCCGGAGAAGCTCAAGGCCGAACTCGACGCGCTGGTGAAGTTCCCGGGGGTGTCGAACGCCTGGGGCTATCCGATCAAGACCCGCATCGACATGCTAGCAACCGGCATCCGCACGCCCGTCGGCATCAAGATCATGGGTCCGGACCTGGCGACCATCCAGCAGCTCGGCCAGAAGATCGAGACGATCATGAAGGCGGTGCCCGGGACGACGTCCGTCTACGCCGAGCGAACTGCGACGGGGCGGTACGTCGACATCGACATCGACCGGGTGGCGGCCGGGCGCTACGGGCTCAACATCAAGGACGTGCAGGACATCGTCGGCAGCGCGGTGGGCGGCATGACGGTCAGCTACACCGTGGAAGGCCTCGAGCGGTACCCGATCAACCTGCGCTAT
>Ga0224505_10001885_pt1 | contig 12813 bp, 11 predicted proteins | sample SF_Jan12_sed_USG_FD_169102 | JGI IMG/M metagenome (GOLD analysis project Ga0224505, IMG submission 169102) | Sediment microbial communities from San Francisco Bay, California, United States - SF_Jan12_sed_USGS_4_1 | ecosystem: Environmental > Aquatic > Marine > Sediment | place: USA: California...
ACCAGACTGTCCCGTCACGGAGCCAGTAGACGCGAAGCGCTGTTGTCGCAGCTGCGGTCGTCGTCGTCTCGGTGTCGGTCGACGTGGATTCAGCGTTCCCGCCGCCGCACCCCGCTACGAAAAGCGCTGCCGCGACGAGAGGCAGTACGTGTTTCACGGCATCAGAGTAGATGCGCCTCGCGCGTCGGGAACAACGTCGGCCACGCGCCGTCTGAGGTCTGCGTGGTCGAGCTCGATGCTCAGACCGAGCCGCGAGGCCGTTTCCTCCTCGAGTCCTTGAAAGAGGTCGATCGTCTCCCAGAGCGCGCGCGCTACGTCGCGCACGTCGTAGTAGGCAAACGCGCGCTCGAGCGCCGAGAGCGCACCGGGGTCCGCCCAGCGCTCGAGGAACCGCCCCCCGTGCCAGGTGTCGGCCGACGGATCGACAGCGAGGGCATGCCATTCGAGCAACGTGACCAGACGAGCCTTCATATACCCGTCGAGGCAGTCGATGGCCGTGAACACCTCGCCACGGCGGAGCTTCTTCGCGGTCCAGAGCGCGTGGTACCAGAAGTCGGCGGCCAGCTGGTCGAGGTCGGCCTGACTGGGCCGGCTAGGCACCGGCTCAGTCCCGGCGAGGTTCCTCAGCCTGTCCTCGAGACCGATCTTGTCGACGAGCAGCCGATAGCCACGGGCGAAGAGTGCCGCCGCGTTCCCGCTCTGCTCGAGTCGGTCGAGCGCCGAGAGTGGGAAGAGCGGGAGGTCGACGTCCTCGCCCATCTCGTAAAGGACACGGCGCTCGCGCTGGCCCACGGGCGTGTCCTCGAGGAATGTGAGCACAGGCGTGCCGAACTCGGAGATCCAGGCGGCACTCTCGGCGTACGGCGCTGGGTCGTCGACGATCAGGATGATGTCGAGATCCGACCACTTGTCGGCCGGCACATCAGTGCGGGCCTGGGAGCCCACAAGAATGGCTGCACGCACATCGTCGCGCTCCCGCGCCCAGTCAGCGACTGCCGCTTCGATCAAATCCATGCGTGTGTTGATGTTCGCAATCAGGCGCTCGTCGAGCTCGAGCACGGTCGGGTTCACGCCCCTGAGCGAGAGCTCGCCGGATGCAACACGACGCTCGAACTCCGGGAGCAGCATTTTCGTATAGGCACCGGGGAGCGGGCCTGTGTGTGGTATGGCCCGCGCGTCGGCCAGGGTCCGCAAGACGTCAGCTGTCACCAACGGGCAGTCGACGGGCAGCATCAAACAGTCGTCGTGAGACGCAGCTCGAAGCCCCGCGATCACGCCGAAGACCGGAGCGCGCTCGTTCGAGCCGTCGTCGACGATTGAAAACGGGAGCGCGAGCTCATCCGCATCCTTTCCTACTGCGATCACTTCGTCGCAGACCTCATGCAGCATTCGCCAGGCTCGCTCGGCGAGCGTCTCGCCACGGAACCGCGCCAGCGCCTTCGGCGAACCAAAACGCTCGGACGCGCCACCAACGAGAAGAACCCCCGTTCTCATCTGTCCCTTCGAGCCACGTCCGGGGTCTGACCCCGGGTCTGACCCCTGGTCACGTCCGAATTCGCCACGGCTCTGTGTAGACCGTCATCCGGCCCTCGCGGACCCAGCCGCACAGCGTGACGCCGCGATCGGCCGCGAGCTCGACCGCCAACGACGACGGCGCGCCTACCGCCACGAGCACCGGACACCCGGCGACTGCTGCCTTTTGCACGAGCTCGAAGGAGAGGCGCCCGCTGACGCAGAGAACGTGATGCTCGAGGGGGAGGAGATCCTCGCCGAACGCCCAACCCACGACCTTGTCCATCGCGTTGTGACGGCCGACATCCTCGCGGGCGCACACGAGCTCACCCGCCGCGTCGAAGAGCCCCGTTCCATGCAGTCCTCCCGTCGCGGCGAATCCGCGCTGCGCCTCGAGCAGCCGGTCGGGGAGGGACGCCACGATGTCGGCCCGAATCTCGAGCGTGCTCTCGATGCGAGGCGCGGTGACCTCGACCGCCTCGATCGCCCCTTTGCCGCAGACCCCGCACGATGACGACGTGTAGAAGTGCCGGCGCATCCGCAGCGGATCGAACCCGGTGGCTTCCACGTCGACCGTGTTCGCCGCGAGGTCGTCGGGGACGCGAGCGGCGACGGGCGCGAGCCCTTCGGTGATACAGAAGCCGAGCGCGAGCTCCTCGTCGTGGCCGGGTGTGCGCATCGTGACGGCAACCGGCTCGCCACCGATCCTGATCTCGAGCGGCTCCTCGATCGCGAGGATCTCCTCGCCATGCGCTCCACTCGGCAACGTGAGAGCCTCGACGCCGCGCGTCGCGTATGGAGGTGCCTTTGCGCGCTCGCCGGTCACGCGGCAAGCGTACTTTCAAGCTGGCTTAGCCCTGCGTTCCGCCTCGATCTTGATGTCCTCGAGAGAGCCTGCAACGGTTGCCTCCCAGGTGCGAGCGACCGCCCTTCCCCATAGCTCACCGAGCGCCCAGAGATCGGTGCCAAGCTCACCCGTGTACTGGAGCTCAGTCGCATCGCCGACGTCGCGGAGCTCGAAGGTCTCTTCAACGTGCGGCACCGGGCCACGGACGAGTCTGAAGTGCACACGCTCGGGCGGCTCGAAGCGAACCGTCTCGACCGTGGTCGCGGTCAACCCATACGCCCGCGTGTAGTGGGCGGCGAGCACGAAGTCGTCACCGCGCTCGAGCACCTCGAGCTTCGCGCCAAGGGCGCGCGGCGTCCGTCCGACGTACGGCTCCGACACGACGTCGAAGACGACCTGGCGTGGGGCGTCGATGCGGAAAGTCAGGGGGCCGAGCGCCCGGCTTCTCCGACCGAGCCCCAGGTCGATTGCGAGCGAGCCACGAACGACGAGGGCCCAGAGCAGGATTCCGAAACCCGTAACGCCGACAAGCGCACGTAGCCTCATGATTCGATCTCGGACTCAATGCGCATCATTCGTCTCCTCACCGCGTCGATCCTCGGGTATCTGCTCGGGACGGTACCGTCGGCCGACATCGCGTCACGGCTCGTCCCGGGCACCCGTGTCGACCTTCGACGAAGCGGGAGCCGCAATCCGGGAGCCATGAACGCAGCACGGGTTCTCGGCAACACAGCTGGTCGAGTTGTGATGGCGTCAGACGTCGCGAAAGGATATGCAAGCTGCGCAAGCGGGAAGGCACTGGCGGGTGACGTCGGTGCGCATGTCGCCGGGGTCGCAGCCGTTCTCGGCCACTGCTACCCCGTATGGAGTCGGTTCGAAGGAGGAAAGGGTCTTGCCACGAGCTTCGGGCAATGTCTCTACACATTTCCCATGGCTGCGCCTGTCGACCTCGTGACCGCCATCGGTGTCGCGAGGATCCCGGGTCTCCGTCGCCCCGGCCTCGTCTCGACGGCGGCGGCCTCCGGCGCGTGGCTGCTCATGAGCTTCGTCTGGTGGCGGCGCAGGTTGCCCAACTCCTGGGGGCCAGAACCGTCGGCGGCACTCCTCGTGGCCAACGGCGCGACCGTCCTCGTCGTCGCATCGCGATCCATCGCCGCATATCGGCGAGGCGACTCCGACGACCTGGAGCCGTCGCGCTGAGTCGGATCGCCGTCTGCACGGACTCGAGCTCACTCCTGTCCGGCGCAGCCGCTGACGCGCTCGGCGTCGCGCTGATCCCGGTCGGCATCACCCTGGACGGCGAACCCGTCGACACGAGGACTACGTTGGTGGACGACTTCTACGCCCGTCTCCGGGGCGGGGCAGTGGCGACAACGTCGCAGCCGAACGCGGCCGAATTCGTCGAGGCCTACGAGCGCGCAGCGGTAGCCGGAGCCGAGGCCGTGGTCTCGATCCACCTCGACGCTCGCGTCTCCGGGACGGTGTCCGCTGCCGGCGTCGCAGCGGTTGCAGCACCGGTGCCTGTAACCGTCGTGGACACCGGTACCGTCAGCTACGGCGTCGGCATTTGCGTCCGCGCAGCCGCGACCGTCGTGGCAGCAGGCGGTTCGGCCACGGAGGCGGCTGTTGCGGCGATCGCGCTCGGCTCTCGACTCGAGAACGCCTTCGTCGCCCCGCGAACGAGTGGTGGGCGCATCCCGGCGACAAGCGACTGGACGCTCTGGACGTTCGCGAACGGAGCCGCGACACCGGCCTCCGAGAGCAGCGGGATCGAGGAAGCCGTCGACAGGATTTCCGCGCGTGTCCTGCTCGGCGATCGCCCCGTATCGGTCGCCGTCGGCCACGCCGCACGTGAGGTGGAGGCCGCCGCTGACGAGCTCGCGCATCAGCTCCTTCGATCGAGTCTGGTGCTCGCGGTCGAGCGCTACCGCGTCGATCCTGCCGTGGGAGCGCACACCGGTCCTGACAGCTTCGGAGCGTTCTGGTGGCCGGAAATGTGACAACTGGCGTTGTGGGTCGCGGTCGTCCGTCCGGACCTTGAGATCGTCGACACCCGAGTCGAGCGTGGAGATGCCTCGCGGCCCCTGGGAGCGACCGCGAGGCGGAGTCGCGTCCGGATCAGCTCGCGGTTGCGCAGACCGCGAACACCGTCAACGACCACGATGACCCGGTCCCCACGATCTCGCGGGCGGTCGCCCGGTAGATGTTGTCGTTGTCCGGGAACGACGCCTGAAGCGCGACCTGCGGAAGAGCCGGATTCAGGCGAGCTCCTCCTCCGAGCAGTCTCTTCCCGGCCGGGCAGGCGATCGTTGCCGTCTTGCTGGATACCGAGCTATTCGCAGACGTGGACTCGACACGCTCGACCGCGCTCACCCCGGCCGGTCCCACGGGTCCTGCAGGACCGGCAGGCCCAGCAGGCCCGGTCGGCCCGGCAGGGATCTGTCCTGCGGCGAAGTCCGCTCGGAGAAGTGAGCGGTTCTTCACCTTCGCAGAGGTCACCGCGGAGTTCTTCAGCTGAGGAGTGCCGACACTATTTTTCGGCACCTGCAGGACTGTCGCGTAGCCCGTACCGCCGAGCGCAACGCCGAGCGCAATGCACCCGACGACGAGCCCTGGCGACGGACGGCGGAACATGGCCTTCATCGTTACCTCCCGTGATTGGCGGCCCGGTGGAGCCGTCGACAGTACCCACGGGGTCTGACGATTCAGTTAACGCGGCCGAGTTCGGCCCCTCGAACGGGGACGCCGACGGCTACTCGACGGTGACGGTCTTCGCGAGGTTCCGCGGCTGATCGACGTTCAGGCCGCGCAGGCGCGCGATCCGGTAGGCGAGGAGCTGCAGCGGGAGGATCGCGAGCACGACCTGGAGGAACGCCGGGGTCTTCGGCACGTAGATGACGTCGTCGGCGTGGTGTTGGATGTCCTCGTTGCCGTCCGTCGCGATCGCGATGACATGCGCACCTCGCGCACGCACTTCCTGGATGTTCGACACGATCTTGTCGTAGACGTGGATGTTCGTCGCGACGACGACGACCGGCGTCTGCTCGTCCAGCAGCGCGATCGGCCCGTGCTTCATCTCGCCGGCGGAATACGCCTCGGTCGGGATGTACGAGATCTCCTTCAGCTTGAGCGCTCCCTCGAGCGCCACGGGCAGCCCGATGTGCCGGCCGAGGTAGAGGAAGAAGTGCGCGTCGTGGTAGCGCCGCGCGATCTCCTCGATCGGGTGGTCTGCGTCCAGAAACGCCTGGATCTTGCGAGGGAGCTTGTAGACGTGGTCGAGGATGAACTCGATCTCGCCCGGCGGCAGCGTCTCGCGGATCTGCGCGAGCTTGAGCGCGACGAGGTAGAGGAGCGCGACCTGAGCCGTGAACGTCTTCGACGCGGCGACGCCCATCTCGAGTCCGGCGCGCGTGTACAGCACCGAGTCGACCTCGCGCGTCACCTGCGAGCCCATCATGTTCGTGATCGCCACCGTGCGCGCGCCCTTCTCGCGCGCGAGCTTGAGCGCTTCGATCGTGTCGCGCGTCTCGCCCGACTGCGTGATCCCGATGACGAGGTCGTGCTCGTTGATCACCGGGTTGCGGTAGACCCACTCGCTGGCGATGTCGAACTCGACCGGAACCCGCGCCCACTCCTCGATCACATATCGACCGACGACGCACGCGTGGTACGCCGTGCCGCACGCAACGAGGACGATGCGGCGGAGCTCCTTGACATCTTGGCCGGACATGTCGAGGCCCTCGAGGACGAGCGTCCCGTGGCGAACGCGGTCGCCGATCGTCTCGGCGACGGCCTCGGGCTGCTCGTAGATCTCCTTGAGCATGAAGGTCTCGAACCCGCCTTTCTCGGCACCTTCGTCGTCCCAGTCGAGCTCCATCGCCTCGTGCACCACCGGGGTTCCGTCGACGAGCTGGAACAGTGCGCCGCCGGGTCGCACCTCGACGATCTCGCCGTCGCCCGGGAACTGAACCGTGCGTGTCTCGCGCAGGAACGCGGCTGCGTTGGAGGCGAGGAACATCTCGCCGTCGCCGAGCCCGACGACCAGCGGAACCTCGTGTCGTGCGCCGACGAGAAGACCCGGATGGTCGTGGTGGAGGACGACGAACGCGAAGTGACCCTCGAGCTCCGCGAACGCGAGCCGAACGGCCTCGACGAGATCGCCTTCGTAGTGGCGCTCGATGAGATGCGTGACCGTCTCTGCGTCGGTCTCGGAGGTGAAGGTGTGACCGTCAGCGACCAGGCTCGCCGTCAGCTCCCGGTAGTTCTCGACGATGCCGTTGAGGACGATCGAGAGCTTCGAGGGATCGCAGCCCGCGAGCGGGTGCGCGTTCGCCTCGGTGACGCCGCCATGGGTCGCCCAGCGCGTGTGGGCCACTCCCGTCGTCGCCGTCGACGAGGTGGTGCCGGCGCGGGCCTTCAGGTTGTCGAGAACGCCTACCGCGCGAACGTACTCGAGCCCATCACGCTCGAGCAGGGCGAAGCCGGACGAGTCATAGCCGCGGTACTCGAGGCGTTCGAGCCCCTGAAGGAGCAGCGGCTTGCACTCACGCGATCCGACGTATCCGATGATTCCGCACATGAGCTCTCCTTAGAAATGCGAAAGAGCCCGGCAGCGCCCTCCGTCGGGCTCAACCGAGCTCTCTTTCCACGAGCGCGGCGATGCTAACACACATTCTCTCTGCATCTTGCGCATTTTCCATCTCGGCCAGGACGCGAACCACCGGCTCGGTGCCCGACGGGCGAACGAGCACACGGCCGCCCTCGCCAAGCTCTGCGGAGACGCGATCGACCTCGTCGAGAACGGACTGCGGGAGATCGCTTCTGGCGACACGGACGTTTCGCTGCGCTTGCGGGTAGCGCTGCATGATCGCTGCTGCTTCGCTGAGCTTTCGTCCGCGCAACGCGCTGCAAAGAAGGAGTGCGGCAGCGAGCCCGTCGCCCGTGACGTGACTCCCCAGCCAGATGATGTGACCCGACTGCTCTCCCCCGAGGAGCCCACCTTCATCTCGAAGCGCCTCGAGGACGTACCGGTCGCCCACGGGCGTCGTCACGACGCGGATCCGGCGCTCGGCCATGAGGCGGTGGAACCCCAGGTTCGTCATCACCGTGACAACGACAACGTCGACGGCGAGCGCCAGCGCGAGCACGGCGAGGATCTGGTCGCCGTCGAGCGATTCGCCGCGCTCGTCGACTGCGAGCATGCGATCGCCGTCCCCGTCGAACGCCACCCCGAGGTCGAGGCCGTCGCTTGTAACCGTCTGTTGCAAGGCGGTGAGATCCGTAGCGCCGCAGCCGACGTTGATGTTGTTTCCGTCCGGCTCGACTCCGATCGCAGTCACCTCGGCGCCGAGCTGCTCGAACGCACGAGGGGCGAGGGACGAGAAGGCGCCGTTCGCACAGTCCACCCCGACGCGAAGTCCGCTCAGATCCGAGCCGAAACGCTCGCTGATCTTCGCCGCGTAGCGCTCACCGACACCTTCGAGGTTCTCGACGGCGCCGCCTCCCGCGCTCCGAGCATCGAGTAGTGCCTCGATCGCCTCCTCGTCCTCGTTCGTGAGCTTGCGACCTTCACCGTCGAAGAACTTGACTCCGTTGTACTCGGGCGGGTTGTGCGAGGCCGAGATGACCGCTCCGAGGTCCTCGACCTCGAGCGCGATCGCCGGGGTCGGCAGAACACCCGCGAGAACGGCGGTGCCGCCGGCTGACGCGATCCCACGGGCAAGCGCCTCCTCGAACTCAACTCCGGACGCCCGCGTGTCTCGACCGACGAGCACACGGCCGGCGCCGGCCCAGAGCGTCGCCGCCTTGCCGAGTCGTTCGACGAGCTCCGGCGTGAGGTCGTCTCCCACGACCCCGCGGACGCCGTCCGTTCCGAAGTAACGCCTCTTCCCCATGCCGGTAAGGGTCAGGCTAAAGCCTGATCCCGCGCGACGCTGCAGACGAGGCGCCGAGCACCGGGCCAACCCGGCGCAGGCTTCAGCGCGCGAGCGTAAGCGTCCGGCTGATTCCGGCGACGTAGCCCGGACCGGTCTGCGCGGCAGGCATGAACATGCGGACGCGCGAGCGTCCGCTCAGGAGGCGAACCCTGAAGGTCGCCGACGACGTCGGGGTCAGCGTCACCTTCCTCAGCGACACCCACCGCCCGAAGGCGTTCTTGCGCTGGAAGTAGACGAACTTGCCTGCGAACGACCGCACTCCGCGCGCCTTCGTGAAGAAGGTGACGACGCGACCGCTCGACGCCTTCACGCGGAAGCCCACCTGCGGCCGCACCCTGACCGAGGCTTGAGAGCTCGTCGCCGTCGCGCCCTGCGCAGCCGGCTTCCAGCGGGCCTCGTAGACCGTCCGCAGCTTCGGCTTGACGAGGTAGCTCCAACCGCCGTCGCTCCCGCTGATCGCGCTCCCCACCGCCGCGAACGACGTCTGACCGTACGGCTGGGCGAAGACTGTGACCGACTCACCCGAGCGCTTGCTCGACACCGCCCCGGAAAGCGTGACCGTCGCACCGTAGACGACGAGCGCGGGCGACGCTCTCTGGGTGACGGTCGCCGCCTCGGCCGGCTTCTGAACGGTCACGGTGCCTTTGAACTTCTTCACGGCCTTGTCCTGATATGCGTAGCGACCCGCCTTGGCGTAGACGAACGAGTAGGTCTCGCCGGGCTTGAGGACGGGCGACACGAACCCTGCGCTCTTCGACTCGACCTGGTGGCTGACGGTGTCCGCGTTCGTCCAGGTGACGGTGTCTCCGACCCCGACTGTTACCGAGCTCGGATTGAAGCCCGATTTGGTGATCGAGATCGTGAACGTCATCGCCCGTGCCGGCGCGAGGAGAACAAGCGCCAGGAGAAGGACCGAGAGAAGGATTCGTGACCGCATGGCTGCTTTGTCTATGTAGACGCGCCGGTACTCGGGAACCTGCGTCCTCAATCGAGTGATTCGCGACAGCTCCGACGTCCCCTTCGACTCGTTCCTGCCAGAGCCGCGCAGCGGTCACCCGCGATGACGATTACCTGCGGGCGATCAGCGCTTGCTGAACTGCGGGGCCTTGCGCGCCTTGTGCAGGCCGGCCTTCTTGCGCTCGACGATGCGAGCGTCGCGCGTAAGGAAGCCCTGACGCTTGAGCGGGATGCGTATCTCGGGGTCCGCCTCGACGAGCGCACGGGCGATCCCGTGCCTGATAGCCCCAGCCTGCCCGGAGATGCCCCCGCCGTGCACCCGCACGCGCAGGTCGTACGTCGCTGCGGCCTCCGCTACCTCGAGCGGCGACATGACCATCATCCGATGCAGCACCCGCGGGAAGTACTCCTCGATGGTGCGACCGTTGATCCAGGTCTTGCCGTCGCCCGGCCGCAGGATCACGCGTGCGATCGACGTCTTCCGCTTGCCTGTGCCCAAGTACTGCGCGATCTCGGTCACGGGAGCTCCAGCGGCTTCGGGGCCTGGGCAGCGTGCGGGTGCTCGGACCCGGCATAGATCTTGAGCTTGAGAAGCTGCGCTGATGCGAGCTTGTTCTTCGGGAGCATTCCCTTCACTGCCTTTCTGAGCACCTCGGTGGGACGCCGGTCGAGCTGCTCGCGCAGCGTGCGCTGCTTGATCCCGCCGGGGTAGCCGGTGTGCCGGTAGTAGATCTTCGTGTCCAGCTTCGAGCCGGTCACGGCGATCTTCTCGGCGTTGACGACGACGACGAAGTCGCCCGTGTCGACGTGCGGTGTGTAGACCGGCTTGCCCTTGCCGCGGAGCGTGTCCGCAATACGGGTCGCCAGTCGTCCGAGCGTCTTGCCCTCGGCGTCGACGAGGAACCACTCGCGCTCGATCTCACCTGGCTTGGCGGTATACGTCTTCATCTCAGAGAAAACGGCAGACATACGCCTGCCGGCGGCGGATTGTAGCAACTCGCGCCTGGCCGAATGGGTGGGGAAGACCCTACCCCTCGATCGTTGACTTCGTATCGGAAGGCGCGGAGTATTCGACCCGCACGGCATGGGGATGCCGTATGCGGCAATCAAAGGGGGCACGGGGAGATGGGTTCAGGTCCAACAGCTCGGCGTCGGCACCGCCGACGGCTGCTCGAAATCGGTTTCGTCCTCGCAACATTCTCAGCGGCAGGGCTCGTGGCGGCCGGAATCGTGTCCGGTGCGGACCAGCCGTCGATCTCGAGTGATCGGGCGGACTACGCGCCTGGCGCCGCAGTTGCACTCTCCGGGTCCGGCTGGCAGGCCGGCGAAGTCGTCCACGTCGTCGTCGACGACGATCAGAGCGACGCTTGGTCCCACACGGCCGACCTCACCGCCGCCGCCGACGGAACCGTCTCCGACTCACTGACCCTCCCCGACGTCGCCGGGAGCTACACGATCACTGCGACTGCGCCCTCGGGCTCCGCAAGCGGGACGTTCACCGTCACCGCCCCAGCACCGCCTCCGCCTCCGCCACCTCCGCCGCCCCCATCAGGCCCAGCGATCTCGAGCGACGAAGCCGACTACGCGCTCGGCGCCACCGTCGCGCTTTCGGGCTCCGGCTGGCAGGCCGCTGAGTCAGTGCACGTCGTCGTGGACGACGACCAGAGCAATGCGTGGACTCACGACGTCGATCTCACCGCCGCAGCCGACGGCACCGTCTCCGACTCGCTGACCCTTCCCGACGTCGCCGGGACGTACACGATCACCGCAACCGCGACTTCGGGCACAGCCTCGGCGACCTTCACAGCGACTGCCGCGGCGCCCCCGCCGCCGACACCACCGGTTTGGCCCGAGGCTAAGGAGCCGTACCTCGTCAAGTTCGCGTCCGGCACCTCGACCGAGACGCAGGCAGCCGTCCTCGCCGCCGCAGGCGCCGAGAGCCAGTCCTACATCCGCGCCCTCCGCATCCACGGGGTGCTTCTTCCCGGCGGAGCGAGCAAACAGGCCTCTCTCAACGTCCTCGGCTCGTCTCCGTCCGTCTCGCGAGTCGAGCCCGATCGCGAACGTGAAGCCGGCGGAACGCCGAACGACTCGCAATACGGTGACCAGTGGTCGCTGCCGCTGATCGGCTGGGACAACGTCTTCGGAACCGTGACACCGAGCGGCTCCGCGAGGGTCGCGATCCTCGACACCGGCATCGACGGCTTGCATCCCGATCTCGACGGGCACGTCGTCGCCGGAACGTCGATCCTCGACGGCTCCAACGGCCTCAGCGACCCGAACGGCCACGGCACGGCCATGGCCGGCATCGTCGCGGCCGAGACCGACAACGGAACGGGCGTCGCAGGCATCGGCTACGCGGGCGTGACGGTCATGCCGGTGACCGTGCTCGGATCCGACGGCACGGGCAATGACAGCGACGTCATAGAGGGAGTCGTGTACGCGGCCGACCACGGCGCGGACGTTATCCTCATGGCCTTCTCGAACCCCGGCTACTCCGAGTTCCTCCAGGAAGCGATCGACTACGCGTGGGACGAGGGCGCCGTGCTCGTGGCGGCGACCGGAAACGACGGGTCCTCGTCCGTCCAGTTCCCGGCGGGTGACCGCGGCGTCATCGGCGTCTCGAACACGAATCAGAGCGATGCCCTGAACGGCTCCAGCAACTACGGACAGGACGTCTTCCTCGGCGCGCCGGGGACGGGTATCGCGACGACGTCGGCCGGCGGCGGCTACACGTCGATCTCTGGCACTTCGGCCGCAGCGGCCGAGGTTGCGGGCGCGGCGGCACTGATCAGCGCGGCGTCGGGCGCCTCGAACGGTGTGATCGTCTCGCGCCTCGCGAAGAACGCCGAGCCGGCGGGAACGCAGGCGCAGACCGGCAACGGGCGACTGAACCTCGACCGTGCGGTTGCGGACACGTCGACGGACTCGGTCAAGCCCGTGGGCGCGGATCCGATCGGCTCTGGCGGCCCCTTCGTCGGCCCCTACGTGGCGGCGAGTCGCACCGTGACATCGGCGACCCTCAATGGGGTCTCCAGCGTAACCGTCGCGCCGAGCGCGTCGATCACGGCAGTCGTCAACGTTACGACGGATAATGCCGGAGGCAATCAGAACTGGCGTTCGACGGGCTGGCGGATTAGCACAACCGCACCGGGCACCGTCACATGCGTCAACCACACGGACCACGACGGTTCCGGCAGTTACTCGGAGACGTTCGCCGTCACCGCCCCGGCAACTGCCGCCACGTACAACGCCTACTTCATCGCCTACTCAAACGACACGTGCACCAATCAGCCGAGCAGCACCCTGACGCTGACCAACGGCGTCGTGGTCGCGGCCGGGCCGACGAAGCTCGCCTTCTCGACCTTGGCACTCACCGGCGTGTACGGCCAGTGCCTCGGACCAATCACGGTGCAGACGCAGAACGCGAGCAACGTCGCGACCAACGTCACGAGCAACACGACCGTCAATCTCGCGACCGATGCGACGGGCACCTTCTACGACAGTGGAACGTGCACCACGTCGATCACGAACTTCGTGATCCCCACGGGATCCAACTCG
>Ga0224505_10001886_pt1 | contig 12813 bp, 13 predicted proteins | sample SF_Jan12_sed_USG_FD_169102 | JGI IMG/M metagenome (GOLD analysis project Ga0224505, IMG submission 169102) | Sediment microbial communities from San Francisco Bay, California, United States - SF_Jan12_sed_USGS_4_1 | ecosystem: Environmental > Aquatic > Marine > Sediment | place: USA: California...
GCCGACATCGACTTCGACAACATCTACTACTACATCCGCCCCACCGAGAAGCAGGCAGACCGCTGGGAAGACCTGCCCGCCGAGATCCTCGACACCTGGGACAAGCTCGGCATCCCGGAGGCGGAGAAGAAGTACCTGGCCGGCGTCGGCGCGCAGTACGAGTCCGAGGTCGTCTACCACAAGCTCCAGGAGGACCTGGAGCGCAAGGGCGTGATCTTCCTGGACATGGACTCGGGCCTGCGCGAGCACGAGGACATCGTCAAGCAGTACATGGGCACGATCATCCCCCAGAACGACAACAAGTTCGCGGCGCTGAACTCGGCTGTCTGGTCGGGCGGCTCGTTCATCTACGTGCCACCGGGCGTGCACATCGAGATGCCCCTGCAGGCCTACTTCCGCATCAACGCCGAGAACATGGGCCAGTTCGAGCGGACGCTGATCATCGTCGACGAGGACGCCTACGTCCACTACGTCGAAGGCTGCACGGCGCCGATCTACTCCTCCGACTCCCTGCACTCCGCGGTCGTCGAGATCATCGTCAAGCCGCGTGGCCGCTGCCGCTACACGACGATCCAGAACTGGTCGAACAACGTCTACAACCTGGTCACCAAGCGGGCCGTCGCCTACGAGGACGCGACCATGGAGTGGGTGGACGGGAACCTCGGCTCGAAGCTGACGATGAAGTACCCGGCGATCTGGCTGATGGGGCCACGGGCGCACGGCGAGGTGCTCTCGATCGCGTTCGCGGGCAAGGGCCAGCACCAGGACGCCGGCGGCAAGGTCGTGCACGTCGCCGAGAAGACGACGTCGGTGATCACCTCCAAGTCGATCTCCAAGGACGGCGGGCGCGCCGGCTACCGCGGCCTGCTCGAGGTGGCGAAGGGCGCGGCCGGCTCGAAGTCGAAGGTCGTCTGCGACGCGCTGATCCTCGACGAGGAGTCGCGCTCCGACACCTATCCGTACATCGACGTGAAGGAGAACGACGTCGACCTCGGCCACGAGGCGACCGTGTCCAAGATCGGCGAGGAGCAGCTCTTCTACCTGATGAGCCGCGGGCTCTCGGAGGCCGAGGCCTCGGCGATGATCGTCTCCGGCTTCGTGGAGCCGATCACGAAGGAGCTGCCGCTCGAGTACGCGGTGGAGATGAACCGGCTGATCCAGCTGCAGATGGAAGGCTCCGTTGGCTAGCAGCCGCGTGCCCGGCCGGCACGAGGCGAGGGACGCAGGCGCGACGGGGCGGGCTCGGTGATCGTCGAGCGGACGGACTTCGTCTCGGTGCCCGTCACCGACCTCGAGCGCTCGACGGCCTTCTACCGGGATGTGCTCGGGCTCGAGCAGACCGGGCACGGCGCCTGGCCCGAGTTCCGGCTCGGCGAGAACGCCTTCCTCTACCTCCTCGACCCCACGAACATCGGGCAGGAGTTCCGCGGCCCGCACACGGCCCCGCTCGCGCTACGTGTCCCCGACGTGGACGCGGCGCGTCGTGAGCTCGAGGAGCGGGGCGTCGCGTTCCACGGCGACACCTTCGACACCGGCGTCTGCCACATGGCGCACTTCACGGACCCCGACGGGAACGTGCTCATGCTCCACCGGAGGTACGCCGCGTGACCAGGGACGCGCTGCTCGAGCGCTACCGCGGCCTCCCGCTGCCGACCCGGCGCGACGAGCACTGGCGCTTCACCGACCTCACCGGCTTCGACCCGGACGGCTGGTCGGGGCAGGGGGAGACAGCCCTCCCGCAGGGGCCGTCCCCGTCCATGCTCGACCTCGAGACCGCCGGCTACGCGACGCTGACGGAGGAGGGGATCGAGGTCGGGCGGGCGCCCGACGGCGTCCGCTTCGAGCCCCTCACCGACGACCACCCGCTGCTCGGCTCGCTCGTCGGCGCCGACGACAAGTTCACCGCCCACAACGCGGCGCTGTGGCGGCACGGGCTGCTCGTGCACGTCCCGGCGGGCGTGGAGCTGGAGCAGCCGCTCTTCCTTCGGGTCGCCGGCGGCGTCGAGGGCGGCGCGCTCCTCTGGCGCGTGCTCGTCGTCGCGGAGCCGGGGAGCCGCTTCACGCTCGTGGAGGAGCTCTCCTCGGTTTCCGCCGAGCTCTCGGGCTACGCGAACGCGGCGGTCGAGATCGTCGTGCGCGACGGCGCGAAGGTGGAGTACGTGAACCTCCAGAGCCTCTCCCGGCAGACGTGGCTGTTCGGCTCCTGCCACGCGCGCGTGGAGCGCGACGCCGAGCTGGACTGGGTCGCCGGCGGCTTCGGCTCTGCGAACGGCAAGGTGCGCATCCAGAACGACCTGGCCGGTCCCGGCGCGACCTCCAGGGTGACCGGGGCCTACTTCGCGGACGGCTCCCAGCACCTCGACTACGACACGTACCAGCTGCACCTGGCGCCGTCGACCACGAGCGACTTCGCCTTCAAGGGCGCGCTCCGCGACCGCGCCTCGGCCGTCTGGCGGGGGATGATCCGCGTGGAGGAGGGGGCCCAGAAGACCAACGCCTATCAGGAGAACCGCAACCTCCTGCTCTCCAGCGAGGCGAGCGCGAACTCGATCCCCGGACTGGAGATCCTCGCCAACGACGTCCGCTGCACCCACGGCGCGACGCTCGGGCGCGTCGACCGCGAGCAGCTCTTCTACCTGATGGCCCGGGGCCTGTCGCGCTCCGAGGCGGAGCGGCTGATCGTGCGCGGGTTCTTCCAGGACGTGCTCGACCGCGTCGAGCTCGAGCCCGTGCGCGTCGCGCTCGGCGACGCGCTGGAAGCGCGGATCCCGCAGGCGTAGCGCACGCCTCGGCCTGCGTGCTCAGGCCGACGCTACGGGCTCCCCTGCGCTGCGTGGCGCCCGCCGGGGTGCGGTGCGAGCGCACGGAACGCCACGGCTCCGGTGACGGAGCCGACGGCCGCAGCGTAGAGGCCGACGACACACGGCCGGGTCGTGTCGGTGCCCGACATCACCCCGTGCACCGTCATCGCCGCGAACACGCCGTACGCCAGCCAGTGGAGCCTGCGCCAGTTCTTCGTGCCGATCCGCTTGCGTTGGGAGAAGGACAGGTAGACGACCAACATCAGCTCGGCGGGTCATTCGCGGAGACCGCCGGCCTCACCGGTGTCGCCCGCCGCGACCGGGATGCTTACGGATTGCTTACCCGGTGCACTTCCCAGGCGCACGATGTGCGGCCACGATGGGGGCATGCGCCTGATCGCCATTGCCGGCCTGCTGCTGGCCATCGCCATCCTCGTCCTCTAGCCGCAGCGCGCGCTTCGCGCCGGCCGACCGAGCGCTTCGGCGAATCGGTGGAGTGCGGCAACCGAATCGGTGCTTTCCACCGATGCCCGCCCGGGCGGCGGGTGCGAGCGTGATGGTGGCGACACGAGCAGGGGATCTCCTGCTCCCGGCCGCAGGGAGTGGCCGGATCGAGGAAGTGATCACTGTGACAGTCCGCACGCTCGTCTCTGGGCTTGCGGTGCTGTCGGTGGCCATGCTCGTGCCCGCCGGGCTCGCCGCCGAGCGGCCCGACGACCGCGCCGGCCCGATCGGGGTCGGTGGCGTCGCGCAGGCTGGGGGAGTGCAGTTCGAGGCCTACGGGACGGCCGACACGATCGTGACGCGGATCGAGGCGGGGCTGGATGCGCACGGCAACGTGATCGCGGCCACGAGGCCCGATGACCGCGCCGATCGCTTCACCCCCGGCATGGGAGAGCCAGCACCCGTCCGGCCCGACGACCGGGCGGACCGGGTCACTCCCGGCTCGGCGGCCGAGCCCGCTACCGCCACACCGACGGCGACGACCGGGATCGAGTGGAGTGATCCGCTCGTGATCGGTGCGCTCGTCGCGCTCGGGGCGGGGATGGCGACAGCTCTGGTCTTCGTCGTCATTCACCGCCGTGGCGGCCCACCGGGCACGAGAGGTACACACGGCAGGCCTGCAATGACCCACTGAGGTCGAGGGCCCCGGGCATCAGCGGATGCCCGGGGCCTCTTCGCGTCCGGGGGCGACGGTGACGTAGGCTGTTCGCGATGGAGGAGATCGGCCTCTTCCCCCTCGGCATCGTGCTCCTGCCGTCCGAGCTCGTGCCGCTCCACATCTTCGAGCCCCGGTACCGCGAGCTGGTCGGCGAGTGCCTCGACGAGGAGCGCGAGTTCGGCCTCGTGCTCGCCGACGACGACGGGCTGCGCGAGATCGGCACGAAGGCGGCGGTCGTCGAGGTCGTCGACAGGTTCCCCGACGGCCGGCTCAACGTCGTGGTCGAGGGGCGCGGGCGGTTTCGCCTGCTCGAGCTGACGGACGGCCGGAGCTTCCACACCGGCACCGTCGACGAGCTCGTCGACTCCGACGACCCGGCGCCCCCCGAGGAGATCGAGCGCGCGCTCGCGCTCTTCCGGCGGCTGCTCGAGGTGACGGGCGCCGACGTCGAGCCTCCGGACGCCGACGACCCGCAGCTGTCGTTCTCCCTCGCCGGGCGGTTCGAGCTGGCCGCCGGCCTCAAGCAGCAGCTGCTTCAGGCCACGTCGGAGCGGACGCGCCTGGTGAGGGTCTGCGAGATCCTGGAGGCGGCGGCCGCCGCGGTCGAGCGGCAGCGCGAGATCGCCGCCCTGGCCGGCCGCAACGGCCGCGTCCAGTACCCCACGTCCTGACCGATGACCGGCCAGGTCCTCTCCGGCTTGACGGAGGAGGAGGCCCGGGAGCGGCTCGAGGCCCGCGGTCCGCTGCCCGAGCCGGAGACGAGCCGCTCGACGGCGAGCATCGTCCGCGCCAACGTCGTCACGCCGTTCAACGTGATCCTGCTCTCGCTCGGCCTGCTCACGCTCGCGTTCTCCGACTGGCGCGACGCGCTCTTCCTCGGGATCGTCGTCAGCAACGCGGGCATCGGCATCTGGCAGGAGCTCCGCGCCAAGCGCAAGCTCGACGCACTGGCCGCGCTCGTCGCCCCGCACGCCACGGTCGTGCGCGGCGGCGTCGAGCGCTCGGTCGGCGTCCCCGACGTCGTCGTCGGCGACCTCGTCCGCGTCGCGCCAGGGGACCAGGTGGTCGCCGACGGGCTCGTCGTGGACGGCACCGGGCTGCTGCTCGACGAGTCGGTGCTCACCGGTGAGTCCCGCCCCGTGCCGCACGGCACGGGTGACGAGGTGCGCTCGGGATCCTTCGTCGTCGAGGGGGTCGCGGCCTACGAGGCGACGGCAGTGGGGCCTGACAGCTATGCGGGGCGCGTCGCCGGCACGGCCCGCGAGTTCCGTCATCCGCGGTCGCCGCTGGAGGAGGCCGTCAACCGGCTGCTCTACGTGCTGGTGGGGGTGATGATCCCGCTCGCGCTGATGCTCGTCGTCGCGCTGGAGAAGCAAGACATCGCCACCAGGCAGGCGGTGGACACGGCGGTCGCCGGCATGGTCACGTTGATCCCGGAGGGGCTGGTGCTGCTCGTCTCGGTGACGTTCGCGGCTGCCGCCGTCCGGCTCGCGCGCCGCGGCGCGCTCGCCCAGCAGCTGAACGCGATCGAGTCGCTGGCCTCGGTGGACACGCTCTGCTTCGACAAGACGGGGACGTTGACCGAGGCGGGCCTCCGGCTCGTGTCGGTCGTCCCCGTGAACGGCGTCGGGAGCGAGCGGCTGACCGACGCGCTGGGCACGTTCGCCGCGTCCTCGCCCACGCACAACGGGACGCTGGAGGCGATCGCGGCGAGCTGCCCCGCACGGGCGCTGCCGGCCGAGGAGACGGTGCCCTTCGCCTCGCGGCGCCGGTGGAGCGGCCTGAAGCTCGGCGCCGACCGCTACGTGCTCGGCTCGCCCGAGCTCTTCCCGCTCGCCGGGCACGCGGGCGCCGCCCGGGCGGAGCAGGCGGGTGGCCGCCGCGTGCTCGCGTTCGGGACGGCTGCCGGCCCGTTCCCGGACGACCCCGACACGGGGCCGCCACCCCTCGAGCTCCTCGGTCTCGTGGTGCTCGCAGAGCAGCTCCGACCCGACGCCCGGGAGACGGTGGCGTTCCTCGCCCGGGAGGGCGTGTCGCTGATGGTGCTCTCGGGCGACGACCCGGCGACGGTGGGCGCGATCGCCGCCGACGCGGGGATCGCCGGGGGCGCGTCGCCCTACGACGGACGCGAGCTCCCGGCGGAGGAAACGGCGCTCGCGACCCTCGTCGCCCAGACGTCGGTGATCGGGCGCGTGTCGCCGGAGGACAAGCGCCGGGTGGTCGAGGCTCTCCGACGACGCGGCCACTACGTGGCGATGGTCGGCGACGGCGTCAACGACGTCCCGGCCTTGAAGGCGGCGCGGCTGGCGCTCGCCCAGGGCACCGGCACCGAGATGGCGCGCGCGGTGTCGGACGTCGTGCTCGTCACCGGCGACTTCGCCTCCGTGCCGGGGATGGTCGCCGAGGGCAGGCGCATCCTGCGCAACATCCAGCGGGTGACGAAGCTGTTCGTCACCAAGTCAGTGTTCGCCGCGTTCCTGATCCTCGCCATCGGGCTGACGCCGACCGAGTACCCGCTGCTGCCGCGCCACCTGACCGTGATCGGCGCGCTGACCGTCGGCATCCCCGCGTTCTTCCTCGCGCTCGCGCCGAGCGAGGGGGCCTGGCGGACGACGGGGTTCCTGCGCGAGGTCGCGCGCTTCGCGGTGCCCGCCGGCGTCGCCGCCGGGCTGGGCGTGGTCGTCTCGTACCTCGTCACGCTCAACGTCTTCGACAGCGGGCTGTTGCAGGCGCGCACGGCCGCGACGTCCACGGTGATCGTCGTCGGCCTCTATCTGGTGCTCGCGCTCGAGGCCACGGGCCCGCGCCGCGCCGCGTGGGTCGGCATCCTCTGCGCCGTCCTGCTCGCGACGTACGCGGCGGTGCTCGCGCTGCCCGGCGTGCGCTCGTTCTACGAGCTGGCAGTGCCGTCGGCGGCGACCACGCTGATGATCGGCATCGGCTCGGGGCTCGCGATCGGCTTCCTGCGGTTCACCGACGACCGGTTCGTCCCCTTCCGGCGCACGGGAGCGGGGAGCGACCCCGGTACCATGGCGATATGACGACGACGGCCGTGCAAACCCTCGACGCGCCTCGCCTGCGGGCCGACTTCCCCATCTTCGAACAGCGCTTCCACGGCAAGCCGCTCGCCTTCCTCGACTCCGCCGCGAGCGCGCAGAAGCCACGGGCCGTGATCGACGCCATGTCGACCTTCTACGAGACGTCGTACGCGAACGTGCACCGCGGCGTGTACCAGCTGGCCGAGATGGCGACCGAGGCGCTCGAGGGATCGCGCGAGACCGTGCGGGGCCTGCTCAACGCCCCGTCCGCGCGCGAGGTGATCTTCGTCCGCAACGCCACCGAGGGCATCAACCTGGTGGCGTACGCGTGGGGGCTGTCGAATCTCGGCCCGGGCGACCTCGTGGTCGCCACCGAGCTGGAGCACCACTCGAACTTCGTCCCCTGGCAGTACATCGCGGGTCGCACCGGCGCCGGGTTCCGTCTCCTGCCGGTCGACGACGAGGGCGAGCTGCAGCTGAACGCGCTCGACGCGGTCGCCGCCGGCGGCACCGTCAAGGTCGTCGCTGCCGGCGTCGTCTCGAACTCCCTCGGCACGATCAACCCCGTCGAGCGCCTTGCGGCGTGGGCGCACGAGCGCGGCGCGATCATGGTCGCCGACGCGGCGCAGGCGGCGCCTCACCGCCGCGTCGACGTGCAGGCGCTCGGGGCGGACTTCGTGGCGATCTCGGCGCACAAGATGTGCGGGCCGAGCGGCGTGGGGGCGCTCTGGGGGAGGGCCGAGCTGCTCGAGCGGATGGAGCCCTTCCTGCTCGGCGGCCACATGATCCGCGCCGTGGGCGACGAGCGCACGACGTGGGGCGAGCTGCCGCACAAGTTCGAGGCGGGCACGGCGCCGATGGCGGAGGCGGTGGGGTTCGCGGCCGCCGTCGACTACCTGCACGGCGTCGGCTTCGACGCGATCGAGCGGCACGAGCACGAGCTCACGGCGTATGCGCTCGGCCGGCTCGCCGAGCTGCCGTGGGTGACGGCGTACGGGCCGCCCGCCGACCGCCGGGCCGGGATCGTGTCCTTCAACGTCGACGGCGTCCACCCGCACGACGTGGCCCAGATCCTCGACTTCGATGGCGTCGCCATCCGCGCCGGGCACCACTGCTGCCAGCCGCTGATGCGGCGTCTCGGCGTCACCGCCACCAACCGGGCGAGCTTCTACCTGTACACGGTGCGCGAGGAGATCGACCGCCTCGTGGAGGGACTGCACAAGGCGCGGAAGGTGCTCGCGTGAGGCGTCCCGTGGCGAGGCCTCGTGCGGGGGAACGAGCGAGACGCCCTGCGGCAAGCCCTCGTGCGTGGATCGCCGGCACCGGCCGCGACGGCGGCCGCTTCAGGGATCGTCGCGACCACGGGACTGCTTCCGCGGATCCGCGGCCTGTGCGGGAGATCACGTGAGCGAGTTCGAGCAGCTGTACCGGGAGGTGATCCTCGACCACTACAAGTCGCCGCGGAACTTCGGCCTGCTCGACCCGAGCGACGCCACCGCCGAGGGGCAGAACCCGCTGTGCGGCGACGAGGTCACGGTCACCGTCCGCTTCGGCGAGGGCGACGTGATCGAGGCGGTCGGCTTCGAGGGCCGCGGCTGCGCGATCAGCCAGGCGGCGACGTCGATGCTCACCGACCTCGTCAAGGGGCGCCCGGCGGGCGAGGTCGCGGTGATGCCGAAGGAGGAGCTGCTCGAGGAGATCGGCATCCCGCTGACCCCCGTGCGGCTGAAGTGCGCGCTGCTCGGCCTGGGCGTGCTCAAGGTGGCGCTCCATCGGGCCAAGGGGACGCCGTTGCCGGGGGAGTGGGGCACGGCGACGGGCGAGATCTCCCTCTCGTGAGCGACCGGCGGTAGGGCATCGTGGAGATCGAGGTCTGCCCGCTCTCGGAGCTGCCGCCCGGCTCGTCCCGGGTGATCGACGCCGGGCCCGAGGGGATCGGCGTCTACAACTGCGACGGTGAGGTCTTCGCGATCGAGGACCGCTGCACGCACGACGACGGCAAGCTCTGCGAGGGCGACTGGGAGCCGGAGACGTGCCAGGTGATCTGTCCGCGCCACGGTGCCCGGTTCGACGTGCGCACCGGGCGGGCGCTCACGCTGCCGGCCTACATCCCCGTCGACACGTATGCGGCGCGGGTGCGCGACGACGGCGTCGTCGTGGTCGACCTGCCGGGCTGATCACGGCTACCGTGCCGGCGTGCTCGACGAGCGCGTGCAGGCGGTGCTGGCCCGGCTCGAGGCCGAGGCGGAGGCGGAGCGCGAGGCCGGCCTGCCGCCGGAGCGTCGGACACTGCCCGTGGGCCCGGAGGCGGGGCGGCTGCTGTTCGCTCTCGTCGCCGCCAACCCGGGGTGCGAGGTGCTCGAGATCGGCGCCTCGCGCGGGTACTCGACACTGTGGCTCGCCTCCGCCGCCCGCATCCTGGGCGGCCACGTCGTGTCGCTGGAGGCGGATGCGGCGAAGTGCGAGGACTGGCGGCGCACGATCGCCGAGGCCGGGCTCGAGGCCCATGCCGACCTCGTCGAGGGCGATGCGCTGGAGACGCTGCCGCGCCTCGACGACGCCTTCGACGTCGTCTTCCTCGACGCGTGGAAGCACGACTACGAGGCGCTCTTCGCGCTCGCGCGCACGAAGGTCGACCCGGGCGGGGTGATCGTCGCCGACAACGTCGTCTCGCACCGGGACGAGCTCGACGGCTGGGTGGCGGCGCGAGAGGCGGACACGACGCTCGTCACGGTCACGGTGCCGGTCGGCAGCGGCCTCCAGGTGTCGACGGTGCTCTCTCCGCCTGCGCCCACCACTCCGTGACCCTTCCCGCCGGCCGCCTCCGGCGCTAGAGTCCGGGCACCGCGGAAAGGAGGTGGTCGGGACGTGACAGATTCCTGCAGTACCGGCAGCGGAGGTACCAGCGGGTAGAGGCGTGCCCCCGGGACCACCGGGAATCGCCTAGCCAGCGTGGGGGGCTCGCATTCCGCGCCGCGCGACCCGAGCCGGGTCGTGCCGGAAGCGCCTCTACCAATCCACCGCTGGTCACCAGGATGAGGGCCGCCCACGGGCGGCCCTCGCCGTTCCTGCGGTGGGGTCAGGCTGCGACGTCGAGCGCCGTCGCCCCGTCCACGAGCAGACGGAGCTGCGCCGCGATCCGGCCGCGCGCCGCCTCGTCCACCAACGCGCCGTCCTCGTCGAGGAGTGCAGAGACCCGCGCCACGGGGAGCTCGTCGCCGATCACCCGGGCGCCCGCCACGCCGAGCACGCGCCGCAGGTCACCCTGTGCCCACATCGCCCCGTACTGCCCCGGGGAGGCGCCGACCACGGCGACGGGCTTGCCCGCCAGGGCGGCTGCCCCGCGCGGCCGCGACAGCCAGTCGACGGCGTTCTTGAGCGCTCCGGGGATCGAGCCGTTGTACTCCGGCGTGGCGAGGAGGAGGGCGTCCGCTTCCTCGACGCGCCGTCGGAGCGCGGCCACCGTCGGCGGCGGCGCGTCGAGGGCCTCGAGGTCGGCGTCGAAGTGCGGGAGCTCGCCCAGGCCGTCGAGCAGCTCGACGGTCGTGCCGGGCGGCGCCAGCTCCGCGGCGGCGCGCAGGAGGGCGGTGTTGGTCGAGCCGCGCCGCAGGCTGCCGCTGACGGCGAGGACACGCAGCCCGCCACGCTCTGCCGGCTCTGCGCCGGTTGCGTCGGCCTGCCGCCACGCGCTGGCGTGCGGGCCCGACGGTTCGGGGCTCGTGGTCATGGGGTGCTCGTCTCCTCTCGTCGTGCGGACACTGTTGCGAGATCAAGGATAGCACGACAAAAGCTAGACGACCTACTGCGTGTCGGTGTCGCTGAAGTTCTTCCAGTAGCGGCTCGGCGTGGGCCCGCGCTGGCCCTGGTACTTCGAGCCGAGCCCGCCGCTGCCGTACGGCCGCTCGGCCGGCTCGGAGAGCTGCACGAACGACAGCTGGCCGATCTTCATGCCCGGGTAGATCGTGATCGGGAGGTTCGCGACGTTCGACAGCTCCAGGGTCACGTGGCCGTCCCAGCCCGGGTCGATGAAGCCGGCGGTGGAGTGGATCAGCAGCCCCAGCCGCCCCAGCGAGCTCTTCCCCTCGAGGCGCGCGACGAGGTCGTCGGGGAGCGTCACGCGCTCCAACGTGGAGCCGAGCACGAACTCGCCGGGATGGAGGATGAACGCCTCGTCACCCGACACCTCGACGAGCTCGGTGAGGTCGTCCTGCGCCTCCTTCACGTCGATGAACGGGTAGCGGCTGTTGCGGAAGACGCGGAACAGCCGATCGACGCGCACATCGAGGCTCGACGGCTGCATCAGCGACTCGTCGAACGGGTCGATGCCGATGCGGCCGGCCTCGAGCAGCCGGCGGATCGCTCCGTCCGAGAGCACCACGACGTCCATCGTAGTCGGGGCGGGACGTGGCGGAAGACCCTGCATGCGGTAAGGTCCCGACCCGGTGTCCATGCTGTATCCATCGATGGACCCGAACGAGCGCTTCCGTGCTCGTCGGGCAGGCATCCGCCGACGCAAGCGACTCCGGAGAGCCGCGACGTTCGGCGTCGCGCTCGCCGCGGTGATCGCGCTCGCAGCGGGCATGACGCTCGCGGGCAAGGGCAGCGGGCCGAACACCGCCGCTCCGAAGGCGGCCGCGGAGCCGGTCGCAGCGGCCGCCTCCGCTCCCGCCGGGCCGCAGCCGCGCCCGTTGCCGGTCGAGATCCGCGGCGTCCACGTCACCGGGGCCCTCGCGTCGCTGCCGGGGAAGCTGAAGGAGTACGTGGGCTACACGAAGTACGGGCTGAACACGATCGAGCTGGACATCAAGGACGAGGGCGGGATCGTCAACTTCGTCCCCTCGTCGGTGCCGCTCGCCCAGCGCATCGGGGCGTCGCGGCCGTACTTCAAGCCACGGCAGGTGGCACGGCTCGCGCACGATGCGAACGTCTACCTGATCGGCCGCCTGGTGGTCTTCCAGGACCCCGTGCTGGCCCGTGCACGGCCCGACCTGGCCATCCGCACGCCGGAGGGCGGCGCATGGCAGACGAGCGGCGGGCTCGCCTGGGTCAACCCGTACGACCGGCGGGTCTGGAACTACGCCGTCTCGGTGGCGGAGGCGGCGGCGCGGGCCGGGTTCGACGAGATCATGCTCGACTACGTGCGCTTCCCCTCGGACGGTGACACGGCGCGGGCCGTCTACCCGGGCCGGACGAGCCAGAACCGCCGGCAGCTGATCACGGACTTCGCGGCCTATGCGTCGAAGCGCCTGGAGCCGCTCGGCGTCCGTGTCTCGACCGCCCTCTTCGGGCTCTCCGCAACGCGCGACATGGGCCTGGGCCAGTCCCCCAAGCTGATCGCGGAGCACGTCGACATCGTCTCGCCGATGGCGTACCCGGCGCTCTACGGCGGGGGCGAGCTCGGCATCGAGAGTCCGAGCGCCGAGCCTGGCGAGACGGTCTTCCGCACGCTCGCCGACTTCCGCCGGGCGGTGAAGGAGTCCGGGGCCCAGCTGGTGCCCTGGATCCAGGACTGGAACTACTCGCCGCGCGAGGTGCGGCAGCAGATCGAGGCCGTGCGGCTGATGGGCGCCAAGGGGTACCTGCTCTGGAACGCGGCGGGCCGGTACACGCGTTCGGCGCTGGCAGCACAGGCTACGGGCTGAGCCGGGCGCGGCGCCAGCCGTCCGGGTCGCGCTCGTAGCGCACACGGGCGTGCAGGCGGTTCGGTTGCCCCTGCCAGAACTCCATCGCCTCGGGCACCACCCGGTACCCGCCCCAAAACGGCGGCAGCGGCACGTCCACGTCGGCGAACCGAGCCTCGACCTCGGCGTAG
>Ga0224505_10001887_pt1 | contig 12808 bp, 11 predicted proteins | sample SF_Jan12_sed_USG_FD_169102 | JGI IMG/M metagenome (GOLD analysis project Ga0224505, IMG submission 169102) | Sediment microbial communities from San Francisco Bay, California, United States - SF_Jan12_sed_USGS_4_1 | ecosystem: Environmental > Aquatic > Marine > Sediment | place: USA: California...
GCCGCAGGGCTTTCGCGACAACCTGCAACAGCTGGGCCTGGACATGCCCTGCGACGATGCGCTGGAGGCGGCGCCATCGTCGCCGCTCGCGCAGCCGCTGACCATCGACGGCCTGATGATCGGCAATCGTTTTGCAGTGCATCCGATGGAAGGCTGGGACGCTGAGACCGACGGTCGGCCTTCGGAAAACACCAAACGCCGCTGGCAGCGCTTCGGGCAGTCGGGCGCGAAGCTGATCTGGGGTGGTGAAGCCGTTGCGGTGCGTCCCGACGGCCGCGCAAATCCCAACCAGCTGATGCTGAACGAAGACACACAAAGCGACATCGGCGCCATGCGCGAGTCGTTGATCGCCGAGCACCGTGCGGTGATGGGTGACGACAAGGGGCTGGTCATCGGCCTGCAGCTCACCCATTCGGGGCGTTTCTGCAAGCCGAACGATCATCACAAACAGGAGCCGATGATCCTTTACCGGCATCCCATCCTCGACCGCAAGTTCAAACTGAAGGCCGATCATCCGATCCTGAGCGACGGCGACATCCGCAAGCTGATCGATGACTACGTCGCGACCGCGAAACGCGCCGCGGCGCTGGGTTTCGATTTTGTCGACCTGAAAGCCTGCCACGGTTATCTGGGCCACGAATTCCTTTCCGCCAAGACGCGCCCCGGTGAATTCGGTGGCTCACTGGAAAACCGCACACGTTTCCTGCGCGAGATCGCCGCCGGCATCCGCGCCGAGGTGCCGGCGCTCAAGCTCGGCCTGCGCCTCTCGGCGGCCGATCTGGTGCCGTTCCGGCCCGACCCGGCATTGTCCGGGCCCGAAGGCCTGGGACCGGGCACGCCGGAAGAATTTTCCGTGCCGTACCGCTACGGCTTCGGCCACGACGAAAACGACCCTCTGCAGATCGACTTGACCGAAACGAAAGCGGTGATCGCGCTGGCGCGCGACATGGGCATCCACCTCGTCAACATCACGCTCGCCAGCCCGTACTACAACCCGCACCTGACGCGCCCCGCGCTGTATCCGCCGTCAGATGGCTACCACCCGCCGGAAGACCCGCTGATCGGGGTGATGCGTCACCTCAACGTGGTGCGCGAACTGAAAGCAGCCTTTCCCGACGTCGCGCTGGTCGGCAGCGGCTATACCTACCTGCAGGAATTCCTGCCGCATGTCGCGCAGGCAACGGTGCGCGCCGGCTGGACCGACTTCGTCGGCCTCGGGCGCATGGTGCTGGCGTATCCGGAATTACCCGCCGATGTGCTGAGCGGCAAAGGCATGCAGCGCAAACGCCTGTGCCGCACCTTCAGCGACTGCACCACCGCGCCGCGCCACGGGTTGGTGTCGGGCTGCTATCCGCTGGATGTACACTACAAGAAGTCGCCGGAGATGGCGAAGGTAGCCGCGATCAAGAAGGCGGCGAATATTTCCTGATGGAAGCGCGGGCTACAATCCCACCTGCGCGAGGAGATCCGATAGTCGGGTTTTGTGCCGGACGCTGTTCATGGGGTAGGTCTCGAACCACTTGCGCATCGAGAATCCGATATCCAGCGCGCGGATTTCCTCCGCCTCCCACGCCGCCCCTGAACGGTCCCCTCCGGCTACCATTGCTGCTGCGAGGTATACGTGCGTCTCGAGATCAGCCGGATTGCGCGCCAACGCCTCGCGCAGGTTGAGCAGCGACTGCTCGATATCGTTCTCGAACAGATAGGCCCTGCCCAGGATCTGGAAGTAAAGATAGCCGCCGTCGGGGTTCAGGCGCATCGCTGTTCGCAATAATGGAATTGCCTTGGCCGGGTCTCCGGTATAGGTGTAGATGCCGCCCATCAGTGCGTAAGCGTCCGCGTAAGAGGGGTCCAGATCCAACGCCTTGCGCAGGGATTCGAGAGCTTTTTCGTGGCGACGGTCCTGCAGTTGAACGAAACCGAGCGCCCAATGGATTTCCGGGATGTCAGGGTTGATCATTCGTGCGGATTCGGCAAGTTCGAAGGCGCGCACGAGCGCAGGTGCTGAATCGACAGAGGGCCGTAGCCGGAACTCTATGGCATACGTCATGGCGAGGCTCGCGTAGGCGCGTGCGAATTTTGCGTCCAGTTCAAGGGCCTTGCGAAAGTGTGACCGTGCCTGTTCGTTGTCTTCGCTCTGCCGGGCGAGAAACAGCGCTTGTCCGCGCAGAAAGTAATCGTACGCTTCGAGGCTGTGCGTATGACGGATTGCGACCCGTTGCCGTTCGGCACTGCTCAACTTGCCGGGTAACTGTTCTATCACCCTGCGCGTGATCTCGTTCTGGACGCCGAACAGATTGCGAAACGGCCCTTCGAAACGTTCAGACCAGAGTTGTTCGTTGGTCCGGGCGTCTATCAGGCGGACATTCACCCGCAACAACTCGGATTCATGCTGGACGCTGCCGGCGATGAAATAGCGCACGCCCGGGGTCATTTGCGCGCTTTTTCCGGTTTGAGCGGAGGCGATCAACCGCAACCCGGAGAGACGCGACAGCTCCGTCATCAGGTCGTTACTGATGCCACGGGCCAGATAAGATTGCTCTGCCACGGCTCCCAATGCGTCGAACGGCAGCACCGTCACAGTGACCAATCCCGTTTTTGGCGTGTCCCAATCGACCGGATTGTCCTGCCTGACAACAGCCTTCGGCGCGGGTTCAGGCGTCAACAGATAAAAAGAGACAGCCACGATAAGCAAGGCGAGCGCCGCGCCGACTGCCGACCAGCGTCTTCGAGAGTAAGACCCTGTTTTTGCAGAAGGTCGCGGAGGTAAAACTTCCTGTGGCCCCGATTGCGGATCCGCAACGGCCTCAAGCGGCCTCGCTGGAGCGATCAGGCGATAGCCACGCTTTGAGATGGTCTCGATATAAACGGGGGAGCGGGGGTTGTCGCCAAGCGCCTTTCTCAACTTGATGATGCTTTGGGTGAGCGCCTCGTCTCCGACGACCACCCCGGGCCAGACCGCCGAAAGCAGGTCTTCGCGGGTGGCGACCCCGCCCTGACGCTCGACTAGGAAAATCAAGACGGCCATTGCCTTCGGCTCGATGCGGACGATTTCCTGCGCTCTCCCGAGTTCGTTGGTCGCAGGATCGGCCCACCAATCACCGATCTGGATTCGGGTATATGGCACTGCTTCTTTCCCGATGGAGGTGCGATCAAGCACAGCCGCAGTCCCGAAGTGCGAACATAACCCGTTGAATCGTAATCACAATTATTTCCGTAGGAAAACCATAGCTGTTTCGTCGGGACTCTGGGCGCATCGGGAGGGAAGTATCGCAGTGCAGTCTCAGCCAACCGCTCGCCGAATGTTACGAGCTTGGCTGCAGGCCGGCAAACATCTTAATCCAGGGGAGTATCGCCATGAGGAAATTAGTTGTTGGTTTGGTTGGACTTTTGATCTCGAGTTTATGCGTGCTTCAGGCTACAGCTGCGGAAGCACAGAAATTTTTCGTCAAACCGGTCGTCGAGAAAAAAATTCCGCAGTTGCCCGCCGGTCCCCTGTTCTGGCAAATCGAGAATTTTCCCACACTCGAACAGGCTCAAGCCGCCGCGGGCCCGACATCTCTCGCTGCCGCAGTTGCAGGGAAAGTCTGGCTGTTCACCCTGAGTTCCCAGGGTGCCGCGACGGCGGGCGGCAGCAAAGTCGCGGAGATCGGGCCAGTGCCGCCGATTACCGCGCCGGAGTATCTCCTGCGCATCAACCTCGCCGGCGGCCCGCCTGGATCGCGGACCTCGGTGCATAGCCATCCCGGTTCCGAAGCGTTCTATGTGCTGGCCGGTCAATTGGGGCAGAAAACGCGCGTCGGAGTTACCCAAATTGATGCTGGTCAGACCATGAATGGACATCACGCCGATACGCCGATGGAAGTTTTCAGCAGCGGTACAACAGATCTCATCCAGCTGGTCATGTTTGTGGTGGATGCGACCAGACCGTTTTCGTCCCCGGCCAGGCTGCCCTGAGCGCCGTGCCGCAACGATGTATTCACTGCACTTGACGTTTCATATCGATACCCGAGGGGAATGACCAATGAGATCCGTATTCGTAGTGTTGATGTTGTTGTTCGCGGGCTGCGCCGCAAATCCAACGCTGACCCCCGTTCCCGCGAGCCTTGTGCCGGCCGGCGAACGGGAAGTTCACCGCTTCGCGGCACGCGGCATGCAGACTTACCAATGCAAGGCTCACGCTGTTTCTGGTGCGGTCTGGACGTATGTGGCATCGGAACTGCAGTTATTCGATGACCGGGGCGAAGTGGTTGGCCACCACACGTTTCCGCCACCCGTTTGGGCTGCAGTCGACGGCAGCAAATTTACTGGTCAGGTCAAAGCACGGGCGAATGCGCCGCAAGCTGGTGCGGGCCAATGGCTCCTGTTGTCCACGCGATCAACCGGTGCGGAGGGGCGCTTTTCAAAAATCACTAGCTTGCAACGCGTGAACACAGTCGGTGGTGTTGCGCCATTGAGTCGCTGTGAAGCAGGCAACATCGGGGTGGCGGAGCAGACGCCCCTGGCTGCTGAATTTGTGTTTTTCTCCAAATGAAACCACTGGATTGGAAATAATGGGGAAGACCATGTTTTTCAGAACTGCGTGGCTTGGTAGTGTCAGTGCCGGATGACAGTTCCGGCGTGAGCGGTATAAATGCCTTTTCGACGGACCGGCCGCTGATTACACTCACATCATTTGTTATGTGAGGTGATTGATGTCCAAAGCCATCTGGTTTGTTGCGGGTGCGCTCACCGTAGTGCTGGCCATCGCGCTGAATCCGTCGCCGGAGCGGCATCGCGACAAGATCAAGGAAAGCATTGCTGAGCGCAGCCAGGTTGCCGCGGCGCTGCAACTGGGCAGCCTGACGGCTTTCGTGTCGAACTACCACTCGCTGGTCGTGGCTTCGTACACCACCGTCAACGACAAAGTCCAGTCGTTCGGGCTGCTCGGAATGATGTTCGTCACCGATTCCGGCAAGTAACGCGTTGCCTACGGGTTGACCCCGTGCAGCGCCAGCAGCGCCTTCATCCTCTGCATCGCCAATTCCGGTTTCATCAGCAGGCCCGCCGCATCCGCCAGCCGGAACAGTTCCGCCAGATGAGGCAGTGACCGCGCGCTCTGCTGGCCGCCGACCATCGTGAAATGCGACTGGTGGCCGTTAAGCCAGGCCATGAAGGTCACGCCGGTTTTGTAATGCCAGGTCGGCGCCTTGAAAATGTGGCGCGACAGCGGCACGGTGGGCGCGAGTATGGCGTCGAATTTCTTCTGATCGCCCTGTGCCAGCGCCAGCAGTGCCGCGCTGGCTGCAGGCGCGATGGCATCGAATATGCCGAGCAGTGCGTCGCTGTACTGCTGGTTCGGTAATTTGCCTTGACCGTCACCGGCGATCAGCGGTGCGAAATTGAAATCATCGCCGGTGTACATGCGCACTTTCGGCGGCAGCCGCCGGCGCATCGCGATTTCGATCTGGTCGTCGAGCAGTGAAATCTTGATGCCGTCGACCTTGCCCGGGTGCGCGGCGATGATGCCGAGTGCGGTGTCCACCGCGGCCTTGGGATCGGCACTGCCCCAGTAGTTTTTCAATGCCGGATCAAATGCGTCACCCAGCCAGTGGATGATGATGGGCTGGCGTGCTTGACGCAGGATGCGGTCGTAGACCTTTTCGTAATCGGCGGGACTTTTCGCGATGCGCGCGAGTTCGCGGCTGGCCATCACGATCAGTTTGCCGCCGCAGCCTTCGATCGCGGCCATCTGTGTTTCATAAGCACGGATCACGTCGTCGAGGTTACGCGCGTCACCGGGAGCGAGCTGATCGGTGCCGCAGCCCGAGGCGAGCAGCGCCCCGGGGATGTCCTTGGCGGCGTCCACCGAGCGGCGGATCAGTTCAAAAGAGGCGTTCCAGTCCATGCCCATGCCGCGCTGTGCAGTGTCCATGGCCTCGGCCACCCCCATGCCCAGGCGCCACAGGTGTTTACGGTAGGCGATGGTGGCATCCCAGTCGACGTTGCAGTCCTGCCACGGATTACCGGCTGCGACAGGATCGGCGACGACATGCGCTGCTGAATACGCGACGCGGTTGAATTGCGACGGATCGGTCGCGGTGACGAATCGGCCCGGGCCCAGCAGGCGGTAGCGTTCCATGCGCCCGCCGGCGGCGGGTAGGTTGATGCTCAGGTCTGCGCTGCCGTCCATGGCGGGATCCGGTAATCGGGGATGCCCGCAATTGTAAGTGCGTACTGCGGGTTAGCCCAGTGATTGCTGCGCGGAGCCTGCAACCGGACGTGCAACGGCCGCCGGTGCGGCGGCCGCTGCGTGCCTTAGTTGAACGGGATGAAGATGTTCGGCAGCACCACGCTGATGCCCACCGGGCTGGACGGCGGGTAATACACCGGTTCGGGCTGGTAGCTCTGGTAGTAGTGATGCACTTCGCGGCGTACGACACGATGTTTCGGATGCCGGTAGTGGCCGCGGTGGTAACCGTGGTCATACTTGTGCCCGTGTTTCCAGTGATGCCGGTCATGGCCGCGGCCATAACCATCGCCACGGTCGGCATAGGCCGGGGCTGCTGCGAGCAGCACGGCTGAAATCAATGCGCCTGTCAGTAACTTCATGGTGTTTCTCCTGGTTGCCCCTGCGTGTTGAGTTCTCGTTGTCGTGACTCGTGGCTGCCGGTCACGAATGCATGTTAGGGGCGGGAGGCCGCGCACGGTGCGCGCCGTGCGGGGATTTTGTAAGCGGATGTTACGGGCAGCGCAGTTGCAAGAAAGAGTTACAACTCAGGGCACTAAGGTGGTCTGGCCCCACAGCCCCAGCGTGTGAATGCGGTCGGCACCGATCATGTCCTGCAGCGTGCGTGACGATACCTGCGGCGTGCCGTTGCGGATGACCTGCGGCGCGACGGCCTCGATGCCCGCGCGGTTTTCGGGATCCTTCAGCGCCGTTGCCAGAGCCCCGGGGTCTATCCACGCGGGTTTGCCGCGCTCCAGTCGCAGGTAAATCCTGCCGCTGGCGGCGTCCGCGAGATTGACCGCGGGCAGGCGGCGAACGCAGTTCACCAGAAACTGCACGTTTTTTGCGGGCGCCATTTCGTCCGCGCCCGGATAGACTTCCTGCGGATTGCGCGCTTCGACATTGATCTTGCGGTAACGCTCGATGTCGAGCAGGCCCTTGATGTCGAGCACGTTCATTTCGCCGTTCCAGCCGAACGCGATCGTGCGCGGCTGTTCACCCAGTGCGATGCTGTTGTCGAGGAATTCGTAGTGCACTTTCTTGTCGGCCGACAGTGCCCACGTGAAAAATACTTCGGGGATGCCGGTAAAGGCCTCGATATTGTGGGCGAGCAGGTCGTCCACCGCCTTGTAGCGGCCGACCTCGAGGCCGCGCGCCCATGCGCGCTCGACGGTGGCATCGGGCGGCGTGATCAGGAAGAACAGGTAAACCAGATTGCCGAAGCGTGTGAGCAGATTGCTGCCGGCGATATCGGACGCCGGGGCGAAGGTGTCGAAGCGGAATCGGTCGATCAGCAGATGCGACATTGCGCCGCGCGCCGCCTTGCGCGCCATGTAACGGTCGAGTTTCTGGTCGATGACCTGCAGTTCGTGTCCGGTCAGCGAGCCCGCGTACTTGTAAGCCTCACCCAGCGTGGCGTAGTCGAGCAGGAACTTGCGGAAAATGTCGGGGCTGACCAGTGCAAAATCCTCCCAGCTGACGCCGATGCGGGTGGCCAGCGTGCGCTGCAGAGGGCGCAACGTGCTCTTGCCGGCGGCGGACGCACCCTTGGTGTTCATCACCACGGGTTGCGCCTGCACCGGCAGCAGCCGGAAATTTTCCACCTGCGCTGCATGCCGGATATGCGGTTCGATGCTGCGCCCGATTTCGTCGCTGCCGTAGTCGTTGCAGGCGAGGTCGGTGGCCACCGCGGCAAGCAGTGCGCGGTCGCCCCAGACGCGGGCATGTCTGGTGTGCATAGCGCCGGCCACACGGACCAGCGCGGCGCAGGCGGCGCGCTGCAGCGCGTCTTCGGCGTCTTCCGCGCGCGCTTCCCAGTGGCGTATCGCCTCGACGTCGCGGCTTTCGGTGTCGTCTACCGGCAATGCGGCCGCACGGCGTCCGGATCCGAACAGACGTGACCACCAGCCCGCGGGTGTTGCCGCGACGGGCCGGTTCTGCCGCATGCCGCGGTCGAATTCGGCGACGATGGCGGTGAACAACTGTGTTCGCAGAGCATCGTACGCGGACGCAATCTGCGGCATGTGCGGCGCTATGTGGCGGGTCAGGATGATTTCGGCTATGCGCCTGAAGTTGATGCCGAGGTCCTCGGTCTTCTGGCCGTCGTCGACGGTGAAATCCGCGGTCACGCGCACCAGCAATTCATGCACGACCAGGCGCTCGGGGCGGAAGGCGACCAGTTCTTCCATGTCGAGGCCGGTCAGGTCGGCGAGTTCGCGCGCGTGCTGCAGCGTCGTGAACACATGTTCGGGGCGATAGATGGTCGCCAGCGGCAGCAATGCCGCCGGTATCTGCGACTGCAGCCCGGGATTCCATGGCCCTTCCGGCATGGCGGCCGGATTGATTGCGGGGGACTGTTGCATGGGATGGTTGCCGGTCAGTTTACGCCGGAGTGCAGCAGGCTGTTGCGGGTGCCGGTCGCGCGGATCCGCGCGCATTGCGCGTTGCTCAGTTGCGTGTTTTGCGGCGTGGTCGATTCAGCCATCAGGTTTCCGGGCGAGTGGTCATGCGCGCCGCTGTCCATCAGCACATGGGCGAGTTCGTGGGCGACGACGATGCCCAGGTCGCGCGCACCGCGGGCAATCCATACCGTGTCGGCGAGTTCGGGACGCGTGCGGCTGTTGCCACGGCCGATGGCTTCGGCATCAAAGGCCGGTGTCTGGCGCGTGCCTGCAGTGAAATACAGCGTGGGTTTGGGCAATGCCAGCACCCGCGCGAGTTCACGCGACCGCGGGGTATCAAAATAGCGATGCGCATCCGGGGCGGCCACCGTGACCAGATCGGCGCGCGCGATGCGTATGCCGCATTGCGCCAGGATCCGCGCTGTTTCGTGCACCGCAGCGGTAATCTCGGCTTCCGGCCATGCCGCGATGTTGGCGACGGTCAGCGCCAACGTGTGGGTGAGTACGGGACCGGACGGGATCGCGGCATCAGCTATCGCTGCCCGGGCCTCGACACGGATGGGCGGCACGTCGGCCGCACCCGCTGACAGCGTGCAGGCCAGCAGTAAGGGTAATAGCAGCGTTTGCAGCCGTCCGTACATCAGGTCTGTCCGGCGCTTGCGACCGCCATCGCACGGATTGCTGAATTATTAGGCAATCTAATGTTCGCCGAGGCGTGGCACAGGTTCATACGTCGATTTTTACGGTTGTTCACAGAGATATCCACAGAAAATGTGCATCGTTTTTTGCGCCGTGCACCGGAATGGGGAGCCTCGTAGCGGTTGTTGCAATCGGATGCGCGTCAAATGCACCGGCAGAAAAATTTGTCATCTGAAAATCCCGCGGGGAAACACCTTAATAATCCTTTAAAAACAATAACTTAAATAGCACAAAAAAGCATGTGGAAAAGGTCATTAAGGTCAATCACTTAGCGTGGGTTTGCCCGTGGTGTTTTTGCCTACAACGCGGGGGATTGACAGCGGCAATCGCGTTTTGTAAGCGGTCTGCGCGAATCCGGTTCATCCGAGATATCAACACGCGCGTATGGCCGCCTGTAAAGGGCAGGGGACGTGCCCCGGCACGGTCCTAAAAGCCCCGGACAAAGCTCTCAATGCCCTTCAACAGCATTTCCACGGCGATTGCGGTCAGGACCAGGCCCATCAGGCGGTCCAGGGCGGCGAGGCCGCGGCGGCCGACCAGCCGGGCGATGCGTCCGGCAGCGAGCAGGAGCATCAGCGTGATGGCGCTGGCGACGCCCAGCGCGATGATCCATTCAGGCAGGCGTTCCGGCGCGCGTGATACCAGCAGCACGATGGTGGCAATCGCCGACGGACCGGCTATCGAGGGTATGGCCAGCGGCACGATAAAGGGTTCACCTTCGACGCCGTCATCGGCACCGAACACGCCTTCGGGATGACGGAAGATCAGCCGCAGCGCGATCAGGAACAGGATCACACCGCCGGCGATGTTGAGCGAGGTGTCCGACAGCCCCAGCAGGTCAAGGATCCAGCGGCCGAAAAAGATGAAGAACAGCAGCAGGGCGAAAGCGATGGCGCATTCGCGCACGATCACGCGGTTGCGGCGTTCGACCGGCACCTGCTGCAGCAGTGACACGAACACGGGGATGTTTCCCACCGGGTCCATGACCAGCAGCAGGATCACGACTGCGGAAGTGATCGAGATGTCCATCGCGCCAGTGTAGCGCGTGCGGTGCTAGAAGCCGAACAGGTTGCGGCGTGCGTGCTGCAGGTGGGTGAGGATCGCAGCGCGCGCCCGGTCGGCGTCGCGTGCTTTCAGCGCGTTGACGATGGCGCGATGTTCCTGCTGGTATTTGACGCGGCGCTCGGTGGTGACCACGCGATCCTTGAGCTTGCCCCATTCCGTCTGGTGGCGTACGGCGGTGGCCATGTCGAATACGCGGATGATGAACCGGTTATGCGTGGCGGCGGCCATGGCCTGATGCAGCGCGGCGTCCCAGACCTCGAAATCATCGAGAGTGGTGCCGTGTTCGGCGCGGTCCAGACAGGTGTCCATGCGCTCAAAATCAGCCGGCGTGGCGCTGATCACGATCAGATCCGCCAGCACAGGCTCGAGGCGCATGCGCGCTTCCATCAGTTCGGCGGGACTGGTGTGGGTGACGCTGTCGGCCGGAAAGCCGCCGGCGTCGGCGAGAAACGTGCCGCGACCGACATGGCGGGTGATCGCGCCTTCGGCTTCGAGCTGCGCCAGCGTTTTGCGCACGGCGTTCCGGGGCAGCCCGAAGCGCTGGGCCAGTTCGCGCTCGGTCGGCAGTTTGCCACCGGGACCGATGGCGCCCTGTGCGACGGCTTCGAGCAGGAAGGCGCGGACGTCCTGGGTGCCGTCGCGCTTGCCGTCGCGGCGGTCGGGATTGTGGTCGGAGCGGCGTGTCGTGGTCATGAGGATGCCTGGTTGCAGTGATTGTGCATGCTCGGACCAATTTGGTCAATTGGTTGGCATAAAGTCGATTCCAGTCGACCAGCAGCAAGGCGCATAAACCGGATTTCTGCCGATTTCTACTCTTGTGCGGTGCGGCAATGACGGCAATCCCGGTAAGGCCGGTTTTCAACCAATGTGGTTGAATTGTTGACTATTGGTTGAACGGCGGCTACATTCGGGCAGGTTAAAGGTTTGCGCGGCGGGATGTCAGACGCGGCGGCTTTTCATAACGAGACCGAATGCGAGGGGACATGTCCGCAGCGGGGGATTCAGCGCCGGTCCGGCTGGCGATCATTTCAGAAGGCGTCAATGCGTGGCCGCTGTACGTCGCGCAGGCGCGCAAACTCTTTGAAAGCGAAGGTGTGGCGGTCGACGTCACGCTGACCGGTTCATCGACGCACCAGCTCGAGCAGTTGCGCAGCGGTGGTTACGACATCGGTTTCCAGCAGTCCGACCATGTGGTGCGCGCTGTTGAAACCGGCAGTGACCTGTGCATCGTCATGGCGCAGGGCCACGCGCCGGAGCTGTCGCTGGTGGTTGCGTCCGGCATCAAATCCTTTGCCGACCTTCGTGGTCGCGATATCGCGGTCGATGGCGCGAACAGCGGCTATGCGCTGGTGTTGCGCAGATTGCTCGCCGAAAACGGGCTGGGCGCAGACGATTATCGTTTTGTTGAAACCGGCGGATCGCAGGAGCGCTTTGACGCGTTGAAATCGGGGCCTTGCGTTGCGAGCTGGCTTAATCCGCCGTTTGACCGCAACCTGTTTGCCGCGGGATTCGGTTCGCTGGGCACGACCACGCAGTTTTTTCCGGGCTACCCCGGATCGATCGCCGCGGCGCGGCGTTCGTGGGCGGTGCAGAATGCCGACCGGCTGACGGCATTTATCCGCGCTTTCCGCGGCGCCTGCCACTGGCTCAGGGATCCGGCGAACAAGACCGCAGCCATTGCGCTGTTGCCGGAGCGGCTGAATATTTCTGCTGACCTGGCCAGTCGTGCGTTCGATGCTTTTGTCAAAAAGGCGCTGCCGTCGATAGACGCGGCAGGCCTGCAACAGGTCATCGATGTGTACTGGGAAGCAGAGGGTTTGCCGGAGCCCAAAGGTGTGCCGGCGAAATACATGGATTTGTCGTACCAGCAACGCGCAGGGCTGTAAGAGTCGGAAAAACCTGAACCTAATCGGAGGGGACCATGCGTAGATTGTCAGTGTCACTGCAGGGCATCGTATTCGGTGTGTCGTTGCTGGCTGCGCCGGCCGTCATTGCGGCTGAGTCCGCAGACAAGTTCCCGTCCAAGCCCATTCGCATCATGGGGCAGGGTGCGGGCAGCACCGCGGACTATCTGTCGCGCTACATCGGTCAGCGGCTGACCGAGCGCTGGGGTCAGTCCGTGGTGGTCGACAATCGCGCCGGTGCCGGCGGCACGCTCGCCGCCGAAGTCGTGGCCAAGGCCGCGCCTGACGGTTATTCGCTGATCATGGGCCATGCCGGGCCGATGGTGAGTGCGGTGTCGCTGTACAAGAATCTGCCGTACGATCCGCTGAAGGATTTCGCGCCGTTGACCAAGACGGCGACCGGTGTCACCGTGCTGGTGGTGCATCCGTCGGTGCCGGCCAAGAACGCGCAGGAACTGGTCGCACTGGCGAAGCAGAAGGACCTGAGCTATGCGTCGGCGGGCAACGGCACCATCAGCCATCTGACCGGT
>Ga0224505_10001888_pt1 | contig 12801 bp, 8 predicted proteins | sample SF_Jan12_sed_USG_FD_169102 | JGI IMG/M metagenome (GOLD analysis project Ga0224505, IMG submission 169102) | Sediment microbial communities from San Francisco Bay, California, United States - SF_Jan12_sed_USGS_4_1 | ecosystem: Environmental > Aquatic > Marine > Sediment | place: USA: California...
GACGAGGACATGGTGCGCTGCCATGTCGCCCTCACCCCCACGTGGTCCGAGACATCGTGGTTCGCCGACTACGTGCTTCCCATGGGCGTGTCCACCGAGCGCCACGACGTGCACAGCTACGAGACCCACGCCGGCCGATGGATCGGTTTCCGTCAGTCGGTCAACCGTCGCTATGCCGAGATCAAGAACGGCGGTGCGCTGGGCCCCGATGCCCGCAGCTACGACTACAACCCGGGCGAGGTATGGGAAGAGAACGAGTTCTGGATCGACCTCAGCTGGCGCATCGATCCCGACGGTGAGCTTGGCATCCGTCAATGGTTCGAGTCGCCGACCGAACCAGGCCGGCCCGTCAGCGTCGACGAGTACTACGGCGCCATGTTCGCGGACAACGTGCCCGGTCTGGCCGAGGCTGCGGCCGAAGCCGGCGAAGCCCCGCTCGAGTACATGCGCAACCGGTCGGCCTTCGCCGTGCCCACCGACCCCTACGAGCCGTACGAGCGCACCGTCGACGACACCGCGCTCGAGGGCTGCGCCCGCGACCAGCATGGGGTGTACCGCAAGCCGGGCACGGCGGGCACGTGGTCGGGCGCGCTCGATGACCTGGGCGACGTGGTGCTGGCTCCGCTGGGTGACGGATCTCCCGCGGTCGACATCGATGGCGTGGCCCGTGAGGGGTTCCCCACGCCGTCGAAGAAGCTGGAGCTGTTCTCCACCACGTTGGCCGAGTGGGGATGGCCCGAGTACGCCACGCCCACGTGGATTCCCTCACATGTCCACTGGGAGGACCTCGACCTGGCCGGGACCGAGCGCATCCTGTTGCCCACGTTCCGGATCCCCACTCTGATCCACACCCGCTCGGCCAACTCGAAGTGGCTCAACGAGATCAGCCATCGCCATCCGCTGTGGATCCATCCGTCCGATGCCGAGAAGCTCGACATCGAGGAAGGCGGTCTGGTTCGGGTGTCCACCCGCATCGGTCACTTCGTGATCTCGGCCTGGCGCACCGAGGGCATCCGCCCGGGAGTCGTGGCTGCGTCGCACCACATGGGCCGGTGGCGGCTCGAGGAGGACAAGGCCCGGTCGTGGGGGAGCGGGAAGGCCGGCATCACCAGCTCGCCCAGCACCGACGGCGGCACCACCTGGCGACTACGGCGCGAGCACGGCGCGCAGCCCTTCGAGTCGAGCGACCCCGACAGCGGCCGCATCTGGTGGAACGACACCGGTGTCCATCAGAACGCCTCCTTCTGTGTGCAGCCCGACCCGATCTCGGGCATGCAGTGTTGGCATCAGCGGGTCCACATCACGCCGGCCCGGGGCGACGACGAGTACGGCGACGTGGTGGTCGACACGGCCAAGTCCCGTGAGGCCTTCCTGGATTGGCTGTCGAAGACGCGGCCGTCCACCAACGGCCTCCGTCGTCCGCTCTGGTACGCCCGCCCGCTCAAACCGGCCGCAGCTGCCTACCGCCTCTGATCGGTCACGGGGGTCCGAGCCGGGTGGGGGGTTGCGTCCCGGCCTAAAAGTACGTACATTCGTATCTATGAAGAGGAAGCCGGTGTGGAGCCGGGGGTACGGGCGGTCGGAGGTGCAGGGGGACCTGGCCGCGGGTCTGACCGTGGGGGCCATGCTGGTGCCCCAGGCCATGGCCTACGCCCAACTGGCCGGCCTGCCGCCCGAGATCGGGCTGTACGCCTCCACGCTGCCCCTCGTCGTGTACGCCCTGTTCGGCACCTCGCGCCAACTCGCCGTGGGCCCGGTGGCCATCGTGTCGCTGTTGACGGCAACCGCCCTCGCCCCACTGGTGGACGAGGGAACCGCCGGCTATCTCGGAGCGGCGGCGATGCTGGCCCTGCTGGTGGGCGTGTTCCACATCGTGCTCGGTGTCGGTCGGCTGGGATTCCTGGTCAACCTCCTGTCGCACTCGGTGCTGGTGGGGTTCACCGCAGCGGCCGCCATCATCATCGGCTTCTCCCAGGCCAAGCACCTGTTCGGCATCTCGGTCGGCCGGCAGGACCACTTCTACGAAACGGTCCGCGAGGTCGTGGCCAACCTGGGCGATGCCGACACGGTGACGATGGTGATCGGCTTCACCTCGCTGCTCACGTTGTTCGCCCTGAAGCGGTGGTTCCCCCGGGTGCCGGCCGCGCTCGTGGTGGTGGTCGGATCCATCCTGGCCGTCGACCGACTCGACCTCGAAGCCGATGGTGTGTCGGTCGTCGGTGACATCCCCAACACCCTGCCCAGCTTCGGGCTCCCCGATTTCGACGGCTCGCTGATTTCCAACCTGCTGGCCTCGGCCGCGGTGATCACCCTCGTCGGGTTCATGGAGTCGATCGCGGTCGCCAAGGTCTACGCCCGTCGTCACCGTTACGACGTGGACGCCAACCGGGAGCTCATCGGCCTGGGAGCCGCCAACGTGGCGACCGGCTTCTTCGGCGGTTATCCGGTCACCGGCGGGTTCTCGCGCACCGCCGTCAACGACACGGCCGGTGCACGCACACCGGTGGCCTCGGTCATCACGGCCGGCGTCGTGCTGCTGACCATCGCGGTGCTCACCCCGCTGTTCACCTCGCTCCCCAACGCCGCCCTCGGCGCCATCATCGTGGCGGCCGTCGTGGGGCTGGTCGACGTGGCCGAGATGCGTCACATCGTGGCCGTGAAGCGATCCGATGCCATCGGCCTGGCCGTTGCCTTCTTCGCCACGCTCCTCCTGGGCATCGAGGTCGGAATCCTCGTGGCGGTGGTGGCTTCGATGCTCGTGGTCTTCGCCCGGATGTCGGTTCCCCACAGTGCGGTACTGGGCCACGTCCCCGGCACCACCAGCTACCGCAACGTCGACCGGTTCCCCGAGGTCGACACCGTCGAAGGCGTCCGCATCCTCCGCGTCGATGCGGCCATCTCCTTCGCCAATGCGACGCACGTGAAGCGGTTGCTGCTCACCCACGCCGACGAGGCGCCCAACGCCCTGGTGCTCGATGCCTCCGGGGTCAACGATCTCGATGCCACCGGAGCCGACATGTTGCACGAGGTCGTCCACGAGATGGGCGAGCGAGGTGTCGATCTGCACCTGACCGGCGTCAAGGGCCCGGTCCGAGATGTGCTCCACCGGGCCGGGATCTGGGCCGCGCTGGGCGACCGGATCCACGCGTCCACCAACGACGCGATGGTGGCCATTCGGGCCAAACGCACGGGCCCGTTCGACCGGCGGCGTCTCGGCATCGACGAGCGCCAGGATGGTCACCGACCGAGCAGCGCGTCCCCGTCCGTCCCCACCCAACCGGAGGTTCCCGACCATGTCTGACCCCACCCACCGCGACCACCCCGTCGCCGACTACGTCACCGCGATCGGCGAGCACGGCCAGCTCATCGATGTGCGCGAGCCCACAGAGGTGGCGGCCGGCACCCTCCCGGGAGCGATCAACATCCCGCTCGGCGAGCTACCCCAGCGCCTGCACGAGCTCGATCGATCCCGGACGGTGGTGCTGCTGTGCCGCAGCGGTGGCCGCAGCGGCAAGGCCGCCGAGTTCCTCGTCACAGAAGGCTTCGACGACGTGGTGAACCTGTCGGGCGGCATGCTCGCCTACGCCGAGCACGATTGACCCGAACCCCACAACCCCTAGTGTTCGACCACCGGAGCAAGGAGTGCTCACGCCATGAAGTTCACCCAGTACTACCTCGATTGTCTCTCCCACGCGTCCTATCTCATCGGTGACGAGACCTCGGGCAAGGCGGTTGTGGTCGATCCGCGACGCGACACGGCCGAGTACCTCGCCGATGCCGAAGCGGCCGGGTTGACCATCGAGCTCATCATCGAGACCCACTTCCACGCCGACTTCCTGTCGGGCCATCTCGAGCTGGCAGCGGCCACGGGCGCCGACATCGTCTACTCGTCGGTGGCCGAAACCGAGTTTTCCTCCCGCAAGGTCGACGACGGCCAGCGGATCTCGCTCGGCGAGGTCGAGCTGGAGTTCCTGCACACCCCGGGGCACACGCCCGAGTCCCTCAGCATCGTGGTGTGGGAGCATCCCGGCGATGAGGTGCCTTACGGCGTGCTCACCGGCGACACCCTGTTCATCGGGGACGTCGGCCGGCCCGACCTGTTGTCATCGATCGGCTTCACCCGGGACGAGTTGGCCAATCAGCTCTACGACAGCCTGCACGACAAGCTCCTGCCGCTGCCGGACGCCACCCGCGTCTATCCGGCGCATGGTGCGGGGTCGGCATGCGGCAAGAACCTGTCCACCGAGACCTGGTCCACCATGGGTGATCAACGCACCGGGAACTACGCCCTGCTGGCGCCGGACAGGGCCACGTTCGTCGAGCTGGTCACCGAAGGGCAGCCCCCGGCGCCCGACTACTTCGTGTACGACGCCATCCTCAACCGCAAGGACCGGCCGTTGCTCGACGAGGAGGCTCGGCCTCCAGTGCTCGACCTCGAAGCCTTCGATCGTCTGGTCGCCCGTGGCGCCGTTGTCGTGGATGGCCGCGACCCCGAGGAGTTCGCCCGTGGTCACCTGGCCGGGTCGATCAACGTCGGTCTCAACGGCCGGTATGCCGAGTTCGCCGGGTCGGTGGTTCCCAGCGACGTCGACATCGTGCTGGTGGTGGAGGCGGGATTCGAGGTCGAGGGCAAGAACCGCTTGGCCCGAATCGGTTTCGACCGCGTCGTCGGCTACCTCGACCAGCCCCTGACGGTCATGGCCACCAATCCCGATCGGGTGGCCGTGGCCTCGCGCCTGACCGCCGCCGAGTTCGAGGAGCGCCGACGCGACCTGCCGTTCCTCCAGGTGGTCGACATCCGCAACCCCGGCGAATTGGCGATGGGGACCATCGAGGGGGCCCGGCCCATCCCCGTCGGCCAGCTACCCGGCCGGCTCGACGAGCTCGATCCTGGCGCCCCGGTGGTGGTGTTCTGCGCCGGCGGATATCGCTCCTCGGTGGCGGCGAGCCTGCTTCGCAACGCCGGCTTCACCGACGTGTCCGACATCCTCGGGGGGTTCGGCGCCTGGGCCACGGCCGGCGTCTGAGCGGCCGCGCCCCCAGGCCCGGTCCGGCCAGGACCGTCGCCAGGTGGCTCAGCGGCCGCTGATGTAGTCGTTGAGGTGTCGGTTCTCGTCCTCGAGCTGGTCGAGACGGCGTTTCACCACATCGCCGATGCTGATGATGCCGACCAGCACGCCGTCCTCGGTGACCGGGATGTGGCGGATGCGCCGCTCGGTCATCACCTGCATGAGCTGGTCGATGTCGTCGCTCAGCGCGCAGGTGTGCACGGTGGCCGTCATCACCGTGGCGACTGCGTCATCGACGCTGGAGGCACCCCGGGTGTCGAGGGAGCGGACGATGTCGCGCTCGGAGATGATGCCGTCGATGTGGGCCCCGTCGGCCGATACCACCAGTGCCCCGACCCCGTGCTCAGCCAGCGTGCGGACTGCGGCCGAGATGGTGTCGTCGGCCTTGACGGTGGCCACCTCGGTGCCTTTGCGGTGGAGGATCTCGCTGACCTTCATGTTGGTTCCCCTGGCTTTCGGCTGGTCCTCATCGGACCCTGCCCTCGGAGCGATGTCAAGGACCGGGAGGTAGGACCCGAGCAGGCGCGCCATTCGCCGAGGCTCTCAGGCACGGATCCGCTCACCCGCCGGGTCGTGGAACGGCCGGTACGACGGCGTGGCCGAGACGGCGCGGCCGTTCACCTGGATCGTGTAGCCGGCTTCGATCAGCTCGCCTCTGGGCATGTCCAGGGAAGTGGCCACGTATCCCATTCCGAGGGCGGCACCGACGGTGTGGCCGTACATGCCCGATGTGATGCGTCCCACCAGCTCGCCGTCACGCAGGATCGGCTCGTCGTGATACAGCAGAGGACCGGGGTCGTCCAGCTTGAACTGCACGAGCCGGCGGCCTATGCCGCGCTCCCTCTGGCGCAGCATGGCGTCGCGGCCGATGAAGCCGCCCGGCTTCTCCCACGCCAGGGTGAAGGACAACCCGGCCTCGAGCGGTGTGTCCTCGTCGGTGATGTCATGGCCCCAGTGCCGGTACGCCTTCTCCATGCGGAGCGAGTTGATGGCGTGGTAACCGGCCAGGCGAAGCTCGTGGTCGGCGCCGGCCACGGTGAGTGTCTCGAACACGTGTAGGGCGAACTCGGTGGGCACGTACAGCTCCCAGCCCAGCTCACCCACGTACGTGAGCCGAAGCGCCATCACCGTCGCGTACCCGATGTCGATCCACCGGCTGGTACCGAACGGGAAGGCCTCGGGGTCCAGGTCCGCATCGGTGACCGACTGCAGCAGGGTGCGGCTGCGAGGGCCCATCAGACCCAGCACGGCGAACCCCGAGGTCACATCGGTGACGCCCACCCGGCCGTCGTCGGGCAGATGGCGTTCCAGCCAGTCGCGGTCGCGCGTCTGGGTGTTCGCGGCGGTGATCACCAGGAAACGATCCTCGGTCAGGCGATTCACGGTGAGGTCGGCTTCGATCCCGCCCTGCTCGTTGAGCCATGGTCCGTACACGACGGTGCCCGGCTCGACGTCGATGTCGTTGGCGCATATCCGATTGAGCGCGCGCGCCGCGTCGGGCCCGCTGACCTCCAGCTTCGAGAACGAGGTCTGATCGAACAGCGCCACCGCATCACGGGTGGCGTGATGCTCGGCCGCGGATGGTGAGAACCAGTTCTGACGTCCGTAGGAGTACTGGTAGCTCGCTTCCGCGGGCGACGCTCCATACCAGTTCGGCCGTTCCCAGCCGGCGGTTTCGCCCATGCAGGCTCCGGCGGCCACCAACCGGTCGTGGAACGGCGAGCGCCGCACGCCTCGAGCCGTGTCGTACTGACGAAACGGCCAGTGCATCCCGTACAGCAGGCCCATGGTCTCACGGGCTCTGTCCCGTACGTAGCGGCGGTTGGCCTGGAAGGGGTGGAAGCGACGGACGTCGACGTCGGCCAGGTCCATGGGCGGTCGGCCGTGCACGATCCAATCGGCCAGCACCCTTCCGGCGCCTCCAGCCGACTGGATCCCGACGGAATTGAATCCGGCCGCGCAGAAGTGGTTGCGGAGCTCGGGGGTCTGGCCCAACACGTAGGCGTCGTCGGGGGTGAAGCTCTCGGGACCGTTGAAGAACAGCCGGATGCCGATGTCGGCCAGGACCGGTAGACGGTGGACCGCAGCCTCGAAGACCTCGGCCAGATGCTCCCAGTCGTCGTCCAGTTGGACGAATGGACGGTCGGGTATGTCGCGAACGCCGATCGGTTTGGCCACTGGTTCGAAGAAGCCGATCAGCAGCCGACCGCCCTCCTGTTTGACGTAGACGCCGCCGCCGGGGTCGCGCAGGGTGGGTGCGTCGTGGGGCAGGTCGTCGACGGGTTCGGTGACCAGATAGAAGTGCTCGCAGGCGTGCAGGGGCAGGGCCACACCGGCCCGTCCGGCCAGGTGGCGCGACCAGAGGCCGGCGCAGGTCACCACGTACTCGGCTTCGATGTCGCCCTCCACCGTGTGGACGCCGGTGACGACGCCTTTGTCGGTGCGGAGGTCGTGTACCTCGATGTGCTCGATGATCCGGGCTCCGTTCGCCTTGGCGGCGGCGGCCAGGGCGGTGGTGGTGTCGACCGGGCTGGTCTGGCCGTCTCGTGGGACCCAGACGCCGCCGACGAGATCACCGGTGTGCATGAGCGGCCACCGAGCGGCGAGTTGGTCGACGTCCACTGGTTGGATCTCGACGCCGAAGCAGCGAGCCATGTCGGCGCCGCGAACGAGCTCCTCGAGCCGTTCGTCGTCGGCCGCCACCGCGATCGAGCCGGTGCGACGGAATCCGGTGGGGTGGCCGTCGATCTCCAGTTGTTCGTAGAGGTCGCCGCCGTAGGCGGCCAGGCGGGTCATGTTGTGGGTGGCCCGTAGCTGGGCGACCAGGCCGGCCGCGTGCCAGGTGGTGCCGCTGGTCAGGGTGTGGCGCTCCAGGAGCACCACGTCGGTCCATCCCTGGAGCGTGAGGTGATACGCCACGCTGCACCCGACGATGCCGCCGCCGACGATGACCACTCGTGCGCGTTCGGGTGGACGACCCACCGCAACCCCCTGTTATAGATACTCACGAAAGTGCTAGGAGTTCTAACGTTCGCGTGCTAGCTTGTTCCAACAGCGTCCACGTGTATCACGGGGGTGGATCCGACATGGAAACTCGCAGGGATTGGGGAGTGGGGGCCCAGGCGCACCTCATGCCCCACTTCACCAACGGATCGGCCTGGCGCAGCCAAGGCCTGACCACCATCGACCGCGGCGAGGGATGCTACGTCTGGGACACCGACGGCAACTGCTACCTCGATGGCCTGTCCGGGCTGTTCTGCACCAACCTCGGCCACGGGCGGTCCGACCTCACCGCCGCCGCGGCCAAGCAGATGGACACCTTGGCCTATTTCCCCACGTGGGGCTGGGCCCACCCCGCAGCCGTGGAGGCCGCGTCGGCGATCGCCCAGGTGGCGCCCGGTGATCTGGACGAGGTGTTCTTCGTCAACTCGGGATCCGAGGCCGTGGAGTCGGCGCTCAAGTTCGCCCGCAACTACCACCTCAGCCAAGGTGACGAGGGTCGCTACAAGGTCATCGCCCGGGACTGGGCCTACCACGGCACCACACTCGGAGCCCTGGCCGTCACCGGCATACCCAGGTTCCGCGATCCTTTCGAGCCCATGCTGTGGGACGGCGTGCGGCGGGTGCCCAACACCTTCGGCGAGGTGACCGATCCGACCGGATCGGCCTCCGACCTCGACAGTGTGCGGGCCGTCGAGGCCCGCATCCTGGAGGAGGGTCCCGACACGGTCGCCATGATGATCGCCGAACCGGTGCAGAACGGCCGGGGGGCGCTGGTGCCGCCCGATGGCTACTGGCAGGAGTTGCGGCGGATCTGTGACACCTACGGGGTGCTGTTGTGTGCCGACGAGGTGATCAACTCCTTCGGGCGACTCGGACACTGGTTCGCCAGTGAGCGCTATGGCGTGGTGCCCGATCTCATCACCTTCGCCAAGGGCGTCACCAGCGCCTACCAACCACTCGGTGGGGTGGTGATGCGAAAGCCCCTGGTCGACGCCATCTGGGACTCGCCGATGGGGAGCTACGTACACGGTTCCACCTTCGGTGGCCATCCGGTGGCCACGGCCGTGGCGGTGGCCACCATGCGGGCCATGCGGGACGAGTGCGTGCTGGAGGGCGTGCTCGCCAACGAGGACTTCCTCCGGTCGTCGCTGCGCGACCTGATGAGCCAGCACGCCTGTGTGAAGGATGTGCGCGGCACCGGATACTTCTACGCCATCGAGTTGATGGCCGACCGCCAGGCCGGCATCGACCTCGACGCTCACCGCACCCAGATCCTCCAGGGTGGCCTGCTCAACCAGTTCGTCCGCGACGCCGGACTCACCATTCGAGCCGATGATCGGGGCGCGACGATGCTCACCATCTCGCCCCCGCTGGTGGCCGACCGCACCGTCCTCGGCGACCTGTGCGGCCGTATCGATCAGGTCCTCGACCGGGTGGAGTCGTGGCTGACACATGAGTCATGATCAGCCACGGCAGCCATCCGATCGGCCGCTGCGGTGCACGGGTGGCCGTGTGAGCCCCTAAGGTGCTCCCGATCGTTGTGCACTCCCGATCGCCGAGATCGAGCCCGTGTACGCGACGTTCCCGGAGGGGGGAGACGCGATGGTCGCCACACACGCTCACCAGCCGGCGCCGCCGTGCTCCGTTCCGGAACGACCAGCGATGAAGGGTCGACCGGCTCGCATCGCGCCCTGCGCACCCCAACAAGGAGACCAACCATGAAGCGGCTTTTCGCCCTGCTACTGGTGTTCGTTCTCGCGGCTGCCGCCTGCGGTAGCGACGAAGCGAGCGACACCGGTGGTGACGAGACGTCCACCACCGCAGCCACCGACGAGGCCGGCGGTGACGAGGCCGCCGACGGCGAGATGGCCGCCCTCGACGAGCTCAACGTGGCCTACTTCGCCGAGTGGCCCACGCCCAACCAGATCGGCCAGGAGGACGGTTCCTTCTCCGATGCGGTCGGCGTGCCGGTCAACTGGGTGCCGTTCAACAGCGGTGGCGAGATGGCCGAAGCCATGGAGTCGGGCGACATCGACATCTCGTACTCGCAGGGCTTGACCCCATTCGCCAACTTCGCCAACAACGGGGCCGACATCCGCGTCGTCGGGATCGCCGTGGCCTACGCCGAAGCCGACAACTGCGTGGCGCGAGGCGAGCTGGGCGTCACCCGCGACAACGCGGCCGAGACGCTGGTCGGGGCAACGGTGATGACACCGACCGCCAACGTCACCCACTACAAGATGCTGTCGATGATGGAGTTCCTCGGCGTGTCGCTCGATGACATCACCGTGGTTCCCGCCGAGAGCGGGCCGACCACGGCAGCCGCCTTCGAGTCGGGCGACATCGACGTGGGCTGTGCCTTCGGTGGATCGGTCGAGCAGATGCTGGCGGCCGATGGCAACCTCATCATGACGGGCGCCGAGCAGGAGTCCGACATCGGCATCTTCACCTACGACATCGTGTCCATCCCCACCGGCTTCGGTGAGGAGCATCCCGACGTGGTCACCTCGTTCCTGTCCGCCACCGAGGACTTCAACGAGCAGTGGGCCGCCGATCCGGCGACCAACAACCCGATCATCGCCCAGGCTGCCGGCATGGAAGATGTCGGGAACTTCCTCGATGGGGACGTGTGGTTCAGCTTCCCCACCATCGAGGAGCAGCTGTCCGCGGATTGGTTGGGCGGCTACGTGCAGGACAACATGAAGGAGCAGCTGCAGACCTTCGTCGACCTGGGCGAGATCGACTCGGTGCTCGACGACTTCAGCCCGTTCGTGGATACGAGCTATCTCGAGGCCGTCAACAGCTGACGCTTCCGAATCACGTGGAACAATGAGGTGCCGGGACCGGATCCGGTCCCGGCACCTCGCGTTCCGACATGGACCAGGTCTGGGGGAACTGGATGAAGGATCTCAGCGTCAACGCGGTGGGCATGCGGTACGAACTGCCTCGCGGCGGGTTCGTCCAGGCCCTCGAGGACGTGTCGTTCGACCTCGAGGCGGGTCGGCTCCTGACGTTGCTCGGACCGAGCGGATGCGGCAAGACCACGCTGCTCAACATCCTGGCCGGGTTCCTCGCACCCACGGCAGGCTCGGTCGAGCTCGGCGGTGACGCCATCACCGGTCCCGGTCAGGACCGGGGCATGGTCTTCCAGCAGGGCGCCTTGTTCGAGTGGCTCTCCGTGGCCAAGAACATCTCCTTCGGGCCTCGGATGAACCGGGCCAACCGTTCCGAGACGTCGGCCAAGGTCGACGAGCTGCTCCGCACCGTTGGCCTGCAGGGCTTCGGCGACAAGGCGGTCTACGAGCTGTCGGGCGGGATGCAGCAGCGGGTGGCGCTGGCCCGCTGCCTGGCCAACGACCCCGACGTCATCCTCATGGACGAACCGCTCGGCGCGCTCGATGCGCTGACCCGGGAGAAGATGCAGGGCCTCATCCTCGAGCTGTGGAAGGAGACCGGCAAGACCATCGTCCTGGTCACGCACTCGGTCGAGGAGGCGCTGTTCCTGGGTGACCGGATGTTCGTGATGGCCCCGCGGCCGGGCCGCATCGACCGCGACTACACCTTGCCCTTCGCCGAGGTCGGGCTGACGGTCGAGCCCCGCGAGCTGAAGGCCTCCCCCGAGTTCATCGAGAAACGTGAAGAGGTGCTCTCGCTCATCTGGGAGATGGAGGAGCAGATCATGGGCCACGAGGGGGGCTGAACGGTGTCGATGGGATCAGCAAGCGGGGGGCCGGGTGGGCTGGCCAACGAGGAGTTCATCGAACAACGCGAGACCAGTCGATGGTGGCGCCGCGGCGGCGGGCAGAGTGCCCGCAACACCGTCAACTTCGGCGACGCCAGCGCCGTCCGAAGCAGTCCTCTGTGGAGCTTGTTCGCCCTGCTCGTGTTGTTGCTCTTCTGGTTCGTGGCCACCACGCCGTGGGGCTTCCCCGACGACTTCCGCCAGGAGTTCGAGGCTGCCGCGACCGCGAATGGGACATCAGCCAGCGACGCAGATCTGATCGCGGCCTGCGAGACGGCCGACGCCTGCGACGGAGACTCGTACAGCCTCATGATCGGGCCGAGGAAGTTCCCGTCGATCGGCGACACCTGGAGCACATTCAACGACCTCCGCACGGAGGGCTTCGGCAACGTCACCCTCTGGGAACACACCCGGACGAGCCTGTGGCGGGTCATGCGGGGCATGTTCTGGGGCATCGTGCTGGGTGTGCCCATCGGGTTCGCCATGGGACTGTCCAGCCGACTGCGGGGCTTCCTCGACACGCCGGTCGAGTTGTTCCGCCCCATCCCCCCCTTGGCCTTGTTGCCCCTGTTCATCCTGTGGTTCGGTATCGGCGATCCGCCTGCCGTGCGCCTGCTGATCTTCGCCTCGATCTGGATCATGATCATCTCGGCCCGCTCGGGGGTGCGGACGGTGAACCTGTCGAAGGTCAGGGCGGCCTACTCCCTGGGTGCCTCCAAGGCGCAGATCCTCTTCCGGGTCATCCTCCCCAACGCGCTACCCGAACTGTTCACCGGTGTTCGCGTCGCTCTCGGGGTGTCGTGGGGGACGCTCGTCGCCGCCGAACTGGTCGGCACCGATACCGGGTTGGGTTCGATGGTGTTTCGCGCTCGTCAGTTCTTCCGACCCGACGTCATGGTGGTGGGCATCATCATCATCGCGGTGCTGGGCGTCTTGATGGACGTGATCATGCGTTTCCTCGAGGGCCGGTTGATCCCTTGGCGGGGC
>Ga0224505_10001889_pt1 | contig 12801 bp, 11 predicted proteins | sample SF_Jan12_sed_USG_FD_169102 | JGI IMG/M metagenome (GOLD analysis project Ga0224505, IMG submission 169102) | Sediment microbial communities from San Francisco Bay, California, United States - SF_Jan12_sed_USGS_4_1 | ecosystem: Environmental > Aquatic > Marine > Sediment | place: USA: California...
TCGTCACCGCGCACGCGCGGCCGGTGTTGGTCGTCCTGCTGCTCGGCGGGCTGGTGCTGGCGTCGACGTCGGCGCTCGTGCGCCTGGGCGCGGCCGACCAGGGCACGCAGCCGGTCGAGCAGACGAGCCGGCGGGCGTACGACCTGCTGGCCGAGGGCTTCGGCCCCGGCTTCAACGGGCCGATCCCGATCGTCGTCGACGTGAACGGCGACCCCCAGGCGCCGCAGAAGATCTACGACGGCGTCACGAAGCTCAGCGGAGTGGCCTCCGTCGCGGAGCCGCAGTTCAACGACGCCGAGAGCGTGGCGATCGTCTCCGTCACGCCGTCCTCCGCCCCACAGGACGAGGCGACCGATCGCCTCGTCGACCGGCTCCGCAGCGACGTCGTGCCCGACGCGACTGCAGGAGGAGACGCCGTGGCCTACGTCTCGGGGCTCACGGCTGCCTTCAAGGACATCGGCGACCGCATCGTCAACCGGCTGCCGCTGTTCCTGCTCTACATCGTCGGCGTCACGTTCGTCGTGCTGGCGATGGCGTTCCGCTCGATCGTCGTCTCGCTGACCGCCGCCGTGACGACGATCCTCTCCGCCTTCGTCGCCTTCGGCGTCCTGACGCTGGTCGTGCAGGAGGGCCACCTGCTCGGGCTCACGGGCCTCGACCGCACGGGGCCGATCGAGACGTTCGTGCCGCCGATCGCGTTCGCGATCCTGTTCGGGCTCTCCATGGACTACATGGTCTTCCTGATGAGCCGCATCCGGGAGGAGCACGTGCACGGCCTCGACACGCGCGACGCCGTCGAGCACGGGATCGCCGCGATCGGCCGGGTGGTCGTCGCTGCGGCGCTGATCATGGGCACCGTGTTCGCGGCGTTCATCCTCTCCGCCGACCGCGTTCCCAAGGAGTTCGGCCTGCTGCTGGCGGTGGCGATCCTCACGGACGCGCTCGTCGTGCGCATGACGCTCGTGCCCGCGTTCTTCACCGTGCTCCGCGAGCGGACGTGGTACATCCCGGGCTGGCTCGACCGGGCGCTGCCACAGGTGACGATCGAGCCGCCCCACGACGGCGACGCGCTGCCCGCGCCCGGCGAACGGCCCGAGCCAGGGCCAAGCGTGCCCTGACGGGCGGCCGGCGCCTCAGGGCGTCGCCGTCGGTCCGGCCGCGTCGCCGCCGCGCCGCCGCTGCAGCCGGTCGGGAGCCGCGATCTCGAGGGCCCGGGCGAGGTCGGTGATCGAGAGCAGCCCCACCAGCCGCCCCCCGTCGAGGACGAGCGCGCGGTGCACGACGTTCTCGCTCAGGGCGGCGAGGGCGTCGATCGCCCGGTCGTCCTCGGCGAGGACGGTGAGCTCGTCCAGGCCGATCACGCACTCGCGCACGCGGCGCGTGTCCCATTCGCCCCGCGGCACCTGCACGATGCGGCGGAAGGCGACGAGCCCGAGTACCCGGCCGCCGTCGAGCACCGGGTAGGTGGTGAAGCGCTCGCTCCAGGCGACGCGGTCGACGAGCTCGCCGATCGTCGCCTCCGCCGGGGCGGTCACCGGGTCTCGCACCATGAGGTCGCGGACACGGAGGTCGCCGAGCGCCTGCCGGGCGATCACGTACCGCGCCTCCGCGCTCGCCGCCTGCAGCAGGAACCAGCCGATGAAGGCCAGCCAGGCGCCGGAGAAGGTGCCCTGGAAGATGAAGAGCAGCAGCCCGCCGACGATCATCGCGTAGCCGAGGGCACGCCCGATGCCAGCCGACAGGCGCGTCGCCGCCGCGAAGTCGCCCTTCACGTGCCAGAGGGTCGCGCGCAGCAGGCGCCCCCCGTCGAGCGGGAGCGCCGGGAGCAGGTTGAAGACGAGGAGGAGGAGGTTGATCCACCCGAGCCAGAAGACGACGCCGTCGACGCTCGCGGGCAGGTCGGCGACGAGCGCGACGAGCACGCAGGCGACGCCGATCGCGAGCGAGACGAGCGGCCCCGCGATCGCGATGCGGAACTCCGCGCCGGCGCTCGGGAACATGCCCTTGAACTTGGCGACCCCGCCGAACAGCCAGAGGGTGATGCCCTCGATCTCCATCCCCTCCCGCCGCGCCCGGAGCGCATGGCCGAGCTCGTGAGCGAGCAGCGAGACGAAGAACACGGTCGCGGCGACGACACCCATGGCCACGTACGCCGCGTCGGAGAGGCCCGGGTTCTCGCTCGGGAAGACGCCGACGGTGAGCGTCCAGGCGATCAGCGCGAAGACCACCAGCCAGCTCCAGTTGACGCCGATCTCGACACCGGCGATCCGCCCGAGGCGAAGCGAGCTGTGCACGAGACCTACGCTAGCCTGCCCGAGGGTCGCCGGACTGCGGCTCATCACCGTCGTCGGGCCCGCCCTCGTGAGGCCCACCTCGGTCTTCGTCCCGCTCCTCGGGCGGAACCGCGACGAGGCCCCGGAGGACCGCGATCACCTTCTGCCCGATCGATGCCCCGGGCTCCCCGGAGTCCCCGTGGTCGCCCTCCCCACGCTCGAGCTCGTCGACCACGACGGGCAGGCCGGCCGCGGCGTGGGCGCCGAGCAGGAAGAGGCTCGACGACATGTAGACGAACACCAAGAAGGCGATCACCGCGCCGAGCGACCCGTAGACGGCGTTGTAGTTGCCGAACGAGGAGAGGTAGACGCCGAACAGCATCTGCAGGATGGTGAAGGCGACGCCGACGGCGGCGGCGCTGGGCAGGATCACCCGATACGCGGGCCGCTCTGGGGTCGCCGGCACCACCCGGTAGAGGAACGCGACGGCGAGGAACGCGAGCACGGCCGGGACCAGGAAGCCGATCAGCCAGGTGAGCGCACCCGGCGGGATCCCGGCGCGCTCGAGCGCAGACGACGCATACGCCGTGACCATCCTCGAGCCCACGGCAAGCGCGGTCGAGAGCAGCAGGAAGACGCCCACGGCGAGCACGAGCAGGACGTCGACCAGCTTCCCGCGGACGAACGGCCGCGCGTGCACGACGCCCCAGGCCCGGTTGAGGGCGCCGCGGATGGCGGCCATCATCCCGCTCGCCGACCAGACGAGGCCGACGACGGCGACGAGACCGAGCGTGCTCTTGCCTCCCGTGACCCCTTCCAGCAGCTCCCGGACGCTCTGCTTGCCATCCTCGGTCAGTGGCACGTTGTCGATCACGAAGTCGATCACGTCCGCCTGGACGCCGGTCGTCCGCACCACGACCCCGAACAGGGCGGTGAGGACGATCACGAGCGGGAACACGGAGAACAGCACTCGATACGCGATGGCACCGGCAACCACGGGGCCGCCGTCGGCGTAGCCGCCCACGACACGTCCGACGAGACGGCCCGCGAGGGTGCCGATGCTGTAACTGCGCTCGTTCTCGCTCACACCACGAGCATGCCAGGCCGCCGCCCGGCGGCGGATCGGGCGCTCTCTTCCGCGCGCGCTCTAGCTGGGCTGCGGCACGATGCGGATGTAGGGCTTCGGCTCGCGCCAGCCGTCGGGCCAGATCTCGCGGGCCTCGTCGTTGGAGACCGAGCCGGCGATGATCACGTCGTCGCCCTGCTGCCAGTTCGCGGGCGTCGACACCTTGTGCTTCGCCGTCAGCTGCAGCGAGTCGATCACGCGCAGCACCTCGTCGAAGTTGCGCCCCGTCGTCATCGGGTAGACGAGGACGAGCTTGACCTTCTTGTCGGGGCCGATCACGAAGACGTTGCGCACCGTCTGGTTGTCGACCGCCGTCCGGTCGCCGGGATCGCCGGAGACGTCGGCGCCGAGCATCCCGTACAGCTTGGAGACGGTGAAGTCCGCGTCGCCGATGATCGGGTAGTTGGGCGCGTGCCCCTGCGTCTCCTCGATGTCGCGCGCCCACCCCTCGTGGTCGCCCGTCGAGTCGACCGAGAGGCCGATCACCTTCACGCCGCGGCGGTCGAACTCGGGCTTGATCTTGGCCATGTGGCCGAGCTCGGTCGTGCACACGGGCGTGAAGTCCTTGGGGTGCGAGAAGAGCACGGCCCACGAGTCGCCGATCCACTCGTGGAAGTCGATCGGCCCCTCTGTCGTCTCGGCCTGGAAGTTCGGTGCCATGTCGCCGATGTGCAATGCCATCGCAGCCTCCTCTCGCGGTCGGTGCCAGCGTCGTCCGACACCTTACTTCATTTTCGATAGCTTCGGCTTCGCTCCATGCCAGGCCTCGCCGGTCGATCCCAGCCGCGCCCGCCGGCGCCGCGGAACGCTGCGCCGACCGCGCACGTCTCCGGCGCTCTCGCAGGCCGGGGGGTAATATCCCGAAGGGGCGATCGGCGGAACACCGGATGCCTGCTGGTCCCGCGGTGACGAGGATCACCCGCATGGAGAACGGATGCGAGCGAGTCCACCGCTCGACGAGATCCGATGTGTCAATGGCGTCGTCACCGTCTCACCGGTGTCGACCCGAGGAGCAAAGGAGCAACCGATGAGACGACCGATACTGATCGTCGCCGTCGCGGTGGTGGCGATCGCCGCCGCGGCCGTGGTCTGGGCCCAGACGCCCGGGGAGACGCCCTTCCCGTCGCCGAAGGTCGAGCAGCTGTTCGTCTCGGCACAGACGGTGACGGCGGCCGGGCACAGCCTGGGCGCAGGAGCGCTCAACAACCGCTTCGCCCGCGGAGAGACCGTGGTCTTCCAGGTCTTCGGCGGTCAGAACGAGACCGGCCAGACGATCACCGACAAGGACGTCAAGTACGCCTATGTCGCAGTCCCCGGGCAGCCCAACCTGAAGCTCCGCTACTCGGCCGCGAGCACGGCCTTCCCGTGGACGGCCTCGTGGACGATCCCCGCGACCTACCCGACCGGGCTCGTCCCGTTCAAGGTGCGGTTCCGGACGCTCACGAAGCAGTACGGCAACTTCGTCCAGATCCCCGTCACCAGCGCCCAGTTGACCGTGACGGGCTGAGGGAGAGGCAGAGACCATGAACGCTGACAACCGGAGGTCCCCGATGAGATGGCTCGTCCTGACAGTCGGGCTCGTGATCGCGATCGGCGCCGCGGCGTCGTCCGCGCTCGCCGCCCAGGACCAGACACCGGCGAAGCAGGACGTGTTCCTCTACGTGGACACCGTCAACGGCAGCCGCCCGGTCGGGGTCGCACCGCGGCCGTTAAGCTGCACGCAGACGAACAACTTCAAGCGCGGTGAGCAGGTCGTGTTCCGCGCCTGGGGCAGCGAGGCGGCGACCGGCGACATCCTCTCCACCGAGAACGTGAAGAGCGGGGTCGTCCAGGTGCCCGGCGTCGCGGAGCCCCTGAAGCTCAACTGGGGTGCGCACGGGGCTACCTCGAACCGCGTCTGGTTCTGGACGGCGGCCTGGGTGATCCCGGCCGACTATCCGCTCGGAACCGCGAACGTCAAGGTGGTGATCGAGACCGAGGCGGGCAAGTTCGCACGCTACGACTACTCGCTGACCGTGACCCCGAGCTCTGCGCTCAAGAAGGGCCTGAAGGCGAAGAGGGCCACGGCCCGCAAGAAGTGATCGCAACGTGACCCCGGCTGACGAAAGGAACTCTCGATGATCCGCTCATTCCCGAGGACGAGGCCCTGGAGGCTTGTCCTTGCCGGTGCGGCGGCGGTCGCGACCGTGCTGCTCGTGCAGTCCACCGCCCTCGCCGACCCGACCCCCGTGCCGACACCCGTCGTCCCGGGGGCGCCGGGCCTCCCCGGCCCCGTCACCGACCTCGGCAAGCCGGGCGACTCGATGACGACGCTGAAGGCGACGCCGGACGTCGCCCCGGCCGGCAAGAAGATGACGCTCACGGGTACCGGGCTCCCGGCGAACAAGGACGTCACGATCGTCTGGATGACGGCGAGCGTCCGCTGGGTGCTCGATCCCAAGCCCGACAGCCTCGACTACGTCGGCCGCAAGGTCGACAAGTTCGGGGTCAAGCTGGCGACGGCGCGGACGGATGCGAACGGCGCGCTCAAGGCCGACCTGAAGGTCCCGGTCGACTTCGGCGGGTTGCACGACATCTACGCCGTCGTGGACGGAATCCAGGTCGCCAAGGGCGGCTTCCTCGTCGAGCGGGTGGTCACGATCAGCCCGAAGCGTGGCCCGGTCGGCACGCCGATCACGGTCACGGTGCAGGGCATGGGCTCGCCGACCTACGAGAGCGTCGGCGGCGTGCTCTGGGACAACCGCTTCACGGGTTCGGTCTCGGCCAACACCACGCGCGGCCTCGCGACCTTCAAGATCCGCGCAGCCGGGCCGCCCGGCACGCACTGGATCGAGCTCGGCGGGTCGAGCCACACCGTCCCGTACCTGAACATGGTGCAGTCGCCCGTGCCGTGGACGGACGGGCACCGGCTCAAGTTCACCGTGACGAAGGATGCCGGCGCACCGCCGAACCGGCTCGAGTGGCCGAAGCAGATCAAGCCCACGATCGACGCGAAGACGACGCTCCTCGAGGCGAACCTCGACCCGAAGAGCACCGCGACCGTGAAGCTCGACTCCACGAGCGGCCCGATCCTCTCGAAGGTCAGCCTCACCGCCGCAGGGCTCGTGCCGAGCGCGCCGGTCGACCTCGTCTGGTCGACGGTCGTCGGCAACCGCGTCAACTGCACCGGGACGTGCTGGAACTTCGTCTCGGTTCCGCTGGGCCGTGGCACGGCCGGCGCCGACGGGTCGCTCACCAGCGCGGTGACGATCCCCGACGGGCTGGGCGGCTGGCACGTGATCCAGGTCGTGCAGGCGGGCCAGGTGAAGGCGCAGGTGCCGTACTTCGTGAAGCGGACCTTCGTCAAGGCACCCAAAGTGGTGAAGGCGGGTCAGCCGTTCATCGTCGAGCTCAAGGGCGTCGGCTGGACCCAGATCGACAACACGGTGGCCGTCACGTACGACAACGCGTACATCGGCTACGCGTGCGGGTTCAACTCGAACGGGTACGTCCGCATCCAGCTCTTCGCGACCGGGGAGCCGGGAACGCACCTGATCGACCTCTATCCGCTGCTCTACACGCAGCAGCCGGCGTACCCCTACTCGCAGCTCGGCATGGTGCCGCTGCTCGGGTGGGCGACCGATGCGCCGGGCCTGTCGGCAGGCTACGAGCTGCCGGCGTTCCGCCTGGCGATCAAGGTCGTCAAGTAGGTCGTCACATCGGTCGAGGCGGGGGCGGCGCTCCGGTGCCGCGCCCGCTCTCGTGCGAAAGGGCCGGATCGCCGACGAGGAGGGGCGAGGGCGCGACCCTGAGCACCCGCGCCATGCGGGCGGGTAGCCACCAGTTGTAACGTCCGAGGACGGCCATCAGCGAGGGGACGAGCGCCATGCGCACGATCGTCGCGTCGATCAGCACGGCGAGCATGAGCCCGATCCCCAGCTCCTGCAGGGCGGCGACGCCGCCGAGCACGAACCCGAGGAACGCCGCGATCATGATCGCCGCCGCGGCCGTGATGATGCGCCCGGTGCGCTCGAGGCCGTGCGCCACCGCCCGCCTGTTCTCCGGCACATGGTCCCAGGACTCCCTCATCCTCGAGACGAGGAAGACCTCGTAGTCCATCGAGAGGCCGAAGAGCGTCGCGAAGAGGAGGATCGGGATCCACCCGTCCACCGCTCCCGTCTGCTCCAGTCCGACGAGCCCCGCGCCGACCCCCCACTGCGCCACGGCGACGAGCAGGCCGCAGGCGGCAGCGACCGAGAGCAGGTTGAGGAGCACCGCCTTCAGCGGCAGCAGCAATGAGCGGAACGTCCGCAGCAGCACGACGAAGGTCAGCGTGAGCACGGCGGCCACGAGCCACGGGAGCGCGGCGTACGCCCGATCGAGGAAGTCGACGCCCTGCGGGGGCGCTCCGCCCGCCTGGACCGTGACGCCTGCCTGGAACCGCGCGCCCGGGATCAGCTCGCCGCGGATCCGCCGCACGAGGCGCTGCGACGACGGGTCGCCGTACTCGTGCCGCCCGGCCACGATCACCCGTGCGTAGCGACCACTCTCGTCGACGTACGGCGACTTGCGCCCGGAGGCTACGACGGCGACCTCCGGCTCTCCGAAGAGCGCGTCGGCGAGCCGGTCGATCGCCTCGCGCGTCGGCCCGGTGTCGACGGCCTGCGGCCGCCCGGCGTCGACGACGATGTGCGTCGGCGTCACGGCTCCGGGGCCGACGCTGTCGCGGAGGAGCGCGAGGCCACGCGAGGACTCGAGGGAGGACGGGATGCCCGAGATGGAGCCCGGCGTGAGCTGGATCGCGAGCAGCGGCGCCGCCGCGGCGAGCAGCACGGCCGTGCCGCCGAGCAGGAAGGGCCACGGGCGACGCATGATCGCCCGGGCGAGCCGCGCCCAGAGCCCCCGGTCGACCGCCGCCGCGTCGCGGGGCTCCGGGAGCGTCGACACGTGGCGCCCGCGGGCGAGGTCGCCGAGCGCGATCCCTCGCGCACCCCGCGTGCCGAGGAACGAGAGCAGCACGGGCTGCAGCGTGAGCGCGGCGACGATCGACGCGAGCGGGATGAGGACGCCGGCGATGCCCAGCGAGCGGATGAACGGCACGGGGATCAGCGTGAGCAGCGCCAGCCCGATCGCCACGGCCGTCGCCGAGGCGATCACGGCGCGCCCCGCGGTCGCCATCGTGCGCACGATCGCCTCGTCCCGCGGGTGGCCGCGGGCGACCTCCTCACGAAACCGGTAGACGACGAGCAGCGAGTAGTCGATCGCCAGGCCGAGCCCGATCAGCTCCACGACGTTCGTGACGTAGGCGACCATCGCCACCGGGTGGGCCAGCGCCCAGAGGGCGACCAGCGCGGCACTGATCGTGCAGGCGGCGACGGCGACGGGGACGAGGACGGCGAAGGACACCCCGAGCAGCGCGAGCAACACGAGCAGCGCGATCGGGAGGGCGATCGCCTCGCCACGACGGAGGTCCGAGGCGAACACGGGGTCGAGGTCGCGCTGGATCGCCGGCGGCCCGGTGACCACGGCGGGAGGCTGGCCGGGCTCGTCGAGCGCGCGGCGGAGGTCGTCGGCGTACCCCTTCGCGCGCTGCAGGTCGAGCCGGGTCGCGACCGTGCCGTAGAGGACGCCCGCACCGCTCTGGAGCTCGCCGGCCCTGGCCGTCGGGATCGCCTCGGCCACGCGCTCCAGCCGCCGCTGCTGCTCGCGCTGCACCCGCCGGTCGCCGGGGCGGGGCACGCTGACGACGACGGTGAAGGTACCGTCGGTGCGCTCCCCGAACCCGCGCTCGAGGAGCGTTGCGGCTCGATCCGACTCGGTGCCGGGCACCGCGAACGAGTTGGAGAGCAGCGCCGGCAGCCGCTGCGAGGCGACGACGCCGCCGGCCAGGAGGGCGAGGGCGAGCCCGAGGACGAGGAGCCGGAAGCGAAGGACTGCGCGGGTCCACCGCTCGAGCACGAGGCAAGCCTAGACGAGCGGCGTCACGCGCCCAGGAGGATCCCCTACCGTGCGGGATCCCCCTCACCGGGATGCGGAGTTCCCACAGGGGGGCGGCGGAGGGGCGGCGCTAGGATCGATCGCATGGGGTCGTCCACCGCCCGGCGCAGGCGCTCTCTGGCGCGTGCGGCCGCGCTGGGCTGCGGAGCGCTGCTCACCGGCATCCTGGCCACCGGCGGGGCCGGCGGCACGAGCGCGCCGTCCGCCGGGAGCCCCGACCGGGGTCGCACCGTGTACCTGACGAGAGGCTGTGGCGGCTGTCACGACGCGAGCCCGGTGGGCGACGAACGGCCGGCGGGCCCCAAGCTCGAGGTGAAGGCGATGACGCGCAACGCCAGGGCCGCCGGCCGGGCGCTCGGGCCGTACGTCCTCGAGTCGATCGTCGCACCGCGGGCGTTCGCCGTCCCCGGGTACGTCAGCGGCGCGATGCCCTCCTACGCGCAGCTCTCCACACGGGAGCTCGAGGACCTCGTCTCGTACCTGATCGGCGCGCCGTTCGCGGCCACGCCGGCAGCACGGATCCCCAAGCGGCCGGTCGCGGCCTGCGACGCGAGTGCACGCTGCAGGAGCACCGTCGCCCGCTGGCGCCGCGTCGCCTCGCTGCCGGCGTCGGCCGTTCCCGGCGCGAAGATCACGGCGGCCGCCGACTGCCTCACCTGCCACCGGTACGCGGGGAGCGGGCCGAAGGCGACGACCGCGCCGGACCTCACACGTCAGGCCCGTCGCAAGCGAACGGTCGCCTGGCTCGTCGCCAAGCTCCGCTGCCCCGACTGCCGGACGCCGGCCTCCGGGATGCCCTCGTACGAGGCGCTCGGCACGGCCAACCTGCGCCGGGTGGCGATCTTCCTGCGGGCGTCACGCGGCGTGCAGCGCTAGACGCGCACGACGGCCCATCCACCGGGCGGCCGCCGCCCGGTCAGGCCCGGCCCGCCGCGCGCCACGTCGTGGCCGAGCCTTCAAGCATCGGCGTGAGCGGCTCGAAGCGGGCCTGGAAGAACCGCAGGTGGGCGGGCTCGTACGTCATCCTTAGCCCCGACAGTCCCTCCCGCAGCTCGTGCACGGCGATCACCGTTTCGGCGACGTAGGTGAGGTGCTCCTGCGTGTACACGCGGCGGGGGATCGTGAGCCGCACGAGCTCGAGCCCGTCGTACGGCTCGTCGCCGTGCTGGCCGGAGACGATCCCGCGCTCCATCGACCGCACCCCGCCCTCGAGGTACAGCGCTGCAGCGAGCGCCTGCGCCGGGAACTCAGCCTGCGGGACGTGCGGCAGGAACCGCTTGGCGTCGAGGAACACGGCGTGCGCGCCCACGGGCACCACGATCGGCACGCCCGCGTCCAGCAGGAGCCCGCCCAGGTACGCGGCCTGCTCGACCTCATGGCGCACCATGGCCTCGTCGGCCGACTCACGGATCCCCTGCGCGAGCGCCTCCATGTCGTGCCCCGCGATGCCGCCGTAGTGGGGGAAGCCCTCGTAGACGACGACCAGCTCCTTGAGCCGCTCGGCCAGCTCGTCGTCGTTGACGGCGACGAAGCCGCCGATCGGGACGAAGTGGTCCTTCTTCGAGGAGAAGACGGCCCCGTCCACCTGGTCGGCGATCTCGCGGATGATCTCGGGGAGAGGCCGGCCCGCATGGCCGGGCTCGCGGTCCTTCACGAACACCGCGTTCTCGGAGATCCGGGTCGCGTCGAGGACGAAGGGGACGCCGTGCTCGCGGGTCAGCGCGCGCACCGCGCGCAGGTTGTCGAGCGAGAACGGCTGGCCGCCCGCCATGTTGAGGCAGGCCTCCTGGCGGACGAACGCGACGCCCTCGGGCTCGGCGACGGTCAGCACGCGCTCGAGCGCGGCCAGGTCGATGTCGCCCTTGAACGGCGCCGTCGACTCGGGGTCGCTCGCCTCGGGCACGGCCACGTCGACCCACGTGCCGCCGGCGAGCACGACGTGCTCGCGCGACGTGGTGAAGTAGAGGTTCGAGGGGACGAGCAGGCCCGGTCGCACGAGCACCTGCGAGAGCAGGTGCTCGGCGCCTCTCCCCTGGTGGGTGGGGATCACGTGCCGCCACCCGTAGACGTCGTGGACGGCCGCCTCCAGCCGGAAGAAGCTCCGCGACCCCGCGTACGCCTCGTCGCCGAGCTCCATCGCCGCCCGCTGCTCCTGCGAGAGCGCCGACGTGCCGCTGTCGGTGAGCAGGTCGACGAAGACGTCCTCGGAGCGCAGGAGGAAGGTGTTGTACCCGGCCTCGGCGAGCGCCCGGCGCCGGTGCTCGCGGTCACGTAGCTCGATCGGCTCGACGACCTTGATCTTCCACGGCGGCGCCCGCATCCACCTCATGCTCCGTGTGGGGCTGCCGACGCGCATCCGCGGCCACGCCGATCGGCGGCGGGAGGACTACGGACGGCTCGCTCCGGCCGGCGATCGGGCTGCGCGCGTCTGCCGGGCTACCGAGCGTCCCGGGCCCGCCGACCTGTGCCCGAGCGCGATGGTCGCCGGCCCGCGCCTTCGTCTAGTGTCGGCCCGTCGACAAGGAGGAAGCCGGTGCCCGACTACACGATCAGGCCGCTGCATCAGGTCACCGACGTGCTCGGCGACTATCCGGGTGAGATGCGTCTCGCGACCTACGAGATCGACGCTGAGCAGGCCGCACTGACCTGGCGGCGGATGCCGGCCAAGACCGGAGGGAAGGGGTCGTACGGCCACCGGCACAAGACGCAGGAGGAGATCTATCTCGTCGTGTCGGGAACCCTGCAGTTCAAGCTCGGTGACGACGTTGTCGACGTTCCCGCGGGAACGGTGGTCCGCGTCGCTCCCCACGTCGTGCGCTCCGTGTGGAACGAGGGGCCCGACGACGTGGAGCTCGTCATCGCCTCGAAGAAGATCGACGACCCGCAGGGTGACGCGGAGCTGGTCGAGGGCTTCTGGCCCGAGTAGGCCGTCAGGTCGAGGTCGCGGCGGCCAGCCCTGGCCTCAGCCGCTCGACCCGGGAGTCACGTCGAGGACGACCTCGAACGTCTCGCATGGCGTGCGGCGACCGCTGCCCCCGGACGTCGGCGACATCGCGTGCAGAGCGGCGTCCGCTGCGCCGAGGTCGTCCTCCGTCTCGCAGAGCGTGAGGTCGATCACCGTGCCGATCGTGTGTCGAGAAGAACGACGACCCTGGGCACGTCGCCGGCCTCCCATTGGGCATGGTGCGCGCTCCAGCTTCCGCTCGAACTCCGTATCGCGCCCGAGCATGTACGCCGCCGTCACGAGCAGCTCCAGATCGCCCGGGCCGAGCGGAGCCCGCTCGGCTACCCCCGACAGGGCCTCGTGGGCCTCCGCCCACGATCGGCGGCCGTACGCCGCGCGCCCGCGTTCGAGCTGGTTCGTCGTCATCCCTTCCTTCCCCCGCAAGCCGTCACCGCAGCCTGGACGCGAAGGCCAGTCCGGAG
>Ga0224505_10001890_pt1 | contig 12801 bp, 11 predicted proteins | sample SF_Jan12_sed_USG_FD_169102 | JGI IMG/M metagenome (GOLD analysis project Ga0224505, IMG submission 169102) | Sediment microbial communities from San Francisco Bay, California, United States - SF_Jan12_sed_USGS_4_1 | ecosystem: Environmental > Aquatic > Marine > Sediment | place: USA: California...
TTCCTCCGGCGGCTCTTGCCCAGGCCACTCGATGACGGCGCCCGGCAGGGCACGGGCAGAAAACCATGATCGGGAGGGGAGGCGCGATCGCATCGCCGAACCTCGCCCTTCCGGCCAGCCGGGTGCTCAGGAGCTACTCGAGCTGGGGGTCGCGATGTTCGGGCGGGTCGGCATGGGGTCCTGCTGGCGCCGGCCCGGCCGCGTGGCGGGCGGTCTTGAGCCGGTGGGAGCGGGGACAGAGCGGCTGGCCGTTGGCGATGTCGGTGAGCCCCTCGTGGCGCCATTCGATGCGGTGGTCGGCGTGGCAACGGCGGGCGCCGAGGCCGCACCCACAGGCGCACCAGCGGTCGCGCACGGCGATGGCTTCGCGCTGGGAGGGGGTGAAGAAGCGGCGGGCCCTGCCGAAGTCGAGGATCTCGCCCGCTGGGTCCCACACCACGCGGCGAACGTGGGCATGCACGGCGAGCCGGGCGAGCGTGGCCCGGCTGATCGGGGTGCCGTCGTCGAGTTCCCGCCAGAGCACCGCCGGGTCGGTCGGCGGCGGGGCGGTGTGGCCGGTCGCCTCGATGATGGCGGCTTCGAGCTCGGCCTGGGTCGCGTGCACGTACAACAGGTAGCGGGGCTCGCCGCTGGCGGCGGGGGTGGCGGCGGAGCGTTCGGCCATCGCGACGAGCGCGTCGTGGCGACGTTGGGCGGGTGAGCGGGCGAGATCGGCGGGCGTGACGTTGCCGTCGCCGAGCCGCTCGACCGCCGCGTTCCACTCGGCCTGGAACAGTGCGTCCTCGAGACGGTCGAGCTCGCCGCCGACAAGGCCTCGGGCCAGCGGCGTGAGCGTGGCATTGAGGATGCCACGGCCCCGGAAGGAGGTGGCGAGGTGGAGCTCGCGGGCGCGGTCGTCGCTGGCGTCGCGCGCCTCCGCCTCGGACGCGTCGGCCAGTTCCTTCCAGCGGGCGACCAAGGCGACGAACCCGTCCCAATCGAGCTCGCCTGCGTAGCGCACCAGCAGGGCCTCGTCTTCGGCGAGCCGGTCGGCGAAGCGGGGCGCCCGCAGGTCGGCGAAGACCGAGACGTGGGCCGCGGAGATCTGGCCGGAGGCGAACGCTTCCGCGACCACGGCACAGCCGCTCAGGGTGCGGCCGATGCGCACCCGCCGCCGCGCCTCACGACGTGCTTCGTTGCCAACGGCGCTGAGCATGGCCGCGGTGTTGCGGTGGCCCGCCGTCGTCGCGGCGCCCGACCGGTCGAGCGCGGCGACGAAGCGGGCGTCGAGGGACTCGAAGGCCCGCCGCAACGACCGGAACACCGGCACCAACGCAGCGAGCGTCCCGGTATCGAGCTCGTCGAACCCCCGGGCTGCCGCCTGAGCGAGCGCGCCGGCGAGGACCGCCACCTCTCGGGGTATCGCGGCGAGCGTCGAGGCCGGCCCCTCAGTGGCCGCATCGAACGCCTCCATGGGCTGAGCCCAACCCGCTGAATCGAACACGAGTCCTACCCTACGCACCGGGTATGACAATCTCAGCCGACCGTCGTGGAATCCCGCCGGCCCGCACAGCGAACGGCGATCGACCTGCGCTGTCGTCGTCAGGCTGGGGGAGCGACCCGGGGCGCTGGCCCCGTGGCGCTGCGTCGGCGGTCGTCACGCAGGCCTTCGGGGTGCTGTCGTCCTCGGCGTGCAACGCCGAGTACGCGGCCTTCGTCTCGACGATCGCGATCCGGGCCCGCGCTGCGGCCGTTCGGGCATCCGCTGACCACGATGCGGCCTCGGGGAGCGGCGAGTAGCTCCCATCGCCATGTGGAGCAGGGCGAAGGCCTCGGTCGATGGGTAGTCGAGGCGCTTCGACTCGTTGCGAAGGCGCGGTGACCCAGCTCGTGATGTCGTCGTGGGCGATTCTGGCGACGCTCGGGAAAGGTCTCGAGCAGGCGCCAGGGGGAACCGGCCAAGGGAGTACTGGACAGGCTAACCGGTGACGACCGCGGTCTGTCGGCGTGGTTCGAACGCGAAGCCTTCGAAGCCGTCGGCGGCGATCTGGTCGATCCGGTCGAAGTACCGCGACCCCATGGTGTGCGCGAGGAACTGGCGGGGCTTGCCGGGGATGTTGGCGCCCGTGTACCACGAGTTGGTCCGGGGGTAGAGGGTCCGGTTCGCCAGCTTGTTGATCTCCTGGTCCCAGGCCGCTTCGGCCTCCTCGGTGGCCTCGATGGCGCCGAGACCGTGCTCGTCGAGGTGCTGGATGCACGCCTCGATCCAGGCGACGTGGCGTTCGCCGCCGAGGGGCATCGTGTACAGCACGCCCGGCGACTGGGGGCCGTGGATCATGAACAGGTTCGGGAAACCGGAGATCGCCATGCCGAGGTAGGTGTCGAACCTCCCGTCCCACTTCTCGCTCAGGCGAACCCCGCCCTTGCCCTGGGGGTTGAGCTGCAGCATCGAGCCGCTGACGGCGTCGAAGCCGGTGGCGAGCACGAGCATGTCGATGGGGTGCTCGCCATGTTCGGTCTGCACGCTCGTCGGCGTGAAGGCCGTGATCGGATCCTCGCGCAGGTCGACCAGGGTCACGTTGTCGCGGTTGTAGGTCTCGAAGTAGCCGTTGTCGAGGATCAGCCGCTTGGTCCCGAAGAGGTAATCGGGGGTGAGTTTGCGGGCGGTCTCGGGGTCGTGGACGATCTCGCGGATCTTGGCCCGCACGAACTCGCCCACCTCCTTGTTCAACTCCTCGTCGGCCAACACGCCGACGTAGCTGTTGATCGAGAGGTGCATGCCGCCCTGGGTCCACATGTCCTCGTAGCGGGCGTGGCGTTCCTCGGGCGTATGGTCCCACGCCTTCAGGCGGGTGGTGGGGAACGGCCAGCCGCCCCGGCGGATCATCGACTCGCGCAGGTCGGTCCAATCGTCGCGGTACTGCTGGAGCTCGTCGGGGGTCAGCGGCCGGTTCCGGGCGGGCAGCGCGTACTGGGCGGTCCGCTGGAACACGGTGACGTGCTCGGCCGTCTTGGCGATCTCGGGGATGACCTGCACGCCGGAGGAGCCGGTGCCGATGACGGCCACGCGCTTGCCTTCGAAGGAGACCGGCTCGTGAGGCCAACGGCCCGTGTGGTACATCGGCCCGGCGAAGTCGTCGATGCCGGGGTAGTCGGGCTTGTTGGCGACGAACAGCGCGCCGGTGGCACAGATCAGGAATCGGGCCGACGCCCGCTCGCCGTGCGCGGTCTCGATCGTCCACCGCTGGGCGGCCTCGTCCCAGCAGGCGTCGTTCACCCGGGTCTCGAACTGGATGTCCTTGCGCAGGTCGAACCGGTCGGCGACGTGGTCGAGGTAGGCGAGCACGTCGGGACCCGCGGTCTGGGTCTCGGTCCACTCCCACTCGTCGACCAGTTCCTTGCTGAAGGTGTAGGCGTAGAACGGGCTGCTCGGGGCGTCCACCCGGGCGCCGGGGTAGCGGTTGTACCACCAGGTGCCGCCGACCCCGCCGGCGCCGTCGAATGCCTGGACCGACAGGCCCATCCCGTCGCGCAGGCGGTGCAGGGCGTACAGCCCGCCGAAGCCCGCTCCGATCACGATGGCGTCGTATTGCGCCACGGCTGTGTCGTTCATCTCCGGCTCCCCCGAGTCGAGTGTTGGCGTTCCGGGCCCGTGCCGGGCCGTCGATGGCCTCCATCATCGCGTCGGGACGGCGCTCTCGCACCATGCCGGGCGTTTCGCCCGGCTCGAGCCCGGTCGCCGCGGCGGGGAAATGCGGCCGAGCCGCGAGGTCGCGTCCGGTGGGGGGCCTCGACGAGCGCGTTCTACCCAGATCCAAGAGTGGATTCGAGCGGCGTTCCATCTCGAAGAAGAATCTAGACATAACCCAGATTTGGAACTAGTGTCTGTCCGGTGCCCGCCCGCCGCGCCGCCCTGCTCCGAAGCCACGGCCTCCACGCGACCGCCCAGCGCATCGCCGTACTCCGCGCGGTCGAAGCGGCGGACCACGCGACCGCCGACGAGTTGATGGAGGCGGTGCGCGACGAGATCGGCGTGGTCTCCCGCCAGGCCGTCTATGACGCCCTTGCCGTCCTCACCGAGAAGGGGCTCATCCGGCGCATCCAGCCTGCCGGATCGCGTGCCCTGTACGAGGGCCGAGTGGGCGACAACCACCATCACCTCATCTGCCGCGCCTGCGGGCGCGTCGTCGACGTCGACTGCGCCGTGGGCCAGGTGCCCTGCCTCACCGCCGCCGACGACGCCGGCTACGAGGTCGACGAGGCGGAGGTCATCTTCTGGGGCCGCTGCCCCTGGTGCCGCGACCAGCCGACTGCGGCACCCGACGTCCCTTCCAACCAATCCCCCACCCCCACGAGGAGAAGTCGATGAGTGAGACCGACGTGAGCCAGACCGCCGACGAGCACGGAGCCGTCAGCACGAGCGACGAGCCCGCCGCGGGGAGGTGCCCCGTGATGCACACGGGCCATCTGGCCGTTGGCGCTACCGCCAACCAGCATTGGTGGCCCCACCAGCTCAACCTCCGGATCCTGCGCCAGAACCATCCGGGGGCCAACCCGCTCGGTGCCGACTTCGACTACCGCGGGGCCTTCGAGGGGCTCGACGTGGACGCGCTCGTCGCCGATGTCGATGCGCTCATGACCGACAGCCAAGAGTGGTGGCCCGCCGACTACGGGCACTACGGCCCCTTCTTCATCCGGATGTCCTGGCACGCCGCGGGCACCTACCGCGTGCTCGACGGTCGTGGTGGTGCCGGCACGGGCGCCCAGCGTTTCGCCCCGCTCGACAGCTGGCCCGACAACGCCAACCTCGACAAGGCCCGGCGCCTGCTGTGGCCGGTCAAGAAGAAGTACGGCAACCGCATCTCCTGGGCCGACCTGCTCGTCCTCGCCGGCAACCGCGCCCTCGAGACGATGGGCTTCTCCACGTTCGGGTTCGGCTTCGGCCGCCCCGACATCTGGAGCCCCGAGGAGGACATCTACTGGGGCCCCGAGACCGTCTGGCTCGACGATCAGCGCTACTCGGGCGACCGCGAGCTCGACAACCCGCTCGGCGCGGTGCAGATGGGGCTCATCTACGTGAACCCCGAGGGGCCGAACGGCAACCCGGACCCGATGGCGTCGGGGCGTGACGTCCGCGAGACCTTCGCCCGCATGGCGATGGACGACGAGGAGACGGTCGCGCTCACCGCGGGCGGGCACACCTTCGGCAAGGCGCACGGCGCCGCGAGCTCCGACGAGCACTCGGGCCGCGAACCCGAGGGTGCCGGCCTGGCGGAACAGGGCTTCGGCTGGACGAGCACCTTCGGCAGCGGCAGGGGCGACGACACGATCACGTCGGGCATCGAGGGCCCCTGGACCACCAACCCCACCCGCTGGGACAACGGCTACTTCGACCTGCTGTTGAAATACGAGTGGGAGTGCGTGCGAGGCCCCGGCGGGGCGTGGCAGTGGCATCCGGTGGACTGCGCGGACGAGGACCTGGTGCCCGCCGCTCACGACCCGTCGAAGAAGGTCCTGCCGATGATGACCACGGCCGACATGTCGATGAAGGTGGACCCGGTCTACCGCGAGATCTCGGAACGGTTCCACACCAACCCGGATCAGTTCGCCGACGCCTTCGCCCGCGCCTGGTTCAAGCTGTTGCACCGCGACATGGGCCCGCGCGACCGCTATCTCGGCCCCGACGTGCCCGCCGAGGTGCTCGTCTGGCAGGACCCGGTGCCCCCGGTCGACCACGACCTCGTCGACGCAGCCGCCGTCGCCGAGCTGAAGGCGAAGGTCCTCGCCACCGGCTTGTCCGTGTCCCAGCTCGTCGCCACCGCGTGGGCGTCCGCCTCCACCTACCGGTGCACCGACATGCGGGGCGGGGCGAACGGCGCCCGCATCCGCCTGGCCCCGATGGACGCGTGGGACGTGAACGTCCAGGCCGGTGTCCGCGAGGTGATCGCCACGCTCGACGAGGTCCGGGCCGACTTCAACGGCTCCCGGTCGGACGGTGCGCGCATCTCCCTCGCCGACATCATCGTGCTGGGCGGCTGCGCCGCGGTGGAGCGGGCGGCGGCCGATGCCGGTCACCCGGTCACCGTGCCGTTCACGCCCGGGCGCACCGACGCCACCCAGGAGATGACCGAGGTCGACTCGGTTGCCTACCTCGAGCCCCGGTCGGACGGGTTCCGCAACCACCACCAGAAGGGCTCCCTGCTGGCACCCGAGCACATGCTGGTCGACCGGGCGTTCATGCTGAACCTCTCGGCGCCCGAGATGACCGTGCTCGTGGGCGGCCTGCGGGTGCTCGGCGCCAACGTCGGCGGCAGCTCGCACGGCGTGTTCACCGACCGGGTCGGTCAGCTCACGAACGACTTCTTCGTGAACCTGGTGGACATGGGCACGGTGTGGGAGGCCACCGACGAGGACCAGACCGAGTTCGTCGGCAAGGCCCGCGGCAGCGGGAGCGCCCGCTGGACCGCCACCCGGTTCGACCTCGTGTTCGGCTCGAACTCCGAGCTCAGGGCGCTGTCGGAGGTGTACGCCGAGGACGGGGCCGGTGCGAAGTTCGTGGAGGATTTCGTCGCCGCCTGGGACAAGGTGATGATGAACGACCGCTTCGACGTCCGCCGCTGAGTCCGGCCGATCCCCGGTGCCGGCCGCTCGCTCGACTCGACGTCCTCGGCGCAGCGGCCGGCTCCGGGTGAAGGCACGGGCCGGCACGAATCGGCGGCGGTGTACTGGTGGACCACCGTCGATTGCCGACCCTGGGCCCGACGATGGTCAGGCCACGGCGAGCGAGCAGACATGGGCCAGGCCCTGGTACCGGTCTCGGACGCGTAAGAGCCGCCGGCACGTGACCGGCGGCTCCAGAGCGAATTACTACAGTCTGCTAGATCAGTCGGACGTTCTGGGCTTCCTCGCCCTTTCGGCCCGGGGCCACGTCGAACTCGACGTTCTGGCCCTCGTCGAGCGACTTGTAGCCGCCGCCCTGGATGTTCGAGTAGTGCACGAAGACGTCATCGCCCTGCTCGCGCGAGATGAAGCCAAAACCCTTCTCGGCGTTGAAGAACTTGACGGTACCTGTTGCCACGAATTCTCTTCTCAATATCGGGCCACCCCCGTTCGGGGCGGCCCGTTGGTGCCACCGTATCGTGCGCAGACGCTCAACCGCGGGTAGCGGCGCGCCAAATCCTGCCTTCGCCCACCCTTTCCGTTCGCTCGAAGCGGACGACCGCCGTCGATCGGTCGCCTCGCTCCGTCTACGACGGCGCCGCGTGGTACATCAGCTCCAGAGCGCCAGTGAGTGTGCCGTTCACGTTTGTTCTCGGCGGGGCGGCGCCCGGCGCGGGTTGGTGCGGTCCTGTCCTGCCAACACCGACGTTCGATGGGGGAGCCCGGCTCTTGCGAGGCCGGGCTCCCATTCTACCTGGCGCTGTGCCATCGGCCCTGGTCAAGGGGCGTTGTGGAGGGTGGTCCCATCGGGGTAGATGCAGAGTTGGAGCCCTGCACTTCCGTTGATGTAGCGGCCGCCGGAGAGCTTGCACAGGTAGGCGAACTCTTTGCGGGGCATGGCGCCCGCTGGTGCTGCTGACGCGACCGCGAGCCCTGCGACCCCTACCGAAGCTGCGGCGATGATGGCCGCAAGCCTCCGCTTCGTGCTGCCGGTCCGGCTCGGGTTGGTGATGTGATCGGACATGTCCTTCGCTCCTTGCTCGTGGCGCCCGTGCGGCGGCCCTGGGTGAACGATGCGCCTGATCGCGGCTCGGAGCTTGGTGGACTCGTGGAGACCCCGTGGAGACCGGGTGGAGCGGTCGGCAGCAGCCATGGGGGATGTCGGTAGCGAGAGCTCGGTTGCCGTCCGGCGCCCTCACGGGATCCTCATGCGGTTCCCATCCACGGCTGGGACGCCCGTCGTAGGTTCGTCCCACGTTCCGATCGGCCCGTGGGAGGGGTTGTGATGCAGGTGATGGTGGTTACGTTCGGGTTCTCCGGGATGAGTGCTGACGAGCTGGTCGAGATGTCGGCGGCGTTGGCGCCCGAGTTCGCGTCGATTCCGGGATGTCGAGCGAAGACGTGGCTGCTCGATCGGGCTGCGGGGCGCGCCGGTGGCGTCTACACGTTCGACGATGTGGCGTCGGTGGACGCCTATCGCTCGTCGGAGCTGTGGCAGGCGGTGGAGGCGAACGAGCAGTTCCACGACTTCGAGTCGCACGTGTACGAGATGATGGACGCCGCGACCGCGCTGACCCACGGGCTACCGCAAGGGGCTGGCGCTCGCTGACGGGTTGAGAAGCCGGGGAGGGGCGATGGCCACGATCGCATGGGGACGGGCGGCGCTGCGTCGTGGTGGCGGCTTCGTGGGCCGCCAGCGCGAGCTGGCCGAGCTGGCGGATCTGGTCGGCGGCCGAGCGTGTGTCGTGAGCGTGGTGGGCGTGGGAGGGATCGGCAAGACGGCGTTCGTCGATGCGTTCGCCGGTCTCGCCCGCTCCGGCGGCTGCACGGTGGTGCGTGTGGACGGCCGCGACGTCGAACCGTCCGGTCCCGCCCTGCTGGCCGAGCTCGCGCCGAAGATCGGTGCCGATGCGAGCGACCTGGATTCGGTGGTCGACCGGCTGCATCGGCTGCGTGCACCCCGCGTGCTGATCATCGACACCTTCGAGCGGCAGCGGCTCGCCGACTCGTTCCTTCGTGACCAGCTCGCGCCGCGCCTCGACCCCGACGACACCGTGGTGCTGGTGGGTCGCGATCGGCTGATCCGGGCATGGTTCACCGACCCGGGTCTGGCGGGACGGATCGCGGCCATCGAGCTCGGCCCGCTCGACGAGCCCGAGGCGCTCGAGTACCTGCGCCGTCAGGGGCTCGACGGGTCGGACGCGCGGCGCGCAGCGCGGGTGGCCTGTGGGCATCCCCTGGCGTTGAGCGTGGCCGCCGAGCTCGTCCGTGACGGGCGGGATCCGTCGGCGGCCGACGCGACGGCCGGGTCGATCGTCGAGCAGCTCGCGCTCGACTACCTGACGACCGTGCCCGATCCGCATACGCGCCAGACGCTCGAGGCGTCGAGCGTGCTGCGCCGGGTGACCGAGTCGCTCATGGGGGCGATCCTGCCTGGCGCCGCCCCGAGCGAGGTCGTGGACCGGATCGCCGCGCTGCCCTTCGTGGACGTCGGCCCGGACGGGCTGGTCGTGCACGACGTCATACGGGAGGCGATCGCACGCCGGTTGGCCGCAGTGGCGCCGGACCGGTACCAGGCGTGTCGGCGGGCGGCGTGGTATCAGCTCCGGGCCGAGATGCAGGCGGTGCCGATCTCGGCGCTGTGGCGCTACACCGCCGACCTCCTGTACCTCCTCGAGGTGCCCGAGCTGCGCGAGGGCTTCTTCCCGAGCGACCACCAGCCTCTGGGCGTGGAACGAGCCCGCCCCGGTGACGCGGAGGCCATCGTTGCCATCACGCGCGCGCACTGCGGCCCCGCCGAGGCGGCGGCGCTTCGGGCCTGGTGGGAGCGCGCGCCCGAGCTGTTCGTCGTCTGCCGTGACGACGCCGGTGACGTGCTGGGCTACGGGATCACCCTCGCAGCGTCGGCGCTCCCGCCGGGCATCGCCCGCCACGACCCGGTTGCGGCTGCGTGGGAGTCCGATCTCCGCCGCGCCGTGCCCGGAACCGAGACGCTGTTCCTCCGACGCCTGTTGGACCGCGAGGTCGGAGAGGCGAACTGTCCGAGCCGCATCGCGTTCGGGCTCGATCTGAAGCGCAGCTACATGGAGATGCGTCCCCGTCTCCGCTATCTCTACATGTGCGGAGCAGACCCCGGCGAGTTCACCTGGTGCCCGGCGCTGGGCTTCGACCACCAAGAGGAGCTCGGCGTGACCCTGGACGGTCAGCGGTTCGAGACGTGGCGTCTCGACATGGGCCCAGAGTCCGTCGACGGGTGGCTTGCGCGCCTGGCGGCCGAGGGTATGGGGATGGCCGATGCGGCCGCCGACGTGTTCCGGGCCGACGATCGCGAGCTCGTGCTGCCCGACGGGCAGCGCTGTCACCTGACCCCGCTGGAACACGGCGTCATGGAGGTGCTCGCCAGGCGGTCGGGCCGACCGGCATCCCGGGCGGATCTCCTCGCCGAGGTCTGGGGTTTCGACAGCGACGCCACCAGCAACGTGGTCGACACCGTGGTGGTCGGCCTGCGCCGCAAGCTCGGCGAGCACCGCGACCTCATCGAAACCGTGAGGGGCGTCGGGTACCGGTACCGCGCACCCCGGCTGTCCCCCTGACCGCCTTGGTCGGGAGTTGCCTGGGGCGAGACGAATCCCGACCTCCATGTTCTACAATGAAGCACATGGAGGTCGGGATTCGTGCGTTGAAGCAGAACGCGTCGGCCGTGGTGGCTGAGGCGGCGGCCGGGGAGACGGTGACGATCACGGATCGGGGGAGGCCGGTGGCGCAGATGACGCCGATTCCGACGTCGCGTCTGGCCGCGTTGATCGGGGCCGGCCGGGCCAGGCCACCTCGCCGGGCGCTGGCAGATCTTCCCCCTCCGGAGCCTGGGCCCGACCTCTCGCGCGAGCTCGGGGAAATGCGCCACGACGAGCGGTACTGACGAGCCGGAGAAGTGGTGGCGTTCTATCTCGACACGTCGGTACTGGTGAAGTTGGTGGTCGCCGCGTCCGAGACGGAAGCGCTGCGGTCATGGTTGTTGGCTGCCGGTCGGGATCTCGTGGCGAGCGATCTGGTCAGGACCGAGCTGATGCGAGCCGTTCGGCGGGTCGTTCCGGAGCGGGCCTTGCAGGCTCGCCAGGTGCTGGACTCGATCGTGCTCATCGAGGTGACCAGCGCGGTGTTCGCCGCGGCGGGTCGTCTCGACCCGCCGACGCTGAGGTCGCTCGACGCGATCCACGTCGCCGCAGCGCTCGATCTGGGCGACGACCTCGACGGTCTGGTCACCTACGACGACCGCCTCGCCGCCGCGGCCACCGCCAACGGCCTGACCGTCCTCGCCCCCACCCCTGAACGCTGACCCCCTCGAGACCGTCGCGGCGGAGTCCGTGTGCACTTGTGGTTCGCGACCTCGGGAGCCCTGGCGCGAACGACCAGGTCAGGGCGGTGCCGGCGCTCGCGCTGGCGCGAGCTCGAACCACAAGTGCACACGGACCGCCCGGCGGCCTCGCGCTCGTGGGCATCGGCGTCCGGATGGCCATCGGATGACGCGCTGAGTGCATGGCCGGGCTCACGCCGTGAAACCGGGCGTGCCGGGGGATCGCTTCAGCGCCCCGGCCGGGAACTCAGTAGCCGAGCGTCCGTGCCGCGTCCACGGCCAGATCGACGGCGTGGGCGATGCGCCGGGGCATCTCCTCGAGCTCTTCGCCGGTGACGCCGTCCTTCTGGCCCTGGAGGTAGCGGGCGTACACGCCCTGCACGATGCAGGCCGTCTTCCAGTGGTTGAACGCCCGGTAGTACTCGATCTCGGACAGGCTCGTGCCCGAGGCCTCCTCGTAGGTGGCGATCAGCTCGTCGCGGGTGCCGAAACCGGGGGCCTGGGTGGGGCCGGCCACCTCGCGCGCCGTCGGCTCGCCCGGGTGCAGCCAGGCGTTCAGCGCGTAGGCCAGGTCGGCGAGGGGATCGCCCAGGGTCGAGATCTCCCAGTCGACCACGGCAGCGACGGTCCCATCGGCCGCGATCCGGCAGTTGTGCAGGCCGTAGTCGCCGTGCACCACCGACACCCGGCCCTGCTCGGGCAGCCGCTCGACCAGCCACGTGGAGAGGCGATCGACATCGGGGTTCTCGGTCGTCTTCGAGGCGTTCCACGACTGGTACCAGCGCTTGAGCTGTCGCCCGACGTAGCTGTCCCGTTTGCCCAGGTCGCCCAGGCCGATCTCGTCGGGGTCGAGGGCGTGCAGCGCGGCGAGCGTCCGCATGAAGCTGTCGCCCGTCCTCCCGCGCGCCGCGACGTCGAGATGCTCCTCGGTGTCCTCGATGCTGTACAGCGGCCGGCCCTCGACGAAGCCCATGGCGAAGAAGCGCGCCCCGGTCACCGATTCGTCGTCGCAGTAGGCGACCGGCTCGGGCACCGGCACCGCGGTCGGCCACAGCGCCGAGATCAGCTTCCACTCGCGGCCCATGTCGTGGGCGGACGGCAGCAGCTCGCCGAGCGGCGGCCGGCGCAGGACGAACGCATGGCCCGCGGCGTCCTCGACCCGGTACGTGAAGTTCGAATGGCCTCCGGGCAGCCGGATCCACCGCAGCGGCGCCGCCAGCCAGTCGACGCGTGCGAGCAGCCAGCCGGTGACGGCGTCGATGTCGATCCCGATGGGATCGGTGGTCAGTTCACCCTGCGCAGCGACCATCGGCCGATCCTACGTGGCCCGGCGGCGCCGGTACGCTGACGCGATGACCGAAACGGCCGCCGCATCGACTCGGAAGTCGTCGCTCCCCAACCCGATCCTGCCGGAGTTCTGGGTGCGGCCGCAGGCCGAGATCGACGCCGACCTGGCGGTGTTGCGCGCCAAGCCCGGCCTCGAGTTCCGCTCCGAGCCGCCCATCCCCGAGGGCATCCCGCTGGCCGCAGGCCCGGGCTACTACCCCGTGTTGCACCACGACGCGATCCTGCACTGCTCGAAGCATCCCGAGCTGTACAGCTCGGCCTCGGGGATCACGATCATCGACACCCCGCCCGAGTTCAACGAGTTCTTCTCGTCGATGATCGCCATGGACGATCCCCGTCACGCCCGCCTCCGCCGCCTCGTGTCGGCGGGCTTCACCCCTCGGATGCTGGCCCGGCTCGAGGACTCGGTCCAAGAGGTCGCCGCCCGCATCGTCGACGGGGTCTGCGAGCGCGGCGAGGTC